>FWPU01003312.1_pt1 | contig 41094 bp, 39 predicted proteins | sample 2228361 | NCBI WGS metagenome assembly FWPU01 (sample SAMEA103939777, study PRJEB20133) | metagenome | reverse complement strand
CACGTTTTTTGCTGGACACGGAACCCGAGCGAGGCATGGAGACAAACAGGAAGACGCCGGCCGTCCAATCGCGGAGGGGATACGTCTTGAATACCCGCCGGATTTTCTACACCATAACGCGATTGGAGTGAGAAACCATGAGCGAAAGCCATTCATCCGATTCGCCACGTGACATCGAAGATCGGCTCAGGGACATGTTCCGCCAAGCCGGGCTTTTCGTACTGGGTCGTCCGGAAGCGACCCAGACCGGCCCTGCCTCGCCTTCCTCCGAAGAGCGGTCACGAGAGCGGCTGCGGGCGATCCGCGAGTTCCGGCTCACCCCCAAAGACATCTGTGCGTATCTAGATCGGTTCGTCATCCGGCAGGAGGAAGCGAAGAAGGTGTTGGCCGTAGCCATCTGCGACCATTACAACCACGTGCGGCGGTGCCTGGAACACCCGGAATATGCCCAAGAGGAGTACCAAAAACATAACATCCTGCTGCTCGGTCCGACCGGAGTCGGCAAAACCTACCTCGTGCGCTGCATCGCACGCCTAGTAGGCGTGCCCTTTGTGAAAGCGGACGCGACCAAGTTCTCTGAAACCGGATACGTCGGGCACGATGTGGAAGATCTCGTGCGCGATCTCGTGAAACTGGCCGATGGCGATGCGGAGTGGGCGCAGTACGGCATCATCTATCTTGACGAGATTGATAAGATCGCCTCTCAGCCCGTTGCTTCCGGGCGGGACGTGTCCGGCCGCGGGGTACAGATCAATCTGCTCAAACTGATGGAGGAAACCGAGGCCAGCCTTTTCAGCCAGACCGACCTTCTCGGCCAGATGCAGGCCATTCTCGATCTCCAACGTGGCCGCGCGCCTCGAAAGACCACGATCAGCACGCGCCATATTCTGTTCGTCGTCAGCGGCGCTTTCGACGGACTGGCGGAACGGGTGCGGCGTCGTTTGGGAGCGCGTGCCATAGGTTTCTCGGCCACAGACGGCCGCGAACCGAGTGTAGCCGAGGATCTCCGGCGAGCCACCACACACGATTTTGTGGAGTATGGGTTCGAGCCGGAGTTCGTCGGGCGATTGCCCGTTCGTGTCGTATGCGAGGAGCTGAATGCGTCCGATCTTGCGCGCATTCTGTTGGAATCGGAAGGAAGCATTCTGCGCCAGTATATCGCCGACTTTGAAGGCTATGGAATTCGCTTCGAGATGCGCCGCGAGGCGGCCCGGCGGATCGCCGAGTTGGCGGTCCAGGAAAAGACCGGCGCTCGTGGGTTGATGACGATTTTGGAGCGCCTCCTGCGGCCCTTCAAATTCGAACTTCCCTCATCGGGCATCCGGTCCTTTTGCCTCGATGAAGAGGCTGTACGCGATCCGGATCGCGCACTGAGAGCGCTTCTCCAAAGCGGTGAATCAGCCCGGCGCGCGCGGTTGGCCGACGAATTGCAGCAGTTTCTTCGGGCCTTTGAATCCGAACAGGGTCTGCGTATTGTGTTCACGCGCGCCGCAGCCGATCGGTTCCTGGCGATCTGCCTGGAAAAGGGACAAACCGTCGCACAGGTCTTTCGGGAGCGATTCAAGGATATGGAATATGGGCTCACGCTCATGGCGCGCCATACCGGCCGAACCTCTTTCACGGTGACGAAGGCCCTTGTCGAGCATCCCAGCGACGAGCTCTCACGCTGGGTGGCGGAAAGTTTTTCGGGGCACGCGGCGAGCGGTTCCCGTGACAACGACAAGCCGGCCGTTTCGTCTTGATGGAGCGTCCGGGCGAAGCAGAATGGGCCGGCGACGCCTGACAGGCGCACGCACATCCGGATCAAAAGGGGTTCAGTCAGCGCTTCGTCCGTGCTGGAGGGTAAAACATGACAGGGTACAATGGGATCAGCCTATTGGGAATCGGTGCGATTGCGACCTTGGGGTGGGTGTTATCGGCAGACCGACGCCGGCCGAATTGGAGGGTGATCGGTTGGGGTATTGGGTTGCAACTCCTGTTTGGGTTCCTGATTTTTAGGGTACCGGCCGGCACTCGTATTTTCCTTTTCTTCAACGACGCGGTGGCGCGGCTGTTGCGGTGCGCGGCAACCGGTAATGCGTTTCTTTTCGGACGGCTGGGGCTGCCGCCGGGTGTCACGAATGCCGACGGAGAAAGTTCGTTGGGCTTTTTTCTCGCCTTTCAGGCGTTGCCGACCATCGTTTTCTTTTCCGCTTTGATGGCCATTCTCTACCACTGGGGAATTATGCCGGCCATCATTCGCGGATTCGCCCGGGTTTTTACCGGACGGATGCGGCTGTCCGGTGCGGAATCGCTCTGCGCGGCCAGCAACATTTTCGTTGGCATCGAATCGCTTACGACCATTCGGCCCTATCTCGAGCGGATGACCCCTTCCGAACTGGGCACGGTCCTGACGGCCGGCATGGCCACTATTGCGTCCAGTGTGCTGGGGTTTTACAGCGTGCTGTTAGGCGACGTTTTTCCGAATGCCGCCGGCCATCTCATCTCGGCTTCCCTTTTGTCGGCGCCTGCTGCCCTGGTGATGGCTAAGATTATGATTCCCGAAACCGAAACGCCTGTGACGTTAGGCGTGGGGGTCGAGCTTCACGTACCGAAAGAGGGTTCTACTATAGAGGCCATCATCAGCGGCGCGCAGGCAGGCGTGCGTCTGGTGGCCGGCATAGTCGCCCTTCTGCTGGCGGTCCTGGGGTTGGTCGCCGTGCTGGATGCGCTTCTGGGCGGCGTGGGCGGGCGGCTCAACCGCGGGCTTGGATGGCGGATCGATTGGTCGCTGAAGGGGCTTCTGGGTTACGTCTTCTTTCCTGTGACCGTGGCCATGGGCGTACCGCTGGAGGACGCCTATGCCGTGGCGCGCCTCATCGGCGAGCGCACAGTGGCCACGGAGGTGGCCGGTTACAAGAATCTGGCGGCGCTGTTGGCTACGGGGCAGTTGCGCTATCCCGGCCGTTCGGCGGTGATGGCGGCCTATGCGCTGTGCGGTTTTGCCCATGTTGCCTCGTTGGCGATCTTCACTGGCGGTGCCGCTGCGCTGGCGCCTTCCCGCGCCGGGGTGCTGGCACGCGTCGGCCCGCGTGCCCTGGTGGCCGCCACGTTGGCCTGCCTGATGACCGCCTGCGTCGCCGGTGTGTGGGCGTGCGGTGACTCGGCCATCCTGCTGGGTCCGCGTGCCGCACCCGTAACGCGCTGAGAGACGTCCCCATGGGCGTGTGTTCCAATCTCGACGTCGCGATAGTGACGTTTGGTGACTATGCGACTTCCGTGGCAGCCGCTCTCGACGCCGTCGGAGCCAAGGAGCGTCTTCCACGGGAAGGGCTCATCCTTCTCAAGCCCAACCTCACCAATGCCAGTCCGCCCCCTGTCACCACGCCTGTTGCCTGCGTGGAAGCGGTCTTGAAGTATTGCCGCGCGCATTCGGCTGCGGAAGTGGCTATCGCGGAGGGTTGCGGAAGCGGTCACACCGCAGACACGTTTGAGGCCAACGGCTACACAGCCCTGGCGCAGAAATATGGACTTCGACTGATTGATTGCAACGAGGCGAGAGCCATCCGGCTGACCCGGTCGGACGCTCTTTACTGGAAGGAACTTTTTCTGCCTGCCATTGTCATGGACGCTTTTCTCATTTCCATTCCAGTCCTGAAGGATCACAGTTTCACAGGCACGACCGTGGCCATGAAAAATATGTTCGGTCTTGCGCCTGCCCCGTACTATCGCGGCTCGTGGAATAAATCTCGGCTGCACGCGCCGTCCGCCGACGTTTCCGTGGTGGATGTCTGTTTACATCGGAAGCCGGACTTGTGTGTGGTGGACGCCGTGGTCGCGTTGGCCGGCATGCATTTATCGGGAACTCCGCGTCGGCTGAACCGCATTGTGGCCGGCTTCGATCCGGTTGCGGTGGACAGTGCCGCCAGTGCGCTGATGGGCCATGATCCGCGCACGTTGGAGTATCTGCGCTTGGCGGATGGCCGTCTGGGACGTGTTCCGACCGAGAGGTTCCCTGTATGCGGGGCACCGCGCCCGGATTGACCCGCTTATTCCACTCGGCGCTATGCTATGTCCCGTGGCATCCGCTTAGGAAGTCGGGGAGCAACATGGCATGCGGCAGGATTGACACGGCAAAGTGCCGGGCGTATGGTCATTCGATCGGATCCGTTGCAGCCGCGCTTGCGGAAATCCATCGGGAGGGCCTCCGAGAGGGGGCAGCGGGGAGAAACACCCGGATACAGGAGGCGCCCCGAGGGAAAAACCGGTTGGCCCTGTGCCCGGAACCAGCAGAGGAGAAAAATCTATGATCATTGACACGCATGTACATTTCTCAGAGGAAAAAGGGTTTGCCGATGAACTGGCCACGGAATGTCGCCGGCTGGGAATAGACAAGGTCTTCCTTCTGGGAGGGCATTGGCAAAAGGGCCGCATCGAGGGGGGGATCTTGGAAGCATTGAATCGTTACCCCGATCTCTATATCGGATTTGGTCTTCTCCGACTTGGCGAGTATCCTCCCTCGGCCGTACGGGACTTCAAGGAGGCCGGATTCCGCGGTCTGAAGTGCACGTCCCCGCGCTCTCGCTACGACGACAACGCGTATTACTTGGTTTACCGTGAGGCGGAAACTCTCGGAATGCCTATTCTCTTTCATTTGGGCATTGTTGTCAGGCAGGAAGACGATGCGTGGCGCGATGTGAATTGTGATCGGATGCGGCCCGTGTTCCTCGACACCATTGCCCGAGCGTTTCCACGCCTGACCATTATTGGCGCCCATTTCGGGAATCCCTGGAGCGATGAAGCCGCCATGATTGCGCGATGGAATCCGAACGTGTTTTTTGATTTGTCCGGCTCGATTCTGAAATATCGGCCGCCGGAGTATTTCCGCCAACTGCTCTGGTGGGGGAAGGATCCGGATTACTTGGCACCGGACCGCACAGGGCCATGGGACAAGCTACTATTCGGGTCCGACGTGCGGATTTCTTCTATGGAAGGTGTCATCAACGACTACCGAAGGTGGATGGACGCGCTCGAACTGGACGAGACCGACCGGGCCAAAATCTGGCGTGGAAACGCGCTGCGCATCCTCGGCCAGCGGTAAGACGGGGGAAGGGAAACGTCAGCTCGCCGGAACCCTCTTTCTCAGAGCAGCAGTTGCAGGGCCAGTACGCAGTAGGACGTCACCAGCACGGGGTCGTTTTCCCAGAAGCGGTTCTCGGTGTTTACCCAGTAGCCGGCGCCGGTCTTGGGATCAATCTTCTGGCACCCCACCAGCTTCCGGGCAAGTTCTTCGCGCCAGGGAATCCATTCTTTGTTTTTTCGTGGGATCCAGTCCGCCCCATATGCCGTGAGCGACTTTGTCAGCACATGGTAAAAAAAGAAAAGGCCCTGCGCGCCCATGCCGGGATTTTCCTCTAGAGTCCAGTGCCGGGCAGCCCAGTCAAAGGCGGACTGGACACGCACGTCTTCCCGCGTGACGTTTGCGTAGATGAGGGCCAGAAGGCCCGCATACGTCATGCTGCCGAACGAGCGGAACACGATCACACCGGCTTCGTTCGTAAGGGTTCCGGCTTTGGATTCACCCGGCTTGTAGTAGAAACCGCCTGTCTGGTCGGGTCCGGAACGGGGCGGGTTTTGCAGCTTGCTCACGTAACGGATGGTTTCGCCCCAGTCAATATCCACACGTTTTTCGCCTTTTCCGCGGAACTCCTCGGCATCAGCGGTTTCCCGCATGGCCACCACCGAGAAATAGGTGTTGAGCAGGTCCGTATAAGGGCGGTCGGTTTTCGGGTCGTAGCCGAATCCGCCGCGGTAGACGTCATCGCCGGTCAGCAATTGGGACTGCGCAATAAACCGGCGCGCTTTCAAGACGTCCTCACGGAATGTCGGATTTCCCGTAGCATGCAAGGCCATCATACAGATCGCTGTGTTGTAGTTGCTCAGCCCCCCTCCTTTGACGCCCTGCACGTGGCGATAGATGCCCCCGTCAGGCTGGCAGCAGGATCGGACGAACCGGATGCCCTTCTCGACCACCTCTTCCTTGCGGGGATGGTTACTGGCAATGAAGGCGCGGGTCGGCAGAGCCGTAAGAGCGGGATAGTTTTCATTCGACCAGGCTCCATTCGGTTTCTGGTGTTCGGCAAGCCAGTCCAGCGCGCGGTTGACGGCGGCGATCACCTCGTTTCGCAGCGAAACGTCTAGCACAGCGGCAGGTTGGACGGATGATACCAATGTGGTCGCCCCGGATGGTGGCAGGGACGCCTCCGGTGTGAGAGGGTTTGGCTGGTTCGCAGCGCGGCCTTCCTGGCCCATGGTTGCCAACACAACGGCTCCCGTCCAACACATCCACCGCATAGCGTGAAGCGCTTTCATTCGTCTTTTCTCCTTTCTTTGGGGTTTTGGAAGGTCTAATATACGCTACGGACGGTGGACGATCCAACCTTATTAAAACGGTTGGACATGCATAAAGGTTCTGCAGACCTTAGCGTCCGTCCGTAATAAGGAAAACGGCATGCGCCTGAGGTGGATCCTGACGTTAGGTGTAGCACTGGGCCGTGTGGCCTACCGGGCGGGTGCTCCTCCACCACAAACCCCAGCGACGCCCTCCAGACTGGAGGTTCGAACGGCGACTTCGGTCGGGAAGGAGATTCCACGCGTGAAAGAACATCGCAGCAGCGACTGGTCACCCGGTTTGGCGGAGGAAGAAAAAGAGACGCTGATGACGATTGCCGAAGACACGCTTCGTTGGGTTGTCGAACAAGGCGGGCGAGGCTTTTTTCCCTTCACCCCCTATACGCTCACTCCGAAGCTGAAGGAGAAATGTGCCACGTTCGTGACTTTCAAAAACCGGGGCGAACTGCGGGGGTGCGTGGGGTGCCTGGAGGCCATGGAGCCGATGTACGAGTCCGTTCATCGCAGCGCGTTCAATGCCGCGCGTGATTCGCGCTTTTTCTTCAATCCGATACGGCGAGAGGAGCTTCCGGACATCGATATTCATGTTTCGCTTCTCAGCCCCAGCCGCGAAATCGCGTCGCTCGAAGAATTCAAGATCGGCGAACACGGCATCTGGATGATCAAGGGGATGGCTCGCGCCGTCTATCTGCCCGAAGTGGCGGTGGAGCAGAAGTGGACCAAGGAGCAGACCCTCAGCTCACTTGCGCAGAAAGCTGGTCTTCCGGGCGACGCATGGCGGGAAGGCGCCCGATTCATGATTTTCTCCAGCGTGGTCCTGTCTCGCGAATGAAGAGGCCGTCCCCTTGTGTGGGGTACGGCCCGGCGCGGGGACGTCGCAGCAGGGGGGTGTGGGAAGCCCACGGCATATGCCTGTCTCCCATTCACCGACGGCATCTATGATGACGCCGCAGCGCATTCGAGCGGGGATCGCTTTTCTAGGTTTGGGGGCCCTCGCGATCGGCGCTCAGGTTCTTTTTGTACGCGAGATGTTGGTCCCTTTTTTTGGGAACGAACTCATTATCGGCGCGCTTCTCTCCGCTTGGTTGACCGGAATCGCCCTCGGCGCTTTGGCGGCGCGCTGTGGCGTGGAGCGTATCACCTGCCCTCGGATCGCACAGTGGACGCTGTTCGTTTTGGCACTGATTTTGACGATCAGCCTTCCCTTTCAACTGATCGCCCTGCGAGCCATCCGTGGCTTTCTTCGTATACCACCCGGAGAGTATGCTCCCTTCGGCGTTTCGGTCCTCAGCGCGTTTGCCCTTCTCCTTCCCACCACTGCCGTCGTCGGAGCGGCTTTCCCGGTCGGATGCCGATGGCTGTGGCTTGCGGATCCCGCCCGGCGCTCGCCGGTCAGCGTTCTCTACGCCTTGGAATCGCTGGGCAGCCTGGTAGGCGGATGGGCGATGAGTTTTCTCCTTCTCCCGCGCTTCCCCGTCAGTTCGATTTTAACCCTGCTTGTGGCTACGGGGTTGGCCACGGCTGTGACGCTGGCGCCGAAACGTTTTCCCGCCTGGATGGGGGGAGGGCTCGCCTTCGTCGTCGCCGTTGCGGGGGTAATGCGTGGGCCTGTGCTGCAAGCCTGGCAAGAGCGCTTGGACCAACTCCGGTGGCGGAGCTTTGGCTTGCTGCGAAGCACTCACGACGACAGGCCGAGAACACGCCTCGTCCAGGCGGCCGACTCGATTTATCAGAATCTGGCGATTCTGGAGACCGAAGGCCAATATGCTCTTTACGGAAACGGACAGGTGCTGTTCGTCTTTCCCGATGCCTTGGGCGATGAAACAAGCATCCACTTCGTCATGGCGCAGAAACCCGACGCCCGACGCATACTCATGCTGGGAGGCAATCCTGTGGGAGAAGTTCGCGAACTGCTCAAGTACCCCCTGACCCGGCTTGTGCACGTGGATTTGGACCCAACCGTGCGCGCTCTTGTCCGGTCGATCCTGCCCGCCGACAATCAGAGGGCGCCCGAGGATGTCCGGGCGACTTTCGTTGCAGGTGATCCCTTCGCCTTTGTCCGGGACTGCCCGGAACGGTTCGATGTGATTCTGGCTCGAACGCCGGAACCGACGACGGCCGGGGCCAGCCGCTTTTACACGGTTGAATTTTACCGGCAATTGAAAGCGCTATTGGCCGAGGGAGGACACGTCGTGACCGCCGTCACCACATCGGAGCGGCTCCAGGGCGAGGCGATCTCCCTAGGTGCCACGGTGTACCGCACTCTCTGCGAGGTGTTTCCCGTGGTCCTTGTGACGGCCGAAGGGACTCACCGTTTTTTTGCAGGCACCTGCGCGGCTCGTCCAGAGGATCCGGAATCGGACGGACTCACCTTCGATCGGGACCTCCTGGCGGACCGGTTTCGTCGGGCCGGCATCGCGACGGAGTACTTTCAGCCGGAGTATTTCCTGGGCGCGGACCATATCCGTCCTGAAAAGACGGAACGGGTGAAGGCTCTCTTCATGGAATCACGGGCACCGGTCAACACGCGCCTGCAGCCTGTTGCTTACTACTACAACCTGCTTCTGTGGACCCGTATGGGCAGTCCTAGGCTCCATGCCTTTCTGCGGCGAGCGGGAGGTCAGCGACTCTCCGCGCCGTCCGGCTTTTTTGTAGCGGGCGGTCTATTCGCCCTCGGTGTCGCAAGTTTCCTGTGCCGTTATCGCCGTCGGTTTCCGACCGCTTGTGCGCGGTTTGCGCGGCGCTCGATGGCTCTGGTGATTCTGAGCACAGGGTTTTGCGGCATGGCCCTCGAGGTTCTCCTGCTGTACATTTTCCAAAATCTCCACGGCTACCTCTACACGCGTATGGGGGCTATCGTGGCGGCATTCATGTTCGGCCTCATGGTGGGAGCGCCGAGTGGACGCTTCTTCTGTCGTTGTTCGCTGGCCGGACGCTGTCTGGGGCTGGCAGGGGGCGAACTCCTTCTTTTGATTCTCGCGCAAGCAGGACCTTTTTGCATCCGTTTGGCGGATGAGGCAGGCGGCGCCTGGCTATCCCGGAGCGAGTGGATGATTTTTGCGGCGGTGATGCTGGCGGGGTGGGCTGTCGGCGCGGAGTTTTCGCTGGCTAACCGCCTGTTCACCGATGCCGGCGGTTCGGTGAGCGTGGGCGCGGCGGTCACCGACGCGGCCGATCATATGGGAGCCGCGTTCGGCAGTCTGTTTTTCGGCGTGCTGTGTGTTCCTGTCTGGGGTGTGGAGGCGTGCGCACACTTGCTGGCTGCCATGAAGGTGGCGGGCATTCTCCTGGTCCTATCGGCCGGGTGGTGTCTTGCTTCATCGCGCGGATTGGGGCCGGGAGCTTTCGTCCCCACTGCGCTCGGATCCCCGAGCGCGAACCCTGGGTAACCGCCTGCCCCGTTGCACGGGATACCTCGCCGTAAAAAGTGTTCGGACGCGTTTCTCACCAAGCGGTGGGAGAAGGGCACTTGACAATCCCGTTGAGCGGCGGCTATGCACAGAGGAGGCGTTCGCATCCGGCCGAGGAGATTCTAATGGGTAAAGGACAGGGAGGATGAAAAGAGCACATAGGACAGCAGGTCTGATGGCGCGGTGCATTACGGGGGCGCTGATGTGGAGCGCTACGCTCAACGGCGCATCCGTTCCAAAGCTTTCCCCGCAGCGGTCTGAAACGCCCCCGGTATGGGACAAGCGGCCGTCGTTCGAGCAACTCTATGAAGGGTACGATCCCGGGTTCAGCCGTTTGAACCGTGCACGCCTGGCATCTTGGGGGGCAGAAGCCCTTCGCAAGGAGCTAACGTTTTCCCGGCAGAAGTACTACCTGAACATAGCCGATGTGCAGATGGATGCGCAGGTCCGTCCTATCATTGAAAAGGCCAACGAACTGGTAAGCAAGCAAGCGTATCGCCGGGCGACGGAATTGTATCGGCGCATTTTGCGGGACTACCCGGAGGATCTTTTCCAGATTGCTGAGGAAGGAATCTTTATCCCGGCGACGTTGTACGTGCAGCGTCGGATTCTCGCATATCCGAAGAAGGAGTTAGCCTATTATCGCATGGTGTACGATCCGGCCGCTAAGGATATCTATGAGCGGTGCCTGCGCCGGTATTCCGTGTTTGACTACAAAGAGCTGGTCACGTTTCACCTGGCGACGTCTTACGGAGACGATGCGCTCTTCGCCCTGGGGAATGATGCCCTGGATGCGGGCCGGTACGACGATGCGAGGCGGTACTACGAGGAGATTGTGGCGTATCACGGGGAAGTCGATGACGATGCGGATGGAATCCTTCTCGATCGCAATCAGGTGTGGGTTCGCCTGGCCATTTGCTACCGCCATCTCGGGCGTGACGATCTGTATCGCCGTGCCCGCGCGCGGATTCGCAACACGGGCGACCCGACGACGGCTAAGCTTCTGCAGCAACTCGAACGGTTTCAGTATGATGCCTTTGAGACCCAGCAGCGGGAGGGGCGACGCAGTGCCCGCTATGAGGCAGCCGATGATCGCAGCTTGTCGGAACCCATGCCGTACCGATTTTCGGCCAACCGGGGAGAATGGAAAGCCAGTCTTAGCCGCCGGCCGTTGCATTTCCCACGCCGCGCCGAACCGGACGTCCTTCCCTGGGTCACCGAGACAGACCTGATTTACAAAGACATGAACGTACTCTACTCCCGTTCTCTTCTGACGGGCGAAATCAATTGGATTTTTGGACCCGGGGGTTCGAGCTTCGATAGCGATCGATACACGACGCGGCCGGACCGTACGACTTTTTATCCGAGTCAGGCCATTCTCGTTCATGACGGTGTGGTGTTTGCTCACCTTTATGTCTACGGCCCCTCGTTGGTTGCCGTGGACCAATACACCGGCCGTCTGTTGTGGTCCAAAGGCCCGATCGCCGCGACAAGCGAGGACGAATGGCTCGATCGGTATCAGGCTTCCCCGGCCGCTGTGCGTGGCGCGGTTATCGTCCCTGTTGTGCACGACGACATTCGGGGACGCAGCCACATTGCTTCAACGGCCGACCTGGCGGCCTTTCAAAGCCGGACCGGTAAACGTCTGTGGCGGAAAACCCTTTCGTGTATTTCGCCACTAAAGATCACACAAAGTCGCTATCCGCGCAAAATCCGGATTCTTTCCACCACCCCTGCGATTCGGGATGGGGTGGCTTATCACGTCACCAACGCCGGTGTCGTGGCAGCCGTGGATGTGCTGACCGGCGAGATTCTCTGGTTGACGCGATATCCACAACGCACGGATGTCTTGGATAATCTCTCCCCCCTGAGCGGCGTCTGGCGCAATGAACCGCCCGTTGTGCGGGGCGACTACGTGTATGTGACGCCGGTGGATTGCAATTTCTTACTCTGCCTGGAACGGAAGACGGGGAAGATCGTATGGCAGGCCACCCGGTATGGGGACAGCGGAGAGGATCGGAACCAGAAGAAATTCAGTGAGATCTTCAGTGAGATCTGGCGTCTGGAAGGCTTTACGTCTGATGGGCTTCTTTGCCTCAGCGGTTATGACCTGGTTTTGTTGGATCCTCTGACCGGCCGCCTCGCGCATGTTGTGGGGCTTGGTCCCGGATGGATCACGGACGCGACCGACCACGCGACTTCCGTTCCGCAAGTCAACCGGAAGGCCGTTCCGAAGGGCCTTCAGCCCGGCATCAACGGCGAAGGGGAAGATTTTTGGTGGCCGCTGGGGAGTATCTATCAACGCGTCACGCGCACCCGAGATGGCCGGATATATTTTTCCATGCAGGAATGGTTCGGGGTTCCCGGCCCCCAAGGGCCTTTCAATTCCGAATACACGTTCGATCTCGCAAAACGGGCCATTGTGGAGCAACGCCGATGGTATGACCCCGCCATATTCATTCAACGCTTTGGCTATGTCAATGCGCTCCCGGTCACTCGGCGGCCAGTCAACGAGGAACCCGAAAGTTTCGATCCGGCGATACGGATGTGCTGCACGCGTTGGGGAGTGCCCTTCTGTGTGGATGTCACATACAACCACATTGTCGTCCGATATGACCGGGCTACGCTGGAACAAGTCCTGGCGCGGGAGAAGAGTCTGGAGAACCTTTTTGGCCAGGCAGAACGTGCGCGACACAAGGGGGACATAGCCAACGCTATCGCCCTCTACGAGTCGTGCAAGTTGCGCCTACCGTCGGAAGAAGACGACCGGCGGCGCCACATCAATCTGCGGCTGTACCCCCTTTACACCGAGTTGGCGCGCTGGGGGCATCAGGCTGGGGACCTCGACCTTCTGGAACGCGCATGCAAAAAATTGGGAGCGACCGCGTCCAATCCCATGCAAGAAATCAAGGCCCTTCTCGCGTACGCGGAACTGCATGAAAAGCGCGGTGACGCTCTGGGAGCGATCCGCGTGCTTCAGAATGCCTCCCGGCATTATTGGAAGGAACCTCTGGCGGTATCCCGTCTTGCCCTATGTGACCGCCAGAAAGCACTCCAGCTGGCTCAGAAGGGACTCGAGCGATTGCTCGCCGAGGTTCCACCGCCCGTTGCGGCCGGTGCGCGTCAAATTTTCGAATTACGGAAAATGACACGACAGGACTACTTTCTGAGTGTCGCCAATGTGAGCGCCGATCAGGTGGTGGAAACACGAAGCTTCGTGACGGCGGCTCTCCGCGACATCCTCCGCCGGGCTCCCGCGGCCGTGCGGCAGACGTACGAAGCAGAAGCCGCCCAGGAAGTGAAGAGATACGAAGGGAAGGCGGTCGATGAACGCATCCTCTGGTGCTGGCCGGAGGCGGACGCTTGTCGCAAACATCTATCGCAGTTAATCACTCGCACGGACGCGCGGCGCGCGGTGGAGCGGCAGGCCTTGCTCTGGCGATATGCCGAGCTGGCGGAAGCGTGTGGGTTGGGAACGAACCTCGTTCCCGACGGAAAAAAAGGTCTCGAACCGCTTCGTCCTCCGTGCCATCTCCCTTCCGGGTCCGACGCAACGGTGGTCGAGGCCCAGAATGAGGACTCGGAGATTGTCCGGCTGGCCCTTCCTCAGAAGGGGAATACCGCGGAGACCGCTCATCTTCTGTTCGTCGGAGGGCGGAAGCGCAAGGCGTACGGAAACCGATTTGCCGTCCTATGCTGGAACATGAAAGAGAATCGGAAGGAATGGGAATCGCGGGACATCCTGCTTCACGGGCCTGTCGTGGGAGAAGAGGGGTTCGAAGTCGGTTTTGAGGAGATTTTTATCCACGGCGATCTTGCCATTGTTCATGGTTTGTATGATGTCATCGCTTTGGAATGGAAAACCGGGAAAGCGGCTAACCCCAGCGGAAAGAAAGAAGCAAAATGGCACTTCCGTGTTCCCCTAGGATTCGAAATTCGGTCCGTCAATCTTTTTGGTGACGTGCTGATCCTGTGTGGGCGCGGCAGCACCATCGCCCTTTCTCCCACCACAGGCGACATCCTTTGGGAGGAAGCCGAAACCGGCGAATACTACGCAGGGCCGTTTGTTCACCATGATGTCGTCCTCAGCATCCGGACAAGTCCTTCGGCAGTTTCCTTTCGCACGCTCGGGTCGGGCCGCCTCTTGACCCGTCTGGCGTTGCCTGGCCTGACGACAAACCGGAAGCATCCCATTTTTGCCGGTGAGGCGGCACAGCGGAATCCGGCGGGGGCTGAGGCTGTGGAAGCCTATCCCGTTGCCTGCGCGGAAGGCACGTTGGCTGTTTCAGACGGCAAAACATTTTATCTGGTGGATCTGACTGCTCGACGTATTCGATGGGCAACGCCGGCGACGAAGCTGGATCTCGTAACCGACCCTGCGTATCGCATGTGGATTCACGGGGGACGCTTGTTTGTCCTCAAGCCGTATTATTCGGTCTTGGAGAATGCCGTATACGCTACCGACACGGGAGAACTGCTGTGGCGTCGCCGCGAAGGCGGGAAAAAAGTGGAGGGGAAATTGAAACAGTTTGCTAAAACCGATGCGGAAATAGGCCAGGCTTCTGTCGGACTTGTTCTCAGTTCCATGGTGTTCGTGGATAACGTCGCGTATGGCATCCGCTACGAGATGGGTGGCTCTTCCGTCACGCTGGTTGGGATGGATCCCGCCAGCGGAAAGCAGCTGATGGAAATCCGGGAAACCGGATATACGGACCCGGAGGCGTATGTGGAGCCAAGCTGGAGCGCCGGCTGTGTCGTGGTAAGAATTCAGGATGGGAACCGGTTCGAACTCTGGCAGGTCGACGTAAAACAGAAAAAGATCGCGCAGAAGCTTACGTTGGAAGCCGTTGGCCGGCTGGGGGAGTATGGAGATGTATCAGCGGTGTGGCAAGGCCCCTATCTTGCTCTGTGGGGGTTTGAAACGCGACGGTTCACCCGGCCCTCCCGCTGAACGAAGCTCGACCGGGGTTTTCCCCATTCGCCGCAGGCAAAGGCCGCCTTTCGTTCCAGCAGAAAACGTCTTCCGTGCTCCCAGCCGATCGGAACCGCGTCGCGTACAGACATGTCCCCTGCGGCAGAGCATTCCGATCCTTCTTTACTCTGGGCTGACCGGCTATTCAGCGTGTGAAACCCGGGGAAGCAGTTCATCGGCCTGCCGGTGCAGGAACCTCTACCACTTTGGCAAAGCGGACGCTCATGCCGTGATAGGGCGCGGCGTATGGCGTGATCACATTCGGAATCGAGCGTTCAATCGCCACCCAGTCGCCGCCATAGGCATCGGAACGCCCGCCGATCTCTCCGGTTATGAAGCCCCGTACGATTTCGGGATTCAAAATGACGTCACGTCCGGAAACCCGATAAGGAATCACGCGGTTTTCGACGGTTGGCATGCCCGTCACCATGTCCCACTCCTCAAAGCTCTCCACATCACTGGGAGCCTGAATCTCGATTGTGAAACGAAAGTCTTTTAGCATGTCGAGGAACATGGGTGTCACTTCTCGAAAATCCTGCAACACGGAAGGTGCGCTGAACTTCTCCTGCGCGGGATGCCTCTGGAACTGAAGGGATAACAGATCCTTCCGGTACCATTTTTGACTTGAACGGTCATAAACGATCTTGGCGTACTGAAAACCAAGCCGTCCGGGCTGGGGTTGCTTCCCGTAGTTGAAGCTTGGGACAATCCAAAGTTGGACTTTGTTAATGTCGCGAAATGAATAGACCGAATCCAACCGTTGGCTTCCATCAGGCAAGCGTGTCTGTTTCCGCTCTTTGAGAACCACTTCACCGTAGGCTCTCAGCCGGGCCTGCTGTGCGTCTTCTGACAGAATGGCCACCGGTTCAGGAGGGCGGCCGGCCTCCTTCGCTTGGCGTTCCAGCAGGCGGAAGATTTCCGGAAGGACCGTGATGCTTTCCACGATTTCCCCGGAGCCGTCGTGATTCATTTTGACCAGTTGGTATATCTCCACACACCCGCAGAAAAGCCCCATGGCTGCGCCCATCAGCCCTCTCCCGATCGCGCGAAACGCTCGCTTCATAACGGCACGCCTCCTTTTTTGCTATATAGCGTGTTCCGTGGAAATCATCAACCCCCTTTTATCGGGCGCAACGTTCGGTTGTGGGTCCGGAGAGGGCGAAACGACAGAACCGGCTGTGCACCCGGCTGAGGCGTCTTCTCACGCCCGCCGGTCTAGCGAAGTGCCCCCGTCGTGCCCTCCCACCTGTCACATCCGGCACTTGGTTTTCCTCAATAGGCGGATGCCCTCCAGGCTCATGGTTTTGTCCGCGGCCTTGCACATATCATAAACGGTCAGCAGAGCGATAGCCACGGCCGTCAACGCTTCCATTTCCACTCCCGTGCGTTCTATGCAGTGAACCGTGGCCGTGACCCGCACGCCCGCTTCCTCCAGACAGGCATCAACCCGAACGTGGGCGAGCGGAAGCGGATGGCACAGCGGTATAAGCCAAGCGGTTTGTTTGGCGGCTTGGATTCCGGCGAGTTCGGCTGTGGCCAACACGTTTCCTTTTGCCATTCCGCCGCCACGGATGAGGCGAACGGTTGCGGGCTGCAGGCGAATAAAACCTTCGGCACGGGCCATCCGTCGACTCACCGGCTTGTGGCCAACGTTCACCATGCGAGGTCTCCCCCTACTGTCCATATGCGTGAGTTTCATGGGCTTATCCTCCTATGGCATGGAGGCGGTGGTGGCTCACGCGCCCCGATGCGGGCTTGTGCTGAACGGCCAGGCGTAGCGCCTGTTCGGCACCACGTTCCCTCACGGAGTAACGGATGTCCGAAAAGAGGCAGGGATAAACGAACCCATCCGCCGAAACACGAATACGATCGCATTGGGCGCACCGCCCACCCGCTCCGCCGATCACCGACCAGAACTCACCCCGTTCTGGGTTCATGCGGCGGATAAATCGTACCTCCAGACCCCGTCCGGCCGCGTACGCCGCCACGGCGCGCGCGTCGGGCTCGTCCGGCGACCGCTCCACAACGCAGTTGAGTTTCACCTGGCGGAACCCCGCGCGGCAGGCGGCTTCGATGCCGGCCCGCGCATCGTCGAGCCGCCCTCCACGTGTGATAGCGCAATAGCGCTCGGGGTCCATCGTATCCAGGCTGATATTGATCCGTTGCAGCCCCGCGCGGCAAAGAGCGGGCGCGCAGGCCGCCAGCAGGGTGCCATTGGTGGTCATCGCATAATCCTCGATTCCAGGGATCGCGGCCAGGCGTCTGATGAGCGCGAGAATGCCTTTGCGCACGAGAGGCTCTCCGCCCGTGAGGCGAAGCTTCGTGAAACCGAACCGGACCGCAACCCGCACGAGCGCCTCGATCTCTTCGAAGCTTAAAATTTCCTCTGGGCGTTTCCATTCGATCCCTTCGGGGGGCATGCAATAGACGCAGCGAAGATTGCAACGATCCGTCACCGACAGCCGCAGGTAGCGGATTCTACGCCGAAAAGAGTCGAACACAGACGGTGTCCCCTTGCTGGAACCCGGCCGAACCGACGGGAATGAAAACGACGCCGTCGGCCTGAGTCAGAGCGTGGATGTGCGCGGACCCATGATACGCCACCGGTTCCACCGCATGCGGCGCGCACCAACGCACAGGCACGGCGGCTTGGCGAGAAACCTTGCGGCGACGAATCGGATGGCGTACGCGCGCCTCCACCATCCGCGGTTGCCACACGCATCCCATCACCCGGTAGAGGAACGGTTTCACCAACAGCTCAAACACAAGGTAGGTCGAGACAGGATTCCCCGGCAGGCCGCAGGCATACGTGTCTCCGCGGGTGGCAAAGACCGTCGGCCGGCCCGGCTGCATGGCCACGCTCTCGACAATCATCTGAAAGCCAAGCCTCCTCAGAACCGCCGGAACCAAATCGAGGTCGCCTGTGGATACCCCTCCGGACAACAGCACCAGGTCACAGGTCTCGGCCGCCGCCGCGATGGCGTTGGTTAGCGCGTCCTCTTGGTCCCGCACGATGCCGGGAACGTTTGGTGTCACGCCGAGGAGACGCAATTGTGCGGCCAGTTGTGGCCCGTTGCTGTTCCGAATCTGAGCGGGACCCGGCTGTTCCGATGGCTCGACCAGTTCGTTGCCCGTCGCCAGCACCGTCACGCGCGGCATCCGTGCCACGCAGGGTTGCGTGGCGCCGACCGCCGCCAACACCGCAAGATGGGCCGGGCCGATGCGCTCACCCCTCCGGAGAACCACATCGCCGGCGCGCACGTCCTCCCCCCGCGGACAGATATTCTGGGCCGTTTCCGAAACCAGGATCCGCACGCGATTCCCCTGCCGTTCCGTCTGTTCCTGCCTGATGACACAGTCCGCGCCAGCGGGGACGGGTGCTCCTGTGAGGATACGGGCACAGGTTCCCGGTCGAATCATTTCTCTGGGCCAGACGCCGGCGGGGATATCGTCGATGAGCGTCAGCGTTCCGAGCGCAAGGTCCTGGCGGCGGCAGGCATATCCGTCCATAGCCGCCTTGTCGAAAGGCGGCATGTCGATGTCAGAACGGACATCCGTGGCCAGTACGCGGCCAAGGGCATCTGCCAGGGGCACCGTTTCGGATGGTAGCAGCCGTGCCGCCTCCATCAGGCGTTGGAAGGCCTCTTCAAACGGAATGGGATCTGAATTCTGCATCATCGTTCGCTTCCGCGAGTTTCGAAGAGCCTGAGCGATCGCAGGCTCCGACCGTTGCGGGGAGAGGGATATCGGCGCTCTCCTGGAGTAGGGCTCGACGATATTCCTCCGGTGTATTGAAATGCCGGTCGATCATACCTTCCGGCAGCGGCACAAACAGCGTCCGTAGTCCCGGCTCCTGGAGAATATCCACGATGCGGCGGTTGCCGCGCCGAAGTGTTGCCTCCAGGGCGGGGAGGGCACGCCGCGTGTAGACGGCGGGCAGGGGCTCGAGGCGGCCGTCGCTGTGACGCGGCAGGACAACGTCGGCGTGGCGTGCCTGCCGCAGCAGGTCACGCAGCAGGTCAACCGGAAGATCGGGAATGTCGCAGGCCGTCACCAGCACGCGGTCGTGTCGGGCTGCCCTCACACAGGAAAAAATTCCCATCAAGGGACCCTGGCCCGGCTCTTCGTCCGGCACCACGCGGACGCCCAAGACGCCATGCCGGATTGGATCATTGGAGCCGATCAGTACCTCGTCGGCCAAGCGGTGCAGCTGTCCGACAATGTGCTCCAGGAGCGGTTTCCCGCGGTAGATTAGAAGACTTTTGTCCACGCCCATCCTGCGGCTTTGTCCGCCGGCCAACACCGCCGCTGTGGCTTCCGCCGGCACGAACCAGCGGCCCCCTTCGAAACGGCAGCCATCCGGCGAAAAATCCCATCCCCCTCCGCGAAACAGGATGATACGGTCTGCCCCCTCCATCACGTCGGCGCACGAGCGTTTGCTATCCGATCGCGCGGCCTCGCGGAGCACCAGGAAGGCCCCGGGCTCCACCACCGTGCGGGCGGCATTGGATTCACACACCACGCACGCCTCCGGCGGAATACGACTCCAGAGGGCGTCGAGGCCTTCGCGCATATGCTCCTGTAGGACCCGCAGCCAAAAGACTGGTGCTGCCCCAGCCCGTTTCATGCGCACCGTATCGTGATGGCCTGTGGCATGCGTTTCCTCCGTCAGCGCATACGGGTAGCGGAGCGTGGAGCAGACGCCGCAACCCTTTCCGCCTCGCGGACAACCCGCCTCCCGGTCCCGGACGGTGGTAATCTTGACCGCTACCACGGAGCGCAAGGCCACCTCGCGCCGGATCAGGTGGCACGCGAATTCCGTTTTTCCGGCATGGCGGCCGGCGGATCCGAGTAAAAGCATGTTGGGCGCTGCGATCATGTAGGCGCTCCGTTCGGGATGAAGCGAAAAGCCGCAAAGACGATTGTCGCCCATGTTCCGAATACTGACGCATAAGATCGGTTCCGGGCCGGGGCGGGAAGGATAAGCGCGCACACCTGGGCCACGAAGTCCACCGTACGTCCCAGGTCCTCGCCTACTCGCTTCATTGGCAGCTCCGATTCTCCGATCGGGAAAACGGAATCGTCTCCGTCCAGCGTGAAACGCTCAGAAAGAGGAAAAGAGCGTTTCACGTTATGCGTCGATGGCGTGCAGCATGTTGTGGAATTCGTGTTCCATGTGCTCCTGGGCTTGTTGCCGAAACCCTTCGTAGGCGGAGAGAATGTGGAGGCCATCGTCTGTCCGCGTCGTATACCCGCCTCCTTTCCCACCCCGCATGCGTTCGATCGGCCGGCGTTCCCGGCAGGCTTCGGCCTTCTTGAGGTCTTCCCACGCCTTGCGATAGCGCATGCCGAGCGATGGGACCGCTTCGCGCAGCGAATCGGTTTGAGCCACGGTCTGGAGCCGGCGGGCTTTGCCGTCGCCGAAGACGCCGGCTCGGTTGTCGGAATAGATCCAGAGGCGGAAAGTGGGGTGCAGGTCATGCATGGCGAGGGGCTCCAAAACAACCCAGTTGGCAGTCCACGATTTTGATCTTTTCGGTTTGGCATACGGCGCCGATGCGGCGCACGTCCACCTGCAACGCGACAGCCAGACGGTGGGCCTGTTCGCAGGAGAGTATGAGGCGTTGACCCTTGGGGGTGGCCGCTCGGCGCACAGCGTCACGGAGCGCGGTGGTGTTCATCACGTGCCTTCCTAGGCGTTATGCACACAAAAATATATCGCACACGCTGCTCCCTAGGCAAGCCACGGAAAGGACGGGACGCCTTGCCGATCCGGCGGGACGACGGGCACGCTCGCCGGCGGGAGTGGAAAGGCGAGGTCCCGATCGCGCGGGGAAGGGGAAGGCAGAAGACGGGCTCGATCTCTGGACGCGTCACGGCACACGCGGTTCCGTCAGACCTTTTCCACGCGCGCGGCGCAAACTTTAAATTCCGGAATCTTGGCTATTGGATCCAGCGCGGCGATGGTCAGCGTGTTGGCGGCCGCCTCGACAAAATGAAACGGAATGAAAAGGGTGCCCTGGCTGATGCGCCGCGTGACAAAGGCTTTCGTCTCGATATGTCCACGGCGGGTGACCACGCGTACCGTCTCGTCGTTGACAATCCCGAGGGCCTCAGCGTCTTCAACCGATATCATCACGCGCGGCCCCGCCAGGCGGTTGAGACCGTCGGTTTTCCGTGTCATCGTGCCGGTGTGGTACTGCTCCAGCAGGCGGCCGGTGGTGAGAACCAACGGATAGTCCACGTCCGGAAGTTCGGCCGGCTCCCGGAAGGGGATGGCCTTCATCAGCCCCTTGCCCCGCGTGAACTGGCCGACATGCAGCACGGGCGTTCCGGGATGGTCCTTGGTCGGGCAGGGCCACGGGAGGCCTTTCGTGCCCAGGCGTTCGTATCCGATGCCGCCGTAGGACGGCGTTAGCGAGGCGATCTCGTCGAGGATTTCCTTCGGAGACCGGTAGTTCCAGTCGGCGCCCATCGCGCGGGCCACGCGCTGAATAATTTTCCAATCCGGTAAGGCTTCACCGGGCGGCTCCAGCGCCTGAGGCGCATGCTGCACACGGCGTTCGGTGTTTGTGTATGTTCCTTCCTTTTCCGGCAGGGCCGCAGCAGGCAGCACCACGTGAGCCAACGCCGCTGTCTCGGTTAGAAAAATGTCCTGGACCACGAGGAAGTCGAGCTGCCGCAAGGCGTGTTCCGTATGGTGCAGGTCGGGCTCTGAGAGCATGGGATTCTCTCCCATGATATAGAGGGATCGGAGTTTTCCGGCCGCGGCCGCTTCGATCATGGTGGTGACCGTCAGGCCGGGTTTGTCCGGGAGCAGGCACCCCCACGCCTTTTCGAATTTTGCCCGGACGGCGGGATCGCTGACGCTTTGATATCCGCTGAGAACGTTCGGCAGGGCCCCCATATCACAGGCGCCCTGAACGTTGTTTTGGCCCCGCAGCGGATTAAGGCCGCCGCCTACCTTGCCGATATTACCGCACAGCATCTGCAGGTTCGCCAGGGACCACACATTGTCCACGCCCGTGGTATGCTGGGTGATCCCCATGGCGAAAAAGACGGCGGCGGTCGGCGCGGAGGCGAAAAGTCGGGCTGCGCGTCGGATGACGTCGGCGTCAATGCCCGTGATGGTGGCAGCCCTTTCCGGCGGGTACGTGGCCACTTCTGCCTTCAATTCGTCGAAACCTTCACAGCGTTCCGCGACATACGCTTTGTCGTAGAGATTTTCCCGAATGATGACGTGCATCATGCTGTTCAGCAGGGCCACATCCGTGCCGCAGCGTTGGGCGGCGTAGATTTCCGCCATGTCGGCAAGAGGAATGCGCGTGGGATCAAACACAATCAACTTGGTCTTGCCCAGGCGCACCGCTTGCTTGATGACGTACCCGATCACCGGATGCGCCTCGGTGGTGTTGGAGCCGATAATCAAAATCACATCCGCATGCCGGATGCCCGCGATGTCATTGGTCATGGCTCCGCTGCCGAAGGCTTGGGACAAGGCGGCAACCGTGGAGGCATGGCAGAGCCGGGCGCAATGGTCCACATTGTTTGTTCCGAGAACGGCCCGCAGGAACTTCATGAAAAGAAAGTTTTCCTCGTTGGAACACTTGGCCGAAGCAAAACCACCGAGCGCGTCCGGACCGTACCGGTGCCGCACGTCCCGCAAGCGGCTGGCGATGAACCGTACGGCCTCGTCCCACGACGTTTTTCGAAAGCTCCCGTTTTCCCGGATGAGCGGCGTGGTCAGCCGCTCGGAACGTCCCACAAAATCAAATCCATAGCGTCCCTTGAGGCACAGCATGCCGTCGTTTGCCGGTCCCTCGTCGGCGCCGGTCACGCGGACGATCGCATTCCGCGTGGGGTCAAGGTGCAGAACCAACCGGCAGCCAACGCCGCAGTAGGGACACAGGGTTTCGGCCTTTTGCAGTTCCCAGGACCGGCCTGCACCCCTGGCGCGCTTGTCCGTCAACGCCCCGGTCGGACAGAGCTGCACGCACTCCCCACACTGGACGCAGGAGGAGGCGCCCATGGGGACATCCCCATCGCACACGACGCGCGTGTGCCGAGCGCGAAACCCCGCGCCCAGTATCTCGTTGACGACCCGCGTGTGGCAACCGGCAATACACCGCCCGCAGTGAATGCACTTGTTGTCGTCCCGCGCAATGAATTCCGCCGAATCGTCCACCGGAAGCGGCGAGGCCGATTCAAAGGACGGCCGCTCGATACCCAGTTTGTAGGCGGCCTGTTGCAGTTCGCACGTCCCGTTCTTTTCGCAGGACAGACAGTCATGACGCCCGGCGGACAGCAACAGATCCACCATCAACCGTCGCGCGCGGGTCACAGCCGGCGAACGGTTGCGCACGATCATCCCGTCCTTGGCCTCCAGGGTACACGCCGTGGGCAGTCCCGTCATGCCTTCCACTTCCACCACACAGACCCGGCACCGACCCAGAGCGCCGATTTTGGCGTGGTAACACAATGTCGGGATGTAGACCCCATGAGCCCGTGCCACATCCAGTACCGTCTGGCCAGGACGGATGTCACAGGGTTTTCCATCAATGATCATGGCCATGTGAGCGCTCCTGTTGACATCCGGGTTTTCCTATTCGAAACGGCAGCGGCGTTTCGGTGTCGCACACATTGTGGAATCCGCACGACGGATGGCCACCGGACGGCGTCCGGACAAAACATGCGACAGCACAGGATCCTCTTCGTGTTCCAAAAAAAATCGCTTCACCGCCTGGGCGGCAACGGGTTTGTCCGATATGGACCGGCGGCACCGTACCTCGCAAGAGGGGGGGAAGCCTGCCCGCGCGCCGACCGGCGCAAACGGCACACGCCCGCAACGCAACGCTTGGCGTGGATATGTTCCTCGTACTCGGCCCGGAAGTGCCGGATGGTGGACAGCACAGGATTGGCGGCCGTCTGGCCCAGGCCGCACAGCGAGGTGCTTTTGATCTGCATGCCCAGCTCGACCAATTTCTCGATATCCTCCTCCTTTCCGCCGCCGCTGCAAAGGCGATAGAGAATCTCCAACATCCGCCAGGTCCCCTCCCGGCAGGGGACGCACTTACCGCAGGATTCGTTTTGCACGAACTCCAAGAAATGCCGCGCCATATCCACCATGCAGGCATCATCGTCCATAATGATCAGACCGCCCGATCCCATGCTGGCACCCAACTCGGTGAGACTCTCGTAATCCAAGGGAGCGTTTAGATGCTCACGGGGAATACAACCACCGGACGGACCGCCCAGCTGGGCGGCTTTGAAGGCCTTTCCCTGCGGGACGCCGCCCCCAATGCCGAAGACCACATCACCTAACGAAGTGCCGATGGGCACCTCCACAAGCCCGGTGTTGTTGACCGCACCCGCCAGAGAAAAAACTTTGGTTCCTTTGCTGTTAGCCGTTCCGATAGACGCATACGCGTCCCCCCCGTGCAGAATGATCACAGGCACATTGGCAAAAGTCTCCACGTTGTTGATCACCGTGGGTTTTCCCCACAGCCCTCTCTGCACCGGGAAGGGTGGCCGTAGCCGCGGTTCGCCCCGTCTGCCTTCCACGGACGCCAGGAGGGCCGTCTCTTCGCCGCAGACAAAGGCGCCCGAACCTATGCGAATTTCCAGGTCGAAACAGAAGCCCGTCCCCAGAATGTTCTCGCCCAATAGACCGACTTCTCGTGCCCTCTCGATCGCCCGTTGTAACCGCTCAACGGCTAGCGGATATTCGGCCCGGATATAGGCGAAACCCTGGCGGGCCCCTATGGCGAAAGCGCCAATCGCCATACCTTCAATCACGCTGTGGGGATCGCCCTCGAGCACACTGCGATCCATGTAGGCGCCCGGATTCCCTTCATCGCCGTTGCACACGATGTACGTCACGTCTTCCCGTGCCTCACGGGCAAACCGCCACTTCGTGGCCGTCGGAAAGCCGGCGCCCCCTCGGCCACGTAACCCGGACTTTTGAACCTCTGCGATCACCGCCTCAGGTGTCAGGGTGGTCAGGGCCTTGGCCAGTGCCCGGTATCCGGATCGCCCGATATAATCCTCGATGCACAGCGGGTCAATCACGCCGCAATTGCGGAGCACAATCTTGGTCTGGCGTTTGAAAAACTCAATGTCCGTCAGGATCGGAACCGGAACGGAGCTTGATTCGTCCCTCCACGTCAAGCGCTCCACCGTCCGATTGTTTTGGAGATGGGAGACGACAATATCGTCGGCGTCGCTGGGGGCCACCTTCTGGTAAAAGGTTTTGTCGCGCCCGATCACCACCACGGGACCCCGCGAGCAAGGGCCGAGGCATCCGGTTTCCACCACAACCATGCAGTCTTCTAATCCATGGTCCCGGAGCGCCTGCTGGAATGCCGCCTTCAGTTCCGGCTCCCCGGAGGCAATACACCCGCCTCCGGCACACAACAGAATGTTGTCTTTTTCCATCGCCTTGGCCGCGGCCTGAAAATCCTGCGCGAGCGACTCGAATGCCCCAACGGAACGGATCGGGCCAGAGATCCTTTTCCTCATCCTACACCGTCCTCCTCTGAGCCGTGGAGCGATACAGAGTCAAGAGATCCCGAACGTCGGATGGCTTGACGCGCGCGTGCACCGTTTCGTTCACCATAATGGCCGGTGCCAGGCCACAGGCGCCAAAGCATCGCCTCGTCTCCAGGGAGAAGAGCCGATCCTTCGTTGTTTCGCCCACCGTGATCCCCAATTCCGTCTCCAGCGCCTCCAGCACGTGTTGACCACCCCGCACATAGCACGCCGTTCCCATGCAGACGCAGATAACGTACTTTCCTCGGGGGACACGGGAAAAAAACGAGTAAAAGGTTGCCACACCGAATACGGTCGCCTTGGGAATCCCCAACCCCTGACTCACTCGCTCCATCACCGCGTCCGACAGGTACCCGCACATCTGCTGAGCGGCCTGCAAAACGGGCATCAAAGCCCCCGGCCGTGTTTTCCATTTCTGTATGACGGCATCGAGTTCCTCTAAGCCGTCCTGCAGATCGGATGAAGCACCGGCGCAACCGCATACACGGTCTTCCTTATCCCTCGCCATACTGTGCCTCTCCTCATGTTTGTTTCCCCCATCGTGACCCCTTCGCGCCATTCCGCATTGTGCTCGGGCACGAACAAGAGGCCGCACACACGCCGTGCCACATCGCCCACGAATCGCCCTGTTGTGGACGCATCCGTGGAGCGGATGGAGTCGCCCTGCGAAAAGGCAGTCGGCGATGATCACGTGGTGGTTCGACTGCGATGCCCGGTTGCGTCATGCACAACGATTCCCGGTCCGTCCTGCCGACTTCAGGGAGGAGTCCACATGTCACGGCACGGAAGTATATCACCGCCCCCCCGGGAGTCAAGGACCCGATACCCACCGAAAACTTCCGCATACCGACCTTTGCGTGTTATGGCCGCAAACACGAGGACACCGCCGGAAGAGGCGCTCCTTCGCCGGCTGTGTGTCTTGGCGAGAAGAGTCGCTTGTGTGCGGGTCGAAGTCGTTCTTTTGACCAGGAAGCGGATGCGACGGCTGCCTTCCGCTTTCGCAAAAAAAAAATTTTTTTCGTAGTTGACACGCGTTGCGGCTTTTAGTACTCGACCGCCGTTCCTGATCCTTGACCCGGTTCGGAACAACATGAACGCCACCTATCAACTGGACGGCGAAAAACTCGGCGAATGGCTGCGTCCTCTCTGTGCCGGGTGCGCCGTTATCGCTTCCCGCCGGGATGGCGAGCGGTATCACTTGACACGGACCGATACGTGGGACCTGTCTCAGCACGTCATACCTCCCCATCGTCCTGTGGAGCCGCTGAAGTCGCTCCTATTCGCGCCGCGGGAAGGCGTTTCTTCTGCAACCCGCGATCAAGGAGTGAGTCCCTGCGTGGTGGTGGGGGTTGCCAATTGTGATCTCTCGGCGCTTGCGATTCACGATCACGTTTTCCTGAAAACCGATCCGGTGGATCCGTTTTACGCCGCGCGCCGGGACAAGATGTTTCTTGTTTCGATGGACTGCGTAACACCGCTGGACGTGTGCTTCTGCACGGCGGTCGGCCAGCAGCCTTTTCCCACCTCAGGATTTGATATCAATCTCTCGCCGGTGGAGGGGCAGTGGGTGGTCGAAGTGGGAAGCGAGCGCGGCGCGGCCCGGCTGCGGGAGGCAGCGACCTTATTGAGGCCCGCGGAGCCCGGATTGCTCGAGGCGCGGGGTCGTAATCGGCGCGCGGTCGCCGAGCGGGTGATGGAGTTAGCGCGGGCAAAAGGATTGACCGCGGGAACGAATTTCCAAGAGGCCATTCGCCGAACCGGAGAGGCTCCTTGGTGGGACGAGGTCGCGGAAAACTGCGTGGAATGCGGGGCGTGCAATCTGGTGTGCTGCACGTGCCATTGCTTTCTCCTGGCGCACGGCATGTCGGACAGCCGGCAACCGGGATGCACGCGCTTGTGGGATTCCTGCCTTTTCAAAAATTTCGCGCGGGTCGCCGGCGGCGCGAACCCGCGAAGGCATCGGGCCGAACGGCTGTATAACCGGTTTGATAAGAAATTCAATTTTTTCCCGTCCGTTCTGCACGGCACCTATGCCTGCGACGGGTGCGGCCGGTGCGTGCAGGCTTGTGCCGGAAAAATCGATATACGCGAGGTTCTGCGGAGGGCAACGGGATGACGGCAAACCCCTACGAAGTCCTTCCCGCAACCATCACGGACATCGTGACGGAAACGCCCACGATCAAGACCTTCTTCATCCAGCCGGAGCGGCCCCTGGCCTTTCGCGCCGGCCAGTTTGTCGAGCTGTCGCTGCCCGGAGTGGGGGAGGCGCCCTTCACGCCGTCGTCGTCGCCGGCGGTCAGCGATCGCCTCGAGTTGACCATCATGCGGGTGGGAAGCGTGACCGAACGCCTGCATGCCGTCACGCCGGGAACACGCGTCGGCCTTCGTGGGCCACTCGGCCAGCCGTATCCGCTCGACCGGTTTCGCGGGAAGGAAGTGCTGATCGTGGGAGGCGGCGTGGGGCTGGCTCCTCTGCGGGCGTTGCTCTTTGCGCTGTTGGAAGACCTGAGCCGATACCGGAAAGTACTCGTGCGCTACGGGGCCAAGACGCCAAACGATATTGTTTACAAGAAGGCGATCCTTGACGGATGGGGTCGGAAAGACGCCTTGGACATCCTGGTCACCGTGGACACACGCGATGCCACTTGGCCCGGGCACGAAGGCGTCGTGACGACGATTTTGGAGCCTGGGAAACTGACCGCGCATCCGGCCGATGGGGTGAGCGTAGTGTGCGGGCCGCCTATCATGATGAAGTTTACGACCCTGAAACTCCTTTCGTTGGGATATGCTCCGGAAAATATCTATCTTTCGATGGAAAAAAATATGAGCTGCGGGATTGGCAAATGCGGCCATTGTCGGTTGGGCACGTACTATGCCTGCAAGGATGGCCCGGTTTTCACCTATGCGATGGTGAAAGACCTGCCGAATATTTGGGACTGACACGCGCGGCCCGGGAAAAGCCGGAGCACGCCGGGAGCTCGGAAGAGCGGCCATGACAAAGCGGCTGTTTTTGGATTTGGAGCGCTGTGACCAGTGCGAGCAGTGTCAGGTACAGTGCGCCTATTTTTATCGGCCGGCAGCCACCGATCACGGTGTGTTCGGGCTGCGCGAGCGGGCGCAGTTTGCCCTCGTCTGCCGACGCTGTGAGGAGCCGAGCTGCGTATCGGCCTGTCGGTTCCAGGCGTTGGAACGTCAATCCGATGGGGTGATGCGGCGGTACAACCTGCGCTGTGTGAGCTGTAAATCCTGCAGCACGGCCTGTCCGTTCGGGACGATTTACCCCGAAACCGTTCCCTTCTACGCCACCGGTTGCGATTTCTGTGCAGGGAAGGAAGGAACGCCTCCCTGCGTCGTGTCCTGCACCAAGGGAGCCCTTGCGTACCAGGAGGTGGAAGCCTCGGAACAGGAAGGCATTCACCTGGTAAGCGAGAGGCTGGCCGTGCGGGCGCCGCAGTGGAAGAAGAAGGATGGGTGACATGGATCTCGGGACGCTTGTATTCCAGTTCCTGGTCTTCCCAGGCATCCTCTTCGCCGCTGTGATGGGACTGTTGGCGAGTTGGGTGGATCGGTTTGTGACGGCACGGGTCCAGATGCGCGTGGGGCCTCCTGTCCTTCAGCCCTTGTATGACGTGCTGAAGCTTCTGATCAAGGAAACCTGTATCCCGGAGGGCGCGCCGCGCCTGTTTTTCCTTTCCGCGCCGCTTTTCGGATTTTGCGGAGTTTCCCTGGCGGCCATGCTGATTGGGCGCGTGGCCGGAGGGGCCAGCTCCGGTTTCACGGGGGACGTGATTGTCGTGTTGTATCTTCTGACCCTCCCGGCGGTCTCCGTGGTTTTGGGCGCCATGGCGTCCCGGAATCCCTTGGCCTCGCTGGGGGGAAGCCGGGAAATGAAACTTATCATGGCCTATGAATTGCCGTTTGTGCTTGCCGTACTCGTCCCTGTGATTCAGGCGAAGGGACTGCGACTCGAGACGATCCTGGCGGCACCTCCGGCGGTCGCGACCGTACCCGGCATCCTGGCGCTTCTGGTGGCGGTACTCTGCATGCAGGCGAAGCTGGGTTGGGTGCCATTTGACATGTCGGAAGCCGAGACGGAGTTGACCGGAGGCGCTCTCGTCGAATACTCCGGTGCGCCGCTGGCCATCTTTAAATTGACTCGCGCTATGATGCTTTTTACCCTGCCCACATTTCTCGTCGTAGTCTTCTGCGGCGGCATAGGAGGCGCGGGAGCCGGCGCGATCGCGGGCGCCTGGGCCAAGTATGTGGCACTGGTTGTTGTTGCGGTTTTGATTCGGAACACCGCCCCGCGGCTGCGGATCGATCAGGCGGTGAAGTTGTTCTGGGGTCCTGTGTCGGTACTGGCGCTGGTGGCCGTCGTATGGGCCGTGATGGAGCGGACGTAACATGAGCTTTCCGATTCAGGTTTTGACGCGCTCTCTGAACGTGTTCCATCTGGCCGGGAGCTCCTGTAATAACTGCGACATTGAAATTTTGGACCTGCTCACGCCGCGTTACGACGTAGAACGGTTTGGCCTCGTGTTGGTTGGCAGCATCCGCCACGCGGACGTACTCCTCCTGACCGGGGCATTCAACCGTAAGGCGGCGCTTCGGGCGCGTCGGGTGTACGAGCAGGCGCCCAAGCCAGTGGTGGTGATTGCCATCGGCGGGTGTGCCTGTACCGGTGGAATCTTTCGTGGGTCCTACAACGTTGATCCGCCTATCAGCAAGGTGATTCCGGTGGACGCTTGGATCCCGGGTTGTCCGCCCAAGCCCGAGGCCATGCTGAGCGGCGTGGTGAAATTGATCGCCACATTGCGCAGGAGCTAGCGTAGCATGACCCGTGAGGAGACGGTGCGTCGCCTTCAGGACGTATTGGGGAACCAAGTGGTTGCCGTGCAGGAAAAGTCGCCGCGGCGGATGTACGTCGAGGTCCTGCCCGTTGCTGTCCCGCAGGCGACCCGGCTGATGTTTCGCGAATTGGGCGCGCGGTTTCAGATTGCCAGCGGAGTGGACACCCCGACGGCCATGGAGGTGCTCTATCACTGGGCTCTTGATCGCGACAATTATCTGGTGACGATTCGCACCCGGTTGGATCGCCAAAATCCGGTTGTGGAATCCGTCGCCACCATTTGCCCGGGCGCGGAATGGATTGAACGCGAGATGAGTGAACTGCTGGGGATTACGTTCCGGAACCATCCGGACATGCGGCACTTGCTGCTGGCCGACGATTGGCCGGCGGGCAAGTACCCTTTGCGTCGGGATTACCCAGCCGGCTAAGTCTGGCCGGCGGCGATGGCCATGGGCAAAACGACAATCATTCCGATAGGGCCGTATCACCCGCTACAGGAGGAGCCCGAATTCTTCAAGCTCCACGTGGAGGGGGAGACGGTGGTAGGGCTGGATATTGAAATCGGCTACAACCACCGGGGTGTCGAGAAACTCTCGGAAAGCAAAACCTTCGAGGAAACCGTGTTTCTCGTGGAGCGCATTTGTGGAATCTGCTCGACGTCCCATCCGATTGCCTGCGTGCAGGCAATCGAGGATGCGGGCGGCATTGAGGTCCCCGAACGTGCCCTTTACATTCGGTCGCTCATCGGAGAACTGGAGCGGCTTCATTCCCACTTCCTTTGGTTGGGACTTGCCGGGCATTTCCTCGGATTCAACACGGTCTGGATGTGGGCCTGGCGGTTCCGAGAGCCGATTCTGGATATCTTGGAGCGGATTACGGGAAATCGTAACCATTACGCCATGATGAAACCCGGCGGCGTTCGGCGTGATATTCGGGCGGAGGATATCCCGACGATCCAGAAAATCGTGGGTGATCTTCGCGGGCCCATCACGCTGTTCCGGGACGCCATCGTGGACGATCCGCTGATTCACGCGCGCACAAAAGGAGTGGGTGTTCTTACGCGACAGCAGGCCATTGATTATTGCGTGCTCGGACCCACGGCCCGGGCGTCCGGAGTGGACATTGACGTGCGCCGTGATCATCCCCATGCCGCGTATCCCCTAGTGGAATGGAAGGTCATTGTGGCGCAGAACGGAGACGTTTTCGACAAAGCCGTCGTGCGGCTCCTAGAGGTTTATGAGTCCATCCGCATTGTGGAGCAATGCCTGGAGCGGCTGAAGACCGTGCCCGGGCCGATTGACTCCAACCCGAAGGAGATTCCGCCGGGGGAGGGAATTGGCCATTACGAAGCTCCGCGGGGTGAAGTTTTTCACTATATCCGCAGCGACGGAACCAATCGCCCTGCCCGCCACAAGATACGCGCGCCAACCTACATGAACATCGTGTCCAATCGCGTGGCTGTTCTGGGCCAATCCGTGGCTGATGCGACGATCATTCTGGCGGCTGTTGACCCGTGCTATTGCTGTACGGAGCGCATGGTGGCGGTGGACGTGGAAACAGGAAAACCCCGGTACTCGGCACCGGAACTCCTGCGGATGTCCCAGGCAAAAACGGAGCGACTGAAGAAAGAATTGGGCTACGGAGGGCCCCATCTCAACCCGGGCGGTTGGTCCTGATGGATGTGTTGCTCCATTCGATGCTCCGACCCGTGACGATCAGCGTGGCCGCGGGTGTGCTGTGCCTCCTGATCCCGGACCGCTGGGAAAGAGTCCGTGCTGGGCTGGCGTTCTGCGTCAGTTTGGTTACCCTGGCGCTTTCCTGGCCTCTGTTCCAGTCGGCCCGCGCTTCTGCTCCCCCTACGCTTCAGGCTGGGTGGTGGACGCTTCGCCTCGATCCGCTCGGGGGGTTCGTGCTTTTGAGCATCGCCGTTTTCGGCGTGCTGATCGCGCTGTATTCGCTGGCCTATATGAAGGGCCGATCCGGTCTGCGGGAATATTATGCGTGTTTTCTCTGGACTCTGGGGCTTTCCTACGCCGTGGTGATGGCCAACGAATTGACGCTTCTCCTGGTACTTTGGGGGCTACTGGGGGTCACGCTTTATCTTCTGATCGGAACGGGGGGTCCGGATGCCGCCGGCGCTGCCAAGAAAACGCTCATCGTGGTCGGCGGGTCCGATTGCCTGCTGCTTCTGGGGATCCTTCTGTACAACGCCTTGACTGGAACTACGCGGCTTGACGCGGAACCGCTCCCCCTGACCGGAAAACTTAGCCATGTGGCCTTTCTGTGTTTCGCGATCGCCGCGTTTGCCAAGGCCGGCGCCATGCCCTGCCATACATGGGTTCCGGACTGCGGAGAAAAGGCTCCCGTGGCCGTCACTGCGTTTTTGCCGGCCTCGTTGGACAAGCTTTTGGGAATCTACCTGCTGGTCCGCACAACGAACGGCCTGTTCGAATTGAACGCGTGGATGCGGGGGTTCCTGCTGCTGGTGGGGGCGATGACGGTGATTTGCGCGGTGATGATGGCGCTCGTGCAACACGATTTGAAACGCCTGCTCTCCTACCATGCCGTTAGTCAGGTCGGCTATATGGTCCTGGGGATCGGAACAGGAAGTCCGGTCGGCATTGCGGGCGGACTGTTCCACATGCTAAATAACGCCCTCTACAAAACCGCTCTCTTCCTGGATGCCGGAGCCGCGGAAAAGACGGCGGGCACCACGGATCTTGACCGGTTGGGTGGATTGGCTCGCGCCATGCCCTTGACGTTTGGCTCCTGTGTCGTAGCGGCCATGGCGATCTCGGGCATTCCGCCTCTGAATGGCTTTACGTCCAAATGGATGGTGTACCAGGGATTGGCCGATTTAGCCCAGGAAGGCGATGTGCTGTGGCCGGTGTGGCTGACCGTGGCTATGCTGGGGTCCGCTTTGACATTGGCCAGTTTTGTCAAGGTGCTTCATGCCGTCTTTCTGTGCAAACCTCCGCCCGACGCCGGGTGGAAGCCGCGGGAAACTCCGGTATCCATGTGGCTGCCTGCGGTGATTCTGGCCGGTTTGTGTGTGCTCTTCGGCGTGCTGGCCGGACGGCTTCCTCTTCGCATGTTGATTGTCCCCGCCACGGTCGGTTTGCCCGGCGTGCCGGGCCCGGTTGCGTTCTCCGGTGCGTGGCGCGCCGCGCCGGCCACGCTGATGCTGCTGATTGGATACGGGTTGGGCTTGCTCGTGTATTGGCTTTCCGCGGCGAGTAGGAGCCGGGTGTGTCCCACCTATATTGGGGGGGAGGATATGAGTCGGACCCATATCAGTGGCGTGCCGACAGGACGGCCGGTTTCGGTCGAGGTGACGGGTGTGGATTTCTACCGCACGGTGGCGGAACTTTTCCCGCTGCGTGGGATTTATTGGCTGGCGGAACACAAGGTGTTCGACCTGTATGAAGTCGGGAGGGGAATCGGTTTCGCGGTTTCCTGGATCCTCCAGCGGTTTCACACGGGCGTCCTCAATCACTATACGGTTTGGTATATCATCGGGCTGGTGATCGTGTACTGGACGGTGCGGCGTTATGCTTGATCTGCATATTCTACTGGTGTTGATGATCGTGGGCGCCATCGGTGCCATGGAGGCTCGGGGATTGCTCTCCACGATTGTGATGTTGGGCGCGGTCGGTCTGTTCCAGGCGGTGAGCTTTCTGGTCCTGAAGGCGCCGGACCTGGCCATCGTGCAGTTGGCGGTGGAGATTTTGAGCCTGGTCATTCTTCTGCGCGCCACGATCGGGCGCGATACCTCGAGCGGCGAACGTCGCGTGACGTGGGGCAATCTCCTCCTGGGTACTGTTTGTACGGTTTTGGTGCTGGGTTTCGTGTGCGCAGCGCTCGCCAGCCTGCCTGCGTTTGGGCATCCGATTATGCGGGTGGCGTCCACGTACATTGAAAAAGCGCTGGAGCAGACAGGCGCGGCCAATATTGTTTCCTCTGTCATTTTGGATTACCGGGCCTATGATACGTTGGGCGAGGCGGTCGTGCTGGTGACAGCCGTGATCGGGTGCCTGGTGGTGTTACGAAGGCCGGGACGGAAAGAAGCAGAAATGCCAGAAGAGGAAGCATGAACCGCGAATCCGGTATGACCCTGATTGTGAAGACGGTGACCCGTCTGACGGTGGGACTTATCTTGATGTACGGCGCCTACGTCGTCTTGCACGGACACCTGACGCCGGGGGGCGGATTCGCGGGCGGCGTTATCATGGCGCTGTCGTTTGTCCATGTGATGCTGGCCTTTGGGAAGGAGTTTGCCTTGCGAAAATTCAGCGAGCCTGTCGCGAACCTCCTGGAATCTTGGGGCGCCATTCTGTTTATTGCGTTGGGGGTGGTTGGATTGGGTAGCGGATACTTCTTCCTGAATGTCTATGGAAAAGGCGAACCGCATACCTTGCTGAGCGCCTTCATGATTGTTCTGGCGAATATCGCCATCTGCGCCAAGGTGGGCGCAGGATTGTTCGCCGTGGCCGTGGTGATCGTCCTGGCGCGCATAACCGAGAGAAAGCCATGAGTTACCTGCTGTGTGTGGCTTTATTCTGTGTGGGACTGTACGGCGTGTTGACCAAGCGCAACGTGCTCAAGATCATTGTCGGCTTAGCTATTATGGAGTATTCCGTGAATCAGTTTCTTGTGTTGCTAGGATACCGAATGGGGGGGCGTGCGCCGATTCTGGAACAGGCGCAGGATATACACAACATCGTGGATCCTCTCCCCCAGGCCCTGGTGCTGACGGCGATTGTCATTGGGCTGGCCACCACCGCGCTCCTGGTGGCATTGGCTATTCGGATTTACGATAAGTACGGAACCTTCGACACGGGCGAAATCCGTAAGTTGCGAGGATAAACGGGAAGAGGTTTGAGATGAATTTCACCCATGGGATTCCCGTGATGGTCATCGCTCCGCTATTTACCGCGTTTCTCATCGCCGCGGTAGGCCGAAGGGCTTCGCGGCTCCCGGATGTTCTTTCCAATGTCTGCACGCTTTTCTGCTGTCTTCTCAGTCTGGTTTTCCTCCGAGGGGTTGTGTCCGACGGAATGCTCGTCCATCAGGTGGGAGGCTGGACGCCTCCTATTGGGATTTGCATGGTTCTGGATCCTCTGAGCAACCTGATGCTGATTCTGGTGAACAGCATCACGTGGCTTATTGTACTCTATGCCATCCGGTATCTCGACACCTACACCGCGCGCGGCCGATTCTATAGCCTACTCATGCTCATGCTGGCCGGCATGAACGCGCTCATTGTCTCCGGCGACATGTTCAACCTTTTCGTGTTTCTGGAAATTGCCTCTATCGCCAGCTATGCCCTCGTGTCTTTTGGAACCGAACAGGAAGAGTTGGAAGCGTCGTTCAAATACATGGTCATGGGATCCGTGGCCTCCCTGTTAATTCTGTTGGCGGTGGCCCTGCTCTACGGGCAGGCCTCCACGTTGAATATGGCCGACTTGGCGCAATCGCTCCGCACGCGACCGCCGGATGCAGAGTTCCGGCTTCTGGTTTCTGTGCTATTCCTTGCCGGATTCGGTTTGAAGGCGGCGCTTGTTCCCTTCCACTGGTGGCTCCCCGATGCCCACCCGTCCGCACCCGCGCCCATCTCGGCCATGCTTTCTGGATTGCTGATCAAGACGCTGGGGATTTATGCTATGGTGCGTGTCTTTTTCAACGTGATCGGAACAGGCCCTTTCCTTCCGGTCCTGATGACCTTGGGTACGCTGTCCATGCTGGCCGGCGTGTTCCTGGCCTTGGGGCAGTGGGATTTCAAGCGGTTGCTTGCCTATTCCTCCATCAGCCATGTGGGCTATATCATGCTGGGGATTGGGCTGGGGACTCCCCTGGGTATCGCAGGTGGGCTCTTCCATTTGGTCAATCATTCGGTCTGCAAGTCCCTCCTCGTCCTCAATTCGGGAGCGGTGGTGTACGCAACCGGCACGCGGGATTTGCAACGGCTTGGCGGCCTGCGCGAAAGGATGCCGGTTACGGGGAACACGTGTCTGGTGGCGTCGCTTTCGATTGCCGGTGTTCCGCCGTTCAATGGGTTCTGGAGCAAACTCCTGATCGTTCTGGCCTGCATCGAGGCCAGGCATTACGCATACGCCTTTTGGGCCATTCTGGCGAGCGTGTTGACTCTGGCTTTGTTTGCTAAGGTGCAACGGTATGCCTTTGGGGGCGAACTGAAGGAGACGTTACACAGCATCCGCGAAGTTCCCCTGACGATGCGGGTCGCCATGCTGACGCTGGCGGCATTTTGCTGTCTGGGTGGGCTCCTGATGGTGCCCAATGTCGCGAACCTCTTACTCCGGCCAGCGGCCAGGGTTTTGATCAACGGTCAACAGTACGCGGAAACCGTGTTTGAGATTGTCAAACGGGCCTTATAGCGCCAGCGAGAACGTGCCGTGAAGAGCCGTGTTATTTTTTTCATCGTTGCATACGGGTTGTGGCTTTTGCTGAGCCACTCAGCAGATTGGCCTCATCTTGTGGTCGGAGCGGCGGTCGGTCTTGGGGTGACGGCGATTGCCGGCGATCTGTTCGTAACCCGACCGGAAAAAATGCGCATGGCGCGGTACGGATGGTTTCTCTTGTATGTCCCCGTGTTTGTGTGGGAATGCTTTAAGGCAAACCTGGATGTAGCCTACCGGGTGCTGCATCCCGGGCTGCCGATTAGGCCAGGGATTGTCAAGGTGAGGACCCGACTGAACTCCGATGTGGGACTGACGTTTCTGGCCAATTCGATTACGCTCACGCCCGGTACGCTCTGCGTGGATGTGGATCGGGAACAAGGAGTTCTGTACATCCATTGGATTCACGTAAAGGACACCGATACGGAAGCGGCAACCCGGACGATTGTCCGACGATTCGAGAATCTCCTGGTACGCATGTTTGAATAGGAGCACGCGTTCGGATGAAACTTCCCCTGACTCGACCGGTACGATGGGTGCTGGGGGCAGCTATCCTTGTGGCGGCCCTCTACGTTGTCCTCGCGCGAGGACTACCCACGTATTTATTCCCCTCCCTCCCGTTCATTCCGTTTTTCAGCCGGTGCTTCTATGTTCTTCTTCTTTCCGGTCTGCTTTGCCTGATCCGTGTTCTGGCGGGGCCGACTGCAGCGGATCGCGCGGTGGCCGTGGATATTCTGGGCATTCTGATCGTTGGGTTTTGCGCCGTTCTGAGCATTCCAACAGGCCGATCCTGGTACATGGATATCGGCATTGCATGGGGGCTTCAGAGCTTCATCGCCACGATGGCGTTGGCCAAATATATCGAGGGGAGGAACCTCGGTGACTGAGCTCATCGGAAAAATTCTCATCGGCGTGGGGTTGACCTTTGATTTCCTGGGTTGCCTGGGCCTGCTGCGCATGCCGGACCTCTACAATCGGCTTCAGGCTTCCACGAAGTGTGTGACGTTCGGCACCTGCAGCATCCTGTTCGGGCTTTTCATCTGGTCAGGATTCAGCCCTATGGGGGTCAAGGCTTTGCTGTGCATGGTCTTCATTGCGCTGACCTCACCGGTAGCGGCCCATGCCCTCGCGCGAGGCGCACACCGTGCCGGTGTGAAACTCTGCGACACCCACGTAGTGGACCGCTACGCGGAAGACCAACAGGGTGCGGGCTCCGGCAAGAAGGAGGAAACGCAATGAAGCTTCCCTGCCTTCTCCAGCCTCGCATTCTGAAGGTCGCAGTGAAAGCGTTGTTCAGCCGTCCCTATACCACACGCTTTCCCGCCGCTCCTTACACGCCGATTTCCGAGTACCGCGGGAGGCCTAGGTTCCATCGGGACGCATGCATTGGCTGCGGCGCCTGCGCCGCCGTCTGCCCGTCCAAGTGCATTGACCTGACGGACGACACCCGTGCGGTGCCGCCTGTGCGCCGGCTGGTTCAGCACCTGGATGCCTGTATTCAGTGCGGACAGTGTGAGCGATACTGCACCAGCGAGAAGGGCATCCGCCTTACGAACGAATACGATTATGTCGGGTTCAAACCTGAAGAGTTCGAGGAGCGAGTCGAAAAGGAACTTCTGCTCTGCGAGCACTGCGGATGCGTCATTGCGCCCGCGGACCAGATTCGGTGGCTGGCGCGTCGTCTGGGGCCTCTCGCGTTTGCCAACCCAACCGTTATGCTTGTTTCCCTCCGTGCGTTGGCCGTTGTGGACGAGGGGGTGAAGCCGGATGTCCCCGGCACTCCGCGGTCGCTTCACCTCAGCGTGCAGTGCGCAAAATGCCGCCGCAAGACCGCGTTGACCGTCTGATCCCCAACCGACGGAAGGCATCCCACCTGGACGCATGGCGTGCGTACGTGAAAAGCCGTCCTGTGTTCGTTGGTGTCGGGAATCCGGAGAAGGGAGATGACGGCGTGGGCCCTGCCTTCATCATGCGGCTGCAACGCCGCGCGCCTGGCCGATGGCGGACCGTGAACGCGGGAGTCGCGCCGGAGAATTGCACGGGCACCATCGCACGTTTGAACCCGACATCTCTGATTCTGGTGGATGCTGCTGACTTCGGTGGGCGTGCCGGGCAGGTGCGTGTTATGCCCGTATCCGATACCATTGGTCCAGGCGGTCTCTCCAGCCACGCGCTTTCGATCAGCCTTCTGGCCCAGTACCTGCGCTGGCGCTGCGGTGAAATCCCTATCCTGCTTCTGGGCATTCAGCCGGCAACCCGATGGCGGGGAGTCGGATTAAGCCCCTTGGTGTCACGTACGGTTGATCGGCTGGTCGATGAGCTGGAGCGAGGGTCGCATGCATGAATGGACGATCGGCGAGAGCCTGGTGCGACAAGCAATGGAGGTGGTTCAAACCCGTGCACGCGGTCAGGGACGTGTAGTGCGGACCACCGTTGTGGCCGGACGATTGCGTCAGATTGTCCCGGAACTCCTTCAGGATATCTATCGCCTCCTTGTCCGAGGGACGTCGCTGGACGGTTCGATCCTTGACGTGCGTGTGGCGCCGGTCACCATCCGTTGTTGCCGGTGCGCTTGCCAGGAGGCGCTTGGGAGTCCTACCGTCTTTCGGTGCCCTCACTGCCGATCGGGCGATGTGGAGCTGGTCGGCGGTCGAGAACTGTTCCTCGAAAGCGTCGAAGTCGAGGCCGATCCGCCGACTGACTCTGTCTAGCCTGTTCCCTACGGTGTCACCACGGGCGACTCGCCCAGCGGCAAACGCGAGCCTATGGAGTCGATCCCCGCGGGCAGGTTGTTCACAAGGACGGTGGCAACACGTTGCATTCCGTCCGCCAGGGTTCAGCAGTGTCACGACAAAACCGCCCACATCCTACGGTTTCTCATGGTGATCCCATCCGGCCGCATCGGCCACTTCACTACTGCCCCGGATAGGCGTCGCGCCGGCTTATCGTCCATCGGGTAATAGATGGCTCCGCCGTTTGGTGGAACGGTCGCCACAAATCCGAGACGATCCACCGTACGGATCCATTCCATGCCCAATAGCGACTGCGATCGGCCACTCACTCCGCTCCGCTACCTGGTTTTTGCGTCGTTCCCACCCTTACCCACCGCCTGGACGGTTTTGTCTGCCGATATGGATGTGCCTCGCGGAAGGCACCTAGGTTAGCGTCCGGACGTATCGGCATGTCACGCCCGCCTCCCAGCCGGCATCCCGTTTAGCCGAGCGAGGCAGGGCGCGCATAACCCGCACTTTGAGCGACGGATTACTTTCCTTTGCACGCCGCGGGATCGGCCGTGAGATCCTTCCGCATTCGCCACACCACTCCGCGCAGCACGCATCCGAACGCACGGGCATAAAACATGAAATGCGCCCACCCGATGAGTACGGGCACATTAGGCGCAATGTCACGAATCCGTCGGATAGCGGACCAAAAGAGAGCGCTTCCCAACCCCTTGCGCCGGTACGCACGGGCCGTTCCAATAGGGCCAAAGACGTATTCGTCGAACCCCGCAAATCCCGCTAGGTTACCGGATGGATCGAACGCGCCCATGATGCCCCCGTGTTCCGAGGTGGCAACCCATTGCGATACAATGGCCCGCCACCCCGGAAATTCCGCCGCGCAGAGGTTATCCAGCACGTCGCGGTCCTCGTGCGTGAGGAGACGGAGCGAGTAGCCGGCCGGAGGAACGACTACAGCCGGGATAGTCTGCCTCGGGCGCAGCGTCATGTCGTAGCCGACTTCTGTCGGAACATAGAGCCGCCGCAACAGGGCGGTTGCCGCCGCCGTATAACGCAAATCGAGTCCGGACGGAATCACACCGCCCTTGACGAGAATCTCACGGAAACCCCGCTGTCGAAGTTCCCGTTCAACTTCCTCATACAATTGGCGTGCCAACCCCTTCCCGCGGAAAGATGGCCGCGTTGCCAGGAGTGCCAGACACGCACGGGATCCATCGGGAACGGCAGGATCCCTCAAGGCCGCCACGATGGATTCCACCGATCCGTTCGGGCTTCTCCATACACGGGCCAATGTGGGATCAAAACCGGGACACTCCAAAAAATCACGGCGCAGTCGCCGCATGGAAACAGGATGATGGACGACGGCCTCCTGAAGAAGAGTCAGTAAGGACGGAATGTCTTGTTCGCCAAGAGGACCTGAACGGGTCATGACGCCCCCTCTCTTTTCCGTGGATATCACCCGGGGTTGCCCGGCCGGCCTTCCGAGACCAGTCCGCTCCGGTACCAGCGTTCGGTGCAGAGAAAGACGCCCTCCACCCCCACGAGGCAAGGGGCGACGCGCTCTACCCTGTTCCCCGATCGCGAAAGGCGCATGGCCCGATGCGCAGCCCGTGACACCTCTGAGCCAATCGTCGTACACTAACCTCTTCCGCGGATTCAGTAAACGAGAAATACGTGACCCCAAAATCTACCCGAATCTTTAGCGAACGGACCGAGGCGGCACCTTGGCTAAGGATGATAGCCAAAATGGGCAAGGAAAGACGCCTGATGG
>FWPU01003311.1_pt1 | contig 41104 bp, 30 predicted proteins | sample 2228361 | NCBI WGS metagenome assembly FWPU01 (sample SAMEA103939777, study PRJEB20133) | metagenome | reverse complement strand
TATCTAAGATCGGAAGTGTCCGCCCTTTGATAACTTATCGCAGGCATCCCAGAAACCACTGTGAGGCAAGTGTGAGTGCCTCTTTCTGCAGCCGCCACCGGGGTGCCCCATAAGTTACCATTCTCATCGCTTGCTCTTACAAAATACACATTGCCGGTACCTCCTCCTGAGGATGAGGAGCGATAATAGCTTATGGCGGGATTCCCATTGACTAAAGTAAGAGAGTTATAGTAACCGGCGGAGTAATAAGCGTTATCCACCACAATGGGAGTTCCCCAACTAACCCCGTCCGGGTCAATTGCCCGAACGTACATAAGGTCAATGGTGCTGGATTGATAGTCAGCGTAGCTAACCGCTGGATTCCCGTTCACAATCTCAAGTGACGTAAATAATGAACTAGGGTCCGCACTAGCAAGATGAACCGGGGTTCCCCATTGATTCCCTAGGGCATCCACCGCTCGCACGTACTCCAGTCCATACGAGTCTCCATAGGCTATCGCTGGATTTCCATTCACGATTTGAAGGGAGGTATGATGTACCAAGGAGGAGGTATCCACGACAATAACCACCTTCCAATGCCAGACCTTTACCGTGACGGTGGCGGTATCCGTCCCGTCTTTATCATCCGTAACCCGGACGGTGGCGTCATACTCCCCGGCGGTGGTGTATTCGTGCTGAACGGTGGGGTCGGTCCCGCTATCGTAATCATAGGTGCCGTCGCCGTCCCAGTCCCATTCGAACTTCACGATGGTTCCGTCGGAGTCGTCGGACGCGGATGCGTCGAAGTCAACAGTCAGCGGTGCGTCGCCCTCGGTGGGGTCCGCGGTAATATCCGCGACCGGCGGGGCATTCACACTAATCGTGATTGACGCGGTATCCGTTGCGCCGAGGTTGTCAGTCACGCGAACAGTCGCATTTCTTGTTCCCGGAGTGTTGTATGTATATTGAACCGTTGGGTCGGTGCCGCTATCGTAATCATAGGTCCCGTCGCCCTGCCAATCCCATTCAAACTTAGTAATAGTCCCATCCGAATCGGTGCTCCCACTGGCATCAAAGTTCACGATAAGTGGTGGATTACCAGAAGTCGGTGTAGCGTTCAGCTGTGCATCAGGGGGATTATTCCCAACGGTGATCACAACATCATCCGTGCCCGTTCCGCCATCATCATCGGTTACCCTAAGAGTTGCGGTGTAGTTGCCCGGAGTAGCGTAGGTATATTCAGTGAAGTCGTTAAGGTCTGTGGATTGGAAATCATAGGTTCCGTCCGTTGTCCAGTCAATCTCAAACTTTACGAGGCTTCCCTCATCGCTTGACTTCTCCCAGGTGAAGGTAACGGTGAGCTGTGCGGGACCACCCGTTGGCTCAGCCTCCAGAACCGCGATGGGCGGCTGATTTGTCGCATAGCCCGCATCCGAGGCGCTCTTCGCGCCCTCGCCATCAGGGACTAGCGCAGATACCTGATACGAGTAGGTAATCCCGTTACTAACGGTATCGTTAAATGCGATCGTCGGAGCAGAGACGGTTCCCCTTTCCGCACCATCCCGGTAAATCTTGTAGCCAGTCGCCTCAGAAACCGAAGTCCAGCTTACGGTAATTCTCTTGCTCTGGGTGCCGTCAGAAGCGGATACGCCGGTAGGAACGCCAATAGCCCGCCAGCCCTCCGCCCCAGCACTCAGGTCACTGCTTTCATTATCGGGCCCCGCGTGGAGCGCGGAAATAAAGTAGAAGTAGTGGATACCCTCGGTTCCGCCAACTTGCCAGCCAGCGGTCGCATCGTCGTAAGACGTGTTTGGCGCGGTAACCTCAGCTATCTTTGTCGCATCTCCACCAAATCCGTCCAGCCCCCGGTAGACCCAGTATCTCGTGGCGTTATTTACCGAATTCCAGCTAACCCTGACCTTAAGCGCATCAGTTCCCTGAGTTGCGGATACTCCAGTTGGAGTAGCAAGTGCCCGATAGCCGAAATCGCCAACACCTCGTGGCTGTTCTATTCCGGAAATTACCGCGGCTACTGAATAGAATCGTGGAGTATTCCAAGGCGCAGACGTATCTGAGAAGTTAAGCGTTGGTGGGGTAACCTCACCGAGATTCTCAGGGCTTGCATCCGTCTCATCAATCCCCCGGTAGACAATGTACATTTCCGCCAGGGGTTCCTCGCCCCAGGTCAAATCAACTTTATCAGGGAAAGTCCCGTCAGTGGCGATAACCTGCACAGCCTCAAGACGAAGCATCATTCCCTTTGCCGGTTGGCTAAGAGGGCTGTCAACATCCTCCCCCATCGCCCGAATCCAGTACCACATCGGCACGCCAAGCGGTGGCTCTGTATCCGCGTAGCTTTTAACCGCCGAGGGTAGCTCCACCAAAGGTATCGGCGTAGCGGTCTCGCTTTCCGCGCGGTAAAGGTGATAGCCCTGCGCGCCTTCAACCTCAGTCCATTCAACCAAAATTAAGTCTTCGTATTTACCATCAGATGCTGTAACGCTTGGCGTAGCAAGCTGGCGCGTTCCCAAGATGTGCGCCATCCCGCCAAAGCCGGCATTGTTTCTTGCTCGCACCGCATAGCGGTAAGTCTTGCCGGGCGTCCCGCTAGAGTCCTTGTAGGTCACGGTAGGCGCAGTTATCCCATCAAGCAAGATAGGATCGTCTTCGGTGTCCTTATCCGCGCGAAGAATTTGGTAAAGAAAGACGTTCGGGTCGGGGTTAGCGTCCCAAGTGAGCGTTACTCCGCTCGCATCCGCTGACGCACTTAAGCCGGTAATTACCGCGGGGTCGGTATCCAAACCACTAGCGATGTCCGTTATAACCGCCTCAATGGTTACTCCGCCTGGGTCTTCCTCCGCCTGAAACACCCTGCGAAATGTGGATGTTGAAGCTCCAATAGGGAGATCCGCGATATATCCTTCCGAGGAACGCTCTGAAACCGTTCGCGCGCTATCCTCGTTTACCGCAAGGACGGTGATGTAATAGCGGTTTCCCGTGGATTTGAAACGACTCTTGAGCGTTTCGGAGTTTGCCTGAATCAGAACGTCCACATCCGTGAATGGCCCAAACCAGCGCCAAGAGCCGATAGAGTAATCCGCAAGCCCAACGAAATACGCAAGCGGGACGTCCTCGTCGCGCCCTCCGCCGTAGTCAGCTTTCATCGTGTCTATGAGGGTTGCGAGGGGAACGTCATCATCCCGCCCTCCGCTGAGGTCCTGCGCATAAATGGCGTAAGAATACTCACCCGGGGCGTAGGCGCGAAGATGTAGCTTGCCGTCTGACGTCTCAACCGCGTATTCCTTTTCGCTCGTAGTTCCGCTTCCCCAAGGCTCGCTTAGAATGCTGTCGCCGGGGGTGAAGATTTGGGTTCCTTGGGAAACGCTTCTTGACGCACCCGCGAAAAGGCTATCAAGCGTGAGAACGTTAGGCAGGGGACCGTTATTTGGCTTCACCTCTGAAATGGGAGTTGAACCGGTTCCATCAACGTCACCATTAAACTGAATGGGCGTTGGCGCTCTTCCCTTCCCACCGCAGGTATTAACTGAGAGGAAAACCCCAAGTAGTATGACTAGGACCGCGAAGAGCCTTCGCGTAGACCACAACCCTTTAACTATCCCTTTCCCATCGTTCACCACTGATTTTCACGCTCCTTCATTCCCGCAATTTTCACAACTCGCGTCAATTTTAACATATTAGAGCAGTTTTCACAAGGGGCATGGGGTTCAGGTTATAATCTAGTGGTTACAGTGAATCTACTGGAATGTGGCTAGACTTAAACTTCTGGATCACCAACCCATTCGTTCCGTGGGGCAGAATCTGGGCAGGGGTAATTCTCGCCATTTATCTCTACCACGTTTTTTGGGTTTACCGTGACGCGGAGAGAAGATACTACACGGGGGTTTGGTTCGCCCTCGCATCTGCGGTCTTACCCCTGGCAGGTTGGATGTTTTACATCCTTTACAGGGCGTCATCCCTGCCGGAAGCGGACGTTCTTGAGCTAAAGGAGCGGATGTTTGAGCGCTACCGTTCGGTGGATTATGACATTTACCTTGCACGTCAGAGGCAGGACGCTTTCAACAGGGGGGTTTCACGGTTCTTGGAGTTTTTTGCCCCGCCACCCGTTACCGAGCCTAGCAGGGCTGACTCCCAGTACCCGGAAGAGGTAATGCGCTCACGCGCCCGCGAGCTGGAGAAAAGTAGAAGTCAATCCGCACGCGAAAGCTTTGAAAATGCTGGACGCGTCACCAAGAAGGGTCTATCGCTGATTGGAGGAGCGATTAGGCAGATTTCCTCGCCCCGCTACTCAAGAGCGGTAAAGAAACTGAAGTTCTTTCAGGCGATAAAGGACGTGCCTCTTGAGGATGAAGAAGTTGAGAAGTTACTGATTAACGGGCTCTACCACATGGCACGGGAAGACTGCGAGGTCAAGCTCAAGCTCGCCATTGAACTGGGAGAGGAACGCAGAGTTCGGGCGTACGAAGCCTACTTGGAAAGAATTGACAGGCTTCTTGATGCGCCCGCTAAATCAGAAAGTGACTAGAACGGTTTTCTAAGGGTAATTCTTCAGGAACAGCAGGTCATCCCCACCACCGCCGTCATCTTCCACCCCGGTCGGCACACTCTCGTTTCCTGTTGGAGTTTCCAACGTTCCCGTTATATCCTCAGAAAACCCCGCGACGTCCGTGAGTTCATCAGTGAGTATACTTTCACTAAGAGACACATCATTCCAGGAACCAGTATTGTTCGCTGCGTAACCGACTAGGTATATGTTTCCGTTAACGTCAACAAAGGTAGAGTTGGCGCCGTCTGCGGAAGTTCTCCCCCAGGTCTTCGCAAATAGAAGTGTTCCATCCGTATCGGAAGCTATGAGTAGAGCGTCGCTGGCGGATGAGACACTGTTTGTGAACCCGCTGAGGTAAACGGTTCCGTTTCCATCCAGATAAACTCCCTCCGCGGAATCGTCCAGAGGGAGTCCCCATACTTTTGCCCATATCAAGGCACCAGAGGAATCAATCTTCAATAGGAATGCGTCTGTCCCACCCACGGTGGCGGTAGAAGTCTCTCCAGTGATGTAGATGTCTCCCGACGCATCCACCGCAACCCCCTTAGCAGATTCCTTGGCTGAAGCTACCCACCTCTTTGACCAGTTAAGGGTTCCGTCCGAATCGTAGCCCAAAACAATTGTTGAGTAGTCCCCGCTTGTTTCAACAAGGTATCCGACCGCGTAAATACTTCCACCAGGGCCAATGTCAACATCGTTTAGATTGTCCACTCCCAAGGTTGAATCCCACCTGCGTGCCCAGTTCACACTTCCACTGGTGTTGAAACTAACGAGGATGGAATCGGAATTAGCGATTCCGAACGTCGTAGAACCAACAGTCACTACTGTTCCCGAGTCAGCCGCAACCCCAAGAAAACTATCTCCAAATCCAAAGTACCACGTCCTCGCAAATTGAAGTTGTCCCGCATTGGAGTACTTGAGTAGGAGTCCGGTTTGAACTGTTGGGTTGAAGCTCTGGGATAAGCCAGCTAAGTAAAGGGAGCCACCGTAATAGGTAAGTCCAAAGGATTCATCCAGCCCACTCCCGCCCCAGGTTCTCACCCACCTCAGATTGGCTCCTGAATCGTAACTAAGGACAACGATTTCTCCGCTCTCACCAAAGCTGGACGTATTTCCAATAAAATAGGCATTTTCAAGATCATCAACCTGAATGTCCCACGCGACATCATCTCCTACCCCACCCCAGGTTCTAATAAAGTTTGTGGGGGTTGCGGTAAAATCCTGTCCAGTAACGTCCGCATCCAAAACGACAACTTCCCTGCTAACTGGGTCAAAGGTGTAACCCGCAAGAACTGGGGTTAAAGTATAGGTACCGTTGATAACACCCGGTATAACGAAAGCGCCGGTGTCGTCCGTTAATGCGGTTTTGCCTCCCGGTTCCAGGTTCAACGTGACGCCCTGAATCCCTCCACCTTCGCCGTCTGTAACGCTACCTGACACGGAATAGCTGGGAGGCGGAGGGTCAGTAACCGTAATTGTCAAAGTGTCAGTATCGGATAGGCCTCCGTCATCCAGAACGCGCACCACGGGGTTGTAGGTGCCTGAGTTGTAATAAGCGAACTCCACGGTGGGAACGGTTCCAGAATCAAAGTCCCACACCCCGTCACCTTCAAAATCCCATTCAAACTTGGCGATTCGCCCTTCAGGGTCGCTACTCCCGCTAGCATTGAAGTTGACTGTCAAGGGACGTTCCCCATTGATTGGGTTGGCGGAAAGATTAGCTGTTGGAGGTTGGTTCTCAATAACGTTAACGGTAATCAGAATTCTCGATTCATCCTGGGCACCGTCGTTATCGGTCACGCGGACGCCCGCGTTGTAATCTCCTCCGACGTCATAGACGAACGATTTTAATGGAGTCCCGCTACTGGCTTCAAACCCTCCGTCGCCATCCATATCCCACTCGTAAAGAATGATGAAGCCATCTGTATCGTCACTTCCGCTGGCATCAAATTGGACCATAAGCGGTGGATCACCCGATCTAGGGTTCGCCTGCAAAACAGCGGTGGGTGGCAAATTCTGCCCAGGTGTAGTCACCGTGATGCTTACTGAATCTTCCGCGAAAGATCCTCCGTCATCGGTGATTCTCAATTTAGCCTCATAAACACCGGCGTTGTTGTATGTGTAGGAGGATGTTGGCACGGTCGTGGAGCGCTCAAAGGTTCCATCTCCATTCAGGTCCCAGTCGTAGAGAACTATCGTTCCGTCAGGGTCACTGCTCTCTGACGCGTCAAAGTTTACCGTGAGTGGAGCAAGCCCCGAGGTCACATCAGGTGTAAGGACGGCAAGCGGGCTCTGATTCAGCGCGACTGTGTTGGATAGGTCCCCAAAGTTACCCTGAGAATCAAAGGGACGAACCGCGAGATAGGCAAACTCCGCACCTACAACCGTATAGGAGAAGCTAAGAAGCTGACCTGACGGCGGGGGAGCCAGCGAAATCCTCGCAAACTCCGTGAACGCGGCCGGAGTATCCTCGTTCGCACCCTGGATTGAATATCCGCCAACCTGATTGAAAAAGTTCTCCGCAATTGGGGTAATGTCCGCTATGTTTATCACCCCACTGCCATCACCGTCAATGATCTTGTCAACCGGATGGTCCCATTGGTCATCAACCCTGGCTTCAAGGAAATGTTCCGCAAGGGGAGTAATATCCGCAACCGCCACCGTGCCGTTCTGGTCGTAGTCTCCGACGTTCATATAGCTCCAAGTGAGGGTTGGTGTTCCTTCAACGTTTACGAGCGCTAGGTCGGTTATCTTGTTTTTAGTCCCCTCGGGAACTTTTGCGACGAATCTGTCAAGGTTCCTCGCTTCAAGCCTTCCGCGGAGCGCGCCTTTTAGCTCGCGGAACGTTTCCGATGAAATGTCTGGAGGAGCGGTAGTAGATGCAAGCTCATTAAGAACAGAAGAGAGTGAAACTTCCGCTTCTTGCGTGGAAGGGCTTCCATTGTTGTATTGATCCGAGGAAGAAAAGGCGTTTGAAACTGAGACGAGGTCGGCGGAGGAGTTAGCACCCCTTACCGAAAATCGCCTGTCTCCTCCTGTTCCGCAAGACGAAATGGTGAGTAATGCCAAAGCCAAAGCAGGTGCTAAAGGACGAATGAATAACCTAAGGAATAATTTCCTGTTCATGGGCGCGTTCCCCTTCATCGCATTCACCGTCCCACAAATGTTATAACCCAAAAAATCAGGAAAAGGGTGAAAGCGGGAAACAAATTCTTAAACACTCTACGTTGCCTCCTTGGCGTCAGACGTATCACCCTCCTTTAGGGGTTGAGACGCTTTTTCTTCCACCGATTCGCTTTCCGCCGGCGCTGTCGTGTTGGCTGTTCTTAATTTCCATTCCAAGTATGCCAAGATGTCCGCTACTTCCTGGTCGCTAAGTCGGTTAGCCCCGAAGAATGGCATCCTGCCGTACTTTTTCACGGGGGTGACAAGTTCTTGGGATTGCGTAGATTCCTCGTCAGCTCCATTCTCTGGAGAGTCCTCCGCTTCAGGCGAGTTAAGGGCACCGTTCCCCGGAACTTCCTCCAGCTCAGACTTGGCGGTGACGCCATCATCATTGTCGGATTCGGACGAGTAGGGAATTCCGCGAATCTTAGCGAAGTAGTAATTCTTGTCAAATTCATCTATCCTCAGTTCCACAGCTGAGCCATTCGTCCTGTGGCACAGGACGCAGGCAGATGTGAAGAGCTTCTCTCCTCTCCTCGCGTTTCCTTCCAACGATGGATATTCAATGGTTTTTTCAATGGTGACCTGGCTGGCTTCCTCGTCCGGGCTTATTGATTCCAGATACGCGAGAAGTGCAACCATTTCAGGGTCAAAGGCGTTTAGGCTTTCTACTTCTAGCCAGGCAACAAGGCAGGTATTTATAGCCCTCATTAGAGGAGCTTTCCCTTCCCCATCGTACTTCCCATTGTAGTAAGAGGAACGATTGAAGGAATTCCAAAGGGAATGGCCGGGACGCAAGAAGCCGTCGGTAAGTTTCTCCTCGTCAAAGTTGGCATGGCAGTATATGCAGGCGTAAGTGGTGTTGCCAAACGCGGTATAAAAGAGCCTTTTACCTTCCATAATCAGCCCTTTCTTGCCTTCCACTTCTTGACCATCTACGCCCTCCGCGCTTGCCTCAACTTCATTCTCTTCGCTCGCGTCGGCGAATAAGACCTTATTGCCCGTGAATAGTATCCAGCCAAAGATGATAAAGCTGAGCGCGAAGGCAAATGGAACAACGATGTAATCTCCAAAGGTACTCTTGAGCAAATTCGCGCTGATTCTGCGTCTCATGGTTACCTGATTATAACAGAGATGTCCGACTCTTGGTCAGGCAGGGCAAAGTCTCGATTATTCTAGTAATTTAAGTTCTGTTGTAAAATCGGCTATGACGATGGAGGTAACAGGTTAATGGCTAAAGGCTTTTTGAGCAAGCGTTTTGTATTCTATCTCTCCCTCTTGGGAATGGCACTAACGGTTTTATCCAGTTATTTCGCTCACTCAGCTGGTTACATCCAAGTAGGTGCTGAGCGGATCTCGCAGAGCGCGTCTTGGTGGCTTGCCCCGCCTAACGAGCTCGCGGTGGCTCAGGATCAAGTTAGCGGAGTAATCGCAATTCCTGGACGCGGGGCATTAGCGGACGTGTTCCCAGGCTTTGGTTTTCTGTCTATAGGCGACGATTCAGGACAAGTATTTGCATTTAACCTGGGAAACGGTTACCTAAACCAGATGAAAGCGCACAGGATTCCCCAGTGGACGCTTGACCTAGACCTTGAAGCGATAGCGGTAATCCCACCCACGGGTGAACTGGTGGTTTCCCTGGAAGGAAGGGATACCGCCGTTAGCGTCATTAAGTTCAATGGGATGGGACTTGGGCTCGATGAAAAGATAGCTCTTGAACTTCCACCAGGGTACCGAAGGTTCAGTAACGTTGGTCCCGAAGGGCTTGCCTATGACGGTAAGGGCGATTATCTTATCGTGGCGTGGGAAGGCGCGGTGGACGCTCAACCTCGACTCCGACCTTACTTGAGCATTTACAAGTTCTTCCTGGGGGAGAGTGAAGTTACTAGCTACAAGTTCTTGAAGCACATAGAACTTCCGACCAGGTTCAAGTCAGCATCTGGATTGCACTACTCGCCAGAATTGGAAACGCTCCTACTACTGGATAGAAACGCTGACACCCTCTACGCTATTGCCAGCTTCATAACTGGAGATTTAGCTAGACTTCCCAATCCACAGTACTGCTTTAAGAATGTCTTGAGGATGGAGTTCTCCGGCATAACCGATCCAAATGGACGGGAGTTTAGGTATTACTCGTTTGAGGGAGTAACGCTGGATGAAAATGGCACGCTTTACCTTGTAACAGACCCGTGGAGAAGCAAGGACTATTCAACTTACCGTCCATTGAATGAGGAGCCAGACGACTTTTACAAGTCTTTTGTCCCGCAGATGTTTGAGTTCAAAGGTTTCGGCTCCGCTCTAACGTGGGCGTTATTCTCGTACTATTTCCCAGAGGATGATTAGACTAGGCGCATCCTGGGGCACTCACAGACAAGAGAACCTTCACCTTTGAGTAAGAGGACGGGCGGGCACTTTCTTCAGGACTCAGCTACACCCACCACGCGGTGAGGGACTTGCCCTTAATCCCCAGTTCCATTCTAATCTTCTCCGCCTTGGGCGTATATTTCTTCGCTAAGTCATACCTTCCCCGATTGGCGTAGAACAAGCCAATGTTGCTCAAAATGTTCGCCTCCGCCCATCTATCCCCTATGTCTTCAACGATTAGCAACGCCTCCTCAAGGTAAGACAAACCTTCCTTGTAACCTGTCTTGTGTCCCCAGGCAAGACCCATATTGTTAAGGGCGGCGGCAACGTCCCTCTTCTGCCCAATTGCCTTTGCCTTCTCAAGGGCCTGACTGAAGGCTTCTAGTGACCTATCGTACTGTTGAAGTTCCCAATAGAGCAAGCCCAGGTTATTCAAAACTCGTTCCTCCCGCTTGGTATCCCCAAGCTCACAGGCTATCAGTAGCGAGGCGTTAAACTGCTCCTCAGCGTTGAGGTATCTATGCCTCTCTCGGAATATAACCCCAAGGGTACGTTCCGTATCCGCTATGTAAGCCTGTAGATTATGGGTTCTGGCAATTACTCCAACTTCCTTGCAAATATCTTCGGCCTCCTGATGCCTGTACATACTGATCAGGACATTTGCCTGCGCTATTCTCGCCTTGAGGGTTAGCTCGGTAACGGTATCAGGCTCACCCTTGATAAGCTCAATCAACTTCATAGAGCGGTTCAGGGTCTCATTAGACTGCTTCAGCTGACCGCGAAGGTTTAGAAGCTCAGCGAATCTTATCCAGTATTCGCACGCTTTCGGAATGATCTCCGCATTCTCGTAGTGATGCGCAAGGAGTTCTACGTGCCCTTCAATGTCATCCTTGTAAACCTCTTCGTAGACTTCCGCGCACACGCGATGTAGGGTCTTTCTATTGCGGTGGAGAAGTGTTCGGTAAGCTGCTTCTTGCTGAATCGCGTGCCTAAATTGGTAGATTCTCTCCTCATCATTCTCCGTCATAGTCTCGTTCTTCAACAAGAAAATCTGGGCGGAGATGAGTTGGTCAAACTGATCCTCCAGGTTCTCAGTTTCCCCATCCCCTAGCTTTTCCTCCAGCATCCTGAAAACCTTGATGCTAAATTCCCTACCGAGAACGCTCGCTTTCTGCACAATCAACTTGGCGTTTTTCTCAAGAGCGTCAATTCTTCCAAGTGCAAGGTCGTTCAGGTGCGCCGGAATTCTGAACTCCACGAGGGGGCGCGTCAGCTCGTAGCGTTGCTCCGCATCGTTGAGAGTAACGAATCCTTCAACCAGCAGGTAGTAAAGTATTTCCTCAAGAAAGAAAGGATTGCCGTCGCATTTACGAAAAATCTGGTCTTCAACCTCAACGGAAAGCCTGTAGCCGTCAAGCATAGCGGTTACCATAGTTCTTAACTCGTGTTCCCTTAATTCGCCCACCATCACCTCTATTGGCTGAACGCTCTTCATCCAGGCTCGCGGAAGCTGAAGCTCCGTTCTATGGGCAATTACGAACACAATCGGCTGTGGAAGACAGGAGGTTTCAAGGAGGAACTGAATGTAATCAAGCGTAGCCTCCTGAGCAAATTGGAGGTCGTCTATGAATATAGTTAGAGGAACCAACGGAGAATCATCCTCAAGAAACGGTATTTTTCTTCCCGGCTTATCTATTGAAGCTCTAAGGGTGTTTGGTTTTGCGTCCCAAAAGTCTTTAATCAGTTGAATCCTTTCACCGTTAGCCCTATAGTACAAAGCCTCAAGTAATGACCTAACTCCCAAGCGTTTTTCAAAATCCTGGGACTTAGCGTCAAGTTCGGTGAACTTTGAGAAGTCTCCGTAAGCTTGAAGGAGATGCAGAAGAGCTATCTTTGTGCTCTTCAACCTCCCCTTAAGCTCTTCAACATCGTTCGGAAGGCATTGAATAAGTTCTTCATAGAAAGAATCAACGGCGAACGCCTTTTCCTTTTCGCTTGCCACAGCGGAGGTTCCCAATAGGTCATAAACCATTGAGGTGAACGGAGATAGGTAGCTAGTGGGATAGTTAGGGCACTCCCCGGAAAGTAATAAACTCTTACTGCCTTTCCTTTGGAAGATTCTTCTCTTAAACTCGCTTACGAGCCTACTCTTTCCGTAGCCCGCGCCTCCTTTAATCCCGATCAATCTATTTCTAAATGGAAAGTGGGAACGGGTAACGTCCCAGAATTCTGGCGGGTAGCAGGTTAGCCTGGCTTCCTCGTAAGCGGTCTCGAGGGTATCCATTTCCTTACTCCTACCGACAAAAGGGACCTTTTCCGCAATGTGATGTCTTTGCCAACGCTGACTTCGCTTGACGTTGTATCCGGATACCTCTACTACGGGGAGAGATTCCGCTTTCCCCTTTATGATGATGTCCCTTTCGTTCGTGTAAAGGAAGGCATCTCCGAGCATCTTGGTGATGCTTCGCGTTACTAGCACAGTATTTGGTCTCGCGGCGTTTTGAATCCTCTGGGCTACATTTACCGCATCGCCGATAACCGTCTCCCACGAGCCTAAGGAGCCAACCGTTCCCAGTGAAACCTCCCCGTAATTGATACCTACACGAACTCCTAAGTTAAGGCCATCCTGGGCAAGAACTTGGTTTATGCTTTCAATGTTCTCCGTTATGGCTATCCCGCACCTAACCGCCCTCTCACAGCATGCCTCCGCCTTGCCTTTACCCCCGAACACCGCAAGCATTGCGTCCCCCATATACTTGTCAACGTAACCATCGTGCCGTTGAACAACATTCGTTAGGATCTTGAAAATCTTGTCCACGAGCCTGTGAGTCTCTTCAGCCTTTAGGCGTTCGGAGATGGACGTGAAACCCTGAATGTCCAAGAACATTATGGCAAGGTTTCTAAGTTCGCCCGACTCGAGCCTTACCGCCCTCCTACTTACAGGATCCCTACTTGCGTCGAAGAGGACGTCGAGGTCGTCCAGGAGAGCGTGAGGAACTACCTCAGTTTGGTAATGCGAGACTACGGCTTTTGTTCTATCTTCCAAAAGAACCAACCCTACTCCAACTTAGGTGTCCATACCTATACTCCAAGGCGAATCGGAGATAATTCAGGGATGGTCAGGGCGAGCAATTTACGCCCGGCGTGCCCCTGTTCCTACTGATGCAACCGTGCTATATGATAACACACCGGGGAGTGTGCTCATTCCTCCTTCGCAAATAGTTCAAAGTGGTTGCCGTCCTGATCCGCTCCGGCAACGCGGAAGCCTTCACCTGGTATTTTCTTGGGCTTGCCCAGTATTCTGAAACCAGATTGCTCCGCATGCCTTACGCCTTTCTCCATACTGTCAGTCTCCAGAATAAGGACTCCACAGGGCGAGAGTACCTTCTCCACCTTGAGAAGGCAAACGACTGGAGCGTTTTCACCTATGGGTATCTCAACGAAAATGGAATGGTCCCTATAAACGTCTCCTTCCAACAGATTACAGTAAGTGCGGAGGGAGTGGCGAATGTCTCTTACGCCAAGCACAATGTCGTCCCTTCCCGCTGTGATCCCCGGGCTTTCCTCCGCCTGAAGCATCAGTCCCTCAACCTCAAAGAATCTAGTGATTTTGGCTCCCTTCTCTAACCAGGGAGGGATGAGTTCCTCGTGCTTGATGCCGAACGCATCCATAGACTCCATAAAGCGGTCTAGACTGGGAACCGCAAATGTAATCCATCCCGTATAAGACTTTTCCCTACTACCCTTCTTGATTTCAAGTTCCCAGCCGGGACGAATGAAAACGTATCCGCCATCAGTCCTGGCGTCACCTTCCCCTTGCAGGATATTTGAGTAGAACTTAGCCACGCGCCCTGGGTCGCTCACGTATCGCCTGATGCCACGAAACCTAATAGTTTTCCCCATGCCTGTTGATTTTGCTCCCAGGCTTTTATCCATCAAATTGATTATTTTGCGTCAACAACCAATTCGATTCAGCTCAATTGTATCATGTTTGGAGTGTTGTATTGAGATTTGTTCTCATTAAAGGCTAACCTCCTAGTGATTGGCGATCCTTGAGAATGTAATTACACCATTTTTGGCGGTAAGGAAAGGCTCTTTTAGATGGACGTTGGAACTTGTAGTGTCACCTTCAAGAGCAACGAAGTCCGCCAGGTACCCTTCCGCGATACGCCCAACTGCGGACTCGCGGAAGGCAAGATAGGCGCTTCCTTCAGTGAAAAGTTGAACAGCCTCTTGGAACGTCAGTCTCTCACGAGGATTGTGATGGTTGCAAGCCGAGTAGATCCCGGTTAAGGGGCAGATTGGGGTAATTGGGGAATCAGAACCTCCACCAACTTTTACGCCAGCGTCAAGGGCGGTTCTGAGAGGATTCAAATTAAGCGCGCGTTCACTGCCCAGAGCCTGGACGTAAACACCATCCGGCCCTCCAAAGCTGTAGTCAAAAGAGGGTTGCATACCGCTTACAATGCCTATCTTGCTTGCTCTCTCAAAATGACCGCGGGTTCCCGCGCAAAAGTGTTCCAGACGGAACCTGAGGGACGATAACTCCAGGTTAGGCGACCCAGAGTTTACCTCTTCACAGATGGAGATGAACTGCTCTATTGCCTTATCTCCGATAGCGTGAACCGCCAGCTGTAATCCAGCACTGGCGGATGAATAAACCAGCTTCGCAAGGGCATCATCAGCGAAGTACTGGATACCTGTGTTATCGGGATTATCGTTGTAGGGAGAAGAAAAGCTTGCGGTTCTCGCGCCAATAGCGCCGTCTATAAGAATGCACCCGCCCATTCTCTTAAGTCCGTACTTCTTAACCGTTCTAACGCTGGTGGTGCGGGGGTAGAGAAGGAGGTCAACGTCTTGCCTTTCCGCGTCAGCTTCCAGGATTACTCTGAAATCAATCTCGGGGTCTGCCCCATAACCTTCAAGGCAGTGGATTTCCGTTACTCCTAATCTTGGAAGCTCGTCAAGAAAGGTGTTCAACACCCTTTTCCTATCACTCTCGGTGAAAAAATCGTAAAGTCTTTCCGTAACCGCTTCGTAAATCTTTCCGTGAATTCTCCTGTTACTCTTCATAAAAGAAACTTCCCCGGATGGCAGGTGTAACTTGCCTGCAAGACTTTCCACCTCAAGTAAGTCCCACGCCACTTGGTTAAGAAATCCGGAGTGGTGTTCAACGGAGCGGATAAATACCGGCTTCACAAAAGCTTCATCCAGAAAACTTGGCAGACGCCCTGTTTCTTCTTCGTTTAACCTAGATGAATTCAATCGTCCACCAAGCAAGAACTCGGAGCTTGGGCTAGGCGCGCTTTTAAGTTTCTCGGATATCTCTTCCAACGATTCCGCGCCCGACAAGTCAGCGACGGTTAGGTACATCGCGCTACCGATAAGGTGAACGTGGGAATCTATAAAACCAGGAAGGACAAGCATCCCTCGTAAATCCAGAATCCCCTGGTCTTCACGGAGAAGAACGCTAGCTTCTTCAAAACCGATCTTCTCAACCCCTTGAAACTTGCCAAGGTGAATTCTAACGAAGTGCAACCCATCCCGGAAGTTCAGGTGGTCCGAAATTATGCCCGTAATCTTTCTTCTTAGCATAGGTTTGGGGTAGGAAGCCTCCTACGCAGTCAAATCTGGAAAAAAAATGATAAAGGCAAGCAATCCCTAGAGAATGGACAGGCTACGGACTAGTAAACCGCCAAGAATAGACTGCCGGTTGGAGAAGTCTGAATTGGTGGAATTCGCGTCGCATTCTTTGAATGATTCTGTCCACCGCGCGGGCATAAGAGTTGGGGCGTCGCGAACCGGGACTGTTATACCTAGTCAGTGCCATCAGATAGTTGTCGGAAACACGTTCATATCGCTTGTAAAGAGCGATTCCAGCAAGGATATTTCCTTCCGGGTCATAAAGCATATCTCTGTTGAAGCTGACGCCTTCAACGGTTTTGCCTATCCAAAACGGAGCGATTTGCGAGAAGCCAATCTCACCCGCACGACCTCGAACCACACCTCTACTCTTGCCCCTAGACGCAAGCCTATAATGTCTACCGCTACTTTCCTTGAGTATTCTAGCCATTTGCACTACTGGGTCAACCTCATAAATCGCCGAGTATTGCAAGACCCAACTTGCCAACCTATCCGCCTCCTGGTAGGTGAGTCTCCAGTCAGTGATTAGATGATCCAGGAAGAAGGCGTGGAGGACAGGATCAACCCTCGGTTTTTCCCCGATGGAAGTCAAGCTAATTCCAGAGTAGTAGACAGAACTGCTTAGGGGTAGGCTTAAGGGTCTGACTAGCCCGTCGCATGGCGGAACGTCTAGGTGCCAGCGGGAGCCAGGCGTATAAGAAAGAAACGGGGGTATGGATGCGCCCAGCGAGTAGATTGAGTTGTACCCCAAAAACTGCAGTTTTCTGTGGTTTGGGTGTTGCTTTAGGTTCGGGTAGAACTCCTTGGCGTTTGCAATGGGCGTTCCACCCAGCAGAAGCGCCAGGGTCAACGCCAGAACAGTATGGATAGCCACGATTGAATGGAAGGCATTCTTCTTCATAGCTCTTCCTCCTGAGTTTGAGAAGTGTACCCTTTAGAAAAGAAACGGATAAAGGACTTAAATGATGAATCGTTTGTAAAAGGCAAGAATAAAAAAGCCCAGAAGTGTGGGCTAAACTATTCTAGCAAGTTTGGTTAACCAAATCAAGCCACCCTAATCGAAGGCTCCACTTTTGACTCGGTAGCCCGCAATACGCTGGGTTGAGGAAGAATAAGCCGGCGTTATTCCACGTTAAGAATTTCTGCTCTGTCCCTACGCATCACTTGGATAAAGCCCGCCACTGTGAATCTCTCCACACCAAGCTTCGCAAACAGTGGATAAATTCCTTATTGAACCGATTTGGTGTAGAGGAAATCAAGAACCCGGAAACTGCCCTTTTCGCGATTCACCGGCAGGAGTCTGAAACTAATCTCAAACTGCTCCCTTCCTAGTTTCTCCACAGAATCATGGATTGTAACGAGCAGCTTTTCTACTCCAGCCCAATTCACGCCATTCACCTTTCCAACACTTTTCTCTGAAATCCCCAGTTTGTCCGGGTCCACTTGATAGAGCGCAACCTCGCCTTTCTTGACGAATTCCTTTGGCTTCTCTAGATAATACAAGGGCGGAAGGGTGACTAGAAGGCTCTATCTTGGCAGGAAGCCTTCCAATCAGGACGAATGCACCGCTATGAAGTACTTGTCATCTTCCCTCGTTACGAAACCGGGAAGCGCGATTCTCTCGTCAATGACGATGAAGGCGAGAAACGGAGGCTTATCCTTCACCGCGCCTTAGGTTCTGGCGGAAAGGTATATACCTGCGCTCGCGCTTCCCGAGGGCAAAAGATACCCCGCAAGGAGAATCATAAGAGCGAAAGAAACGGTTCTTTTCATTGACTAACACCTTCCTTATCAACAGTATCCCTTCACAATCAATAATTCTCCTTACGAGTGAGGGACTTGCTTATCCTCCATCAGTTCATCTTGGGTGAAGAAACCGGCGACCCTCCTTAGCTCAGTAACGTAGGCTATGCCCTGACCCGGAAGATGCAACTTACCCGCTTTCACTACTGCCTGAAATACGTCGTCCGTGATTTCCCGGGGAGTGATAATCATTACTACTTCCTTTTCGGGAGATATCGCTATTCCAAGCAGCCCCAACCGTTCACGTATTCCGGAACCTCTGCCAAACCAAATCGTAGCGCCGCCTGCGCCGACTTTTAAGGCTTTTCTTACAATTAAGTCTCCTTTACCGCGCTGGACTACAACCGTTATCAGGTCCACGTCTTTACCCTTAATAAAGTCCTGTACATTTTCGTTCTTATCCAAGATTCATGCCTCCTTTAGCCTAACGTCCTCGCAAGTCTCTAACCTTCTTCATCAAGCGCCTCCATCTGCGTGGGCTTGCGTAACATTCGCACTACCAACCCGAGGCTGAGAACCGCAACAATAGGGAAAACGGTTCCCATCGCCACAATCCCAAAACCCTCCGTTACGTTTAGAAAACTACCCAAGCCCAACCCGAGCGCCAAAATCAACGGCACGGTGATCGTGCCGGTCGTTGAGGCACCGGCATCCCAAGCGATACTGGTAAACTCGTCACCGGCAGCTAAGCTGAGAAATATCGCCAGCAAGTAAAGCGGCACCGCAAAAAGCGAGAGCGGAACGTCAAATAACAGCTTCGCTACGCCGACAGCGACGCCAACTGCCACTCCCAAAGCGACCGTATGAATCAGTAACTTCTTCTTAATCGCGCCGACGGTCACTTCCTCAACCTGGATTGCAAGCGTGTTGAACGCTGGCTCGCAGATAGTAGCCACGTAACCGAGAAAAAACCCAAAGGCGATAGTGACCGATTTGCCGATACCACTGTGAAAAAGCGCGTCTCCGGCGGGAGAGAAGGTCTTCGGTATCACCTCACCCGCTTGTCCTCCGAGTGCGTTCAAGCCCAGCATAATTCCGGCGTTCAATAAGAAAACGCCAACGATAGAAAAAGTTAAACCGGTTAAAACCTCGCTCCGGTTGTATAGACTCGCGCGAACAAAATAGACCAGAACGATGTAAAGGAAAACGATAAGCGGTAGAGCTTGAAGAGCGGCGAGCCAAGCTCCGAGCAGGGAACTGAGGTAGGTTGAGGGTTGTTCCGGCTGAGCCGAGCCGGCGGCTGCGAGATTCTCCAACGTCATGCCACCCGCGAACCCTCCGTAGTAAATCACCAGCCCCAAAATCAGGATAGTAAGAACAGGAAACAGCGCGGCAAGCCCCGCGACACCAAAGCCCGCCTTGCCGACGTCGGCTCTACCGGCAACGGCTGCCAGCCCTACCGCTACCGCCAGTACCAATGGAAGCGTAACGGGTCCTACGATCACGCCACCCGTATCCCACGCAAGCCCGACCACCGGAAGCGTGTACTTATTCGACGCAGCGACGGCAGTGAGAACCAGGATAGTTATAACCAGAGGAAGCAATACCGGTGTCATAGACCAGTTCCTAACCACGCGAAGGATACCGAATAGCGACGCCAATCCGACGCCTATAGCTATTGCGAGCACAAGTAGTATCGTATGCTCCCTCAAGATGTAGTAAATCACCGGTGCCCTTTCAGGACTTACGAACTTCCCCGCGGCCTTAATAACGCCGACCGCAGGTTCAGATAAAGTTGCGCCGGCTCCCAGCACGAAGGAAAAGCCCAGAACAACGGGTAAAGTCGCCCTGCTTGGAAGTCCCGCTCCAATCCGCTCGGCGAAAGGAATCAATCCTAATCTAACGCCCTCCATAAAAAACGCCAATCCGAAGATAACCAACACCACTCCGACGCTAATCCGGACGGACTCCTCCACCGATTCCCTAAGCACCAAGGTAAGGAATAGAACAAGATAGATTACAAGGGGAAGAACATTCCTCGCCTGCTCCCATAATTTTTGCCACAAATATGAGAGCAGAATTCGGGTCGCATCGGCCGCAGAGAGGGTTATTCTCTCGAAACGGTAAGAATCCTCGTCATCTAACGTCTCACTGTACCCTGGGATCGTCATTCACCGTTTCCTATTCTCTACCAGATTCTCTCGGACTCAGGGGAACGAAAAGTGGAGTAAGAACATATAGAATGAATAGGATAAGACCACCCATAGTGCCGAGCATCAATAGCACATAAACGATGCGGACTATCACAGGGTCAACGCCGAAGTATTCGCCCAATCCGCCGCAAAAACCAAAGATGATGCGGTTCTCCCTGCTCCTGAAGAGCCTTTTTATTCTGTTATCCTCCAAACCTGTTCTCCTGGAAGTTCAAATCTAACAGTTTGCTTCAAGCGCGCTCCCACGCAGATTATCCTTAAACGTTACCGATCACATCGCGTCGTGGAATAATGTAAAGAATCCTATCTTCCCCTTCTCCCCTACTTTCCGTGGTCAGGTATGGATGATTCATCAGCATAAGATGAACGAGTCTGCGCTCCTTCGGCAGAAGGTTTGGCACGGGACGCTCCTTATGATCTCTCTCAATCTCGCGCACAATTGAGTTTACGATGCCTTTAAGAAAGTTCTCCCGCTTCATTCTATACTGCCCAACATCCACTGAAATCTCTAGGAACGTCCCTAGCCTGTTGGCGAGGATTGCGCAAAGGATTACTTCAAGGGCATCCAGAGTCCGACCGTGCCAGCCGATAAACAGGCTTGGTCGCCTGGTCAAGATTATTGCCAGGATTCTCTCCCTCCCGTTGCTGTCCAGCTTAACCTTCACTGAGGAATGAACGTCTATGTAACTGCAGATACGGCTCAACACGTCCTGAACAAAATCCAATAGTTGATGCTTAGGTGAACCAAATACGCTAACGGAACCGTCCTCCCGCTCTTTCCTCCAGATGAAGAGGTCCCAGCCACTGAAGTGAGCGCGGACTTCCTCTACCAGCTCCTGGTGGTTTTGACCCTTCGCCTCATATATTTCCATACGCTTACCCACCTCCTTCGCATAAAGTATCATCTTTTCTTCTTAAAGGGCTGGCGAAGCCTAACGATCTCCTGTTCCTCCTCCTCCTCTTTATCTGGTGCCGATTCATTCAAGTCAATCGCCCCAGTCTTAGACGAGGAACTTACCGTCTGTTTGGAGGTGGCGACGCCCTTTTCAACCCTGTCCATAATAAGCATAAGTTCGGGGGAGGTGTAACTCAGTTTCTGGACCTTTGGTATGAGAGTGTATTCTATCATCATAAGCAGGTTCTGCACGATAAAGTAAAGAAGCGCGCCTGCTGAAAGTATGAAGGCAATAAGTACGAGCATAATGTTGAAAATGCCCATCTGCCTCTGCATTATGTCCGCAAAATCCTTGGACTTATCCCTCTTGACTTTCTTGCCGTCATCAAACAAGTTCTTCACCGCTGGGTCGGGGGCGGAGACCTTCCTCATTACCCTCTGCATAATTAGAGAGGTTATCACGTATAACACCACCAATGCCAAAGCAGGCCAGTAAATCGCCCATTTGTAAATCTTCCCCCCGCTCGCGTAAGACCACTGCAATACTTGCCATGAAATGTTATGCTCCGCAACATAGTTGAAAATCGCTGAGGACAGGTCAAACCCCTTAGCAAACCTGGCTGCGTAATACAGGTTCATCGGAAAGAGTAGCTGAATCCCCCAGAAACTTTGCCCTAGAAACACGGGATCGTATAAAGCACGGTAGACCCCGAAGAGGATTATTATTTGCAGGAACATCGCTATACACCCGCTTAGCGGATTGAAGCGGAACTGCTGATATAGGAGCATCAGCTTCTGATTCATTAGCGTCTTGTCGTGTTTATACTTCTCCTGAAGGCGTTTCGCCAACGGCGCCATATACTGGTTGAGCTTCATCATCCTTATCTGGGAAACGGTAAGGTTCAAGAGTAGGAGCCGAATGAGAACCGTAATGAGGATTATGGCTAAGGCGTAACTTCCAAGAAAACTACCGGCGTAGATTAAGGAGTAAATAATTATGAGGGCAATGGGTCCCGTCAATTGAAATCCAACGGTGTATGTAGCGGTGTTCACCTTCTCCGCTAGAGTTCTCGGATCCGTAAGTATAACCATAAGAGGTAACACGACTTTGGATAGGAGCGCTTTCATTTGGTAACAGAATTTATAGTTTGTGAGAGCTGTGATACCTTGCTTTCCTGTTTCTGCACTCTGTCACTCCTAGATAAACTAGCTGGGACTGGGTCAAAGCCTCCCTTTGTGAAGGGATTGCACCGCAGAATTCGCTTTATCGCGAGAATGCCTCCCCTGATAACTCCGTGAATTTCTATTGCCTCTTTAGCGTACTGACTGCAAGTAGGGCGGAATCTGCAGGTCGGCGGAAGATGGGGAGAAATCTCCCGCTGGTAGATGTTTATTAACCACAAAAGAAATCTTTTAGACATGGGCTCTACTAGGATGCCTTAATCCTGCAGAAGTTATCAAATATTCTATGCCATCACCAATTCATCCTTGGAGCAAACTTACCGTGCCCGTAACCTTCACAAGGATCGGAGCATTCCTCGATTCTCCAACAAGTATAAGAGACGCGCCTTAAACTCCTGAAATTCCCAGTTTTCTGCCTTTCTAACGACTACGACGAAATCTCTACTATCCCGCAGGCGGTCCTCCAAGTCGCTAAGGATTCCGCGAATCCACCTTCTGATGCGATTTCGGAGAGTTGCCTTTCCTATCTTGCTACCCATGGAAATCCCATACCTGGAATGGTCTAGTGCGTTTTCCATTACGTAGAGGACAAGATAATCCTTGACCGCAAACTTGCCATTGCGCATAACGCTTTCAAAGGCGCGGTTATCCTTGAGCGTTGTGAGTGGCATAGTAGGCGGGGAACTTAAAGCGCAAGACGCGTTCGCTTCTTGAACCGCCTGCGCTTGATCACCCGTTGACCTCCAGGAGTACGCATTCGGACAAGAAAGCCATGGGTCCTCTTTCTCTTCATCTTTTTCGGTTGGTAAGTTCTTTTCATAGGCAAGGAAAAAGAAATTCTAGCACTTTACCAATTCTACCAAATAACATTCCCAGAGAAATGGTTGGTTCGGGTCCCCGCAAACGCGCAAGTGCCGATTCACATCCCTCCTTACTATCCTTAACCGCCGGGCGTTATTTTGAAGAAACTTAGGTACCAGCTGAGAATCTTGTCTCCAGCAAAAAGGGTAATCACGGATGCTACAGCTAGGTAAGGACCAAAGGGGATGGCGACCCTCGGCCTATACTTTCTGCGAGCAATTAACCGGATGCCGATGGCTATCGCGAATACCCCGCCTACTAGAAACGAAATAAAAGCTAGCACAAATGTTAATCGCCAGCCGAAGAAAAAACCCAGTCCCAAAGCCATCTTGACATCTCCCATCCCCATTCCGCCGATTGATATCGCAAGCAAAAAGAAAAAGCCCGCAAGAATTAACATCCCAACTAAAGATGAGACCCAGCCGGTGGTAAAGGATGGGTTTAGAGCAAACGTGGAAATTACCGCGACGACTAGCAAGGCAATGTTCAACTGATCGGGAATGATTTGGTGCTGAAGATCAATAACAAGGACCAAGAACATAATACACACGAAAATAACCGCAATCGCTATATGGAAAGTAGTTAGGCTAACAGGGGGAACCCTTGAAAGCCCAAGAGCCCTAGCAAGCAGAGGCGTGCCAGCGAAGATTACCCCAGAAAATAGCTCCACAAATGGATAAAGTGGTGAAATCCGCTCTGCGCAGTTTCGGCATTTCCCACGAAGTAAAAGGTAAGAAAGGAGCGGAATATTGTCATACCAGCGGACGGGACTGTTGCATTTAGGGCAGTGGCTTCCCGGCTTAATAATGGAGATGTCCCTCGGGAGGCGGTAAATCAGGACGTTAAAGAAGCTTCCGAAAGCAAGCCCAAAGACGAAAAGAACGAAGGTGAATAAAACTGTTGGCACGTGCAGATTCTAGCAGGTGCGAAGAACCGCGGTTGGACGGGACGATTTGAATTCGCCCATAACCGATCCTCTTCACCAGGACTAAGCCAGCAGGCAAGGATTCGCCCTTTTAGCTTGGGAAACACCTCGTCCCACTCAAGTCAGTGAGCTCTCAGATGGAGTCCCCATAGTGGTAGCCGACAAAAGCGGAATCCTGCTCATCAATCCAACTATCTCCGTTCACGTCCATATAGGGCAGGAAGGTGCTTTCATTCTCGCCTACCGGTCCGTTTTCCCTGAGAAAGTCGTTAAGAATAATCACGTCTAATTCGTTAACCACGCCATCACCGTTGAAGTCGCCTGGAAGTGGATTGAGATAGAAAGTAGTTTCAACACTTTCCTGGTAGTCCTTGTAGCAGCCGGTCAGGCGGAGGATGTACTTTCCCGTTCTAAGTCCTGAAACGTCCACCTGGAAATACTGCGGATTTTCGTTATAACGTGTGGGCAAAGTCCAGCTTCTTTCGGAATAACCGACAACTTCAAGCTTTAGGCTCTCCAAGTCCGGCTCTGGAGCAGTCACAACTGTAAAGCTCTTGGGAAGGAGCATATTTTCTGGAGCGTCTACAATCGTGAATCCTAAACCGCTAAAAGGGTTAACAAGCGTAAAGTTCTCTGTAGACTCCACGAATGCACCATCTATGTATACTCTTATAGGGCCGGATTTTGACCCTACAGGGACGCACCCCGATATTTCCTCGCCCCGCCATTTAGTAACCTCTGCATCCACCTCCCCGCTTTCAGCGGTGAAGGCGACTCTCAACTCCGCATCAATTCTCCGAGAGTCGAAACCCCAGCCAGAAATAACGAATCTATCGTTGTAGAAACCGTAAAGCGGATCAATAAAATCCACTCCGAAATTCTCAATGTAAATCTGGTGAACCGCCATTCCCGGGTCCTCCAATTCGGGCAAGCCTTGCTCTTCCAAGAAATCGGAGCTGTAAGCGGAAACTCCTACCCATCCATTTCCATTGGGATAATGGCGCGTGTTTACAGTGACTGCGTAGGGTGGACCTGACAGAGTTGCAACCCGTTCTGAATTTACCCAGAACTCCACTCGGTCCAGGTTGCCATCTGCCTGAACCTCAGCTTCAATGTCCATTAGTTCACGTACGTGCTCACCGTCCTTTGGAGTGAGAATGCTGATTTCCGATAAGCCGGTGGGAACAGACACCGAAAGCTCGTCAATCTCAAAGAAGGACCCCGCTTGGTTACCACTCCATTTTGGGATAAAGGCGAACTTCAGCGTTCGTCCAGGAGGAAAGCTTATGACCCTACGCAAATACTCAGGATATCCTTCAACTGGCTGAAACGCATTTATAGGAAAAAGGTTCTCGTAAAAAACAGGATCGTCTGGATAAAGCCAAAGGCAGATAATACTGTCCAAGTTTCCATCCCAATTTGCCTTCATAAGTATATTCCCGGTAGTCGCCCCACCGGTATCAATATTGGGAGAAACTAGCCAGTCAACTTCCTGATCACTAATATCGTAGCGTATCACTTGACCGTCCGCATCAGGCGTCAAATGCCACGTGTTTGGACCGCCGAAATCCTGTACCGTCCATCCTTCTATTTCCTGGCTGCTGTCAAAGCCAGTACTGTAAGGCGCGGTAAACGTTCTGGGCTCCGTAACAAAAACTTTTATTTCGCTGAAGGCGTGCTGGTAGTTCTTGTCAATTACCTCAACGGTGAGGGTTACCTGACTATCAAGGTAGTCGCTAAAATCAACTGTGAAAACTCCGCTTCCGCTTTCAGCAAGGAATCCGTTGACGTACAGGTTTATTGCGGAAAGACTCGCGGAACTACTCGCCGTAATCATCACAGGAGTAACGCCTTGAACGTTTGAGCGGTCCGGAGGTGTATCAATTACGACTTCCGGCGCCGATGGAACACTCCTAAAGAGCGCTTCCCTTACATTCAGCTCGCGGATAAGGTCGTTTCCTCCCCAATCTTCGGGGGCAAGCTTGTCTCCAGAGGATTCCAAAAAGGCACGATACTGAGAATTGGTGAATCCAGCACGAACCGATTTCACAAGCGCTCCAGCGCCAGAAACCATTGGCGAAGCCATTGAAGTACCCATCATATAATCGTAGTGGTCAAGAACGGTGCTGTATATTGCGTAACTTCCCCCATAATCGCCTCCGGGCGCTGCAATATCCACCCATATACCAAAATTGCTGTAGGTTGCCCGAGCGTCCGACCTGTCAAGAGCACCTACCGCAATGACGTATGGAATACCCGCGGGGAAGCTTATTTGTGCGTTGTGGTTCTCATTTCCCGCAGCGGCGATGAGAATCACCTGGTGCTCAAACGCATACTTTGCCGCTTGCCACTCCACCATTGATGGGAACTTCCACCCATAACTCATATTGATTACGTCAACACCCAGCTCTGTCGCCAGTATCATTGCTCTGGCGGACGCTCCGATAAAGCCGGCGTAAAGGGGCAACCCGTAACCAAGGACTGATATGGGAAGAATCTTGCTACGGTAGGCTATCCCGGCAACCCCGATGAAATTATCTCCAACAGCGGAACATATGCCAGCCACGTGCGAACCGTGTCCGCTGTCATCGTCTGGTAGGCTGTCTCGCTCTACCAGGTCAAAGTCCTCATTGGGCCAGAGTTCCCAGAATGGAAGTACGTTACCAACGAGGTCAGGATGGTCAAGGTCAACCCCAGTATCAATCACCGCTATCCAGGTATCCTCGTTTCCCTTGCCGTAATCCCAAGCGCCATAGCTGTTTATGTTCATATGGTGCCACTGCCTTGACAAGTACTGGTCGTTGGCGGTGTAATAAGCCTTTCTAATACCGTTGTATTCAACGAGCGCAATGTTCTGTGGATTTTCGTCAAGGAGCGTCTGCATAAGCTCCTCAGAGTTAACGTTAGGTGGAAGTCTGAATCCTGCAAAATTGAATCCCGCCACGTAGGCTTCTTGGGAGGCGAGAAGTTCAAGGTCGTACTTCTCTGCAATGTAGCGGGCAAAGTTAGCGTGGGATTTGTTCTGATACAGCACAGAGTTGGGATTGTAAGGTTGAACATCACCGCGGCTCCCTCCCGCCTGAAAATCCGCGGGTAATTCAATCTCATTAGCAAAGAGAACTAGAATCTCGTTGGGGAAGTAATCTTCATAGGGGGTAAAGCCTCCGGTATCCTGCCAAGTTCTAGGTCTGTGAAACTTCTCCAACTCAGCGTCTTCATCTGCCACCTGTGCCATTCTAGGAACATTAACATCCTTCTGCCTATCCAGAAATGTGGGTTGTTTATTATCCTTGCCGGAGCAACCTAACAACTCGCTAAACAGAATTAAGAGCAGAAAATGGTGAACGCGGATGGACAATCTAAGTTTCATCTTCAACCCTATCGGTTTTATTATAACCAGAGAATGAAGAGGGAAGTGCAAACCCGCTTCTCCTTTGTTCGCCTATTTCAGACTGGAGGTTGGAGACGGAGATAACCCTCTAAAGGGAATCATTGCAACCGGCTCTCAGGAATAATCCCGAGGTAATCCCTGTATATTACTAGAATATGGGACTTTCCGCTTTCAAGAAGATTATTAAGGAGCACTTGGTTGAGGGTGAAATGCGCGCGGGTGAAGAAATCGGCATCCGCATTGACCAGGTGCTAGTTCAGGATATCACGGGAACCGTCGCAATGCTCAACTTTGAGGCGATGGGGCTTGAGCGCATCGCCTGCGATGTTGCCTGCGTTTATGCAGACCATAAAGTGCTTCAATTCGACGCAAGGGATACCGCAGACCACGTTTATCTCGCATCCGCGGCGAAGAAGTACGGATTCTACTTCGCTATGCCGGGAGCCGGAATTGGTCATCAGATTCACTTAGAGCACTTCGCAAAGCCTGGAAAGACCGCGCTCGGGGCGGATTCTCACACGCCCCACTGCGGTGGAATCGGAATGGTTGCAATCGGCGCTGGCGGGCTTGACGTCGCGGTTGCCGCAGGTGGTGGTGCGTATTTCTTCAAAATGCCCGAAGTCGTGAAGGTAAACGTTGTAGGCAAACTGAAGCCCTGGGTTACCGCAAAGGACGTAATCCTTGAAATGCTCAGACGCGTTACGGTTCGCGGTGGGCTTGGGAAGGTTTTTGAATACGTCGGCGAAGGCATTAAATCGCTCAACGCCCAACAGCGCGTAACCATTACAAATATGAGCACCGAGCTTGGCGCGACCACATCCATTTTTCCAAGTGACGAGATAACCCTAGAATACTTTGAGCGAATTGGGCGCAAGAATGATTGGGTTGAAATCCTGCCCGATGTGGATGCTAACTATGACGAGGAGATCCTCCTTGACCTTTCGCAGATTGATGTTCTCGTAGCAAAGCCGAGCCTTCCTGATAACGTTGTACCCATATCAGATGTGGAGGGGACTCCCATTCACCAAATAATGGTGGGAAGCTGCACGAACGGCTCCTACACGGATTTGAGAATGCTTGCGGAGATTATAAAAGGAAGGAAGGTCGCAGAAGGCGTTCACTTCTTTATACAAGCGAGCAGTAGGAAGGATTTGGAGATTCTCGCAGAGGAAGGGCTGGCGGGAAACTTGATTTCCGCTGGAATAACCATTAGCGAGCCGACCTGCGGAGCCTGCATTGGCATTTCCCACGTGCCGGCGGAGGGAACCAACTCCTTGCGGGTAATCAATCGTAATTTTAAGGGCAGAAGCGGAAACGCTAATGATGCAGTTTACCTTTCAAGCACCGCGGTGGCGGGCGCTACCGCACTAACCGGCGTCCTAAGCGATCCCCGTAAACTGCCCTTTGATTTTCCCGGCGAAGCCCTGCCCGCATCCGTTTCTCAAGAAAACTCGCTTCTCATCCCGCCCGTGTCGGAAGAGGACTCCCACAGGGTTGAAGTCATACGGGGCGACAACATCGTTCCAGTTATGGCTCGCACCTCCATTGATAAGGTCGTCAAGGGAGAAGTGATAATCAAGGTGGGAGATGACATCACCACAGACCACATTATGCCCGCAGGCGCGGAAATACTTGTCTACAGAAGCAATATACCCAAGCTATCTGAGTTTGTGTTCCACCGCCTTGACCCCGAGTTTTCAAAGCGCGCACAGGAAAAAGGGGGAGGGATAATTGTCGGAGGCTTGAACTACGGGCAAGGCTCGTCCCGAGAACACGCAGCAATTGCGCCGATGTACCTTGGCGTTAAGGCGGTCATCGCGAAAACAATCGCCCGCATTCACCGCTCAAATCTCATCAATTGGGGAATACTGCCACTGACCTTCGCGGACGCCACCGCTTACGACCAGATTCAGCAAGGAGATATGATTGAGCTTCGGACAAAGGGACTACTGTCAGGCGAGAATGTAGCGGCGGTTAGTAACTTGACCAGGGGACTTCAGTTTACGGTTGTTATGGAAATTACCGATAGGGAAAGGCGCATACTAAGTTCCGGCGGAAGACTAGGCTTTGCCAAAGCTTCACCCCGCTAAGGGATCCCTGCTAGCGGAAGACCTCGCGATCGTTCGGTATTAGGAGTAATAGGAGACCGCACCCTCAAATGATAAGATTAAGTTGAGTTTTTGGGAGATACCGAGTCCTGCACTCTTATATTTGGCGGGATTTATTCTTCTTCTATTTTTTGGTCTTGGGACAATCGCAAACTCAATATCTGCCCTCTGTAGAGGTGAAGGGGGTTACGACCCGCAAGTACGCAGGGATACTATCGTTGGAACGTTGATTGGGTTACTAATAGTTCTGGTGGCAGTCTACTTTACAGTTCAGAAGATAAAGGTTCTTATGGGATCGGTAATGAAGTCGGTCGCGCCCTTTTAACGGACGATTCAGGCTAGCACTTGCTGGGAAAGCCCGCATCAAATAGAAGAACTATTAGCGTACCGAAACGGTTTGATAGCGATTCGCTCGCTGGTTGGCTACTTAGGTTAAACCTCCGCGGGCGGGGGTTCCACCTGTTTCTCTTTCCATGACACCAGCTTCCAATTTCCGCTCTCAACCTGGAAGACTAGCATATCGGTCGCATCCGCCTGGCGCGTTGAAGGTGGAACGTCAAGCACGTATACCGCGGAGAGGGAAAAACTGGCGGTTACCGTCCCGACCTCGCCTGAAATCTCTAGCGAGCTGGGAGACAAACTCAACTCAACATTCTCGTATTGGTTGAAGAAGGTGGTAAAGAACTGCTCCGGCTCTCCACCCGTAGATTCTGGGACGAACCTAACCGCAACGGAAGGGTCAACGGTGAAAACAGAGGAGAAAACTTCCGCCAGCCTGCGGTAGTCCTCCTGGGAAATAGCTTCTGCAATCACCGCAACCTTTTCCCTTAGCGCCTTCTCCTTAGCGGACGCTGTCGATTCTGCAATCACCGCAACCTTTTCCCTTAGCGCCTTCTCCTTAGCGGACGCTGTCGATTCTCCAATCACTGGGGCTCTTGAACCGCTTAGGCAGGAAGTGAGAAGCGGAAACACGAGCAAGCAAGCGACCAAGCTTTTCATAGCAAGAATCTTAGCATTTTCATAATCATCCCAACCGCTTCTGAAATCGCTTTGTGGCGAGAGTGAGAAGGGCAAGGCAAAAAACTAGAAGAACTGCCAAGTCAATCGCAAGTGCGGAAACCGACGCGCCACGTATTACCAACCCGCGTATTACGTTAACCGCGTAGGTCATCGGAAGGGCGAACGTGATGTAATAGATCACCGCAGGCATACTCTCTCGCGGGAACATAAATCCGGAGAGGAGGATGGACGGAACAACGGTTAGAATCGCCATAAGCACCGCTTGAAGCTGGGTCCTTGCGACGGTGGAAAACATTAGCCCCATCGCCAGCGAAGTCACTATCCATAGAAGAAGAATCAAGGTGAGCGAAAATAGACTTCCGCGAATGGGCACCTTGAACACAGTCACCATCACGAGGAGGACGCCCGCGCCACTGACCACGCCTATCGTGAAAAACGGTACCAGCTTTCCCAGCATCAATCCCAGCCTACCGATGGGGGTAACGATGAGCTGTTCCAGCGTGCCCTCTACGCGTTCCCTGACGATAGACAACGACGTCAAGATAATGAGAGGCATATGAAGAATCACGACTAGAAGCGCAGGAACGAAAAAGGTGGATGATTTGAGTTCGGGGTTAAAAAGCAAACGCGTTCTCGCGGAATACTTCGGCTGAACGCTCAACCTAGTGACCGCTCCTTCCGCAGACATTTGAGCTGACACGCCTTCTATCGCAGCACTGGCGTAGTTTGCTGAGGTGGAATCGCTTCCGTCAACCAGAACCTGAAAGGTGGACGACTCCCCCGTCTTAGGATTCGCAGAAAAATCCGGCGGAATAATAATCGCGACCTTCGCCTTTCCGTCTTTTATCGAGTCGTAAGCTTCCGCGTAGGAAAGGACGTAGCTTTTCAGAATGAATACGCCGGTATTGTTTATCCTTGTAACAAGCTCCCTGCTGAGTTCGGATTGAGCCATATCAAAGACCACCGCGCGGACGTTAATGACGTCGGTTCTAACCGCGTAGCCGAAGATAATAAGCTGGATCGTGGGTATCAGAATTGCGATGAAAATGGTCACGCGGTCGCGCCTGACCTGCCTGAACTCCTTCACCGTCATCGCCCAGAAGCCTCTAAGCATCGCTCTCACCTCGGTGGAATCTGGAGAGGGCAGTGAATACATCCTCAACCGTTGGGCCCGAAGGAAAGGCGGTAACCTTTATACCAATCTTCTCGCTCACTTGCCGAGAGAACTCCTCTGGCGTAACGTTATCCCGGATAAGAACGTGGAAGTTATTCCCAAAAACGGTTGCTCCTAGAACGCCCTCAATTTCGCGGATTGGTCCTATAAAGGAGCTTGCACCCAACAAGGCAAAATCCACCCAAATTCTCCCCGGGGGTGTGACGCCTTCGAGCTCTTTGAGTTCTTCCGCTGTACCGACGCCCGTCAGGTGTGAATTGTAAATGTAGCCCAGCCTTCCGCAACGCTCCGCCTCATCCATATAATGCGTGGTAAGAAACAGCGTCTTGCCCTGCCCTGCAAGTTCGAAGAGCAAGTCCCACAACTCCGAGCGCGCGACAGGGTCTACGCCCGCTGTCGGCTCATCAAGGAAAATGACCCGCGGGTCGTGCAAAATACCGCAGGCAAGAGCCATCCGCATCTTCCACCCGCCTGAAAGGGTTCCAGTGAGTCGCTTCAAATATTCTTCCAACCTAAGCCACTCCACCACTTGGACGATGCGTTCCCTCAGCCTTCGCCCGTATAGTCCATACAGGCTTCCAAAAAACTCAAGATTCTCTTCTGCGAGAAGGTCAGGATAAAGGCTAAACTTCTGTGGAACATAGCCAATGCGCCTTTTAACTTCTTCGGACTGGGTAGTGCTGTCAAAGCCTAGAACGCTGGCGCTTCCACTTGTTGGCGCTAGCATTCCACAGAGAACGCGAATCAGGGTCGATTTACCGCTTCCGTTGGGCCCAAGGAAACCAAAGACTTCACCGGCAAATACTTCCAAGCTGACGTCCGTGAGAGCTCTCACGTCGCCAAAATCTCTGTAAATGTGTTCAGCTTTGATGGTAGGGGCTCCGTTCATTTTGTGTCAATGAACACGGTTACATTCACTCCACCCCGAAGCAATACCCGAGGTGCAATCGGTTTAAGCTTAATTCGGTAAATCTGGTTTATCCTTTGTTCGGGCGTAAAGATATTCCTTGGCGTGTATTCCGCCTCCCTACTTACAAAGATTATCTCCGCGTCAAATGGCAGGTCCCTATCCGTGTCCGCAACGACTCTAACGCTGGTGCCCTCCCTAATGGTTCCCAGCAACGATTCAGGGACATAGGCTTCAATCCAGGGATCTTGAGTGCTTATCAGCGTAAGAAAGGGAACCCCTGGCTGGGTTATTTCGCCGACCTCAAGATCGATGGTTTCAACTACTCCCGTAACAGGCGCGGTTACGAGCGTGTCCGCGATGTCTAGCTCAATGCGGGCTATCTCCGCGCGGACGCGCTTTACGTTCGCCTCCGCAAAGGCTAAATCGTTCTTGGTGGGACCCTTTTTAAGTTGCAGGAGAACTGCTTTTCTCGCTTCCACGGCGGACTGTGCGGTCACGATGTCCTCCAACTGATAGCCCGTAGTGAGTTTCTCCAGATTGTCCCTTGCTGCCTCAAGCTGGGCACCCGCGGAGTCCCTTTCCGCAATCGCCTTCTCGTAATGAGACTCGCTGACGACACCCTCGTTAAAAAGCTTGGTCGCTCGCTCAGCTTCTTTAGTCAGAAGGTCAAATTTCGCCTGAATAGCGTTGACCGCCTCCCTGGCGGAAGAGATATCCTCTGACCGAAAACCTGAGAGCGTTTTTGCATACTGAGCTTCCGCACCTGCCAACTCCGCGCGGGCACGGGCGATTTCCTCTGGGGTCGCTCCTTCAACCAGTCGGGCGTATTGGGCCTCCGCCTGCGCCAAGCTCTGTTCAAGAACTCTGCGTTGGGCGACGATCTTAGAATCGTCCAGTTCAATTAGAACCGCACCCGCTTGCACGCTCTGCCCCTCTTCCACAAGGATTCGCTCAACCGTCCCTCCTACCCTGCTCCCAAGCTCGTATTCCTTGACTCTTACGATACCGGAAATCTCAATTCTCTTCTCTCCGCACCCCATCAGCAGAGCAAGACTGGCAGGTCCAATCATTAGGCAAAGGAGAATGTTGAATAGGCGAACCACAGTGGATATTCTACATCTTCTCACACCTGTCTGCCCCCCTAGTATCCGCCTGATCCGCCTGTGATTTAAGTCATTGATAACGGGTTTCATTTAGTGGGAGCATAGCGTCAGGCTAGGGATGGCTTTTGGACATTCAGGGGGTAGCCTGAAGAAGGAATTGACGATGTCTGAGAAGATTGAAATTACGCCTGAAACTTCAGTAAGAGAGATAAACTTAAAGCATCCCCAATGCGCCCACGTCTTTGAGGAGATGGGTATGGGTGGATGCGGTGGCACGTATGGGCCGAATGAACCGCTTTGGCTCTTCGCTGAGGCGCACCGCGTTAACCTTGACGAGCTCATCGCCAAGTTAAAGGACGCCATCGCCGACCCGCGAAAGTACGAGAAAACGGACTCTCGCGGAAAGGAGGATACGCGCTACTTTGTCCCGTTCGTGAAATCCGCCATTCTAATCGGCATATTCCTTGGGGTGGCTTTTGGGCTTTACAGCCTAATCGTGATAGGCGTTCTAAAGGACTACAAAGGCCCATCCTACTCCGCAATCCAGGCGCACGGGCACGCACAGTTCTTCGGTTGGGTTGGCTTGATGATCATCGGTATATCTGCATTTGTTCTACCCCGTTTCAAAAACGTCAAGTTCCGATACGCGCCAGCTCTCTACGTCGTTCTTGCGGCAATAGTGTTCTCGCTGATTGCGCAAGCAATCGCCAGACCCTACGCCAACGCGGGCTTTAATGCAGAAATCGTTTTCGCGACCGCGGTCCTGGAGCTTTTCGCGCTAGTCGTTTACGCGGTGATTGTAGGCCTAATATACAGAGACGCAGGGTTCAAGCTTGAAGTCTACGATTTATTCATAGCTGTCGGCGTCACTTGGTTTTTAATTGCTGGAATACTGCACCTCATAATAGCGGGAACGATACTTAAGACGCGGATTGGAGAAATTGACTCCGCCATTAACCTAGCATACTTGGGCGCCCTGGCATACGGGCTTTCCGGGAATATGATTTTCGGGGTAGCTATCCGCGCGCTTCCAAGTCTTATGGGACTAAAGCAAAGTCTGAGCGCCAAATGGTTTCTCTGGGGATTCGCACTTCTCAATCTTGGTTTAATACTCAAGGTGGTTTCCCCCACTCACCATCCACTGGCACTCCTAGGCTCAGGTTTAATGTTCATTGCCGGCGTTCTTGTCATCTTCGCGCTCAGGGTATTTGAGAGCTTCCGAAAGTCGCTCCCGCTTCCTGGCACGCACAATTCTTACCGCCTCCTAATATTCTATTCATCCGCGTTTTTCATAATCGCAACGGGGATGCTTGCAGGCGGGGACGCCTACACCGCATTTTCAGGAAATCCCCTCCCCCATGAGTTCGCTGGCGCGTTTCGGCACGCCATCACAGTCGGTTTTATTACAGCGATGATTCTCGGCGTTGGCTACCGGATCCTCCCGGTATTCGCTGGCTCTGCTATCCCAAATTTTGCCTTGCAAGTGATTTCGGTATGGCTACTTATGATTGGCAACTTATGGAGGGTGGGTTTTGAGCTTTTAACCTTAACGTCCGATCCAACGCTTCGCGCATTAGCCTTTAGGTTGATGCCGATTTCAGGCGTATTAGAGCTAATCGCGATAGCTATATTCGGATTCCTAATATGGGCGACGGTTTCAAGGTCAGAGGCTGAAGTATTTCAGGGCGAGATTAAGCCCTCAACTCGAGTCGTTGATATACTTGACACGTTTCCCTGGTCTAGGGAAGTGTTAGTCTCCGCAGGACTTACCCAGCTTTCCGTAATTCATCGTCCGCCCCCGTTTGTAACCCTCAAGACCGCGGCTATGATGCATGGAGTGAATGTGGACGATGTCGTCTCCGCTCTTATCCGGGCTAAGGCTGGGCGCGCTGAAGTAACAGTTCCAAACCGCAGTTCAACGATAGCGTCAGCTCAGAGTTAACGCCTAAAACTGAGATGAAAAGGGAGAACTATATATGCGGTTGAGCGATTTTGATATTGAGATCACACCTCATACGAGGCTTAAGGATATACTGGCATCTTATCCGCAATGCGCGGACCTATTCGCTCGCTTCGGTATTGACGCCTGTTGCGGTGTCGACGTGACGATTGAAATGGCTGCTGAAAAGCACGGCTTCCAAAGTACCCAGGTCCTTATATCAGTGATTTCCGAATTTATACAGGAGAGTCACAGCAAACCTTAAAAGATATTTTCACTGGGGGAACAGTTGGCAATATATACAGACGCGAACGACCTGTTAACCAGCACCATTGAAGACCTTGCGGGAAATGACAAAATAAAGGAGGTTCTCGTTAGATACCTGGGCGCGAATTGGCTCAGGCTAAGCTTGCAGGATACTCCTACCGCAAGCCTAAATCTCCTGGTCGGTGAAGCCCTCCCCAACGAGGTGGTCTATGAGCTTATGGCGTGCCAAGAAGAGGGAAAGCCCTCGGCACCTGCCTGCTTGGCAGATGTTGACAAAGCGAGCATCCACGAAAAGGCTGAAAGCCTGAGGAAACGCCACGACCCCATAGGGAAGTTTTACGCTGACCACGACGAAATTGATTCCTCTTGCGAGGAAACGCTCAGCGTTTTAACATCCGCGGATAATTCACTTCCCGAGGTTAAGGAGACCGATATTTATAGACTACAGACCTCACTCACGAGGTTTTTCAGCCTCTTGGAAGAGCATTTCAGCTTAGAGGAGGAAAAGCTATTCCCCGCAATCGGAGCACATATCGGCTTTGAAGGCGGACCCCTCGCTGTGATGTTGTATGAGCACAAGCTAATTCTCAGCAGGGCAGGCTTCTTAAGAAACCTACTGGCGGAGCTTGTCAGGGATACCTCAAAGTCCTACTTGGGTTTAGCGACTTTTCGTCTCCACTTCGTAGCATTCTCAGTGTTTCTACGCTCCCACGCGGGTAAAGAAGACGCCATCCTTTTTCCAATGGCGGATGAGATGCTCAGCGCAGAAGAAAAGTCCTTGCTCGCAAAGGAGATTTCAAGCTCTGCGGATGCAGGCTAGTCGTGGCAGACCTCACGGTGCATCAAAGATTGCCTTCTTGACTTTTGCGTTTTACTATAATACACTCCATCTTGATGGCTTTAACACGTGAGAAAGGGAGGTTGAAGCGGGCGGGTACGGTTCTAATCGCCGGGGCTATCGCGTTGGGTGTCATCGCGCCACTAAAAGCGCTCGCGGAATCTACGCTTACATCAATTACATTCCAGCTCTCAAACGATTCGTTCAAACTTGAGACGGATGCGCCAACCCTTGGGGATTTGTTCAGGGAGCTTGGGCTTGAGCTTTCACCTGAGTACTTGGGTAAATTAGGACATTCACTTTCCTCATCGCCTCCTAAGAAGATCAGTTTGCCAGGTGTTTCTATTCATCGCCTTACGGAAGAGGAGCAGATTCCCGCGAAGGTCCTTTACAAGGTTTTCCCGACGCAGGGAGAAGCGAGGGTTGAGGTACGGTCTCCTGGGAAAAACGGCGTGAGACGGTTGAGTATTGCGGTTTTCACCCTTGACGGAAAAACCGTGGGCGGACGAACGACCTCGCAGGTGATAAGACCGCCCAAGCAGAAGGTGGTCGCGATTTTTAGGCCAGTTGACGGAGAATTTATCCCCGATTACGAGACGATACTGAGGATGCGGAGGTTGGCGTCAAGGGAGTTCAATCCGCCGGCAAGGGCGAAGAAGGTGCTGACGATGGAGGCGACCGCGTATTCTCCGGAGGAAGCGACCGCGGGATGGGGTGATCCACAAAGCACCGCGATTGGCTTGAAGGCAGGGTATGGCGTGGTGGCGGTTGACCCGGACGTGATTCCGCTGAGGACAAGGCTTTATATTGAAGGATACGGTTACGCGGTCGCGGGCGACGTGGGGGGCGCGATAAAGGGCAACCGCATAGACTTGGGCTTTGACACGGAGAAAGAAGCAGTGAACTTCGGCAGACGCGACGTTAAAGTCTGGGTCCTGGACTATGGGGGGGGGGGGGTAAAAGAATAGGAGTCTTTCATGCCTAAAGTGAACGACATAGAAGATAAAGGCCTGGAAGGCTTGAAAATTGCGGGTTTGCCGTGGCTTCAGAAAGCTATTGGTTCCGACCTAATTAGGGGAGGAATATACCTTGTTGCAGGCGAACCAGGTATAGGTAAGACCACTCTAAGCATTCAGGTACTGGTGGAAGGTGGAACTAAGTGGAAGAGGCGTCAAAGTCTTATACATGCCTACAGAGCAAAGTTTAAGGGATGTAAAGGGGGTGATAACTAGAATATCCAGCTCACTTGATAAAGAAACTAGCTCTTCAGTGAAGCAGAATCTGTTTCTAGATGTTATAAATGACCTATCAATGCTTCCCTGGTTCTTGAATCATAGGATTCTGCCCCGTGGGACTGAATACTATGGTTGTGAAGTTGTTGCGATAGACTCTTTGCAGGGTGCAGGCTTGTCAACAGCGGCGGGCCAAAAGTATTCGTCTCTTCTTAGCTTCGCAGAGACAGCAAAAGCTAGCGGTATTACTTGTCTGTTCGTTAATCATGTAACAAAGAGCGGGGAAATCGCCGGGCCAAAAGCACTTGAGCATGCGGTAGACAGCATAATCTATATGCGGAGGGCATTGCGCCTAAGGCCCCTTTTCGTTCCAAAGAACAGGTTTGGTCCAGCCGCTCTCGACCCAATAGTGTTAATAATAGACAAATATGGCCTGCGCGAGTCTCCTCATGTCACAGCAAAAGCCAGCACAGTGTTAGGTTATAGTGGAGTCGGTTCTGAATTTGCTGAAGCACAGGCATCTGTCACCATACCTAGATATGGTTCCAGGCCCGGCCTAAGCGCGCCATTCCTTCCCGCGAAAAAAATTCAACAGCTGTTGAAGGTCTTGGGAACCCTTAAGGACATCGATATCGTAGACCTGTCGTACGATGTCAGCTGCTACATCCCGGGCAGACACGGATATTCTTCAGTTCTTGATCTTCCGATTGTAGTCGCCCTTCTGAGCTCTTACTTGCATCAGCCAGTCGACGGCGATACCTTGTTTATAGGGGAGGTTGACTTAACAAAGCAAATCCGACCACCACAACGGACGTATTTAGCGGCCCTAGCAGAAGTTCTTGCAGAGTTGCACCCCAGGGGAAGGATAAAGCGAGTCTACCTGTCGTACCATAGCTCCGAGGAGTTCCGCGCTATGCGCCCGAAGGAAAATGGGCCACGGATTGGAGAGACAGTTGAGGTTCGCGGGGTAAAAGAACTGGACTCTGTTATCTGCGAGCTTTGGCCATCTCTGATTACAAAGCCAAGCTAGATTCAAGTAGGAGGAAGTGATTTGCCACCACCTTTTGTGCCAAAAGTCATTGAAGATTTTATCTTTTACTATTATGCCAAGTTGGTTATTGCTCCATCAGCTGGATTTGCCCAAAATTACCGGTTCATAATTCATACTTATAAGAAGCTTAAATCAGCTGATATTCTGATGTCCAGCTATGAGCGCGAGCTTTTAGATTTAGCCAACACACAGGGTAGATGCGCTTTTTGTGGAACTACCCACGGAACTTTCCAACTAGTTCATGTGGTCCCAAGGTCGTACGGCGTCCAGCCAGGTATGAACAATATAGTGTATGCCTGTGAAGAATGCGCCAACTCAAAAGATGATAAAGACCTTGTAAAATGGTGGTGCCAGGAACTGGGAAAGGCTCGCGATGAGCTTCCTCGCATCCCAATAGGTCTGTACCTGAAAATAGCCTATGAACTTCATAAGATAACTTTTAGTCTTAAGAAACGGTGCAACAGCCTTGGGGACCTTTTTGCACTACTGAGACAGGAGCTGTAAACGGTGCACCTTCCTCTGCTAGCCTCGCTAGTGTGGAACCAATAGTTGCGATGCTTAGTAAGGCCTTTGATGATCCGGCAGATTCGTATCTGTCTCCGGTGGAAGAGCTACCCGGAGCAAACACGCAGGGGCGCACACTGGAATAGGCTCGTGAGAATCTCCGCTAAGCTATTGAACTAACAATCGCATCTAACCGCGAGCTAATGTAAGGCAAGACGCGCTTCTATCCAACCTCGCGGTAATGCCGTCGCACCTACAAAATTCATTCTACTTGTTGTAAAATACTCCTTGTGGTGGAAAAGGTCTTTCCACCAAAACATACCTAATTTAGGAGGAATATGATGAAAGGTAAAACAATGGGATTTCTGGTTCTTTCAGTATTCATTTTGTCGTTATCGCTTGCGCTCGCGGCGCCAGAGGGGTGGGCGCCCCACACAGGAATCGTGTTTGCACAGGAGAGCGTATGCATCAACTGCCACCGGCAGGTGACGCCAGGGATAGTCTCGCAGTTTCTGAGCGGGAAAATGGGTCAGCCAGGCGCCGGACTTGATTGTTCCACCTGCCACGGAAGCGCGCACGTAAAAGGCGCGGAGGACGCGAAGCTCGCGGAGATGCCTACGCCAGAGACCTGCAAATCCTGCCACCCCGAACGCTTTGAGCAGTTTTCCCAGGGAAAGCACGCCCTCGCCTGGGTGGCGATGGAGGCGATGCCGATGTGGGCGCACCAGCCGAGTGCGGTTGTGGGCACCGGCTTCAAGGGTTGCAGTGGTTGCCACAAGATCGGCCTAAAGCTTGGTGGATATAGCCAGATAAAGGAATTCCGCTATGGCACAGGAAGCTGTGACTCTTGTCACACGCGGCACACCTTCAGCGTTGAAGAGGCCCGTGACCCCCGCGCCTGTCAGACCTGCCATATGGGCTTTGACCATCCGCAGTGGGAAATGTGGAGCACGAGCAAGCACGGAACAATCTGGGCGATTGAGCACGAACGCGACGGTGAGGGTGGTAGAAGGGGGCGCGCCCCAACCTGCCAAACCTGTCATATGCCTGAGGGCAATCACGCGGTGATGACATCTTGGGGCTTCCTCGCTCTGAGACTACCGGAGGAGGATGCGGAGTGGATGGCGAATCGCGCAACTATTCTTCAGGCGCTCGGCGTGCTTGATTGGCAGGGAAATCCCACCGCTAGGCTTGATGTGGTGAAGGCTGGAAAGGTGGCACGCCTCACTAAAGAGGAATTCCAAGCGGAGCGGGAGAAAATGCTGGCGGTGTGTTCCCAGTGCCACAGTCCTAGCTACGCGAAGGCGAATCTTGACGCGGGCGACGAGATTATCAAGGAAGCGGACCAGATGATGGCGGAGGCGATACGGGAAGTGAAGGCGCTCTATGACGAAGGGCTGCTTAAGAAGCCGGCGGACTGGGCATTCGCACCCGACCTTCTGCAGTTCTACGAGGCGAAGAGCGCCATTGAGCAGGAGCTGTGGGTGATGTTCCTGGAGCATCGGATGCGGACTTTCCAGGGCGCCTTTCATATGAACCCCGACTATATGCACTGGTATGGCTGGGCGCCGATGAAGGAAAGCCTCGCGCGGATTAAGGAGGAGGCGGAAAGGATGAGGAAGGCGAAAGAGTCTGACACATAGTATTTGACATCGGAGTTGAATGGGGGTAGGATAATGTCGTTTCGCTGGGAGAATGGGGTTTACCCGCGCTAGGCGGGTTTACCCGCAGTGGGCGGGCTTGCCCGCAGCAGGCGGGTTTACCAGTGTTAGGCGGGCTTGCCCGCGCTAGGCGGGCTTACCCGCAGTGGGCGGGCTTGCCCGTAGCAGGCGGGTTAACCGGGGTAGGCGGGCTTGCCCGCGGTAGGCGGGCTTAGACCCAGGGTTTGTTTTATGGGGACGCCCACTAGAGCCTTTGACAAGGTTAGGAAAATGTGGTATCGTTCGTCCTGACCGTGAGGTAGCGGGATTAGCGAGTCACTGAAGACTTGATAAATAGGGAGGAATAAACAATAAGGATTAGAGGAATTCTTC
>FWPU01001710.1_pt1 | contig 41107 bp, 32 predicted proteins | sample 2228361 | NCBI WGS metagenome assembly FWPU01 (sample SAMEA103939777, study PRJEB20133) | metagenome | reverse complement strand
GTCAAAGAAGATTGGGAGGTCCAGCGAATCTATGAGGATAAAAAGAAAAAGATCCAAGACTTCAAGAAACGTCAGGGCATAACCGACGAAGGATACGATATCAACCCATTCGAACAAAAAGCCCCTCCTACAGCCAAGGACCAAGAAGCATCCCGCCGTTACAATGTGGAAATCAAAGGGGCACAGCCAATTGACGCAAACGAGCATCAGGTAGAAGAGAATGGCGACTAGTGCTTCAGATAGCTACATTGCTGGGCATCGCTCTGCTCGCAAACTCATCGGACAGATCTTGCTCGAGACAACCTCTCTCACCCCAGAGCAGCTCGATGAAGCACTCACTATCCAACGAGAGCGAGGAGGACGACTTGGCGAGATCCTCCAACATATGAAGCTTATCTCTGAAAACGATCTCTACGAGGCATTGAGCAGGCAGTTCGGCCTCCCATTTTTTGCCGACCTCAGCGACATACCGTGCGATCTGGATCTCATAAAAGAGATACCTATTAATTTCTGCAAGAAGCAGGAGCTCGTGCCACTCCGCCAGGAGAACGAGACGATCGTAGTTGCTATCGCAGATCCCTTGAACGTGACCGCGCTTGACGACCTCCAGTTGATGTTCAAGAAGCCTGTCCAATCGGTACTCGCACGTCCTTCTGCGATCCTGCATGCGATCAATAGGGCATACGACTCACTATCTGCTACTGCAGAGAAAATGGTTGAAGGTTTGAGCACAGAAGAAATCGACCTCCTCACCACAGAGTTTGAAGAGCCCCAAGACCTTTTAGATGTTGCCGACGAAGCGCCTATCATACGGCTCGTCAACTCGATACTTTTCCAGGCAGTCAAACAAAGGGCCAGCGATATTCACATCGAACCGTTTGAGAGGGAACTGCTTGTTCGGTACCGGATCGATGGCGTCCTGTACGATCTTGTCAGACCGCCGAAACGATTCCAGTCAAGCATTATCTCGCGCATAAAGATCATGGCTGGTCTCAATATTGCCGAAAAACGTCTTCCTCAAGACGGTCGAATCGGGATCAAGATTGCAGGCAAAGATGTCGACATTAGAGTATCGGTCGTGCCGACAGCCCATGGAGAGCGGATCGTGCTCCGATTACTCGATCGTTCCCAAGTCTTGCTCAAACTCGATGAAATAGGATTGAGCGGAGACAAGCTTGCCACGATGCGCAGACTCATTCGTATGAGTCACGGAATCATCCTGGAGACCGGCCCAACAGGATCAGGAAAAACAACGACTCTTTACGCAGCGCTAAGCGAGATCAATACCACTGACAAAAACATCATCACGGTAGAGGACCCCATAGAGTACCAGCTCAAAGGCGTGGGCCAAATCCAGGTGAATCCCAAGATCGATCTTACGTTTGCTCGAGGGCTTCGTTCGATACTGCGGCAAGATCCTGATGTGATTATGGTGGGCGAGATCAGGGATCTCGAAACCGCTGAGATAGCCATCCAAGCATCTCTGACCGGCCATCTCGTCTTGAGCACATTGCACACCAATGATGCTCCTACTGCTATCACCAGACTCGTGGATATGGGAATCGAGCCGTTCCTGGTATCCTCTTCACTCATTGCAGTCATTGCGCAACGCCTGGTACGGATCTTGTGTCCGGCCTGCAAGAAGCCCTATGAGCCGACAGATGAGGAACTCGCTGAGATTCACCTGAGTCGTTCCGCCCTCCCAAATGGCGTCCTCTATCGTGCTGTCGGCTGCCCACGATGCGCCAGTACGGGTTTTTACGGCAGGACCGGCATTTACGAGTTGCTGGTCATGGATGAACGAATCCAGAATCTTATTACCAGAAGGGCTGATGCCAACGCTATACGCCGTGCGGCAATCGAGAAAGGGATGCTGACACTGAGGGAAGACGGTGCCCTCAAGGTGCTCCAGGGACTCACTACGGTACAGGAAGTGGCCCGTGTAACCCAGGAAGACTATTTGGCACCGTAGCTCGTAGATCCCTCTCCAGTCGTCTCGCGCGAGCGCATGAAAGCACCTACAGTATGGCCGTATTCGAGTACAAGGGGATCACCTCATCAGGCAAGAGTGTACGGGGAATTGTCAATGCCGACAGTCCTCGTGCTGCCCGCCAAAAACTGCGTGCTGAGGGTGTGTATCCCACAGAACTGATTCAGGAGAAGGTCTCCAAGAGCAAGATCTCTCGCGAAGTATCCCTTCGGCAGATCTTCACTTTTATCAGCAAACAAGATATAGCCATCCTCACGAGGCAGCTGGCTACACTTCTCAAAGCAGGGCTTCCTCTTGTTTCGTGTCTTACGGCACTGGCAGATCAGATCGACAATCAAAAGCTCAAGAAGATCATCACCCACGTGAAGGAACGCGTGAACGAAGGGAGCTCCCTCGCCATGGCACTGCAGGAGTTTCCAAGGGTATTCTCCGACCTTTATACCAACATGGTAAGTGCCGGTGAAGCCAGTGGCGCCCTCGAATTGGTACTTGTTAGAATTGCTGACTATATGGAAAATCAAGTACAGATACGAAACCGCCTCATTGGAGCTATGATCTACCCGGCATTAATGACGGTAGTCGGTTTCGTCGTGCTAACGATACTTTTTACCTTTGTCATTCCCAAGTTCATCACCATTTTCGAGGAACTCGGTCAAGCACTGCCCACACCCACAGTGATCCTGATCGCAGTGACGAACTTTTTCAAGGACTATTGGTACCTACTGTTTCTCGCTGTAGCTGGTTTCGTATACAGCCTGCGCCGATACACAAAGACCCCAAAAGGACGTCAGTGGTATGACCGAACACTTCTCAGGATTCCAGTGATCGGCCGCCTTGTGCGGCTTTCTGCGGTTGTACGCTTTGCCAGGACACTCAGTACACTCTTGAGCAGTGGCGTTCCCTTGCTCAAGGCACTGGATATTGTCCAGGCCGTGGTCAACAACGCAGTCTTTGCTGAAACCATAGGCTCGGCGCGAGAATTCATCACCGAAGGGGCATCGATTGCCGAACCGCTCAAGAGGAGCAAGGTCTTTCCACCCATTGTCATCCATATGATCGCCAGTGGAGAACAGAGCGGTCAATTGGAGGAGATGCTCGCCAAAGTGGCCGACATATATGAAGAAGAGGTCCAGGTTTCTGTCTCAGCCCTTACTAGCCTTTTAGAACCGCTCATGATACTCGGCATGGCAGTTATAGTTGCCTTTATTGTGATATCCATTCTATTACCACTGTTGGAAATGAACCAGATTATCGGTCGGTAGGTCTAACACATGAGGCTTTACGTTCACTATCACATATGAGGTGGCACGCAATGAAACCGTCATGGGCAGACAATCGGGGCATCACGCTCATCGAGATGATGGTGGTCATCATCATTCTCGGCATCCTTGCAACTATAATCTTCACGAGGGTTTCGGATCGTCCTGAACAAGCTCGAAGAACAAAGGCGCAGGTCGAAATCCGGCAGCTCGGCACTGCCCTAGAGCTGTTCAAACTCGACAACGGGTTTTACCCTTCAACCGAACAAGGGCTCGAGGCCTTGGTAAGAAAGCCTACCACAGGAAGGAGTCCTACTAACTATCCCGAGTCCGGCTACATGGAGAAGATCCCGAAGGATCCTTGGGGAAATCCCTATGTGTACGTATGCCCGGGAGCCCATGGAGAATACGATATTTTTAGCTATGGTCCTGACGGCCAAGAGGGTGGCGAAGGCAAGAACGCGGATATACAGAGCTGGAATTTGCAGTAAGACGGATTCGTGTACAAGGTCCTGCCACCGCGAACAGGGCTTGACCCTTATCGAGCTCACCATACTGCTGCTCATACTCGGTATCGTGTACTCGCTGGCAATGCCAAAGCTGTATATCCTCACCGATGTAAATCTCCGTACCTCTGCCCGAAGGCTTGCACAAACCTTGCGGGTCGTGCAATCGAACGCGATTGCGCATGCGAGCCAATACGTACTGCGCTTCGATATCGAGAAGGGCCTTTATGGCTACCAGCGAGGAACCGAATACGTACCTGGACGATGGGGGTTCGTCCTCAGGGAGATGCAATTGCCTTCAGAGCGCAAGGCAAAGGATGTGAAGGGACGAGATCAAGCGACCTTTGAAGAGAGAACCTTCCGTTTGGGAGAAGGTGTATTTTTCAAAGACATCTACGATCCCATCACTGGGAAAACCTATGAAAAAGGAGAGGTAAGGACCGAATATTCCCCCAGGGGTATTGCCACGCCAGCACTTATTCACATCGGCGATACCAAGTCCCGATTCTATACCATTGCCGTGGAGCGGTATGGAGGAAGGGTAATACTGCGGCGTGGCAATCTTACATACGAAGAACTATATACAGAAGGATCGAAGGAGCGATGATCCTGGATCGACACACCACGCAGCAACCACGTGGTTTTACGCTTCTTGAGGTGATGGTTTCGGTGGCAGTGCTTGGCCTTGCCATGGTAGCGATCCATCATGCCCAGGCGCAAGGCATTCGAGCGATTGCACGTGGAAAGAATATGACATTGGGCACGATGCTGGCGTGGGAAAAGATGAACGAAATCCTCATCGATATCCGCAATGACTTCCCCACCGTTGGGGAAGAACGAAAAGGCGATTTTGACAAACCCTACGAACAGTTCCATTGGATATTAAGAGTAGAAGAAAATCCTCATATCCCTGAGCAAGCCAGGGATAGGCTGCCGTTACTTCACCTTACCGTTTTTTGGGAGACTGAACAGGCAAGGGAGAAGTCATCAGCCTCATCGTCTACAGAAGCACAAGGTCGCGGTGGCCACAAGGTGGAGGTCTGGACGTGCGTAGCCAGGCTCTGACCATCCACAGTGCTCGGGGACTTACCCTCGTCGAGGCGACCCTCGCATTACTGATTGCTGCGCTCGTCCTGTCTCTGGTGTATGGAAGCGTAAAAGGAATAAGTGGCTCTGTAGAGAGCGTCTCGGCCAGGAACGATGTATATCGAACTACCTATGCCCTGCTCGATGAGATAGAAAGGGAACTTTCCGCAGCCTTTCTGGGCATTGAACGGACCAAAATTCCAGGGGCAACGAGAACGTACTTTCATGTCGAGAATGAAGAGGAAGCAGGACTCAAGAAGGCAGTGCTCTATTTTACGACGTTCGGCCATGCGTTCTCCCCCAATCCTATCGGCGAGGCTGACCAAAGCGAGGTATGCTACAAGGCTGTCTATGATCATCGCAAAGAGGAACTTCTAGTGCTCAAAAGAGAGGATCTCACCACCAATGCAGCCACCTGCAAGCATGATGACAGGGCGTTCGACATGGATAATCCAGTCGGCCAGAGGCCCTACGTGGTTGCCAGCGGAGTCCATCCCGAGAAAGGACCTGGGTATCGTTTGGTGGGTTTTGAGGTCATCCTGCTCGATCCAGGCCAGCAAGGCCAGCTACGGGGCAGCCGTCGGGGACGGACCCCTACCAAGGAAGATACAACCCTTCAGGCAGAGCGCTCTGCCGAGGCGACGCTCAAGAGTGTCACGTCATGGGACACAGAAGACGACATTACGCAGACAAATAGACTCCCTCGTCAAGTGAGAGTCTCTCTCACCTACGAAGGACCTTCAAAGGAACTCATCACATTTTCGAGAACCGCATGGCTCCAGTTGAGTGGATCTATCATTCAGACAGCAGGAGCACTAGAAAGAGAAATGCAGGTCCCCGAGTCGATTCCTCAACAATAGACCGAGGATACCCTTATGGAGGCTCATGAACAATTCCAGAGCGACGGTAACGGACAACGGGGTGTTGTCCTGCTGCTCGTAGTGTTCATTATCACTATCTTGGTAGCTATGACCGTCACGCTCAGCGACACTGCGCAGAACGACTTGCAGGTGCTGCAGAACTATCGGGCAAGTCTTCAGGCATATTGGACGGCCCAGTCTGCCATTCAGATCATTGCTGCTGCACTGAGCATGACTGCGTCCATGGGCCCTCAAAAGGCCCACACCCCTTTGGATAGCCCTTGGCACAACGAGTCACAGTATTTTCAACAGATTATACTTCCAGCTCTCTCGCTCCCTATCGGCGAAAGCAACAGCATCATCGGCATACCCCGTGACCCGCTCGAGCCTGACAACCCACCACGACCTGTGGTAGATGAAAACCGTAAGCTCAGTATCGCTGGCACAGCCACCCAAAACAACCGCTCAGGACTCATTCTCAATTATGGCCAACCCACAGAACAAACCAACCCTACCCAATTCAGAAGACTCGTATATCTCCTTGCAAAGCTTATTCCAAGAGACCCTTTTGCGTTTGCCAGCGAAGGCCCAGCACGTCAAGAGTTTATTGACCTTGCCCGAGCCCAGCAGCTTGCTGGTTACCTCGTTGACTGGCTCGATTCCCTTTATAACCAGGCCAATGAATTCAATCTCGATCAGGCAGAGGATACCTGTCCTGATGACGGGCTTCCTTATACCACCAAAAATGCCGCCATGGACTCTATTGGAGAACTCGCTCTTGTGTGTGGTTTTAGAACACTACCGCATGAGATCATTTTGAGACTCGCTGAACACCTTACTATTTATCCCATAACAACGAATTTCCATACCGCTACACGCGAGGTGCTCAATGCGTTCTTGGAAGCTGCAAACAGTCCCCAGCCAGAGCTTTATGACCGCCTGCACGATCCTGAGTCCCCTTACTCGTTCGGATGTCGTGAAACGTTTCCGAATCAGCCACCAGACTTTTGCAATCCGACCATGGGTGGTTTTGGCGAAACCAGTTCCATTTTCCAGATCGATGTCTACGGCGTGACCGTCGATCCAGAATCAGGGAGCGAACTTGCAAGAAGGAGAATTCGCGAGGTTATAGGCACTGGCGCCGGAGCTCCGGGTGGATCGACAGGTCTGACACCTTTGTATTACAGAGAGGATTAGAGCACGGCTTTATTGCCACTGCAGTGAGAAGATGATAAGAAATAGGGAGTCTTAAGAACCCAGAAGCGTCAATCGCTCAGACGAGATGCTGACAGGTAGGACAAGGGAGCCACATGCCACAAATAGTAGTTGGAATCGATCTCGGGAGCACATCGATAAAGATCACACGCCTGGAAACGAGCCTTTTCCGGTTTGACTTCAAAGAAACTACCGAACATCTGCTTCCGGCACACACGGACCTCCCATGGGAGGAACGCGCCGTCCAGGCGCTTCGTGCACTGTTTCCCGAGCAAGCAGCATCGGGTTATAAGGTTGTCGCTTCGTTTCCTGGAAGGTACGTATCGTCGCGCATCCTTTCTATGCCGTTTTCGGACAAAAAAAAGATCGAGCAAACACTACCGTTCGAGCTGGAAGGCCTTATCCCGTTTCCCATAGAAGACGTAGTCATCGATTACCAGGTCCTCGAGACGAACAGCTCGGGATCCAAGGTGCTTGCCATATGTGCGCACAAGGGCACCCTTGATGCACATCTGAAGATCTACAAGACTTCTGGGATCGACCCACAGGTACTGATTCCCCCGTCCGTATCACTGGCAAACCTCTCTAAACTCATTCAGGGAGAGAGTCCTGAGCCAATCCTTATAATAGACGTCGGGGATACGGAAACAGCGCTTTCTCTAGTATCCCACGGTCGCCTCACCTTTTGTAGAACCCTCATGATCGGTTCTTCCTCGCTCGCCACACAACTCGAGCATACGCTCGGCATCTCCCATGAGCGAGCACAGGAACTGCTAGAGCACGAGGCAGACCTTTCCGTTGTGGAACCACAGCTCGAGGATCGCACGACTGATGATGTGGTACGCATCTTGTCTTCGTCGTTACAGCCGCTCGTTCGAGGTATCAGCCAAACGCTGGCAAGCACGCACGATGCGATACAGATAACCCCACAAAGGATCTATCTCTGTGGGACGGGTGCTTCCTTGAACGGTCTTTCGACCTACCTTTCACGGCACCTCGACATCGATGTCTTCCGTTTGGAATTCCAGTCTGGGCCTGGTTCATCTGCTCCGCTCTACGAGTGTAACCCTCTTTCAGGAGCAAACAGTATTGGGTTGGCACTTCACGCAATAAGAGATCACACCGCATCTAGTTTGAACCTGCGTACCGGCGAATTCGCGTATGTTTCCAGCCTCAAAGCATTGAGAACAACCGCTGTCTCTTTCGGAGTGATGGTCAGCACCTTACTCGTGCTGCTCGTCATCAACTTTGGTCTCAAGTACCATTACAAGTCTGCTGAGCATAAGCGTCTTCAAGCTGCCATCACCAAAGTTGCCACAGAGATATCTCCTGACATCAAAGGTCTTCAAAGTGACAAACAAAAGCTTTCGGCGCTCGCTTCGAAACTCGATGAGGACAAGCGAGCACTTGGATTGTTCGCAGCAATTTCACCGAATTCACTGTCAGTACTCGACGTGCTTCTTGCGCTGACCGAGGCCGTTCCGCAAGATACAACTATCGACGTGCGGGAACTCGTTATCGAGGGCGACAAGGTTCGTGTCCAGGGCGAGACAACTTCATCCAACACCGCTGAACAGATCAAGAACAATCTTCTGAAAAAAGAGATGTTTGCAAATGCTGAAATAATGGATGTCAAACCCAGTGTCGATCGAAGTACCGTAAAGTTCCAGATGAATCTCGACCTTCGTTCAAAAGCGTTCTAAGAAAGGAGAACTCTTGATGAAATTGCCTGCCCTCACCAAGAGGGAACAGTACGTACTTATTGCTACGGGCGTGTTCCTCGTGCTGCTTGTGCTCTTCCTTGCAATAGATCATGTCGTGCAAAACTACCAGGCCCTTGACCAACAGATCACTGCCACAAAAGACGATCTCAAAAGGGTCACACGTCTCAGGGATGAATACCGTTCAGTGCGTCAGGAACTGGATGCAATACGTGTCAAACTCGAGAAAAAGGATGAAGGATTTTCTCTTCTCTCCTTTCTGGAGAATCTCGCTAACGAACAACGCATCCGCGATAATATCGCTTCGTTCAAGCCTGACAAAAGGGCACTCAACGAAACCTACCGAGAGCTATCGGTCGATCTTGTGATCGATAACATTACCTTACAGCAGTTAGTCGAGTTTATTTACAAGATCGAGAATTCGGGACATCTTATACGAGTCAAGCGATTCAGGGTCAAAGCTCGATTCGACAACCCAGATCTCCTCAACGCATCGTTCCAGGTGTCCACCTTTGAAAAGGTGTGATACGTGGAGGAGCCTACTGGCACGGTCAGGATCTCATGACAGAACGGTTCAAGAAACGGAATGCACTCATATACGCAGGATACGCGGTGGCAGCGGTGCTGCTAACCGCGTATTTTGCGGTGGTCACGTTCCCCTATGACCAGGTCAAGGACACGATCCTTCCTTCGCTGATAAAGGATCTGCCGTTTTCCATCGAGGTACAAAACCTCGCCGCAACACCCTTTCTCAGCATCCGAGCATCGAATGTACGTATCTGCGAACGTTCCTTTGGGCCCGATGGAACAAGAAGGGTATACTTCGCCCTCGACACTTTACGCCTCAGACCTTCCCTTCTCTCACTTGTTGTAGGTAAGAAGGCTGTGGCCTTTCATGCACAAGGTTACGGTGGAACGGCCGATGGAACTGTCGGTAGTCGTGGATCGTCTTTAATGATCTCCGGCCGATGGAAGCATCTATCCTTGGGCAGGTACGAGCGTCCTGCTGAGTCCCTGAAGCTCGACGGGAAGTGTTCAGGTGAACTCGATCTTCGCATTCCACGAGGAAACCCAGCGCAGACTGAGGGATCGATCTCGCTTCGAATATCTGACGGCTCTATCCAAAACCTCCAAGTCTATTCGATGACCCTTCCGAGCCTAACCGGAATCACAGGTGCCAGTACGATCCGCCTACAAAAGGAAACGAACAAGGAAAGCGCGGTTGCAGTCCTTCAAGAGTGCACACTCGCCGGGAAAGAGGTCTCAATCAGTCTGAATGGGGAAGTACGGCTTTCCCGATCCATTCTTCAGAGTCGTCTCGCCATCAAAGGGAACCTCAAGCTCATGGAGGAATTTGCCAGCCGTTATGACACGATGCTCCAGGGATTCCTGAGAAACAAAAACAAAGATGGGTCCTACCCGTTTTCGTTGACAGGGACACTGGCGCAGCCCCGTTTCGGTGTTTAGATCCTTCTGGCACTACGATACGCACACATCCAGCTTACGCATGCAGTGGCAGCTCAATGATGAAGCGGGTCCCGCGAGGATAGTTGCTTCGAACTTTAATGTATCCCTTGTGATCAGATACGATCGTCTTTACGATAGCCAGACCGAGACCCGTCCCCCCTCGTTTGGTGGATGCGTACGGCTCAAATAATCTTGGCCACATCTCGGGTGGGATGCCCGGCCCGTCGTCTGCTAGCTCGAGGACGGCCATGTTCAGTGACTGGTCATAGCGCGTACGCGTCTGAACGGTACCGCGTCCACCGATGGCCGTGAGCGCGTTATCGAGTAGATTGATCAACACGCGGCGTATCTGCTGCTCGTCAAGCACCACCAAGGGGAGCGACGTGTCTTCCTCAAATTCGAACACCACGGAACGATGGGACTCTTTGTACAGGACCAACGTCTCCCGTACGATACGGTTCAAGCTTTCCGGTTTGAGCCGGAGGGCAGGCATTCTCGCAAAATTAGAGAACTCATTGACTAATTCTTTCATCTCAGCCACCTGCCGTATGATGGTATGTATACATTCCTCGAACACGAGGCCATCATCCCCTAGAGTACCGAGGTACCGCCTCCTCAGTCGCTGGGCTGAGAGCTGAATCGGCGTCAAAGGATTCTTGATCTCATGGGCAATCCTGCGGGCAACCTCTCTCCATGCGGCAGCTCGCTGCGCCCTAATAAGTTCAGTGTGGTCCTCTACGACACCTACGAAACCGAGAAACCCGCCGGTCTCGTCGTCTAGTATGCTCAAATGCACACGGAGCGATTTGGGTTCATCTCTCAGCACCACCTCCATCTGCCGTTCGAGTGCCTTGAGACCTCTCTCATTCATGTCGCGCACCATCTCGGAGAGAAATTGTATCTGCTCAGCGGTGAGAAACTCCGTGTATCGTTTTCCTACGACCTGTCTGGCGTCGACACGGAACAGATTCGCAGCAAAGGTATTGATCGTCTGAATAATCCCATCCTTGTCGATTGAAACGACACCTGCCCCCACATTGCGGAGCACAATTTCCATGTACCGGCGACGCTGCTCGAGTTCGACATTGGTAGCGCGCAGGTCATTTTGAACGCTCTCTACCTCTTGGCTCTTGCTCATAAGATCAGCAGTCATGCGGTTAAACGAGTCGACAAGGACACCCATCTCGTCATCTGTCGTCTCCTCGATCCTGTGCGCAAGATTTCCCTTGGCAACATGTTCGATACCTGTAGCCAACTTCTGGATAGGCGTAGTGATCTCTTTTGCAAGAAAGAAGCCGAACCAGGTAGCTGCGAACACAATAAGGAGGGTCACCATAATCAATACCAGCAGCATGCCTGATTTGAAGGGCTGCTTGTACAGCATCGTCTCCCGGTGTCGATCGAGCGACCGAGAGATCTCGGCCATTCGATTGACCAGACTCTCTGAAACCACATACGCCACCGCGACGTATCCGCCTATCTTGGTGTCATCAGACGGTGCCTTCATCGGGACGACCGCCTCTACAAGTTCACCTTCATCGATCGGTCGAATCCTAGAGAGGTCCTTACCTGCCTCAACCTCGCGTGTAGCCTTCACGTCCCATGGCGAGACCTTCCTTCCTTTGAGCAGTGCACTGCGCGACGAAGCTACCTCGGCGAGACGTGGGGATAGAACCGTCACCTGATCAAGGTTGTATTCCAACTGTTTCACCTGAACGAATCGTCTGAGCACCTCTTCCTGACCAGGAGCAAGAAGACGTTCCTTCTCAATGGTATGTGCCAACTGTTTGGCGAAAAAGAGCGCATGTTCAGACGTGTTCCTATAGAAATGTTGTGCTACCTTGAGAGAGCCTTCCAGTGCCTGCTCCACCTGTCCGTGTACCCACATTTCGATACTTCGGGTGGTAAAAAACCATGCAACCCAAAACAAGAGCACGGTCGGAATGAGTGAAAGGGTGACAAAAGCCAACACGAGCTTTGTTCGAAGTGTAGCACCAAGGATCCTCCGTTTCCTTTCAAACACGAGTTTGACGACATTACGAAGGATGAGAAAGATCATCAACAGCATCACTATGACGTTGAGGTTGATGATCGCAAAGAACACCGCGTTGTCCGTCACAGGCAGGCGATATCTAATCTGAGGAAGAGCGCGCTCGAGTGCAGTGAGTCCAAGAATCACAAAGACGAGGAAAAGAATAATCCAGAGTTCGCGTCTCCGTCGACGTGCATCAGGTGAGCGGTCCGTCATGTGTGCTCACACCGTCAGCTGAGTATCCATTACCTATAACTGCTTCCTTACACCGCAGGACCGGATTAGTCCCTGCACTGGTCTCAGCTCCTTGCCCATCATAATCGTACCGCGGACTGGATAGAAGCTGCTAGTTGATACGGGTGTGGCTGAAGGCAGCGATAGGGATATCTCGTTGAGCGGTTTGTCTCCGTCAGTCGCATCGGACGAATCTGAGCTCTCGTGAGAGGCTCGTGTCGATATGCTCGGACTGCTACAGGTAAACTGTGCCTCCATACCCCAGGCAGGAACTTTTATACTCCATGTCGTTTCTCTGTCTCCACCAGTGTCGGAAGAGCCAACAATCTCTGCCTCGACCGCCTCATACCACTGCCCACGTTGGTCTTGCATCACTGCAAAGGTCCCTTGGTCTCCGTTAGGCCCCACAAGGTGTTCCACATACCAGATGCGTCCAGAGGCATCCCACAGATAGCACGAGATGCCGTCTGTAAGGGAAGCAACCGCTTTGGATCCTCCGTGATCCCGCACCGTTCCCTTGAACGAACGATGCTGATAAAACGCAGATCCGGATACGACCTTTTTTCCAAAATAGAGTGTGGTTGGCACCAGCGTGTACTCAACTGAGGTAGCTCCCCTACGCCGATTGCGATCTGCATAGATTGGATCGGTCACCACAAGGAGCTCCTGGTTATACTTTCCTATCCCAAAGACCAACTGATCCTTATCTGTCCACGCTGCAATGGTATGCTTGTCAGGGCTCGGAATGATGCGCGTGTCTTTTTTCGCTCTGAGACGTGTTGCATAAAAGCACTTTGCTCTGTCGTTTTGGACCAACCATGCCTCGTAGCCCCAGCGCACCTTGCGGAACACAAGCGCATCTACCTTTTTCTCTCGAGGTATCTCCACATAGACCATAAGAGGGCTTCCCTGTACCATCGCCATACAAAGGAGCCGATCCTCCTCGTACTCGATAGTGGTACCGGGTTTCACCAACGACGTGATGCCGCACGAAGTCATGCACACCACGATCAGACCTGCCGCAGCCAGGATCACGGGTCGAGCGATGGCAGGATGTCGCGGTACGTTACAGCCGCTGTCGAATCTCCCGTAGACCATACTGTGTCTTTTCCCTCCTCAAGTGACTGCTTCAGCGATCAAACTTCCTCCCGCACCTCCTGAGGCGCCGTACTGTTAGACCAGATCGTGTTATGTGCAACGGGAGTACCTGGTATCCTGCGCGGACCACGTTCTCGTTGAGGAGCTGGCGTCGTCGAGGATCGACAAACAGCAGGACGCATCCACCACCACCTGCCCCACACACCTTTGTTGCCAACACACCACAAGCCCTGGCTATTGCACCAAGGTGTCGAATGTCCGGGGTGAGTATGTCTTCGAGCAGGTGCTCTCTATGGCGAGCCTCCTGTCGCATTGCCTCTGCGGCACGCCCGTAATCGCCACGGATCAGTGCATCACCCATCTGGTCCGTAACATGGACGATCTGGCCGAGCAATCTCTTGATCCGTCGATTGCCGTCAATATAGTGTTTGACGATACTCCAGTTGTTGCTTCCCGAATTTCGTGACGTTCCGGTAAAAACGAGCATGAGCCATTGTTCGAGCTCTCGGTGATCGACTCTGATGAGCCTTCTCTGAACAGTGCCTGCACCAAATCTGAGGAGGTGAATGCCTCCCCATAGCGCGGGATAATAATCCTGTAAACCTGCTGGTACTCCTAAGATCCGCGTTTCTATGTCTCGAAGAAGCCATGGAAAATCGTCCTTTGTATACGGATTGCCGGCCATCATGTTCAATGCCCCACACAGCGCCACAAGCAGCGCAGAAGAACCAGCAAGGCCGGCACCTTGGGGTGCCATTGAGGTATAGTGTATCTCCAGGGCATGGTCAGGTCTAAAGTGCTCAAGCGCCCACCCGAAGAGCTCAAAGCCTGCCCTTCTCTTGATTCTATCGAGCGAAGCCTCGCAACAATGCCGCCCTGTCGTCAAATTGATCACATGAAAAAAATCATCGGACGAACGCACTATCCTCAGGCGTACGTTTAAATTGATGGCAGCATTGATTGTGCAGGCTCCCTCATGGAACAAATACAGGGGCCAAATATCTACGGTCCCTCCGGCTAGGTCAATTCGCGTGGGAGCACTGGCTTCGATGCATTCACCGTTTTCCATGGCCCAAGCCACCATTCTTTGTCGCTACCTTGTTTCATGGGCAATGCATCTCGTTTGGCAGCACACGGATCCCTTTTATTACTATTTCAAACCTCACCCCAAAACGCAACTGCGTGAACAGATCTTGCCACGCCGGGCCTACATGTGGAAGGCACACGAGGTATTAGGGAAGCTCGCTGCCGAACCTGACTGAGAGGCGATTCGCTCCTGGCCGCAGCAGCACTGCGCCAATCTCAGTAGCTGTTCCACCCCACTGCATACCGAGTCTCTTGCCAATCGTCAGTGGACGGCCATCCAATTCTGCAGCTACCACTGGAGGGCCTGGGAGTTCTATGAGTGCTAGAAGGGGCGCATCTCCGTTTAATGTCATAATGACTTCAATGGCTGTCGAATCAACTCTCTCGACATGCATGTCGAGCCTGCGTTGACCGATCCTGACTCCAGCCACTGTACAATATCCCCAACCGTTGGGCAGCCGGGGACATACATATATGCGATTTCGTTGGGCATCTGCTGAGCAGCCGCTAAGATAGTATAATATCGCCTCTCCGTTGATACCTCCTTCCCAAGAACGAAACCGTGCCCACATCTCTCCGAGAAATCCAAAAGGATCATAGACCGGAGTCAGCGGCGAGGTGTCGTCGTGAACAACAACCTCTGGATAATTTCCACCAGGATCAGCATGGTCGTCCATCACATTAAAGGTGTGCTCGGCATAAGGATGGTGGACCGATGCAAGTGTCCAGAGCGTATACCCAGGTGTCATCCCTGTATAGATCCCTTCACCTATCAATCGCTTGAGCACTGCATGCAACAAAGGATCCGCCGGACTGAAGAAGACCTTGTGCCTGGAGAAGAGTCGTTCAACAAGCGTAGAAGCCACAGTTTCTCTCGATATGCCCTGAAAGTCCACATTCAGCCAAAACGGCACCACAGCAACATCGCCGTAAGGAGCCCCAGCAGGTACGTTACCCTCTTTGAAGAGATACGGTTCGAAGTAACCTCCTGACTCGTTCCAGAAGTAGGTATTCGTTGCCGCTCGTATCCGTTCAGCGAGGGCCTTGGCCCTGGCCACCCGCTCTGAAGCATCTTCTCCGAGTATGATGCCGGCTTCCCTTTCCAGCCGTGCCAACGCTTCTGCTGCTGCCACCAACAGAACGCCACTGGCAAAACTCCAAGTGGTAGTTTCAAACGGATACTCCACTCCTAGTCCGAATGAGATTGCCATCTGTGGCCGAAAGGTCTCGTCGCCACTAAACGGCAAAAGTCCCTCAGGACTCACTGCTTGCTGGTACACACAGGCTCGTAGCATATCCATGCGCGCAGAAAGATCTTCTCGGTCGAAATCCCGTAGGTCACCCCTAAGAAGAAGATATAGTAGATAGTTGAGTACCAGATACGAGGGTCCTTCAGCCGCTATACGACCCTGGAACACCCCTTGACGAGCCCAATCCTCCGCAGTAGGTGCTGGCGGTGCAGAGGATGCTTCAAGATCAGCCGGATAGGCATTGGCAAGTCCACCTCTATGTCGAACCGCCACAAAGTGGTAGTCGAGCAAGGTGCGAGCCTCAGCAATCCTGCCTGTGGCTGCAAACAGCCTCATCGGCCCGTAGGTATCGCGGTTCCAGACAAGACTATAGTGAGATATCTCGACCGGCGCACCTGTGATTGTCGTAGAGACCTTGTTGGTGATCACAAGCCCCTCGAAGAGATCGTTGACCCGGGCGTCTGGGGTTACAAGGTCCACACCTTGCCCATACCACGTCCGCCATCGGCGTATGCTCTCCAGGAGTTTCGCCTCTACTGTGAATGTGTCGACCTCTTCAAGACTTCGCAGAACTGGAGCTTCAGGAAACCGGGGCGAAGACGTTACCAGAGCAAACGTCACTGTCTTTTCTTGATATGGCTCCAGGGTAAGTGGAACCATGAGGGTATCTCCTCGGCCGTGAGCTGGTGTGCCCAGCGCCATAATTCTCAGTCTTCTGTGTTCGGCTGCCGTGGTAAGGATCTGGCCATCCAGTGTCCCCCTCCAGGCCAATCGAGCAGTAACAGCAAGGTCCTGGTACGTGATCGAATCCTTGTTGTTCACATATACGAGCACAAACGCAACCTGGTCCTCTGGTGAGGGACTTCCTGGCCATGCCCTGGGAAACGGAGCAAAACAGACAGTCCACATTTCCAGCAAAGGCCCAGAGGATCGAGTCATGAGCACTGCCGTCTTTCGTACTCTCCAGATCGTTTCATCCTCAAATGCAACAGGAATACCTTCCTTTGTGAGACCAAAGACTACATCAGGAAAGAATCCTTGGATATCTCCTTTCTGGTAGGTGGGACCGAGTAACCCATGGATCGTTGTCAAAGGAGTGGTTGTTCCCATAAGAAAGCAAACACTTCCATTCCCTGTACCCATGTAGGGCATAGCAGCACGTGTGGGCAGCGGTCTTTGCCTATAGTGTATCTGGCCAGCCCACGTAGACACATCTGCAAGCACGGGTAGTCTGTTGATGAAGGACGCACGAGGTGGCTCTACTCGTGGCATCTCCCATAGTCGCAATTGAGGTGGAGGAGGCGGTAGATATGGCTTGTCTGCATCCTCAGCCGAGCCACAGCCAGTCGTACCAATGGCTGCAGCTACAAACACAAGCAAAAAGAGCCTACCCAGAAACTTCATGCATGGTTCCTTTCTCTTAGCTAAGGTCGAGGACGAGGAGTCGAAGTTCTGTTGTCTCCTCTATTGCAAATCGTGCACCCTCTCGACCAATGCCGGACTCCTTTACTCCACCATAGGGCATATGATCCATGCGAAATGTAGGCACGTCGTTTACGATCAAGCCACCAACCTCAAGGTGGGTGAAGGCGTACTGAATGCGGCCAACATCTCGAGTGAATAGTCCAGCCTGAAGTCCATACCTAGAATCGTCAAGACGCCTGATGGCATCCTCGAACTCCTTGTACGATTCAATGGTAAGAATCGGTGCGAATACCTCGAGGCACGAGACCTTCATGGATGGAGTCACATTGGTCAAAAGCGTTGGTTCGTAGGACGCCTTGTCTCGCTGCCCCCCCGCCAGGAGAACTGCCCCTGCTGCCACTGCTTCCTTGACCCAGCTCTCGGCCCTGATTGCCTCCTGCTCGTTTATCATAGGACCTACCATCGTAGTCGGATCCATGGGATCTCCCACCTTGATCGACTTCGTTGCCCTGATAAGTTTGTCCAGTACCTCTTCATATATCGTGTCCTGTACATACACACGCTGAACAGCAATGCAGGACTGCCCAGCCTGGCCATATCCTCCCAAGGCGATGCGCTCTACTGCTTTGTCGATATCTGCGTCGCCGTGTACTATAACCCCAGCATTTCCTCCCAACTCCAAGACAACGCGTTTCTTTCCTGAGAGGGCTTTGAGACGATACCCAACTGTCGGACTCCCGGTAAAACTCACCAGCCGGATCCTATCGTCTGCTACACAACGCTCTGCGACAGCAGGTCGACATGGAACGACATTGACCGAGCCAGAAGGCACGCCCGACGCATGTAGGATCTCTGCAAGCTTATGTGCTGCACCAGGACACGCTGAAGGTGGCTTTAAGATAAGGGTATTGCCCACAGCGATGGCTGGAGCAACCTTATGGGCAGAAAGATTCAATGGGAAGTTGAACGGGGAGATCCCGAACACAGGACCGATGGGAAAGCGCTTGGTAATGGCACACCGACCAGCACCCCACGGCCTCACGTCCATGGGGATGACCTCACCATAGATCCGCTGAGACTCTTCCATGGCACACGTGAAATTGAAGATACACCTTTCGACTTCAAGGCGGGAAAAAAATATCGGTTTTCCCGACTCACGCGTGATGATCTGGGCAAGCTCCTCCTTGCACTGTCGAAGGCCGTCAATAACGTGCGTGAGCATTTCAGCTCGCTTGTACACAGGGAGAGACCGCGTCGTTTCAAATGATCTGACCGAAGCCTGTATGGCATCCTCAAGGTCCTTTTCCTTGCCCATCGCGACAACAGAAACGACCTCTCCGGTATAAGGATTGGTAACCTCCGCGGTCTCCGCCGACATCCGCCATTGGCCATTGATGAGAAGTGTTTGCACCTCAGCCACGAGAACTTCCTCCTGTTCTTCAAATAGGACAAATCAGGTGCCCGAGATGGTCGGTAAGCCGTATGTTCTCGTTGAAATCTACAGGGCAATCAATGACCGAGACGGTGCGAGACGCAAGTGCATCCTTTAAAATCGAATACAGCTCCTCTGCTGCCTCTACCTTGTAGCCACGAGCACCAAAACTTTCCGCAAGCAATTTGAAGTTAATAGGTCCCCAATCCACGGCAGTCGCACGGCCGTATAGCGTCAATTGCTTCCATCGTATCAAGCCGTAACTTTGGTCATTCATGACGAGTACCACCAAGGGAGTACGCACTCGTACTGCTGTTTCCAACTCCTGCACATTCATCAAAAACCCTCCGTCGCCTGTCACTGCAACGATATTTCGATCAGGATGCACGAGCTTTGCACTTATTGCACCAGGAAGTGCAATCCCCATACTCGCAAACCCGTTCGATATAATGCACGTGTTTGGATAATAACAGGGGAACATCCGTGCAATCCATAATTTGTGCGCGCCTACATCCGAGATAACAATATCTTGCGGATCCAAGGCATTTCGCACATCGGACAAAATCCTCTGGGGCTTCATCGGAAAGCTTCTATCATCCCGATTCTGCTCAATCTCTCTCAGGATGAAGTCCCGAAGCCTATTGACGCCTGGATCACCCTCCCTATCCGATCCCATATCAGTGAGCCGATCCAAAGAGGTCGCTATGTCGCCTATCACCTCTACCTCAGGCACATACCACGCATCCACCTCTGCCGGTGTGTGATCGATGTGGATGATCTTCTTGTCCTTTTTTGGATGCCACAGCTCCGGATGATACTCCACCATGTCGTAGCCAATGGAAACAACGAGATCAGCGCGTTCAAAACCACACGAGATATAGTCCCGAGCTTGAAGCCCTACCGACATGAAACACAAGGGGTGGTCAAAAGGAATAACGCCTTTACCCATAAAGGTCGTAGCAACAGGTAGTTGAAATTTTTCCACGAAGCGTCGCAGTGCGGCACTTGCGCGTGATCTGACTACTCCGTTGCCTGCCAATACCATGGGAAATCGCGCCCTATGCATCAAGGCGAGCGCATCACGAAGCGTACTTTCTTGGGGTTCGGGCTCGTGCCTTTCGCTGATGGTGAGAACCTCGCATTCGATGTCGGCCCTTGTAACGTCCTCAGGGATATCAATGTGCGTAGGACCTGGTTTCTCCTGCTCTGCTACCTTAAAGGCCTTGCGCACTACTTCTCCAACGACTTCGGGTTTTTGCAAAAGCGTATTCCATTTTGTGATCGGTCTGAACGTCGAGACAATGTCGAGGTGTTGATGGGACTCTTTGTGCATCCGCTCCCTGGATGTCTGCCCCGTCAAGGCGACCATCGGTGCCCTATCGAGAAATGCATCTGCAACCCCTGTGATAAGATTTGTCGCACCAGGCCCCAGTGTGCTGAGGCATACGCCTGCCTTCCTCGTTAACCTCCCATATACATCCGCCATAAAAGCAGCGGCCTGTTCATGATGGACCATGACGAACTCAATAGAGCCCGAGCTCCTCAATGCATCCAACATTTCCATGTTTTCTTCCCCAGGCAACCCGAAGATATATCGCACACCCTCGTGCTCCAAACACTTCACCATCACTTCGGCAAGTTTCATTGCTTCCCTACCTCTCTTTGCTGGGCAGTGTGTCTCATCTGCTTGACCAGTGCCCAACCATCTTATTGATTAAAACTCGTTCTCATCGATACCTTCCTCATTCTGAGTGCCTTGTCCCTTGCCTGCGTTTTTACCGATTTCCTGGCCACCTCTCCACGCGGGGCTTTGACTTTGTTGCGTCGCTCTTGTAGGTTGAAATGAACTACCGCGCTCACGTGCTCAATCAAGGTCACGAACAACTAACCTATACCATGGTTACCATAGAAGATGTTCACTTTTCCATAGGCACCAAGAAGATTATACACGGGATATCTGGCGTCTTTTCATCTGGCAAGATTCACGGCTTTATCGGTCCTAACGGAGCAGGAAAATCTACACTACTGAAAATTATTGCTAGGATTTGGTGGCCTGAGACAGGTACGGTGTATGTACAGGGAAAAGACTATCGCCGCATGTCCAGGCGAGCATTGAGTCGGTGCGTCACTCTTGTTCAGCATACCTCCTGTGGATTTCCCGTTACCGTTTACGATCTTGTTGCTATGGGAAGGAATCCTCATGTAGGACGCTTTCGCGGTTTGAGCAAGAAGGATAAAGAAATCATAGAAACTGCGCTCCAGGAAACCACCACGTACGAGTTGAGAGAACACAAGGTCAACGAGCTCTCGGGTGGAGAGAGTCAACTGTGCAGTATTGCCCGTGCCTTGGCGACAGAAGCACCAATCATTCTTTTGGATGAACCAACCTCCGATCTGGATATCAAACATGCCCTGATGATCATGGATCTGCTTGTACGCCTTGCCAACAACGGTAAAACCTTTTTGGTAAGTATTCACGATCTCAACCTCGCGAAACGATATTGCGATACCATATCGATTATCAGTGGTGGTCGCATCTTCTTTAGCGGCTCGCCCGAAGAAGCCTTCTCAGAACGGCATATGAAAGAGGTGTTTAATGTCAACGTAATCGAGCTGCAAAGGGAATCGATAACGTTCCTTCATTTCTATACGTAACACACGTCGTGAACTATGGGATCCCGATTATCATGAGAATGGCACAGGAACAAATGGATTCCTTCCACGAGGGCTGCACGGCGTCACTCTGTAGGGCCTCTCTATGAGAGATGCCTCGTCTTTTGCGATGAAGACAACAGCATTCGCTATTACCTTTGCGGTTGCGCTCATCTCCAGCCATCCATTCTCAGTCTATGCCGCTGGTGAGCACAAACGGCCGATTTCCTACCCGTTGGATCCCTCGGCACTCAAAGAGCGGCTGAGCCTCGCTCGGGGTAGCACAACGCATGCTGGCTCGTGGCCCCGTTTGATCCAGTACAGGAGCAAGGCATACGACTTTACCCATGGCACACTCAGGGAGGAGTGGAAACACTTCTCCGTCAGCAAAAAGCCGTCGAGAATCATAGCCCATTCAATTGGCGTCACCGAGATACTCTGGGCGATCTGCCCGAGGGAGAGGATAGTGGCGGTCACCGAACTTGTAGCCAACCCTGCGTTCTCGTTTATTGCAGACGAGGTACGACAAAAGGCCTACGTAGGCAACCTTCACGATGCAGAACTTGTACTAGGCTGCAAACCCGATCTGGTATTTACCGTGTTCTACTCCGGAGTCGAGTTCAAGAAGAAGCTCCTTCAGGCCCGTGTCCCGGTGTTCGACCTTGGATATTTCGGGTCCATAGAATCGATACGGGAACAGATTCTTCTCCTCGGACAAGTGATCGGAGAAGAAGGGAATGCTGCCGCCCTAGTCCGGACCATCGACGATGCTATCGAAGCAATTAGACGAAAAAGGCCCCAGACCTCAAAGCCGTGCAGGATCCTTTATCTCGATCAAAACAGCTACGTGCCCGGAACGACCTCGAATTTCTCTTCTTTGTGCGAACTAATTGGCGCGATAAACGTTGCCGAGGAGCAGGGCGCACAGGCATGGACTCAGGTAGATTATGAAACGATCCTAAAGTGGGATCCTGACATAATTCTCTTTTCCAGCACCAGCAGTGTCGGCCGTATGATTGCCAACAACAGAGTGCTCGCCCGCTCGCGAGCTGTGAGAGCAGGCAAACTCTTCCCCATTGATGGAGTCTACATAGCTGCAGACTCCCAATACATGGTGCTCAGTGCCAACGCACTGGCTGGAATTGTGTACGAGGAACAAGATGCGTCCTACTACTAGGGTAGCAGGCAGCGTGATGACACCGCTATTGCTTGCACTCGGCCTGTTTGCCTGCCTTCTATCGCTTAAGTACGGCACATGGCAGGTTTCAAACAGAGATGTCGCAGCAGTAGTTGCGCGAAAACTTTTTTGCCGCGCTGTCTCAGTGGACGATGTGATTGTTGCCATCGTCTGGGATGGCCGCCTTCCACGCTTCCTCGTAGGCTTTCTGGTTGGATGCTCGCTCGCAGTGGCTGGGGCCATACTACAGGGAATTTTCAAGAACCCCATGGCAAGCCCCGGTATCTTAGGTACAAGCTCCGGGGCAGCACTAGGAGCGGTCGTGTCGCTTTACATGGGTTTCGCGAGCTGGTCGATCCTTGCGCTTCCGTTTACCGCGATACTGTTCTCCTTGCTCACCTTGATACTGGTGTTTATCATCGCAACCTCCAAGGGATACACTTCGATTCCTACCTTGCTCCTTTCCGGTATTGCGCTCAATATGATTTTTGGTGCCCTGACGTCGTTTATTGTGACCCTGAGCACGCACGAGTTCGACGTAGGAAGGGCCATTCTCACATGGCTCATGGGCGACTTGAGCAATCGATCGTGGGAACATGTGACGATCGTTTTTGCTACTACCATGTTGGGCCTACTCGGCGCCCTCTTCTATGCAAAAGACCTCAACTTACTTATGCATGGCGAAGAAACAGCGGCAACGTTCGGGGTGCACATCAGCCTGGTAAGAAACTCGTTACTCCTGTGCTCGGCCCTCATGACTGGTGGTGCCATTGCCGTCTCGGGCGTCATAGGCTTCATAGGACTCATATGTCCTCATATGGTACGCGGCCTTGCCGGCCCTGACAATAGAACACTGCTGCCCTTAAGCGGCCTTGTCGGTGGGATCCTTATTGTCTACGCAGATCTTTTCCTCAGATGTGTAGTACATATAGACCTCAGAATAGGAGTGCTGACGACCTTGCTCGGCGGCCCGTTTTTTCTCTACCTCATTATTTCCCATCGAAGGCGGTTCGAGTACATCTGAACAAGAAAAAAGCACCTGCAGAGAGCCACTGGAGCTCGAGTATCCCTTTCAGTGAGGGATGGTCCCGGGTGCTAAAAACGTTGCGGCGATATCCGTTCGGATATCGCCGCACTACGATATGGCACTACAACGAGAACCCAGGATCCTACGCCTACGTCTCTACGTCATGTTCATGTGATGAGCGAAACAACCCCGATCAAGGGAAGCAACAGTGTTCTCACTATAGCCCTAAGCCATGCATGTCGTGCAATAACCTCTGCAATGGGTGGGCTATAGGTATAGTATGCAGCGACGAACTCCGTTCCCAGTGAATGCATCATGAGATAGGAGCTTCGGAACGAGCGCAGGAGGTCGATCTTGCCATGTACAGGTGTCCCAAAGGCAGCAGTCGCAATAAAGCAATTCTCCTGGTTATTGCAATTCGAATCTATCCCATCTCCACTGAACTCCTTTGCCCTGGGATTGATGCATCTCGCACAGGGTGCGCACTCGGCAACGCCGCACGTGCAGGTGGCACAGACCGGTGGATCTCCTGAGGGATCATCATTGCAATCAAGGCCAGGATGTTCACACGCACTGCTCGCCGGGTTGCCGAATCCGTCTCCATCCCTATCGACGCACATTGTGCTACACCCGCTGTCCGCTGAATCTATGTAGCCATCACAATCGTTGTCGCGTCTGTCGTAACAAGAGGCTGCACCAGGCGGCCCTTCCGGAGATCCTGGATTGATGTTGGGGTCAGCATCGTCACAGTCCAGTTCGGGATGAGGACATGCCGGACTTGCCGGGTTCCCATATCCGTCACTGTCGTTATCTATACAAACGATGCCAGCACATACAGGCTCAGTGGAACAGACCGGATCAGTACAGCATGGATCCTCGGCTCCTATAGCATTGCACACGTGCGAGCATCCAGTACTTGGATTGCATCCATCGTTCGTGCAGATGTTTCCATCGTCGCAGTCCAATGGTTCGCCTCCCAGACACACACCTGCTGAGCACTGGTCGTTGGTCGTACAGACATTTCCGTCGTCACAGGGGGCAGTATTGTTGCTATACACGCATCCTGAAACTGGATCGCAGCTGTCATCAGTACACACATTTCCATCGTCGCATGGTAACGGTGCGCCTCCTACACACACACCTGCCGAGCACTGATCATTGGTCGTACAGACATTTCCGTCGTCACAGGGGGCAGTATTGTTCGTATAGACGCACCCAGTCAAAGGGTTACAGCTGTCGTCAGTGCAGGCATTTCCATCGTCACAGTTGAGCAACCCACCACCAACGCATATGCCACCTGAACAGTAATCGTTCACGGTGCATACATTGTTGTCATTGCAAGAGACGCTGTTATTCGTATGAACGCACCCTACCACAGGATCGCAGCTGTCATCTGTACACACATTCCCATCGTCACAGTCCAGTGGAGTCCCTGAGTGACAGGACCCAGCGCTGCAGTACTCGAGTCCATCACAAGGTGATTCGTTCTGACAACTTGCTGAGGCGGACGGCTCCTCATCGATCTGTCCACTGCAATTGTTGTCTATCCCGTCGCATACCTCAGGCGCACCAGGGTGAACACATCTCGCACATGAGGCGCATTGGAGCGTACCGCAGCTACATGTTGCACAAACCGGTGCATCCCCCGAAGGATCATCAAGACAATCTGTTTGGGCCTGTCCACAGGCACTGCTCGCTGGATTTCCATAACCATCGCCGTCACGGTCCTGGCAGTAACTGAACTCACGGCTATTGGAGCTGAAATGAGTTAAGGCACGGGCAATCACATCGAAACTAAAGTTGTCAAAATTGAATGTGGGATCAAGGGTCAAGGCTATCACCGTCTGATTCCATACCAGTCGATCTTGATCAGGTGTCTGGTCTGGGAACAGCGGCAACGGTGGTGCGACTGAAGGCAGTACGGGAATGTACACAGCCAAATCTTCGCCTGGCGAAGCGATAGTCCAAAGCGTCTCTGCAACATCCATTGTTGCGCCCGGCTCTGCACCGGGACGTGTATCCGGCACTGTGGTAACGAGCGAGATCCTAGAGAAGTTAAGATCTGGTAGGGGACTAATGCCAGGCTGATAGGCATTCGAGAAACTCAAATAATTTCCCACTACGGGAAATACCTGCACTGGTGAAAAAAAGGTGTATAACGATCTAGTTACCGGTGGCGTGTAATTGCTTCTGTCAAGCAGCCCCGTCGCACCTGTCAAACCTGAGCCCTCAGGGAAACTCGCTATAGCAGCGGCAAGATAACGTAGATCGTTAAACGGAGAGGTTTTGGCAGCAGTAGCGAGTACTGCCGCTGCAGGAGCTCCTCCTGGAATCTGTCCAAAACCAAGCAGGAGCACATCCCCCACCCCAGGTGCATAGGCAGGATTGCCGTTTATCTCCCCCAGAGATGCCAACAAGACGTTACTCCCCGACGGTGCATTAGCCACAGCAAGCGTGAGGTTTGATGTGAGCGTGTGAGTCATGTTGATGTTTACTGTCATGGTCCCTGAGATCACCACGTCTCTGGTTATCCCGACTTTAAGAGGTGTCATAGTCGAAATATCGAGATTGCCAGACAGAAGATCATCGATGTCGGCCTGAAGACCAAATGAGAATATATGTTGTGTAGTACCCGTGGGAAGGTACAGGAGGTAAGAAGGCTTTGAAATATTGACGCCAAGAAGCCAACACAAGCCTGGAAGTACCGGGTTTTCCTTCTGTGTAGGGATCACGAGATTGCCGGGCAGGTATACGATCTCTCCTGCTATGTCCACAGGGACGTTCTCAGTAAGTTGTCCTGCCAGGTCAAATGCGAGGAGTGATTCCACTTTTACTGGAGGGATAACGAGCGCCATCTGCATAATGTTGTCACAGTTGACGCCGGGAAAGTTGCTCAATGAGCCAGTAACTTGAGAGGTCGGCACTACTACATTCTTTTCTTTGAGCGGTATAGTAATATCTGATGCGTTCACATCGGCAAAGGTGTAAAATTCGTAACCGTTCGCACCTGCTGTAACGACCTGAGGCCCGACGAGCGCCGGATCCGTAAAGGTTATCTCACCATAGGCATTGGTGAACCCGTAGTTGCCTTGAAACGGTTCCCCTTCATGGAGTCCGACCATAACAAAGGCCCCCGGTATGGGGACCGGCTGCGCCCCACCAGCATCGCTGCCAGCCTTAATCACCGTAACGTGGACACTTCCTGCGATCGGTCCTCCGCCAGTACCGCTGGAAAGGATTCCAATGCCTCCGGCCCGGTCTGCCACAAACACAGAACCTAGACAAACCAGCCACGTAACCAGGAAGGCCATAAGAACCAGCAACCCCTTGTTCCTAAATAAGGAAAGCCTCGTCGTGCGCATTCTGATCCCCCTTTTGCGATGGGTCCGCGGTAACAAAACTGTTGCACATCATCTAAAAGAATTTTATTTTAATCATCTACCTCCTGTCAATGAAAAACCAACGGCGTAAGGTGTATGTACAATCGAGCCTTTTATCAGGAAGCCCGTATGAAGCCACCATGTGGTACCAATTTGCTTTGACAGACCTGTGTTTTTTGGTCTACATTTGTTTTAGACGATCCTTGTACACCTCGCCGTCGACTACTAGTGCCCTTCGTCTCTGAAGAGGTCACGTATGCAAGGCTGTCGAGTCTCAAGAGGTCTTTTTCCCTGTCCTCAACCTCCAAGGCGAGACGGGGCTTCTTGCTCGAGCTGGACACTACAACAGCTCGGACGGCTCATATCCATCAGTTTCCTCATGGCTCTCTTTGCTCTTCCTTCGAGCTGTATCCTCGGGCAGGAGGAGGAAGACGTTGACAACAGGTTAGATCGCTTGCATGTTGCATCCTCGAGGCTCGTTGACAGTAAGGGGAGGACCGTTCTTCTTCGCGGATTGAATGTATCCAACTCGAACAAGTTTCCAGGTCCTTCAGGTTCCTTTATACCGGAATGGATCAACGAGGCTGTGTTCTCAGACATTGCAGCCAGAGGCTTCAATTCAGTACGCCTCGTCATTGTCTGGGAGGCAGTGGAACCAGAGCCTGGCGTGTACAACGACTCCTACCTAGAGCACGTGCGGCGCATCATTGGCCTTGCAAGCGCCCAGGGACTCTATACGATCGTTGATATGCATCAAGATGTCTTTAGTCGTGCTTACGGCGGATGCGGTGCTCCTGACTGGACCTTGCCTCGGTGGCCGTTCCCGTATGAGCCCATTGAACCCTGGTTCTTGAACTATATACGACCTGTGGTGCTCATCGCCTTTGATAGATTCTGGAAGGACATAGATGGCATTCAATCGCGATTTCGGGAGTGCTGGGCCCACATTGCCCACTACCTCAAGAATGAGAGAGGGGTCGCAGGGTATGATCTCCTCAACGAGCCGTATCCCGGCCTTTATCTCGGCTTTCCTTGCTTGTTTGATAGAGACGCGTTGGGACCATTCGTAAAACACCTTGTCACGCGGATACGACAGGAGGATCAACATCATCTTATCTTTTTCGAACCGTCAGCCTTACGGACAAATGTGCTCGCTCCTTTTGGATTTCCGTCTTCGCTCCCTGAGAACCTTGGCGAGCACCTGGTGTTTTCTCCTCATTTCTACGACCCGATTGTCACCCTTACCCACCGATGGGACAACGACACCCGGAGGCTCGAGGACGCTGCTCACGACCTTGTGAAAGAATCCAAGAGACTTCAGTCAGCACTGTGGATTGGGGAATGGAATGTGTGGGAAAACTCCGTGGAAAACGGAGAGGCGTATCTTGATGCCCAGCTTAGCGTGTTCGACCAGTGGGCAATAAGTTGGGCGTTCTGGGAGTATAACCTTGACTGGCCTGATTGTCCTTTTGCGCCTGGCTCGCCACATGCCTGGATGGCTGAGGCGCTGGAACGACCTTATCCTCAAAGAGCTGCTGGCACGATTGAGCGGCGTTTTTTCAATCCTGAGTCTGGTCGATTCGAACTAGTTATCAAAGGTACCCTTAGAAACTACGCGCCATCTGAGATCTTCCTTCCTCGCCGCATCTATGCCGATTCATTTAGGGTCCATGTCTCGGATGAATTGCCATGGACATTTGATCCCCAAAAGAGAATCCTTTCTGTCAATGCCCCTCACCCAGGCCGACTGCAGACCATAGAGGTCCTGCCGGACAGGTAGATCTCAAGCGTTATCTGGCGATATCGACACGTTGTGTTTCGCTCAACTACTAGGGACGTGTGCTTACTGAATATGTATCCCTGTTTCCTGTAAACGGCCCACCACCACGAGTACACACGCATCTGGGTGTAGATATGTTCTGGCTACTCGCATTATGTCTTCTTTAGAGAGGGCATTGATCAAGGCATTGTACTTCTCAGGATAGTCAAGTCCCAGGCCATAGTATTCCACCTGCACAAGAAACTGTGATAGTTCTTCTGAGGTATCAATCCGTAGGGGAAAACTTCCGGTAAGATACCGCTTGGCACTCTGGAGTTCTTCGTCTGTAACCCCTTCGGTACGAATCCTTTCCACCTCCTGACGAGTAAGGTCAATGGCTTCCTGAGCCGAGGCGTGCTTGGTCTGCAGCACAATCCCGAATGAACCTTGATACTTCCCTGTGGTGAGCAGACTCGAGACAGAATACGCAAGACCCCTTCTGTTCCTGATCTCATTGAAAAGGCGAGAAGCGAATCCCCCACCTCCCAGTATGTAATTCATTACACTGAGCGCATAGAAATCTGGGTTGTCGCGGCTTATTCCCACATGTCCCATGACAATGTGCGACTGATTGATGGGCCGATCTATACCAACAATCTTCTCCCGCATCTCAGGCATTGACCGAGCATCCAGGTTGGATACTCGTGAGCTGCGTGGCTGTCCCGACCACTGCTCCAAAACAGGAATGACATGCGTACGTAACTCATCCAGTGTCATATCGCCAACAACTGCGAGAATGCTGTTTCCAGGCTCATAATACGTACGGTAGAACCTCCGTACCTGTGCACGGGTGAGGTTATCGAGCGCATGTTCGTTCCCTTCAACCGCATGACCGTAAGGACTTCCTTGGAACACCGCTTCAGCAAATCGCCTCATTGCACATTCACCTGGCCTCTGCTCGGAGGCCTTTATGGAGGCCTTTATCCGTTCGCTTTCTCTGCGGAGCTCTTTTCGCGGAAACGAAGGACTGGTCACCACCTCAACAAACAGCGCAAGACCGTTCTGTACGTCTTTTTTCAAGACCTCAAGGCTCAGTGTCGCATAGTCCTTATTGCACGATGAAGAAAGAACCGCACCCATAGCATCGAGCTCGTCATTGAGCCTTGAAGCTGTCCGTTGTGAGGTTCCCAGCAAGAGTGCTTTCGCAGTGAGGTGTGCCACGCCCTCTTGGCCTATTGGATCTGTTCGTGAACCAGCATCGATCAACAGGTAGAAGTTCACAACAGGGAGTGAGTGCTCCTCTGCAAAAAGAAGCACAAGACCGTTAGACAGTATACTTCTATCAACACGTGGCATCGCCTCTGCTGCTCCAAGCATCAAGGCATACCATGCACCGAAAGTGATGCACGTACCTACGATCCTCAATAGACTATTGAAACAACGCTGCACGCGCACCATGCTTCCTATCGATCCTCGTTCCTTTGGGCAGCACGCTCATGTTGCACCCGGGCTGTTTCCGATGGTTCCGAAGCAGGCGAGAGGATACCCACCGTCCGATTATGAGGGACGAGGTATTGTCGCGAGACCCTCTTGATATCAGCTGGCTGAATCTCTCGTAGTAACGGCAGATACTCGTCGACCGCCTTCCAACTGGCAGCGATCTCGTAGCTGCCGAGAAGCAACGCTTGATAGAAAAACGCATCCTGTCCAAACACAAAATTCGCCTCGAGTTGGTGCACGGCTTTTTCAAGTTCTCCATATGCTACCAGTTCCTCACCAAGCCTCTGCAAGTGCTCATCGAGTATCTTCTCTACTTTCTCCAGGGAGGCGTTGGGGAGAAGCTCTGCAGATATGGTGAACAAGCCTGGATCCTTTGAGGTAAGGGAGTAATCTACATCCACGTTGAGAGCGAGCTGGAGATCCTGGACAAGCGCTCGGTAGAGTCGTGAACTCTTGCCGCCCGCCAGTAGGGCAGCAATAACTTCGAGCACATAGGCATCTTTGCATGCAAGGTTAGGAACACGATAGCTCACCACAAGGAATGGGAGCTGGTCTTTCATGCGGAGATACACCCGCCGCTCGCCCATCTGGTCAGGTTCGACGACAGTGTACTGGTCAGGCGCACATCCAGCAGGTATGCCACCAAAGGCTTTCTCTATTTTCGATACCACCTCTTCGGCTGTGACGTCTCCAACTATCACTATGAACGCATTTGCCGGATGGTAGTATTCCTTATAATGGGCCTTCACCTCATCGAGTTTCAATCGCCGTAGATCCTCCATCCAGCCAATTACCGGCCAATGGTACGGATGGAGGTGAAATGCAGTCGCCTCTACCTGCTCGATCAGGTGTGCCTTGGGATTGTCTTCAGTCCGGAGTCTGCGCTCCTCCATAATGACCATCAACTCTGTCTGGAAATCTGCGTCTTCTAGGACGAGATCCTGCATGCGTTCCGACTCTAGTGCAAGCGCAATATCTATGCGGTCAGCGCTTAGGACCTCAAAATAGACCGTGTAGTCCTTTGTAGTAAAGGCGTTACAATTTCCTCCATGCTCCTGTATGATCCGAGAAATAGTTTCAGTTCCTCTCCTGCCCCTACCTTTAAACATCATATGCTCGAGCACATGAGAAAGACCGGTCTTCCCCCACCGTTCGTTGCGAGACCCTACACGATACCAGACCTGAATTGTCACGGTCGGTGCCTTATGGTTTTCAAGCACAAGGACCTTTAGTCCATTGGCCAAGGTCTTCTCATAAACATGGCCACGGAGTGTCTGGCCCGAGACATGTTGCGGAGAAAAAACAACTCCGAGTGTCATGGCAACAACAGACACAACTGCACATAGCCGTTGAAACACACCTGTCCTCACGTTCAGCATTGCACGAGCAGTAACGAGATATGCATCATACCTCGTGGAGCTGCCACACCACTTCAGACACACATGTCCTCTCCTGCCTGGTCAGAAAGAAAATGAAATGGATCCTTCAGGAGTCACCGTACACTACCCGGCAAATCTCTTCGCTGCTGATAACTCCTTCTCTGAGTACCACCGGCTGTTCTCCTGTCAGGTCGATGACGGTAGAAGGCTTCATGAGGGTAGCTCGTCCACCGTCGAGAATGTAGTCTATTCCCTCGGGAAAGTACTGTTGAATCGCAGCCACGTCAATCGCAGGTGGTTGTCCTGTGGGATTGGCACTTGTTGAGGTTAACGGAGAACGGTAGCACCTAAACAACACTGATACGGCCGGATGGCTCGAGATACGGATCCCTACCTTCCCAGTACCGCCTGTAATGTAGTGAGGAATCCCTTTTCGTGCCTCAAGTACCACAGTGAGAGGCCCAGGAAGAAACCTCTCAAACAGCCGTTGGCCATAGGCCGGGATAGAGGTAACAAGTTCATATACCATCGCCAAGTCCTGGACGATAAGAGACAGTGGCATACCCTCAGGTCTACCCTTGAGCGCGTACAGCCTCATGACCGCCTCTTCCTGAAAGGGGTCAACAGCGAGACCGTACAGCGTTTCTGTTGGATATGCCACTATACCACCACGTGCCAACGCGAACCTCACCTCTTTCTGCGCAAGACCATCAGAAGCAAGCACGTGAGCAAGGACCACCGTGGTTTTTCTTGAAGACATCTACTACACAAGGCCTCCAATGGGATGACACGTCCCCAGACAGCTGCCACCTGTTGCTCGCGGATGGTGCTTCAGCACCTACATTATACGGGTCAGGTTGCACTAGGCCTTTGTACTCGTTGCATGTTTCTTGCTCGTTTCTAAGGACCGTGCGAGATCACGCCTGTAGGCAGCAACCTTTTTTCGAATATCGGGATACTTGAGGGCAAGTATCTGAGCTGCTAAGACAGCAGCGTTCTTGGCACCGCCAGCCCCTATTGCCATGGTAGCAACAGGCACCCCAGGTGGCATTTGCGCGGTCGAAAGCAGGGCATCAAATCCTCTGAGAGGGGAAGAATCAATAGGGACGCCGATCACAGGCAGCATAGTCTGAGCAGCAATGGCACCTGCTAGGTGTGCAGCCCATCCAGCACCTGCGATGATAACCTCAATTCCCCGCTGCTGTGCTGTCCGTGCGTAGGACGCAGTCATTTCAGGAGAACGATGTGCAGAGCTGATCAAGACTTCACACGGGATGCCGAATCTGGAAAGCATCTTCGCTGCCTCATCCATTATTTGTCTGTCCGACTCGCTTCCCATGACGATGCCAACACGTGGTCTTGGCTGCTTCATAGGTCTGATACCTCCGGATGTCGACAGGTGGCGAGGGGTTGCCCTTTGAGGAAAAGCAATGACTGACGATGCTACTTTGTCTGACCATCCTTATCGCTGCGGACGGTAATCCAGGGCCTTCCTGCCTATATCCTTACGATAGTGGACTCCCTCCCAGTGTATGGTTTCAACCGCCCTGTAGGTCTTCTCAATTGCATCGCGTATCGTCTCGCCAAGGCACGTAACCCCGAGCACTCTGCCGCCCGAGGTAAGAATACGGCCGTTGTCCTTTCTTGTGCCAGCATGAAACACCACGGTATCTGGAAACTTCTTTACTTCATCCAGCCCGTGGACTTCCATACCGCTCTTATAGCTCCTCGGATAGCCCTTGGAAGCCATGACCACACAGACCGCTGGTCGTGGATCCCATTGAAGTGATATTCCAGATAGATCACCTTCGGCGATTGCCTCCAGTACAGGTACGATATCGCTCTTCAGACGGACCATGAGGGGCTGAGCCTCGGGATCTCCTAGGCGCGCATTGAATTCAAGGACCTTGGCCTGGCCTGCCTCGTCGATCATCAGTCCCGCGTAGAGCGCCCCACGGTATGGCCTCCCTTCCTCTGCCAATGCCTTCACAGTGGGAAACATGATCTTTTCCATCACGTCCCTCGCTACAGCCTCGGTCACGACAGGGGCCGGGGAATATGCCCCCATCCCACCGGTGTTGGGCCCTTTGTCTCCGTCAAAAACCGATTTGTGATCCTGAGAAGAGGCAAGTGGCACTACACGAATACCGTCAGTAAGCGCAATAAAGGACGCCTCCTCCCCCTGCAGATATTCCTCAACCACGATGCGTGAACCAGCATCGCCAAAGGATTCGTTCACCATGATCAGATCCACAGCATCAAACGCCTCTTTGAGCGTCTGACACACGATAACACCCTTGCCTCCACACAATCCATCAGCTTTGACCACAATCGGTGCACCAACTTCTTGTATATACCGTTTCGCCTCCTCCGGGTCATCGAAGGTACTGAAAAACGCGGTCGGAATGCCATGCTGCTTCATGAGCTCCTTAGCGAATGTCTTGCTGCCTTCAATAAGCGCCGCCTGTTTGCTCGGGCCGAAAATCTTGAGACCTTTGTCCTGAAACGCATCGACAATTCCCATGACCAACGGTTGCTCTGGCCCAACAACAGTCAGATCAATCTGCGTATGTATCGCAAAATCAAGAAGGGATTCTATATCGTCGACTGGAATCGGCACACATTGCGCAATTTCAGCGATCCCCGCATTGCCAGGTGCGCAATAAAGTGCATCAACACGGGGACTTTGTTTGATCTTCCACGCCAGACTGTGTTCCCTACCCCCTGCACCAATAACTAAGACCTTCATGCTTCTGATCTTCCTCCTCTGAACACCTCACCCTGGTTGCACCGCTCAAAACAATGTCCTTCCCACAGAGATAAATGCCGATATAGGGGCCTGCTCACGCATGTCCTCTATTAGATGCCTCGCTTCCTTGATCGTATTCTTGGCCTCGGTATACAGTTCTTCATCGTTCAAGAGCCTTCCTAATGAGCCTTCGCCTTCGTTGATCTTTCGCGTCACCTCTTCTACATTCTTCAACGCGGCATCGAGCCGTTCGGAGGCGACCTTCAGCTGTGAGAGCATATGAGAAAGATCCTCTTTGTGTGTTCTGAGCAGGTCGTTCGTATCCCGAGTAATACCTTGGAGCTGTTCTGCAGTAGCAGGGAGCGCAGTAATAGTCCTCCGGATAGCTTCTCTGTTTTCCGCCACCATGCCGCTGAGCTCTCCAGTGAGTGTGCTCAAGTGGTGCGTGAGAGTCTGGAAGTGTTCTTGATTGTCTTTCACGGTACGAACCAATTGATCGCTGAGTTCTCTGGTATTATCCAGTACCGTTCTCAGAGCAATCTCCCCTTGCTCTCCTCCAAAGACCGTCTTGATGGTGTCCGTCACCTGCTTGAGGTCTCCTGCGATCCCGTTCAACTTGTGCACGAGGGCATCAAGATCTTCGGTCGGTTCAGACGCACGAATCTCCCCGCCTGGTGGAATCGGAGCGCGTTCCTCATGTCCTGGATCCACGGATATATACCTGTCACCGATAAGACCATATGTCTTCACCTTTGCCGTAGCGTCTCGATACAAGGGGACGTCCTTATTGATCGATAGGGCAAGGCGCCCCATGTTGTGACGCAGTTCGATGCCCGTGACACGGCCCACATCCACACCTGCAACGCGAACGAGGTCGTTCACCGTGACCCCAGCAACGTCAGGAAAGGTGACGTACACTGTATACGTCATCCCCTTGCTCCACTGAAAGCCCCCTTTGCGGTATACCATGTACAGGGCGGTTGCAATACCCAAGATCGTGAACAATCCAACCCAGAGTTCTAACGAGTATCGTTTCATACCCTAGCCCTCCATGGCAGCTACGGTCATGGGTCCATGAGCAGAACCTGAAAGAAATTGTCTCACCACTGGATGGGAGCTCTCGCGGATCTCATGAGGGTTCCACACCCCTAGGATGCTTCCCTCGTAGAGCATCGCAATGCGATGCGCAACTTTGAGGGTCCCCTGCACGTCGTGACTTATGATCACAAAGGTAATACCTGCCTCACGCTGGGTGGTAAGTATGAGCTCGTTGATAACATCACTCATAATAGGATCGAGCCCGGTGGTCGGTTCGTCAAAAAGGATGATCTCAGGTTCAAGGGCCATGGCCCTTGCAAGACCGACTCGCTTTTGCATTCCTCCGCTCAACTCGGCAGGATACTTGTGCTCCACACCGAACAATCCCACTTGGGCAAGCTTGGCCTTTACACGTTTCTCGATTTCCTCTTCTTTAAGCCGGGTATGCTCTCTCAAGGGAAAGGCGATATTCTCACCTACTGTCATGGAATCAAAAAGCGCTACCCCTTGAAACAGCATACCGAATTTCTTTCGAACCTCTTTGAGGTGAGGTCCTCTCAAGCCCGTTATCTCAGTACCGTCCACATAGATCTTGCCCTTGTCTGGCTTGATCAACCCTATCATATGTTTGAGAAGGACTGTCTTGCCTGCCCCACTCCCGCCCATGATCACGAAGATCTCACCTCGACGAATCGCGAGCGATACTCCTCGAAGCACCGGTTGCGTGCCGAAGGTCTTGTGGATATCCACGAGCTCGATCACTATGCTCTCATTCCCCAACCGTACGTCCTCTCGGGCAATCAAGCTCTCTATCCACAGGAGCATGTGGGGTCAAAACAGCCAATCAGTGAGGAAGTAGTCGCTTACCAGAATAAGCACAGACGATATCACTACTGCCTGCATGGTAGCCAGGCCAACTCCCTTCGCACCCTGCGTTGCGAAGTACCCTTTGTAACAGCCGACGAAGGACAATATTAAACCGAAAAAAACCGACTTTATCAATCCATGCGTAAAATCCTCATAATCGGTATAGCGAATAATCGAGTTGAGAAACGGTCCTGAAGGAATATGAAGATATGCTGTTCCCACCACATACCCACCGAGGATGCCAAGAAAATCAAAAAAGATGGTGAGAATAGGCATCATAATAAGGGAAGCCCATATCCGCGGTACAAAGAGGTATTCAACGGGATCCACAGCCATTGTCTTGAGGGCATCGATCTGCTCGGTAACGCGCATGGTGCCAATTTCGGCGGCCATTGCTGAGCCAGCACGGGCCGTGACCATTAGTGCACTGAGCACCGGTCCTAGCTCCCTCATCATGCTCAATGAGACCGTTGCCCCTACCATGCTTTCAGCATTGAACTTCACAAAGGCGTGAAATGTCTGCAACGCAAGCACCATACCGGTGAACGTCCCCGTAATCGCCACGACAAGAAACGATTTGACGCCCACGAATTCCATTTGTTCAATTACGCGCTTGATGCGGTACGGAGGTCTAACAAACCAATAGCATGTCACTGCAAACAGAAGCAGCGAGCGGCCCAGCTCCTCGATCCCTTTCAGCACCCTCTGACCTATGAGCACGAGCAACGTCATTGATTCCCTCCCCCCTCACGGCCCTTTGCGTATTGCATCGCTTATGGAAGGACGAGGCACGCGTGTAAATGGTTGAAACATTGCATCCACAGGTGCAGTGAATTCGGGGGACAACGTGTTCCCTTCAGCGTCTTCGAGACTGTAGTCCACACGATCTCCCTGATACCACCACAACAGACGACATGAGAAGGAATCCGTTTGCCGGTTGTAGATCTGCTCGTACCATCTCCAAAAAGGGCCGTACTGCCGTTCAAAACCGTCAGGATCTCTGAACCAGAGTGGTGAGAAGCACCCTATCCTCGATATCTGCTCGTTGCGTTCGTAGTCGAGCAGCGGCCATACCTTTATTGACATTGCTCGCCGTAGGTGCCCCTCTCGTGGAATCTGCTCCTTTGACCAGTACAATGGGAGTATCCAGCGTCGTCTTTCTATGATGTCTTCTTTCTCGTCGACCTGAAACCAGTACAAAGGATACAGGGCAAAGACAGACTCGGTGTGGCCAGAGCTACTTCGCCCCCAGAACGGAACGACATGGAACGTATGCAGGCGATCACCATGAGCCACACGAACCAATGGATACAGGAGCGTCCATTCCCTGAAGCGATTTCCTGGCCGCTCATTCCGCTGGTAGCTAAACAACGGGAATGCCCAATAGTATATTTCTCCATATGGCGTCTGCTGATGCCCATAGAACGGTAGAAAAAACCATGACTCGGTGGGATGCTCAAGACCTTGTCGTTCCCGCATATGTACGACAAACGGCCATAACATGAATTCCCGCTGATACACATCCTTTTTCCATGTCCGTCCCCATAAGGGCCAGATACGATACGAGCCCCTTCCTCCACCATAGCCGTACTGCAAGAATGGCCACAAGATATGCCAAGATCTGTAATCTCCGTCGCGCGCATGGGCAAAAAGTGGAAATAGGGCAAACCATATTCGGTCCTTGCCCAGGAGACCTTTCACAAGCCCGCCTAACGGAAACAAGCTGAAATACGATCCTTCCTGTTCCGCTCTACCACCAAGGACAAAAGGAAGAATGCCCCAATCTGTATCCCAGTTTCCGTCCGGATGCCGGTATCGTGTGTAGTGCACAACAGGGAAGAGCTTCGCCCGACATTCATCACCATTCTTCCGATACAGCATCAATGGCCACAAGGCCTTGAGTTCCGTGTTCGTTACTGATTCCTGCGACCATTCCCGTCGAAGGGTACACAAAGGAAGGAGCTTATATTCACGCACAGCAGGCGCGATCGTTCGTTGGAAAAAAGGCCACAGAATTGCTTCCTCTCGTTGGTCAGTCCCTGGAACGTATCGCTTGTAGTAGAGAGGACCGAGTTCGACGCGATGCTTGGAGACCGCACAGCTGGAAGTGCTCAGTCCGAGCAGGAAAGCAATGACGAACAGTTCTGTACCTCTCATGCCTGGGCTCCTTCCAGAGATCGAGCGCCAACACCGCGTCTTAAAGAGCGAGGTACAGAAGCATCGCTGCGTTCCCACGGAGACAACAAACCATGTATTGGCCATTTTTCCTTAGCGGTGTGCCTACCGGTAGCTTTCCTTCGTGGCCTGCAACGGAGTCTGTCCACTTTATGGGTGTGTCACGGCTGACTCACGATGACGCTCCCTCAGATGACCTATCGGATTCTTGTCCCTGTCGAGAAAGAACCTCATTCATACTCCCTGTGCGGTATCCTTTGAGATCGAGGGTCACATAGGAAAAACCAATAGCAGTAAAAAACGCCACGATCTCATCTCGCTGATGGATAATCGATGTCAATGAATCTGGTTCCACCTCGATACGCGCTACCGGACCGTGATACCTCACTCGTACCTGTCCCTCAATCCTCTTCCTAAGAAAGGCTTCGCACTTGTCTATTTGCCGGAGTGCGTCCTCAGTGATCTCGGTTCCATAGGGAAAGCGGGACGATAGACATGCATACGATGGCTTGCTCCACGTAGCAAGGCCAACGATACGCGACAAATGCCGTATCTCTGATTTAGTCAGGCCGCACGCCTGTAAGGGGCTAAGGACATTAAGCTCCTTACCGGCCTGCATGCCTGGCCTGAAATCATCCATATCGTCATAATTGGACCCGTCCATCACGATGTCGAACCCGTGGTCTACCTTGATCCTATCGAGTTTTGAGAACAGCTCTCGTTTGCAGTAGTAGCATCTGTTCGGTGGGTTTGTTCTGAATGCTTCAAGGTTCATCTCATCCGTTTCGATCTCGATATGGGGAACACCCAGATTGCGTGCAACCTCTCGGGCCTCGTGCAGCTCGTACTCTGGATAGGTCGCAGAACGCGCTGTGACCGCCAAGATCTCGCGTAACGGATCTTGCTTCAATGCGTACAACAGAAACGTCGAATCAACACCTCCTGAGAACGCAAGTACGACCTTACGGTACGGGGCGATTATACGGTACAACTTGTCGAGTTTCTCTTCACTTCGTTGTTGTGAGTGGACCATTGAAGTCTTATCCGCTGACATCTCTACCCTAGCTTGTCATCTCGTGGCGTCATACTACATTACGTTTTTCATTACGTTTTCATATTAGCCCACACGGGTAAAAAAGAACAGCAGTAATCATGGCTCGATTGCCCTTGTTTCTGGAGTGAGCGCAGTCAGCGTCGTTTGTAGCCTGGAAGGCACAGAACGATGAAGGTGCTTCATTCCTACGAGTTAGTGAAATATAATACTACGTGCTGTGTCAGTGGTGGCTCGAATGGTACTGCTGGTGGTGCCGGTATGTTCGCGAGGCAGGTCCCTGTATGATTCCTCCCCTTCCTTATGCAAACGTTGTACTGATTACCCTGGACTGCGTAAGGCCCGACTTCTTGGGGTGCTATGGGTGCCAGTCTGTCACGACCAACACACTTGATCGTATTGCGCATCGAGGCATCGTGTGTGAACAAGCAATTACCCAGGCCCCGAATACATGGGTCGCACATGCGGGTATCCTTACGGGCCGCTACCCGCCTAGCCATGGTCTAAGGAGCCCGTATGACCGGCTGGACCCATCGATGTCTTCCATCGCATCGATCCTATCCGCGTATGGGTATAGGACCGCAGGCTTTCCGGGGAACGACCTCGTGGGAAGCAGGGCAGGATTTCATTGCGGCTTCGACCTTTTCTTCGAGCAGTACCGAGCGGACGGTACAGAATGCAGCTCATGCTGCCAGATCACGGCCAACTATCGTAACATGTGGGACGATGTCTTGGAGGCATTCAGAGACTGGGTCGATCAGGCGAGCCAGCCGTTTTTCGCCTGGTTTCATTACTTCGACACACATCATTTACCTCGCTGCGACGTGCCAGATTTTTATCGCTTCAGCTCTGAAGCACAGTGGCAGTTTTATGAGGGCAAAATATCCTATGCTGACCAACGGTGCATACAGGCTATCGTGGATGAGCTCCTACGCATCGGGGCATATGATCGAACATTGATTGCGATACTTGGAGACCATGGGGAAGAGTTACTTCCTGGTGCACCACCGAGCCACAATGGCTCGTTGTGTGATGCTGTGCTCCGTGTGCCCATGATCCTAGGTGCAGAGAACCTACCCTGGAAAGGCCTTCGAATCCCTAGCCAAGTACGAACTGTAGATCTCCTCCCTACACTACTCTTACTTGTCCTTGGCCAAGAACCATTCACACGTGAGGAGCTCACCCGCACCCTTTCAGGTCATCCGCTGCCTCTGCCAGGACTCGAATCATTTCGTACACCCTATCCTTGCGTGAGCCCCCACCTGGCATATGCAGAGAATGAACCACTGGGAGCCTTGTGCGTCCGCACTGAGACATGGAAATTCATTGCAGGACCCATGGGAGAGGCACTCTACCATCTTGCATCCGATCCTGCTGAAATCAAGAACGTGTGTGATCGTTACCCTTCCACTGCTGCGTACTTCAAGCATGAGTTGACAGAGCTTCTCGCTCAACTCCCCCTTGCCAAGCGCATTCCAGCAAGTACCGAATACACAGAAACCTACAAGCTCCTTCAGTCCATGGGCTATGTGGGATGAGACGGTTCCGACCTTTTCCGGCAGAAAGCATAGGAGTCATTATTCAGTACCGATGTACCAACCGATGCGCACATTGTCTCTATGCATGCCATCCGGATCTTGACGAAATTGTGACAGCAGAAGACATGGACCGCATTGTGGCCTCTATCGAGGA
>FWPU01003309.1_pt1 | contig 41133 bp, 39 predicted proteins | sample 2228361 | NCBI WGS metagenome assembly FWPU01 (sample SAMEA103939777, study PRJEB20133) | metagenome | reverse complement strand
CAACCGTATAGGCGACCCCATGCCGGATGTATCGCAGGTCGGGGTAACCTTTGTGATTACCCCGAAGGGTTGCCTGTACGGTTGCCCCGGGTGGTTAGTCCGATAAAATACCTGCGTCTTCTCCTGATCTTTGTACCTACCGCCGTGGTGGCTGAGGTCGGGTTCCGGGAGGCGGCTTGGGGGACGCAAGCTGTCTTCATTGCCTCGGCCCTGGGCCTGATTCCGCTGGCCGGCCTGCTGGGCGAGGCTACCGAGCATCTGGTCGAACGGGCTGGCCCCAGACTCGGAGGCTTCCTGAACGCCACGCTGGGCAATGCCGCCGAACTCATCATCACCATCGTGGCCTTGCGGTTTGGGGAACTGGAACTGGTCAAGGCCTCCATCACCGGCTCGATCCTGGGGAATCTCCTTCTCATCCTCGGGTTCAGCATGTTCCTGGGGGGATTGAAGAACGGGCAGCAGTTTTTCGACCGGGACCTGGCCGGCCTGAACGCCACCATGATGGCCCTGGCAGTCATCGGCCTCAGCATCCCCACCCTTTTCTTTCACCTGCACGGTGCCCACGTGGATATGCCGCTGGAGTACCTGAGTTGGGGAGTAGCCGGCATCCTCCTCCTTCTGTACCTGGGTAGCGTGCTCTTTACCTTTACCTCGCCGCTGCTGGATGACGAAGTCCATGTGGCAGAGGCCGGGCGATCTGCACATCACCGTCCCTGGAACATCTGGGCGGCCTTGGGGGTGCTGGCCGTGGCAACGGTGGCCACTGCCTTCCTGAGCGAGTTCCTGGTGAGGGCGGTGGAGCCGGTGGTAGCGGCTTGGGGGGTCACTCCGCTTTTCATCGGGGTCGTGTTGGTACCTCTGGTAGGGAACGTGGCCGAGCACCTGGTGGCGGTGCAGGTGGCAATAAAGAATCGGATGCAACTTTCGCTCACCGTCTCGCTGAGTGCGAGCCAACAGATAGCGCTCTTTGTGGCCCCCTTCCTGGTCTTTGTGAGCCTGGCTATGCATGGGCCAGCCGGGGCGATGGATCTGCACTTTTCTGTCTTCGAGGTCGTCTGCCTGGGGCTGGGGGTGCTTTTGGCCGCCCTCATCTCCATAGACGGCCGCTCGCACTGGCTGGAAGGAGCCGCCTTGCTGGCCGTCTATGCCATCATTGCCCTGGCTTTCTTCTTCCTCTGATCTATCGTATCGGCGGCGGCATGTCGTGCCCCTACCTTCTTTTCTCCAGCAGCCGGCGGGCCACTTCGACCGCCGTCGCTGCATCGGGGGCGTAGCCGTCGGCGCCGATCTCGTCGGCCCATGCCTGCGTGACCGGTGCACCGCCGACCATCACTTTCACCTGGTCGCGCAGGCCGGCCGCCTCCAGCGCCTCGATGGTTCTTTTCATACCGGGCATCGTCGTTGTCAACAGGGCGCTCATTCCCACGATCTCCGGCCGATACTCCCGGATGGCGGCTACAAAGCGTTCCGGGGCGACATCGGTGCCCAGATCCACGACCTCGAAGCCGGCTCCTTCCAGCATCATTCGCACCAGATTTTTCCCAATGTCGTGCAGGTCCCCCTGGACCGTGCCGATCACGTAGGTGCCGACGCGGGGCACCCCCGTCTCTGTAAGGAGCGGCCGCAGTGCGGCCATCGCCCCATGCATCGCCCGGGCGGCCAGGAGCACCTCCGGAACAAAGAGGACACCGGACTTGAAATCTTGCCCCACTCGGTCCATGCCGACGATCAGCCCGGAAAGGACCTCTGCTGGAGCAATGCCTTCTTCTAGCGCCTGCCGTACCAGGTCGGCGGCTTCGGGATGTTTTCCCTCATAAAGACTTGCCGCAATTCGCTCCAGAAAGCCTGCCATACCAGTCTTCCTCGGGTGACCGGTGACCGTATCCCCTATGTGGGGGACTGCCTCCTCACCCCAGCAAGAGGGCCAATGTCCATCCCACATCGATCAGGCTAACCACCGCGAGCAGCGTCGGGGCCGAAGTATAGGCGTTAGACTTGTCCCCCCAACGCCGGGCCTCGTCGGCGGCGTTCTGCCCCTCTACCAGGTCGATGGCTCGGCGGTACTGATCCTGGACGTAGGCTGTCGTCTCAATCTCGTCGCTTTCCAGTGAGCGTACGTAGCGGGGATCGGAAAGCCAAGTGCTTTCAAGGACCATGGCGGCGGCCACCTGGCTCTGGAGCCGGCCTTCGAGGTCGTAACGCTGAAGGAGGTCTTCGCCGGCCTTGCCCTGAAGGGTGACGGCCAGGGCCTGGTTCACCCCCTCGTCTATCTTGAGCATCATCCAGTTGCCCATCACCCCAACGTCATAGCCCACGCGCGCACTGGCCTCACTCAGGGCGGGCATAACCTCGATGGCCAGAACCTCATTATCGCGGATCGCCAACGACTCACGGATGGAGGCATCGGTGCTTAGGAATCCGACTACCGTTCCCCAAAGAGTAACCAGGGCCATTACCGCAGCAACGGTTTGGCGGAAACGGCTCTGCGGTTTTTCCTGGTCCATGGCAACCTCCTGAGTACTTTATAGGATCGGGCCGGCCAGTTCGACCAGTCCCAGGTAGGCCAGCGTGACCAGGAAGAGGACTGCGGCCAGGCCGAAGAGGATATAGCGGGCTCTACTCGAGATTTGTCATCGGAGACCTCCTACCGTCTGCTCCGGCTCAGCCGGGGAGGGAATGGGCCGTCGCCGTTAGGGTGTCTATGAGGCGAGGGTTGGTGTCTGGTGGGAAAGGGCTGCCTGTGCTCACCACAAAGCCCCGTGCCCGGGCACCTACGGCCGCCTGCCGGCGCACCTCTTGGGCCATTTCTTCCATCGTGCCGTGCAGGCCGAAGCGGATGGTGTCAATATTGCCAAAGACCGTCGCCCGGCCGGCCACCCGTTCGACCACCTCCTCCAGTTCGATACAGAACGACTTTTTGCTCTCCTCCACGGCGATGGCATCCACCTCCAGTTCGACGATACGTTCCAGTCGCGGGATAACGTCACCGCAGACGTAATGGATGGAAAGCAGCCCCAGGGAACGCAGGTGGTTGAAATAGGGCTGGTTGTAGGCAAAGACGAACTCGTCGTAACTGCGGGGCGAGATCATATCTGCCCCCGTAAAGACTTCCTCGACATAAACCCCGTGAATCCCCACCTTTGCCCAGGCGCTCATCTCCTCTTGGGCCTGCCGGAGTTGGCGCTCCAGGATGCGGTGGAGTAGTTCCGGGCGGTCGTATTGAATGAGCATAAGCCCCTGGAAGCCCAGCAGGTTGTAGGCGCTGGAGAAAGGGGTATCCAGCACCGTGGAAAGGAAGTAGCGGTCTCCGTATTCGGCCACCACCCGCCGCGGCAGCTCGAAATCGCCCCGGGCCAGCAGTTCCTCGCTCTTCAGGATGGGCAGGCGGGCTTCTACCTCTTCTAGGTCTTGCCACTCGGCCAGGAGGTCCCACAGGTCACTCCGGGAGGCATCGGGTGGGGGCAGAGCCACATCGCCGCGGGGAAGGGGCACCCGTTCCATCGGCACTTTGGTTCCGGACAGGAGATCCCGGTAGCAGAGGGTCCCGCCCTCGCGGCAGACGATCTCGGTTCGCTCGGCCCAGGCACGGCTAGCGCCCCGGTCAATTTCCATCCAGTCTGGCCGCACCTTGAAAATGCCGTAGGATTGATAGAGTGCCTCGGCCCGGAAGCAGGTATCCTCCTCATGGTCAACCGGGTAGACCGAGCGACCGCGCATCCGGCGACGGTAGAGTTCGATGTAGTAGGCGCGTTCGAAATCGGCCAGGAAGAGGCTCAAGTAGGCCGGTGCAACAGGGAGCACGTCCACCTTTTCTCCGCGGAGTGCCCGGCGCATCCGTTCGACACTCTCGCCCCTCATCCCTTGCCTCCTTTCCGATGGAGACATCCTTACCCGGCCAGGACCCCCTCGATGCGTTCCAGGGCCCAGCCCAGGTCTTCTTTCGTCACCACCAGCGGTGGGGCCAGGCGGATGACGTGTTCGTGGGTCTCCTTGCAGAGCAGGCCGCGGTCTTTGAGCGCCTCGCAGAAGCGTCGGGCACCGCCGGCCTTGGCCTTGAGTTCGAGCCCGATGAGTAGCCCCTTGCCGCGTACCTCCCGGATGTAGTCGCTTTCCAGGCGAGAGAGCCGGCCCAGGAGGTAGGTTCCCAGTTCTGCTGCCCGTTCGGGCAGTCTTTCCTCCACGATTACCCGTAGGGCTTCCCGGGCCACGGCACAACCCAGCGGGTTGCCGCCGAAGGTGGAGCCGTGGTCGCCCGGGCGAAACAGCCCCAGCACCTCCCGCGAGGAGAGGACGGCCGAAACCGGGTAAAAGCCGCCGGAGAGAGCCTTGCCGAGGATAAGGACGTCCGGCCGTATTCCTTCCCAGTCGCAGGCCAGGAGTTTTCCGCACCGTCCCAGGCCGGTTTGAATCTCGTCGGCCATCAGCAATACGTGATGGCGGGTGCAGATTTCCCGCACCTGTCGGAGATACCCTTCCGGCGGGATGATTACGCCCCCCTCGCCCTGGATCGGCTCCACCAGGAAGGCGACGGTGTGAGGGGTGATGGCCTCCTCCAGGGCGCGGGCATCGCCGTAAGGGATGCTTACAAAGCCGGGTGTGAACGGCCCGAAGCCCTCGCGGTATTGTGGTTCGCTGGAGAAACTGATGATGGTGATGGTACGGCCGTGAAAGTTTCCGGCGCAGACGATTACCTCGGCCCGGTCGGTCGGCACTCCCTTGACCATGTAACCCCACTTGCGTGCCGCCTTCAGCGCCGTCTCCACCGCTTCGGCCCCCGAGTTCATCAGGAGCACCATCTCGTAGCCGGTCAGTTCGCACAACTCTTTCTCCAGAAGGGGCAGCTGGTCGTTGCGAAAGGCGCGGGAGGTGAGGGCGACCCGGCCGGCCTGTTCTGTCAGTGCACGACAAAGGCGCGGATGGCAGTGCCCCTGGTTGACGGCCGAGTAGGCACTCAGGCAGTCCAGGTAACGCGTTCCCTCTACATCCCACATCCAGACTCCCTCTGCCCGGCAGATGACCACGTCGAGCGGGTGGTAGTTGTGGGCGCCGTAGGTTTCTTCTAGGTCAATATAGTCCTGCGTTTTCATTCCTTGTCTCCTTCACAGAGTTCATGGCTCAGGTCGTACACCAGCATGTCGTCGCTGCCGTGGGGAGATTCGGCCAGGAGTTCGCCCCGGTCGCTCGCCACGAGTGCGCCCCCGAAGGAGGGATCGTCTGCCGTGTCCTCCAGCAGATTGACGAAGAGGGTCAAGCAGCCGGCCCGTCGTGCCGCTTCTAGGTAGACCCGGCGTTCCTCCTGTTCCCAGCGTACCCGGTTGGGGGAGGGGCCATCGAAGGAGCGGGCCATCGGGACGATGAGAAGGTGAGGCCGGTCCAACCGTGCGACGACCTCCTCGTCGAAGAGGTCTCCGCAGATGAGGATTCCCAGCCGGCCGAACTCGCTTTCCACAACAGCCACCTCGTTTCCCCTCAGGAAAGGCGGCTGCTCCACGTTCTTGCGGTGGCGGTGTCGGAGGGTACCCTGGCGGTCCAGCAGGACGGCGGTATTGTAGACGCCTTCTGCCGTTTGCTCCAGCAGCCCGAAGCACAGCCAGGTATGGTAACGGCGGGCCAGGCCGGCCATCGCCTCCACCGTCGGGCCCGGAATCGGCTCGGCAAAGCGCCGCAAGTCCTCCTCGGTGTAGAGATAGCCGGTAAAGGCGCATTCGGGCAAGCATACCAGGTCGGGTTTCAGGGGTAAAGTTTCCAGACGCTCCTGGAAACGGCGCATATTGGGTACAGGGTTGCGCACTTGGACCTTCAGGGGGAGAAGGCAAACTCGCATAGACGCATCCCGAAGGCCGGCCTTATTTTTTCCGAAAGCCGAACAACCCTCTCCGGCCTTTTTTCTCCTCCTCCGGCTGCGGTTGCTCCTCGAAGGTGATGCCCAACCGGCGGAAGGCTTCCTCGGCCGTCAGGATGGCCCCTTCTTTGCTCGGCGGTGGGGCTTCCTCTGCGATCTCCGGAATCGGCCGCAGGGGCAGGGTCACGGTGAAGGTGCTCCCCATATCCACCTGGCTCTGAACCTCGATCGTGCCGCCGTAGAGTTCGGCCAGGCCACGGGCGACGGCTAGCCCCAGCCCGGCCCCCTGGCGCTCCAGGCCGGCCCGGGTGAGTTGGTAGAAGCGGTCAAAGATGCGCTCTTGCTCCTCACGGGGGATACCGATGCCCTGGTCAATCACCTGGAGGTGCACCTTCCCGTTATCCCGCCGAACTCGGACGGTGACCTGTCCACCCTCCGGCTTGGAGAACTTGACCGCGTTGTGCAAAAGTTTCTCGACGATCATCTGGAGGTGCTCATCGAGGATGGGAAGCGGAGGGAGGTTTTCCTCCACCTCGACTTGCACAGTCAGGTTGCGCTCGGTGATGTCCGGCTGTAGCGAACGCACGACGGCCTGGATCGGGCCGGTGACATCCCGCGTCGGCTCGGCTTCCTTGGCCTCTCGCTCGGCCACTCCCGATTCCAGTTTGAGGATGGCCAGAAAATCGCGCACCAGGCGGTCCACGCGATCTCCCCCGCGCCGGACGATGTCCATAAATTCACGCAACTCGGTGGGGTCGTAGGAGATATTCGGGTTGGTGAGCAGGGCGATGCAGGTTTTGATCATGGTCAGGGAAGTGCGGAATTCGTGGAAAAAGGGGCTGAGAAGTTCGGGGGAGAGGGTGGTCAGAGAGACCGAGCGAACAGGTGCGTTGCCGGAGCCGGACCGTGAAGCCAACTCTTCTGTGCCCATAGCGTAACCTTTCCGAAATTTATGCCCACACAACCGTTCTTCCGGCCGCTAACCCGATGGTCCAGGACAGGGTCGGTATTCGGTTTTTATTATACCGTGAAGTATCCCATTTCGTCAAATAAGAGGAGCGGCTCCCGAAGCCGCTCCTACGTGTGTTCTCAAGGGGACGTGGCCGTTGTCAAGCAGGTATTACCGGATCCGGCGAAACACGAATCCGGCCGCGGTCAGCAGACCGAGGATGCCGACGACGATGGCAACGGTCCAGCCCACAGGAAAGGAGCCATTTCCGGAAGTTGTTGTCGGCGCGGAGGTTGCCGTGGGGTAGGGAGTGGGAGCGGGGCCGACCGGCGGCGTGATCGGGGGAGATTCCTGGACAACGACCTCATAGGCCACCCCATCCAAGACGACGATGACGCGCTCGCCTACGGCCATGTACTTGCCCCACTCCGGATGGGCAGCCACCAGTGCGAAGTAACTCTCGCTGCCGAAGGTGACCGGCGTGGTAGGCGTGCCCTGGCGGTAGGTGGTGTCGGTCCAGACCCCGTCCACCCGAAGGAAGGCCTTGTCGGCGACCTGGCGTATCCCGGCCTGCTCCGGTCCGGAGTAGCCCCCCTCCTGGAGACGCTGGACTTCCATACTATAGTCCACGCCGGCCTTGCCATCCGCGGGCATGAGTCGAAGCGCCGAAGCCCGATCCCTGGCCTCTGCCTGGCCTTCCTCGGTCAGGATACGGCCGGTCTCGTCCACCAGGAAGGAGGTGTAGGGGGTGATGATCCCGTAGCGCAGGCTCAGTTCGACGATTTCGTCCACGACCTCGCGGTTTTCCCCGTGTAGCCGGATTTCGCTCAGGAGATAGCCGATCTTGCGTGAGGCCCAGAGGCGGGGGAGAAAGTCATTACGGGCGTTTTCACGGGGGAAGGTGAGGTCCTCGTAGCGGTAGGTGCGTTCCTCGTCGCCGGCCCTGCCGCGCAAGGTGATGGTCGCAGAGCCGCCCTCGCGGTAGCGGCCGGCCAGCACAAGTTGGCTTCCCAGGAAGAGGTCAGGAAGCGGGCTGGGGTAGAGGTCGTACACGGCGATGCCGTCGAAGTCGAGCGTAGGGCCGGCCAGCACCGGTCGGTTGATCTTGGCGTAGAAGGCGGAGATGCGCTCCTCCAGGTTTTCCCCGGGGAGGATATAGGCGCTGGCCCCGTGGTTTTCCGCGGCCAGGGCGTCCAGGAGGACGCTGTTGACGTCGTAGCCGACGCCGAAGGTAAAGAGCCGGACGTTTTCATGGCTGCGCGCGCGCACGAGGCTCAGGAGGCGGGCCGGGTCCGTTTCTCCTACCGTGGGCAGGCCGTCGGTGAGGAAGAGGATGACCTGGGGCCGGCCGGAGGCCCGGTCGGCCAGGTCGAGGGCCTGCCGGAGGGCGCCTTCGATGTGGGTGCTGCCGCCGGCCGAGAGGTTCTGGACGTAGCGGCGGGCCTCGGCACGCTCGGAGGCCGGCCGGAGTTCCGGGGCATAGGTCGAGACGGAGGAATCGAAATCCACGATGGCGAAGCGATCCTCGGGATTGAGATGCTCCAGGACGAAAAGGAGCGCCGCTCGGGTCTGCTCCATCTTTTCTCCCGACATGCTGCCGGAGGTGTCCAGGACGAAGATGACATCCTTGGCGACCACTTCCTGGGTTTCTTCCTCAGCCGGCGGGGCGACCAGGAGGAGGAAGAAACCGTCCTCGCCCTGCGGATGGTAGGTGAGGAGGCTGAGGCCGATGTCTTCGGGGGAGACGGTGTAGTAGAGGATAAAGTCGCGGTCGGGGAGGATGTCGCGGGCCTCATAGCCGATGGTGGCGTGGTAGTCGTCGGGTCGGTCCACGGAAATATCGTGGCTGGGGGAGTAGACGGCCCGGAGCGGCTCCCGCGAGGCCAGGCGGATGGTGATGGCGACGTCCTGGAGCGGCCGTGGAGAAAAGCGCTCTGTGCTCAGGGGGTAGATGTATTCGACCAGGCCCTGGTCCACCGGAAGGACCTGGCGATATTCGATCTGAATACGCTTTTCCTCGCCTGAGGCAATGGGGAAGATGCTGGCCTGGAAGGTGTTGTGGCCGATGTATTCGAGCAGGGCGGGGTCGCGGTGTTTGCGAACGATGGACTCGTAGATGGCGCGGGCCTCCTCGCGGCTGAGCACGCGGCCTTCCAGCGGCTTTCCGTCCACGTACATGACAAAGCGCTCGATGCTGGCTTCTTCGGGGAGGGGGAAGATATAAGTGCCCTCGACGGCGAAGCGGTTGTCGTTGCGGAAGAGTTGGTCAATGCGGGTGGTAGCAACCTGGTCCTCGATGGTGACCTCGACGTGGTGATAGACCACGGTCAGGTAGGCCGGCCCCTGGGGCGGGGGTGGGTCAATGATGATGACGCCGTCGGCGTGGGCCGGCCGAGGGAGGAAAAGGCCGACCAAAAGGACGGCCGGCAGAAGGAAGAGGAACCGTTTCATCGTGCACCTCCTGGTTGCCTGCTTCCCATCTTCTGAGGGAAATCGCCCCTAAAGACGCGGACAACCGAAGGGGGGTTACCGGTGGGGCAACCCTCGTGGTTGTCTCCTGCGGGGCCGATGACGTCCCAGGTCCAGGATGAGATAGACCAGGAGGGCCGGCACAACCATCCCCAAGACCACCAGGGCATCCATCTGGTAAGTCGTCTCCCAGGTGATACCCCACCAGTACCAGACAAAGTTCCAGCCCAGGTGGGCGAGTTCTCCGGCGCAGGCAGACAGAGCCAGAGGCGTGAAAATCCGTTCGTCGCCCCAGAGGGCGCAGAGGGCGATGGAAAGGAGGAGATACCAGGGCCAGTACCAGAAGTTGGCCAGGAGGAGGTAAAGAAAAAAGGCGCTGGAGCACTTTTCCAGGAGGGTTGTCCAGGGCTGTTCCTCCCTCTCCTCTCGCCTCATCAGAAGTACGATGCCTGTTCCTGCCTGGGCACCCAGGAAGAGGCCCGCAAGGAGGCTCAGGGGAAGGCCGGACGGGCTTCCCAGTACTTGCCCCCAACGTTCTCCCGGCACTTTCCAGCCTCCCAGATACCACCAGAGGAACCCTCCCAGGGCACCTGCCATTCCCCCTCCCACGAGGCCGATCCGGGAGGCCAATTTCCGGCCGGGCCGGCCCAGGGTCCAGACGGCCCGGCCCAGAAGGAGGAGATAACCCAGGACAAAGAGGCCCAGGAAAACGCCGCGCACCAGGTCGTTGATCATGCCCTCCGGCAGGTAAGGGAGCAGCGCTTCCCGGCCGACGCTGGCGACGGTCATACGGAACATGTCCACACGGCGGGTAAAGGTGCCGGCGATTTCCGGCCATCTCCAGAAGAGGCCATAGTGCTCGACGACCAGAAGGAGCGCCGGAAAGAAGATAAGGGGGCTATAGGATAGCCACTTTTCCCCTTTTTGTTCTCCTGAAAGGACGTAGAGGAGGAAAAAGGGGACGAAGAGGAGGGGAATAAACTTGATCAGGATGGAGGCGGTCAGAAAAAGCAAGGCCATCCCACCGTAGAGCAGTCGAGACGTCAGGTTGGCAGAAGAGCGAGCATGGCCGAGCATCCAGAAAGCGCCCAGGAGGAAGGCGGTCATCAGCACGTCGTTGTGGCCGTTGCCCAGGCCCTCCATAAGCACCAGCGGGTTCCAGGCGAAGAAGAGGGTGCCGGCCAGTGCCCGCTGTGGGGAAAAGCGACGGAGGATGGGCGCCAGGAGGAGGAGGCTCAGGAGGTAAGCGGCCAGGGCCAGGGCCTTCTGGGCCACCATATTGGACCATAGGGAGTTTCCGGCCAGGCGGACGAGCAGGGCACTCAGGGCTTCCCAGAGCGGACCGTAGGCGGAGGTTACGTGGCGCCACGAGACATAGTCCGCCATGGGATCGCCCGGGTACTTTTCAGGGGCATGGACATAGGGGTTGCCGCCGTAAAAGGCGGTGATGCGACCGCGGGCGATATAGTCGTAGAGGTCCAGCGAGGTAATGGGAGCGACGAAGAAGTTGGCCAAGGCAAAGAGCAGGGCAAAGGCCAGGACGACGATCCACAACCGGCGTTCGTTCTGGCCGTGGCAGAGGCGGTGGGCCAGGCCGTAGAGGAGGAAGAGGCCGGCCGTGGCCAGAGCCGTGCCCAGGGCCACGCCGCCATCGCGCTCGGCGATCAGGCCGATGCTGATCTGCTTGAGGTTGTGGTATCGCTGCAAAGAAAAAGGGAGAAAGTGCAAAATGTAGAGAACCAGGGACACCCCCCCCAGGGCCAGAAGGAGGGGAAGCCTGCTGGCATCCTTTCCCCGCCGAGATAGCGCCGGGAAGCAAAAGCCCAGCGCCATGCCCAGGAAGAAAGCCCCGGAGATGGGGAGCCAGAAGCGCACTTCGGCGGGCAGACCGATAGGGGGTGGGGGGTCGGCGATCGGTTCGACCGGAGTGGGTATGGGTTGGGCCTCGGTCGGGGAGAGCGCCGGCCATCCGCAGGTTAGAAAGACCAAGGGAGGAATTCCAAAGAGGAGGAGGGCACCGCCCAGTCCGGCCCATAGAACCCATCCTGGACGCGACATCTTGCCTCCTACGTCGTCCACGGCTTGCAGGGACGGTTCGAGTTCTGGTAAGAGGTAGCGCCTGTACCGGAAGCATTCTAGCACAGGCGGCCGGCCGGTGCAACGCGGTTGCAGAGCCAGGCGGGTTGTAGTATAATTTCCCCGGCGATTCGACAGGAGGAAAAGAAATGAAACTGGCTATCACCGTGCTGGCCAATGCCCAGGCCGATGAGGCCGTGGGAGCCCTTCTGAGGGCCGGATATCGGGTTACCCGTTTGGCCAGCACCGGAGGCCTTCTCCGACAGGGCAATACCACTTTGCTCATCGGGGCGGAGGACAGGCATATGGAAGAGATCATGGACATCCTGCGAAAGCAGGCTCCTGGGGCGTTGATCGCTGTGTTGCCCCTGGAGCGTTATGAACACTTCTGAGGTAGGAGAGCATCATGGCCGAGATCACTTTGCAAGCAGAACGACGGAAAGTTGTCGGCAAACCGGTGCGGCGCTTGCGCCGTTCCGGGTTGGTCCCCGCTATCTTCTACGGGCTTCGGATGGAACCGTTGCCCATCCAGATTCCGCATAAAACCCTGAACGAGGTTTATCGGCAGGCCGGAAGCAGCACTCTCATCCAGGTGGTGCTGGACGGTAATATCTATCCGGCCCTGATCCGCGATCTTCAGCGTGACCCGATCAGCCAGGAAATCCTGCACCTGGATCTGGAGCGGGTCGACCTGGAGCGGCCGATTACCGCCCAGGTCCCCGTCATCCTGAAGGGCACCTCGCCGGTAGTGGAACAGGGACTGGCGGTATTGACCCGTGGCTTGGAGGAGATCGAAATCCGCTGCCTTGCCGCTGCCGTTCCTGCCTGTATCGAGGTGGACATTTCTGCTATTACCCGGCCGGAGCAGGCCGTCCACGCTGGTGACCTCTCCCTCCCTCCGGAGGTATACCTTCTTACCGATCCCGGGGCGGTCATCGTCTACACCACGCCGGTTCGCCGCCTGGAGGAGGAAGAGAAGCCGGCCGAGGAAACAGCCCCGACCGGGCCGGCCGTACCCGAAGAAAAGTAGCACGGTTCCTTCACTTGGAAGAAAAAGGAGCAACCCCATGTTCGGTCCCGAACGTTTCCAGCAGATTGCCGAGACTGTCATCCGGAACTCTGGTGCCGACCAGACCGAGGTGGTCTTTGTGGCCGGTGAGGAGGCTCTGACCCGTTTTGCCAATTCCTATATCCATCAGAATATTGCCCGCAGCAACGCGCAGGTTTCGGTGCGGGCCATCCTGGGCCGGCGCAGCGGCGTGGCTTCTACAACCGACCTCTCGGAGGATGCGCTGCGTCGTGTGGCTGAAGAGGCACTCGAGATCGCCCGGATGCGTGGAGAGGACCCCGATTTTCGCTCCCTTCCCGGGCCGTCTCCGATCCCTTTGGTCGAGTCCTTTTCCTCAGGAACGGCTTCTTGCCCGCCGGAGGAGCGGGCCCGGCGGGTGGGAACGATCTGCCGACTGGCCAGGGAGCATGGCCTGCGGGCCAGCGGAGCCCTCTCCACCGGCTGGAGCGAGATTGGGGTGGCCAATTCCCTGGGCATTGGAGCCTACTTTCCGCTCACTCGGGCCGAACTGAACACGGTTATCCTGGGAGAAAGCGGATCTGGGCATGCCACGGCCATCGCCACGGGACTAGAGGAACTGGACGAGGAGGCCGTTGCCCGAGAAGCCATTGACAAGGCGCTGCGCAGCGCCCACCGCATTGAAATTCCGCCGGGGGAATATGAGGTCGTTCTGGAGGAGTATGCCGTCGCCACGATGCTAAACTATATGGCCTACCTGGGCTTTTCGGCCATGGCCCTGCAAGAGGGGCGAAGTTTTATGTGGCTGGGGGAACGCATCGTCGGACCGGAGGTCACCATCTGGGACGATGGTTTGGACCCTTCCGGCCTGCCTATTCCCTTTGACTTCGAGGGGGTGCCCAAGCAGCGGGTAAACCTGATTGTCGAGGGCGTGGCTCAGGCGGTGGTCTATGATTCGTACACGGCCGGCCGGGAGGAGGGACGCTCTTCCACCGGCCACGCCCTGCCGGCCCCCAACGCCTTTGGCCCTCTTCCGCTCAACCTCTTCATGGCACCGGGCACCACTCCCCGACAGGAGATGGGACGATCCATCGAGCGCGGCCTTTGGATTACCCGCTTCCACTATGTCAACCCTGTCCATCCCAAGAAGGCCATCCTGACTGGCATGACGCGGGACGGCACTTTTCTTATCGAGAACGGGGAAGTTACCCGGCCGGTTAAGGACCTGCGCTTCACCCAGAGCGCGCTGGAGGCGCTGAGCGAGGTGGTTGCCATCAGCAAAGAGACGCGGCTGGTGCCCGGTTTCTTCGGTGGTACTCGCGTGCCGGCCCTGCACCTGCGCCGGTTCTGCTTTACCGGAGCGACGGTATAATCCATGTGAGGAATGATGCCGGACCTGTACTGGTGCCGCAGTCCTTCGCCCTGGGGCTCCCTCCGCCTGCTGGCCACAGAACGTGGCCTGTGTCGGGTGGTTCTCCCCGCCGAGGAAGGGGTGGAGCGCTGGGTGGTCCGCTTTTTGCCCGGCTATACGGCCGTCGAGGGGAGTTCCCTTCTGCAGGAGACAGCCAGGCAGTTGGAGAACTATCTGGCCGGCCGGCTGCATACCTTTGACCTGCCTCTGGACCTTTACGGGACCGCCTTTCAAAAGGCCGTCTGGCAGGCATTGCGGGCCATTCCTTATGGCCAGGTGTGGAGTTATGCCCAGGTGGCTGCCGCCGTGGGCCGGCCGCAGGCAGCCCGGGCCATCGGAGCGGCCGTCGCAGCCAACCCGCTGCCTATTATTATCCCCTGCCACCGCGTCGTCCGCGCTGACGGCTCCCTGGGCGGCTACGGCGGCGGAGCGGAAATGAAACGAGACCTGCTGCGCCTGGAGGGTTGCAACGCAACACCCTTTGTGTTAGAATAAGGATGGGTCCGCAGGCGGCCAGACCCAGAAGGAGGAACGAGTGGCTACGCGCACCGATGAGATGGTCAAGCTGCTCAAGGAACTCCAGATGACCACCCCGGACGTCGAGGCCTCAGCGGTGGTCAGCGTGGACGGGTTGATCATCGCCTCCGCGCTTCCTGCCGATGTGGAGGAAGATCGCGTCTCTGCGATGAGCGCGGCCATGCTTTCCCTGGGCGAACGAATCGCCAGCGAACTGCGCCGGGGGGCGCTGGATCAGGTTTTCGTGCGCGGCGAGGAAGGGTATGTGCTCCTGATGTCGGTAGGGCAGGAGGCCGTGCTGACGGCACTGGCACGGAAGAACGCCAAGTTGGGCCTGGTCTTCTTGGATATGAAGCGCACGGCGGCCGAACTCCTCCGCCTGTTGACCTAGGGACGAACGCCGACACAACGGGGCCGTCGCCCCGATGTGTTTGTTTACTTCCCTGCAGGCATTTTCCCCGGTGGCCCGCCGGGGTATCTATCCGCCATTGCGGGACGATCGTCGCCTCCGATCGGTCATGATGAACGGCATAAAAATGTCGTCCTTCGCTTCCCGCGAAACCCCTGCTTATGGGCCGAAACGTGGATCGGATGGGCTACAGGTGCAGGTGCAGTCGCAACTTTCCCGTTCCTTTTCCCCCTTCAGGGCCGCCCAGAGCATCGCTGCTGCGCAGCCCACGCCGCTATCTACGAAGATCGCTCCGGTCGGACAGTTGCGCCAGCAGGCTCCGCATTCCATACAGGCCTCCGGGGCGCGCAGTTCGGCCGCTTCCTGCCCAGGGGCAAAGACGCCATGCGGACAGACGATGGAGCACAAGTCGCAACGGATGCAGAGGTTAGGGTTGTAGCGCAGCGTATTGGTTGCAGCAGCCAAGATCATCGGAGCCCTCCTAACTTTTCGACGATAGACAGGATCAGGAACAGGGCGACGCCGATGGCAAAGAGGCCGGCCATAGGGCGAATGTAGCGGAAAATTTCCCGGCGTACCCCGCTCCGCGAGGTAAATGGGGTCGAGCCGGTAAAGATAAGTGCCAGGAAAGCGGTTACGGGGGGCAAGGCCAGCAAAAGGGCCAGCGCCACAAGGAGGCGCCACCAGGCCGGCGATCCGGACCCCAGGAGTGTGCTCAGCGCAAAGGGGGAGGTCACTGCCCCGCCCAGGAAAAAGCCTTTGCTGCTGAAATCGCGGGTGGGCAGCCAGGGCAGGAGGATGGGGAAAAGCACTACCCCGGCCAGTACCGCCGCCACCGCCGCCGCTACTGCCGACCAGCCGCCTAGAAAACGCAGCACTACCGCCGTCAGAAGAAGCGGCAGGAAGACGTGAACGACTTCCACCGGGATCAGTACCAGGCGGTCCGACAGGTCGAAACGCACCCGACGCATCTCCGGCGCGGCTTGATGGGTCTTCAAGTATTTCGGTAGGTCGGAAGCACGCACCGGGCCGTACTCCACCCGGAAGCCGCAGCGCCGCTGAACCTCGTGCGCGAGACCCCCCCGGCGCCAAGCTGGGGCAGGATGAGGGTACGGTGGCGGACCCTATCGGCCAAGCCGGTGGCCTCGACCCGCCGCACCACCTCGTCGGTGCCGAAGGTGCCTTTGCCGGCCGCGCACCAGACGTTGATGCCCTCGGTATCCAGGGCCAGGATGTAGCCGTCTATCTCGGCCAAGGCCGAGCGCAGGGCATCGAAGGAAAGGGTGTAGTTGGCGGTGACAAAGACGGGCGATTCAGGCGTGGGATTCCCCAGGGCATATAGCCCCGGCCGGACACGGTGCCCTTCCCGGCGGTAACCCAACCGGGCCAGCACATGGTCCCAGCGGTCGGCCCAGGTCAGGGTAGATGTTGTGGGAGTGATCGAAAGACCCGGTGATGCCATCCGTGTCCTTGGCGATTCAACCTCACTCGTAGCATGGGCTTTGGCACGGGCTACTCGGCCAATAACAGGCGCAGTTGTCGGGCCGTTTGCACGGCCTGGCCTTTCCAGTGGTTATTGGCGAAGATAAAGACCGTATCTGCCTTCTGCTCCAGGTGGCGGATCTTGGGCAGCCATTCGCGCAATTCCTCCTCGCTGTAGGTATAATCGTAGCGCTCCCAAGCCTCTTCGTGTTGCCACCACTTGGCAGCGTTGCGTCCGTGGAAGCGGACGTAGGCGATGGGCGATGTGGCCTCGGCCACCGGCGGGAGCAGCTCCTTCAGGCGGGGCTCGTCCACGCAGCAGAAGCCGAATTGCAGTCGGCGCAGCAGGTCGAAGGTTTCCTCGCTCAGCCATGCTGCATTGCGGAACTCGATCACCACCGGCAGTTCACCGAAACGCTCACGCACCCGGTGCAGGTAATCCCGGTTCTGCCGGTTAGGGCGGAAAGACCAGGGAAACTGGGCCAGGATGCAGCCGAATTTGCCCTCTTCCTGAAGCGGGCGGAGGGCTTGGGTAAATCGGCCAAAGGGCGCCTCGTCTTTCTCGCGCCCGTGGGTGAGTTCCTGGCTGGCCTTGACGGTGAAGAGGAAGCCGGCCGGCACCTTCCGGGCCATCGCCTGGAGGGTGTAGGGGTCGGGGAGGCGGTAGTAGGTAAAGTTGACCTCAACGGTATCAAATTGACGGGCATAGTAGGGGAGCATATCCCGTTCGGGCATCCCCTCCGGATAGAATGGGCCAATCCAGTCCTGATAGCTGTAGCCGCTGGTGCCGATACGGATCACGGTTATCCCTCCACACAGAAGCGCCGCACCACCTCGTAGAGCACCCGCAGGCTGAAGCGCAGATTTTCCAGGGAGATGCGTTCGTTATGGGCGTGGGCCAGTTGCAGGGGGGAGAGGCTGCTTTCCTCCCGCATCGGGCAAAAGCCATAGGTGGTGACGCCCAGGGGAACGAGGTGGCGGGCGTCGGTAGCGCCGCAGACCATCATGGGGAGGAGGATGGCCTGGGGTTCGAACTCCCCAAGGACGTCCTCGATGGTGCGATAGAGCGGGGTGTCGGGGCCGGCCTCCAGGCCAGGGGAATATTCCTCGACCTGGATCTCCACGGCCGGCCCGACGACCTCGCCGACTTCGCGCAGAAACTGTTCCGGATATTGATCGGGCAGGATGCGTCCATCCACCAGGGCCTCGGCGGTGGAGGGGATGACATTGACCTTCTGGCCGGCCTGCAAGACGGTGGGCGTGGCCGTGTTATGGAGCATCCCAAAGATCATCCGTTGCCAGGCCTGGGTAATAGGCAGCTGGCGCAGGAGGAAGGCACTGGCCGCCGGGTCCAGAAGGCCCCGGACCAGGGTGGCCGTCTCTCGCCCTTGTCCCCGAGCCAGCCCCTCGATGAAGCGCCGGGTCGTGGGGGTGAGGTGCATCGGCAAGGGGGTGCGGCCCAGTTTGAGCACCACTTCGGAGAGGGTGATGACGGCGTTTTCCTCGTGTGGGATGGCACCGTGGCCGGCCTGTCCACTGGCCCGCAGCCGTAGCCAGCAGATTCCCTTTTCGGCGGTCTGGCAGGTGAAGTAGGTCTGGCCGCGCAGTTCCAGGCTGACGCCACCGCCCTCGTTGATGGCATATTCGGCCCGCACCAGGTCGGGGTGGTTAACCACCAGCCAGGCCAATCCCTTGGAGCCGTGCTCTTCCTCGTCGGCACAGGCCGCCAGGATGAGGTCGCGTTTGAGTGGGAGGCCCTGGCGATGGAGAAGCAGCACGATCATCAATTCGATCGCGGTCAGGCTCTTGGTGTCTACGGTGCCCCGACCCCAGATGTAGCCGTCGGCGATGGTGGCGGAGAAGGGAGGATAGGCCCATTTGTCGGCCTCGGCCGGGACCACATCCAGATGCGAAAGGAGGAGGAGCGGGGCGGCCTGGTTGTTACCGTGCAGGCGTACCACCAGGTTGGCCCGTTCGGGGGCGGACTCCAGGACGAGCGGCTCCAGCCCCTCGCGGGCCAGGATGCCGGCCAGATATTCGGCGGCCGGACGTTCGCGGCCGGGGGGATTGGTGGTATCGAACTGAACCAGCGCCCGCAGGTGGGCCACCGTCTCCTCGAACGCCTGATCCCAGTTGACCTCGGCCATGGTATTCCCCTTTTCTGTAAGGTGCTTTGTTATCCCTATTCTACCACAAAATCCTCCGGAAACAAGCCGGCCGCGCGATGGACGATACTTTTTTCCATCATTTCCGATGGGTCTGGGGATTCCTGCGGGGGTTGGGGCATCGGCACCGGGTGCGGAACGGGGACGGCCAACGCTTCGGCCCGCCAGATGGCGCGGCCAATCGCCGGGACGGCGTAGGTGTTGAAGGCGACCCCGCGCCGGGGGTCGTCGTGCTGCAGAGCCGGCCGGAGGGGCGATGCGGCCGACCGTAGCGCTTCATCGTGGGAGAGGTTGCTGCGCTGCCAGCGCCGCATCACCCGATGGACAATTTCATACCTGGCCATGTCTTGTCCCCGATCCCTCATGAGTTCCCGCCGGGGGAAGGATTTGGCAAGTAGATGCTCTGCCTTCTGCGGTGGGTTAGAAACCCGCCGGCAAGAGGGTTGCTCCGACGGGGATGATTTGCTGTGCAAGCCCGGGCAGGCACAGTAAATCCTTTCGGGGGAGGAGCGCGCCTGGGAGAAAGAGGGGATGGGGGCGGCGAAGCCGCTACAAAACCTCTTCCATCAGACGCCACACCTGTTCGGGGCGGAGTTTCTCCGGCAACCGCTGCACCAATGGGCCGGCCCGAAGCGCCGGCATCTGCTCTTCGTAGGACGGGCGGTCCTCCACCTGATAGAAGATGCCGATGGGGATGCGGTTGCCCCACTCCAGTGCCCGCTCAAAGGCCGTCATCTTGTTCGTGACGTCATAGTTCGGGTCGTCCTGGAGTTTGTAGACCCGCGGCCGGTAGAATTCGTAGGCGTAGGAGCGGTTGAAGGTGACGCAGGGCTGGAAGACGTCTATCAGGGCATAGCCCCGATGGCCCAGCGCCCGGACCATTATCTCCGTCAGGTGGGTCAGGTCGCCGGACCAGGCGCGGGCGACGAAGGTCGCTCCCGCCGCCAGCGTCAGCGCAATGGGGTTGACCGGCAACTCAAAGGCGCCCCAGGGGGAGGTTTTGGTCTTCTGCCCCTGCTCGCTGGTGGGGGAGTACTGGCCTTTGGTCAGGCCGTAAATGCGGTTATCCTGGATGATGTCCACCAGGCCGATGTTGCGCCGGGCGGCGTGGAGCATGTGGCCCAGCCCTTCGGCGTAGGCGTCCCCATCGCCGTGGGTGCAGACGACCCGCAGGCCGTGGTTGGCCAGCCGAACGCCGGTTGCCACGGGGACGGTCCGGCCGTGAAGGGTCATATAGCCGTTGGCGCGGGTGTAGTCGGGGAGTTTGCTCCCGCAACCGATGCCGCTGACCAGCATGACCTCGTGGGGCGACAGGCCCACCTGCACCAGCGCCCGCTTCACGGTGTTCCAGATGGCAAAGTTCCCGCAGCCGGTACACCAAGTCGGCCGCGCCGGGCTGGCGAAATCGTCTATGGTGACCATGGGTGTCTCCTTGGATAAAACGCAATTTTTACTTTTTACGTTCGCAAAATGTACTCCGGCGACAGAGGCCGGCCGTCCCATTTCAGGATGCGGCGGGAGACGGTGTGGCCCGTCGCCATTCGGAGCAGGTCGGCGAACTGGCCGGAGTAGTTGTTTTCCACGGCGACCGTCTCCCCAACTAGCATTCCTTCCACCCCCGCGGGAACGGGCCAGATGTCCGTGAAATGGAGCATCTGCGCCCGCCGTCCTTTGGCGTTCAGCCGGTCCACGGCCTCCCGCAGCGGGCCGTAGGTAGAACCCCAGGCGATGAGAGTGAGGTCGGGGTCATCCGCGCCGTAGCGGGTCGGCAGGCGCATCTCGGTGCGGGCCGTCTCCAGTTTGCGCATGCGCTTCTCCTGCATCCGACGGCGGTTCTCGGCGTTCTCCTCAATGTGGCCATACTCGTCGTGTTCGTCGCTGGAGGAGGCGTAGATGGCTTTCGGGTGGCCGGGGATGGCCCGCGGGGAGACGCCGCTCTCCGTAAAGCGATGGCGCCTGTATTCCCCTTCCAGGGCATTCTGTTCTGCCCCGGTGAGCGTCTCTCCCCGGTCAATGACGACGGCGTCCAAGTCCAGGTCTTGGGGGGCGACGTCCCGCACCATATTCGCCAGGTAGTGGTCGGAGAGGACAACGACAGGGGTCTGGTAACGTTCGGCAAAATTGAAGGCGCGCCATCCGGCCTCAAAGGACTGTTCTATCGTGCCTGGCGCCAGGATGATGCGGGGGAACTCGCCCTGGGAGGCGTGGAGGGCGAAGAGGAGATCGCCCTGCTCGGTGCGGGTCGCAAGACCCGTGGAGGGGCCGGGCCGCTGCGCCTCGTAGACGACGACGGGGACCTCCGTCATCCCGGCCAGGCCCATAGCCTCCACCATCAGGGAGAAGCCGCCGCCGGAGGTGGGAGCCATCGCCCGCACCCCGGCGTAGCCGGCGCCGATGGCCATGCAGAGCGCGGCAATTTCGTCCTCCACCTGGAGGGTGACGATGCCGTACTCCTCGGCGTGGGCCGCCATCCACTCCAGGACGGGGCTGCCGGGGGTCATAGGGTAGCCGGAGACGAAGCGACACCCGCCCGCCAGCGCGCCCATAGCGAAGGCCTGGTTGCCGTTGAGCAGAAGGCGCGGCGGGGCATTGGGGACGGCCTCCATCCGAAAGGGGAAGTCGGCCATAAAGGGGCGGGCCGCCTCCACCCCGGCCTGGATAACCCGCAGGTTGGCGTCCACCACCGCCTGCCCTTTGCGGGCGAAGTTATCGCGTGCTACCCCTTCTACGTGGGCCGGGTCAAAACCGATCAGTCCCGCAGCGACGGCGAAGAGGAGGGTATTGCGCATGACGACGTTCCCGCCCTTTTCCTCTGCCAGGCGGGAAAGGGGAATAGGAAAGTAACCCACATCGGGCCGGCGGGGAATATCGGGCAGGCCGTCCTTTTCGTCGTAGGCGACGGCACCGCCGGAGACGACCGCGCCGATGTGGCGCCGCACCGTCTCTTGGTCCAGGGCCAGGAGCAGGTGGATGGGTTCGGTATGAGTGTAGAGGGGACGGCGGGCGATGCGGACGGAGAAGAAGTTGTGGCCGCCGCGGATGCGGGAATGGTAATCGGGGAGGCCGAAGACGTGGAGGCCACCCCGGACCAGGGCTCGGGAAAACCCCACGCCGCCGGACTCCAGTCCCATCCCGGCCTCGCCGCCGATGCGGATGGTCAATTCATCGGTGGGTTGCATCGTTCACCTCCTGGAAATCGGCCTTGTCTCCCGGAGGGCGTGGTGCGGAGGAGAGGGGAAACAAGGACGCTGGATAGAGTATACCAGACGCATACATCATAGGCAACTTTTCCTGCCAGGCTTGTACGGAGCACTTTACGCACCCCGGCGCGGCAGAGAAGGGAATGTCCGGGGATTTTGGCTGGGGATGGATAGCGGAAGCAGACCGGGTCGTGCAGTCCTACGAAACGGCTGCCCGCTCTAAACTGGCCCGGATGCAGCCGATTCAAGTTGCCTTCGCCGTCGCGGTGCTGTTCCTCTTTGCTATTGGCTACCTCTTGGTGGAGCGCTCCGTGGTCAGGCCGATGGCCCGGTTGCAGCAGGCGGCCGGCCGCATCGCCGGTGGCGGGTTTCACAAGCCCGCCCTTACCTCGCGACGAGCGTCCTCGGTGATCCCGGCCGGCGCTTCGGGTCGCCATTTGTGCCGACACGAGTGCTGGGTGGAGGTTGGCCGATTTGACAGGAGGGTGCGCCGATGGTATAAATGCTAAAAAGGCTTTTGCTATAGGACGCGGGTCGAAGCCGGAGCAGGCGAACGGTTGCCCTGTTCGGCAAGGGGATAGCCTTCTGTAGGAAGCAGTAACGATGGACTTTTATAAACATCCAACCGCACTGGTGGATTCCACCCATATCGGCAAGAACACCCGCATCTGGGCCTTTGTGCACATCCTCCCCGGTGCCGTCATCGGCGAGGACTGCAATATCTGTGACCACGTCTTTATCGAGAACGATGTCGTCATCGGCAATCGGGTAACCATCAAGTCCGGGGTTCAGTTATGGGATGGGATCCGGATCGAGGACGACGTCTTCATCGGCCCGAATGCGTCGTTCAGCAATGACCCCTATCCGCGCAGCAAGCGCCGGCCGGCCGAATTTCCCAGGACCCTGATTCGGCAGGGGGCTTCCATTGGGGCAAACGCCACGATACTGCCGGGGTTGACCATCGGAAGAGGGGCGATGGTCGGGGCCGGTTCCGTGGTTACCTGCGATGTACCGCCCTTTGCGATCGTGGTCGGCAACCCGGCCCGGATCAAGGGCTACGATTCGGCCTACCGCCAATACCTGTCTCCGGTGATTTCCGATGAGGTAAAACCGATAGGGGAACTGGCGGTCCGTGGGGTAAAGGTCTACCACCTGCCGTTTATTCCCGATATGCGCGGCAACCTTACCTTTGCCGAGATCGGGAACGGGCTTCCGTTCCTGCCCCAACGCTATTTTCTCGTCTTTGATGTGCCGAGCAAAGAAGTCCGTGGCGAACATGCCCATCGTACGCTCCATCAGTTCCTGGTGTGTGCGAAAGGGTCCTGTTGTGTGGTCGTGGATGACGGGGAAAACCGTGCCGAGGTCATGCTCGATTCGCCCACCATCGGGCTGTATATCCCACCGATGGTCTGGGCCGTCCAGTACAACTATTCGCCCGATGCCGTTCTCCTCGTCCTGGCCTCCGACCTTTACAAGCCGGAGGATTATATCCGCGACTATGAGGAGTACCTCCGAGAGGTTGGCCGGCAACGCCGATCTTCTGGGGAATAATTGTTTCACTGCCGGCATCTGTAGACAAGCCCTGCGAGATAACCCTGATGGCGCTGGTCTCGGTGATCGTGCCGGTCTTTTGTAATGCCCCTAGCCTACCCGGGCTCGACCTGCGGTTGAAGAAACTGGCCGAGAGTCTCTCCTCCCACAGATTTGAATTCATCTATGTGGACGATGGTTCCACCGATGCCTCTTTCCCGACCTTGGTCCGGCTGGCCGAGCAAGATGAACGGGTGCGGGTCATTCGGCTGACGCGAAACTTCGGGTCAAGTGCGGCCATTCTGGCCGGAATGAACTATGCTGCCGGAGATTGTGTGGGGTTTATCGCCGCCGACTTACAGGACCCTCCGGAGACTCTTGCCGAAATGGTCAAAAAATGGGAAGAAGGGGCGAAGGTTGTCCTGGCTGTTCGTCGGGACCGACGTGGCGATCCCTGGGCAACGCGTTTCTGGGCAAGGCTCTTCAACTGGCTGTTCAGCCGGCTCGTTTTTCCGGGCATCTCGGCCGCAGGGGTGGGATTCTTCCTGATCGATCGCCAGGTCGCCGACGTTTTGATCCGCTGCGAGGAGAAGAATGCCCATCTGATCGGACTGGTGCTCTGGACAGGGTTCCGGTCCGTTTGTGTAGAATACGACCGGGCGGTTCGGAGGGATGGCAAGTCGAAGTGGACCTTTGGGAAAAGGCTCAAGTATGCCATTGATTCCTTTGCAGCCTTTTCCTATCTGCCGGTGCGTCTGGCCTCGGTCCTGGGCCTTCTTTTGGCTGCCATAGGCACGGTCTATGCCGGCGTGGTCATTCTGTTCCGCCTTCTTCAGAGTACCCCGGTCCAGGGATGGACGACGCTGATGGTGGTGCTCCTGATCGGCTTCGGCATCCAACTGACGATGCTGGGGGTGATCGGCGAGTATTTATGGCGGACTCTGGACGCTGCCCGGCACCGTCCTCCTTTTGTGGTGGATACCGTACTCCCGTCTCCCGGACATTCCTCCTATGCGCAGGCATCGGGTACGCGGAACGACCCGGTCGAACTCTGATCCGGTATTTTCTCCTTGTCCGCTCCTTTATTTTCCCACCCGGACCTCGCCGAGGTCGAGGGCATCGCCCAGGGCTTCTCCATCGGCCGTATAGGCCGGTAACCGCTGCAGGGTGCTCGGATCGTAGACGGCGAGGATCAGCCGATACCGTCCACCGACCGCCTGGGGGGGGATGCGCACCGGCAGGTCGTCACGCACCTCCTCCCCTCGCCACCAGGTGGTGGTGGGGTGTCCCTCGCCGCCCACCGGCAAGTCTACCTGGCCGAGAAGCCGGCCGTCGGCGATGATCTGGGCCGTCACCGCATAATTGGCCGACACCGGAGCCTCGGCCCGCCACTCCACGGCAAGGGGGAGGATTTCTCCCGGGGCGAAGGGGCCTTCGGGACGCTCGTATGCCACCAGCAGGAGTTCTTTCCCAAAACGAAATCCGGCTGGCGTAGCCAGGGGGCGAGCATAGAGTGGAACGGGGGAAACAGGCTCGGCCGTGAGGGATTGCACCTGCCCCCCTCGCCAGTCAAAAAGCGCGACGGGAAAGGCCTGAAGCGCCTGCCCTCCGTAGTAAATCCACAGCGAAGCAAAGTAGGTGCTTTCTTCCACGGCCGGCCAGGCTTCCTGTCCGCGATGGGGTTCCAGCGGCAGGGTCGCATCGCCGACGTGAAGGACGGCCTCGCGTTTCTGCAGGTCGACCTCCCATGCCACACCGCCGGGGGGGAGGGCGACCGGCCCCCACCAGGCGTAATGCGCGGCCTCCGTGAAGGTATCCTCCCATACCTCCAGGACAGCCTGCAGCGCGCGACGTTCCGAAGTGTGCAATCGGATTTCCAGGAAAATGATGGACTCGTTCACATATACAGAAGGGAGCAGGAGGGCGCTTCGCGGGACACTTTCCACCCGCGGGCCGGCATTTTCCACGACCGCTGCCCAGCAGAGGGAAGTCTGTTCAGTTCCCCCCATCTCGACCGTCGTCGGGAGGTGATGTAGCGCGCTGCGGTAGATGGAGAAGCCGGCCGGCAACGTCACCTCCTCATCCTGGCCGTCGCCCCAGCGCAGACGAAGGGAGGCATCTCCGTCCGCGCTCCAGCCCAGAAGCAGGGCCCGGGGGCTTTTCTCCCCTTCTCCGGTCGGGGAGAGGCTCAGCCCGTCCTCTTCGGCGTAAAGGAGGAGGGGAGCATTCGGATCTAGGGCTCGGCATCCGCCCGAGGCGGCCAGCCGTTGGGCCGTGAGGGGGGTACGTACCGATACCGGCCGGGCATCAGGCCCCGGACAGCCCCCTTCGCGCAGGTCAAGAAAGGCCCGTTGTTCGGGATTCCGGCGGTAGAGCACCATCTCTCCGGATTGCCAGATGGCGTCTTCCGGGAAAAGGCCGAGAAGGTAAGGGTTGTCGTCGAGGTCGAGCAGGGCATAGGGGAAGGCCTCTCCGGGGAGGCAGAATGCCATGGCGCCGTAGGCGCTCGAGAGGGTTCCTCGCAAAGGATGGTTCCGGAAGAAATAGGCCAGGAGGCCGGTGGCCGGCCCGACGTATTGGGGGTGATCGGTCAGATAGACGGCCCTCCCGGTGGGCACCAGGGCGGCCGCCTCCTCTGCCTGAAGCAACTTGTGGTCAAACAGGGCCGGCCCCTTCCAGTAGCGGGCGATGATTCGGCCGGAGGCCCAGCCGGTAAGGCCCAGGAGGATCAGGGCCGTGATGGCCGCTACGCCGAGCAGGGCCCGGCGAACTCCCCGGCCCACCGGGCGCGGCATTTCGGCCAAACCCTGCGCGGCCAGGCCCAGCAGGAACGGCGCAATATAGGCCGCCATCTTCGGGTAGGCGTAGGGGTAGGGCCGGAAGAGGTCGAGCGCAGCAGCGGAAATGGGCAAACCGAGGCCCTGAAGGGATGCCAGGAGGGGGGAAAAAGCCCCTTGCAGCCAAAGCAGATAGAGTAACCCGGAAACCACCACGGCTAGCCATTGCCAGCGTTGGGGAGAACGGACAAGTGCCCAGAGGCTCAAAAGGACGATCGGGAATAGGGCCCCCCAGGACAGGATTTCCATAAGTTCGGGAGGAGGCTCAGATTGCGGGGCAAAAGGGATCAGGCCCAGCACTTCCGGCCAGGAGATGATCCGGGAGAGCCATCCTACGCCCTTGGGCTGGACATAGCGCTCTGCCAGGCCCAGGCCGTAGGAGAGGATCGGTCCGAAAGCCAGCAGAAGGCTACAGGCTACCGCGCCGAGGCCGGCCAGAAGGACCGGCCGGCGACGGGGAGCCCGCAGGAGTTCGACCAAGGACAATGCTCCGGCCAGGGGGACAAAGACCGTAAGGGCCGGGTAATAGGAGACCAGGAGGGCAGAAACGGTCAACCCCGCCGCGACGACGCCACGCCAGCCGGGTCGGCGAAGCCCGTTGACCAGGAGGACGAGGCTCAGGGGGACCAGGGGCAAGGAAGAAAGTTGCATGCCAAAGTTGAAAAAGGTCAGCCAGAGGGAAAGGGCATACAGAGAGGCCAGGGTGGTGGCCAGCACGGCGGCCCGACGAGACATGCCCAGCGTATGGCGAAAGAGGAGGTAGGCGGCCAGGACGCTGAGGGCACGCAGCAGGGCCAGGGTGGAAGCAAAGGAGCGCAGGGCATCCTGGCCGACAAGTTGTTGCCAGACCCCCTGGGCGATGGAAAAGCCCAGCGTTAGCGCGATACGGGTGGGATCGGCATTGAGGTCCCGGAGCGGATTCGGAGGCATGGAGGCGATTCCCCGGACGGGGACATGCACCAGGTATTCGGCAAGCGGGAGATAGGCTTCCGTATCCCAGTTTTCCCCGATGACCGTTACATACCCATAGTTCAGGATCGGGAGGATACCGAGGAAAAAGGCCAAGATGGCCAGCAAGACAGCCCAGCCGTGCTCGCGCAGGTCCAGGTGCAACCGCCGGTCCCGGCATTGCCACAGAGCCAGGGCGTTGAGCAGGGTGCCCAACCCCAGGGCGATGAACAGGACCTGTTGCAGGTTGAAGACGGTGGTCACGCCATAGTAGCCGATGAGGAGGAGCAGGGCATAGCCGAGGAGAGTGGCCATCAACCCCTCGTCGTCGCGGTGTTCGGCCGGCCGGAGGAGTTTTACCAGGCCGTAACCTAGATAGGTGGAAAAGGCCAGTGATGCCAGCGCCAGCAGAAACAAATTCAGGGCGAACAATCCGACCTCCTCTCCGAGGACTCACCGTTGGGCGGAACCACGGTGGAATCGGGTCGGGAAACCTCGCCTTCATTGTACTACTGCTCTCCTGGTTTAGGCAAATGGGGCGCAGACGTTGGGCACATCTATCCATCAGATCCGAAAGGTTAGCCCCAAGGGAACCTTGCCCCTGCCCGAACGGTGCGATAGACCGGGTCCACGGCAGGCCCTGGAGGCACGCGCCCTTCGAAACGGGATTGACTTTTTTTCTCAACTTGGGTATAATGAGAGCGGGAAAACCTCGGACGTCCTCCCTCATCGCCGGTTCCCATCGGAGCAGTTGCTGCAGGAAGCAGATGACCCCTGCGAGGGTCCAAGGAGGCTTTCGATGAAGAGGATAGTTTGGGCGTTCTTCTTCTTGTTCTTCTTCCTGGTCCTGGAACTGCTCATCGTCGGCCCCGCTAGCCAGCCGGCCTATGCCGCGCTCTGCGAATCCAACGGCAACGGCAACTGGAGCGCTAGCAGTACCTGGATCAACTGTGGCGGCGGCTACCCCGGTCAGACCACCAACGACTATGTGCGCATCCGCAGCGGGCACACCGTAACGCTGGACATCAGCCCGGGAGCCGTTTATTTTGTGGAAATCGAGGGGGGAGGGGCCTTGATTGTCTCCGGTAGCAACACCCTCAAGATCAGCGCCTCGGCTGGTACACCGGGCATCTCCAACGCCGGCACCTTGATTGCCGGAAACGGCACGATCGAGTTTAACACGGATTATGGGAGCGCCTCCTCCTCCGTCAGTGGAAATATCGCTTTCAACGACGTGACCATTACCGGTGTAGGCGTCGACTTTGGTGGGGGTTCGACGGTCAGCGGAACGCTGAGCATCAACGCCGGAGGATGGATGAATACCAACCCGCCGACCTATGGGGCCTCTTCTACTCTGCGCTACAACGCCGGCGGCTACTACGGCCGGGGCGCAGAATGGAGCGCCACCAGCGGCCCCGGCTATCCCAACCACGTCCAGATCAGCAACAACACCGGTCTGGACCTGGGGTACGGTGCCCCCGGCACTGCCCGGGCGATGGCCGGAAATTTGACCATCGACGCCGGCTCGGCGCTTTATATGGACTATGCCTCCAACGATATGACCGCTCCGCTCACCGTAGGTGGCGATGTGACCAACAACGGCACCTTATCGCTTTCGGAGTTGGCTGGCGGTGACCTTGTCGTGGGAGGCAACTGGACCAACAACGGCACCTTCAACTGCCGCGGCCGGCAGGTAGCTTTCAACGGAAGCGGTCGTCAGACCGTTGGTGGGGGCGCGGTCTCTACCTTTGACTACCTGCTCGTCGACAATGGGCTTGCCGGAGTGGTTACCCTGACGGTGGACATCACCGTCACACGCCAACTCAAGATCAACGATAGCAGTGCCGAACTGAGTGCCGGAAATATTACCCTAACCCTGCAGGGCGACAGCACGGCCGGCCCAATCTTCTGGAACAACGGCACTTTTAACCCGGGCAGCGGCACAGTCGTCTTCCGCGGGGAAAATAACCGTAACGGCCGGGTGCTGGGCTCTGCCGTCACGACCTTTTCCCACGTTACCATCAGCCGCAACGCCGGCGGCAGCGGCAACTTTGGGGTGGATTTCTACGACCACGATACCGACCGGCGGGCCCATATTGCCGGGACGCTGACCCTCAACCAGTTTACCTTTGTCGCCAGTGAGGAGGACGGCAGCAGCACCGGTTGCGCTCCGGCTCAGTGCGACGGCACCCCCTTCTACGACGCCGGCTCGACCCTGCGCTACAACAACTTCGGCCCCTTCGATTCGGCCGCCGAGTGGTGGCCGGACGATGCCGATCCTACCTGTGGGACGGACAAGGGGATGCCCTATAACGTCCTCATCGAGAACAATACCGCCCTTCACCTCAACGCCGGATTTGCCAACAACGGCCGGGAACCCAATTACCCGGCCGGCTCGGACAAGACGGCCTGTGGCTCGGTGACCATCGCCTCGGGTAGCGTCCTGACCTCTACCGCAGGCACCCTCAGTGTGAAGAACGACTGGACGCGCAGCGGCGCCTTTACCCCCGGGAACGGCACCGTTCGCTTCAACGGGAGTTTGAGCCAGAGCGGAGACGGCAAGCAGACCGTCGGCGGGGATACGACTTTCTACAACCTGGTGCTGGACCCCCAGGAAAGCGGCGTTGCCGTCTATTTCGGCTCGACGACAACGACCGTTCAGAATAACCTGGAGAAGGCGAGCGGCTCCGGGACCATGGATCCCGGTACAGGGAAATTTATCTTCACCGGTTCGCCTGGTGCCATCCTGGGCGGAGGGGAAAAGGTCTTCTACGACATGGAGATCGCCGGTGGGGCGATCGTGTCTCACACCAGCGGTGGAAAGATCCGTGTCCGCCACAGCCTGGTCAATAACGGCACCTTCACAGAGGGAGCTGGCCAGGACGTCTATTTCGACGGAGGAGGCAACATCAACCTGTCGGGTAGTGGTACAACGACGTTCGGCAGCATCTGGGTACAATCCTCCAGTACGCTCAATGCCGGGTCGCACAGCTTTCGCGTCGTCGGGGACCGATTTGCCGTGTACGGGGGGAACACCTTCAACGGTGGAACGGCGACGGTGACCTTTGCCAATCCCACGGGGACGGCGCTGAACGGCACACTGGCCAATCTTGGGACCTATAACTTTTACAACCTGACCATCGAAAGCGGGGCGGTTGTGCTGGGCCCGGTGTACGGCAGCCGGACGATCTATGTGGCCGGTAACTGGGTGAACGACGGCACCTATACCCATAACAGCGGAACGGTCGTGTTCAACGGGACTTCCCCTCAAGTTATCGGTGGTGGGGCGACGACCACCTTCTACATCCTGACCATCAACAATTCCGCCGGGGTGAGCCTCGGACACACCCAGGAGGTCGTCTCGGGCCTGGGATTGACCAGCGGCTTGCTGACGCTGGGCGAATACGACCTGCTGATGGGGGTGGGCAGCGGGTACTCCGGCACACCGGGACCGACCCGGATGGTCGTTGCCGATGGGAGCGGCGTGTTCTGCCGGGAGTTTCGGGGGATGACCTCGATGTTTACCTATCCCATCGGCGACAACACGAACGGGGCGAACTACTCGCCGGTACGCCTTCTTTTCTACGCAGCCAATACCTGGGGGCCGGCCTGTGTGCGCGTGACCGATGACAAGCATCCGGCCAATCCCAGCACGACCGACTACCTGACCCGCTACTGGACGGTAAGTTCGCGGGGCATTTCCGGTTTCAACTGCACGGCCCTGTTCTATTACGTGGCGGGGACAGAGGATGTGGTGGGGACGGAGAGCAACATGCTGGCCATGAAGTACGATGGTGGGGTATGGACCTATGGCGATCCGGTCAATGCAACGGACCACTACGTCATTATGGAAAATATTACCTCGTTTTCCGATTTCACTGCCGGAGGGGCCCCTGCCGCCGTCCAGTTGCTCTCCTTCCGGGCGGCGCCGGCCGCCGGCGGCGTTCTGCTCACCTGGGAGACGGCCTCTGAGCACAACAACCTGGGCTTTTACCTCTACCGCAGTTCCACTTCCCAGGAACGGGGAGAGAGGCTCAATGCCACCCCCATCCCCTCCCGTTCGCCGGGTGGAGGTGAGGGTGCCGCCTACGAATTTCTGGATACGACGGCCCGTCCGGGGCAGACGTACTCTTACATCCTGGAGGATGTGGACATAAACGGACAACGGACGTCTCACGGGCCGGTTGTTATCGTCTACGTGCGGGTTTATCTGCCGCTGGCCCTTCACCGGCGGTGATGAGGCGGACCTGCCGTTACCCGTGCCGAACGGTATAACGCTCCAGATCGGCAGCTACCGTCACGTTGGGGAAAACGGCCCGGGCTTCCTCCAGGATTGCCGCCGTAGGATACCGCTGGGAGATGTGGGTCAAGTATAGGTGGCCTACTTCCGCCTGGCGGGCCAGCCAGGCGGCTTCCTGGGCGGTCAGGTGGCCGAACTGGCGGGCCAGTTCCGTATCGGCGGTCAGGTAGGTGGCCTCGATCACCAGGGCATCGGCGCCGCGCACCACCTCGACCAGATCGTCTACCCGGGAGGCATCGCCCACATAGGCCAGTTTGGTCCCTGGTTGGGCCGGCCCCAGCACCTCATCCGGGTGCACGACCTGGCCGTTGGGCAGGGTGACGGCCTCGCCCAGCACCAGGCGACGGCGTTCCGGGCCGGCCGGCACCCCCAGGGCCTCGGCCTTTTCCGGCAGAAAGGGCCGGCGATCCGGCTCCTGGAAGATAAATCCGTAATTCCCCGGCCCCCGATGGCTCACCGGAAAGGCCCGGACCACCAGGTGTTCATCGGCCAGGATGATGCCGGCCCGGATGGGAACGTATTGCACTTCCAGTTGCACCTCGTCACCCCGCAGGACCACTTCCATCAGCGCCCGTACCCGCTCCAGTGCCCAGCGCCCACCGTAGATGGTCATTCGAGAGAGGTTGCCCCATCGGGCCATTGTGGCGGCGATGCCTCCCAGCCCCAGGATGTGGTCCAAATGGCCGTGGGTCAGAAGGATGAGGTCCAGCCGTTTGAAGCCCAACCCGCTCCGCATGACCTGGCGCTGCGTACCCTCGCCGCAATCGATGAGGAAACGGCGCTCCCGATGCAGAATCATGGTCGAGGAGAGGTTCCGTTCCACCGTTGGAGCCGAGGCTGCCGTGCCCAGGAAGACGAGTTCAAACACGCCGCTTCTCCTCCCGTTGCAGCAGGACCTTTTCCAGACGCCGGCGCAATTCCTCCGGGGCAAGCCCGGCGATACGGACGATCTTATGTCGGCTCCGTTCCCCCGAGACGATCACTACCTGATTCTGGCGTATCTCCAGGACCTCCGAAAGGAAACGCACCAGCGACTCGTTGGCTCGGCCCTCCACCGGCGGGGCGTTCAGGTCCCCGTGGAGCGCCCCTTCACGCAGGCCGATCACCTGGTTGCGCCCAGCCCGGGGTTGGACCCATACCGGGAAGGCATCGTCGCCCAGCCAGTTCAATGCTTTCACCGCCGTCCCTATCCTTTTGAAACAAAAAGGGGCCTCGCTATGGAGCGAAGCCCGCCGCCGGACGACCGGCCGCATTCCCAGGGCAATAGCGGGGGACGGATTCGAACCGCCGACCTCCGGGTTATGAGCCCGACGAGCTGCCCCTGCTCCACCCCGCGTCGCAATATCATTATAACGATAGGGAACAGTTCTGTCAAATTGTCTTCAGGGGCGAACGGCAAACTGGGCCATATCCCGGCGGATAAGCACCAACGGTGCACGGATGACCCCCAGCGAGGACGCGACCGGGCAGGATATAGCGGCGTCGTAGAGGGAGATGAAGACGTCGGTGGTGACTTCCACGTGCTTGGCCAGGGTGGTCATCGTAGATATACGAAGCATGGCGTCAAAGCGGAAGGGGCCAACGAGCACGGTCACCGGCTCCATCTTGCGGTTAAGTTCGGCCGGGTCGTAATCGGGTGGGTCGCCGGCCGGGGGCAAGAGGTGAAAGGCCAGGACCTGGGCTGTACGGATATGGAGTTCGGGAAAGGCCAGCGGCCGGCCCAAATCTCCCCCCAGGGGGAGGGCGTGGGCATCGTAGAGGGAGACGTAGTCGGGGGCGACGGTGCGCAGGTAGGTGCTCACCCGCACCGCCTCTTTGGTAATCACATCCCCCCAGGCCAGGCCGTTCAGGGTATAGACCATGGCCGGGGTGACCTTTTCATCGTCGCCCAGGGTATAGGGCTTTTTCTTCTCAGCCATCGCTTCCTCCCGGGAGGCCGGCCAGATGGCAGGTATCGTTGAGGAGGAGAAGCCGGCCACTCCCATTTTCGTAATGCACCCAGTTCACCGCCGCCGGGTCCTGCTCCAGGCGCCGGGAAAACCCCAGGTCCAACCCCAGGAGGGTGCAAAGGAGCACACGGTTGACTACCATGTGGCCGACCAGGATGACCGTCCGGCCGGCATATTCCTGGAGCAGACGCTCCAGCAAAGCCTGCAGGCGAGCCTGGACCTGGAGCAAAGATTCTCCCTGCGGAAAGTGGAACTCCTGGGGCCACGTTCGCCAAAGGCGGTAGCGCTCCGGGTCGCGCTCTTGGACCTCGGCCAGCGAAAGACCCGTCCACTCCCCATAGTCCACGTCCACCAATTCCTCGCAGGGCCGGGCCACGAGTCCCAGCGCCTCGGCAATCGGGGCCGCCGTCTGTTGTGCCCGGCGGAGTGGGCTGGTATAGATGCAGGCTGCGGCCGGCCAGCGGGAACGGATGGCCTGTGCCGCCGCATGCGCCTGGCAAAGCCCAACCTCGTCCAGAGCCAGGTCCATCCGTCCTCGGAAACGTGCCTCTTGATTCCAGGCGGTACGGCCGTGTCGCACGAGGATCAGATCGAGTTCCATGCCTTACCTCGCTGCCAGCGAAGCGAAAAACAGGATCAGCAACCCCAGGCAACAGAAAAGGGGGATGATGCTCACAACGATCCCGATCATGCTGTGGGTGCGTCCCTGCACGGTCGGCCGGACCTTTTCCTGAGCCAGTCCTATGACCCCCAGGACCAATCCTAGGCAGGCCCCCATTTCGGACAGAAGGAACAGGAACAGGCCGATCAGAGCGAGCGTACTTCCGGTTTCCAGCGCTTGGCGCAGGACGGGGTCGCGCTGCAAAAGGCGCTGGATCAGTGCCGGGTGGGTGAAAAGCCAGTCCAGGATCCTGGGATCGCGGGCCTGGAGGAGGTTCCCCACTTGCGCAGCCGCTATGAAGGTGATGACCAGGCTCAGGACGATCCCCAGGAGGGCCAGGAGGCTCAGGATCAGGCTGGCGCGAGCCGGCCCGCTCGAAGGGGGTGGGATGGCCTCCGGGCCGGCCGACGCGGGGGCAGCCGGCGGTGCGAAAAGAGGACGGCCGCAATGGGGGCATACTTTCCAATCTTCTTCGCAAGGTCGGCCGCAAGAGGGACAGTTCATCGGAATGCTCCTGAAATACAACCGGCATCATCGGACATTTGTATTCTATCATACCCGCTCCGGATCGGCAACATGGGCGAACCCGGCGGTTTCGGTTTTGTTGCTCCGGTCTACCCGTTGGTGTATAATGGATGTGAAACTTGACCGGACCGTGGGCGGGAAGGAACAGAAGCCGACGGAACATGAGTTAACATCAATCAAAGTAAGGTGAACGCCAAGGTGAGAACAGAGAACCTGGAAAGAGGTAGGCGGCTCATCACGACCCTTCAGGAGAGGGCCTTCCTGGTGGGTGTAGAGTTGCGCGACGGGGCCGGCCCTTCTTGGCGGGCCGAGGATTCGCTGGCAGAACTGGTCCAACTGGCCCGTACGGCCGGGGTGGAGGTGATCGGCCGGACTTTCCAGCGGCTGGATCGTCCCCATCCAGGCACCTTCCTGGGCAAGGGCAAGGTCAGGGAAATCGGCCGGTTAAAGGAGACACTTCACTATGACCTGGTCATTGTGGATTATGAACTGACTCCCCGCCAAAGCACGGCCCTGGAGGAAGCCTGGGACGTTCGCGTGCTGGATCGCACCGGCCTGATCCTGGACATCTTCGCCCGCCATGCCCAGACGGCCGAGGGTCGCCTTCAGGTCGAACTGGCCCAGTACGAATACCTCTTGCCCAGGCTGCGCGGCCGCTGGACCCACCTTTCGCGCCAGGGCGTGGGCGGCGTAGGACTGCGCGGACCCGGCGAAACCCAACTGGAGGTGGACCGTCGCCAGATTCGCCGGCGCATCACCCTGCTCAAGGAGAAACTGCACGAGGTCCACACCCACCGTGAACTCTATCGGGCACAGCGTCGGAGGAGCGGTGTCCCGATCGTCTCCCTGGTCGGATACACCAACGCCGGGAAATCCACCTTGCTGAACGCCCTTTCGGGGGCAGAGGTGTATGTGGCCGATCAACTCTTCGCCACGGTGGACCCCACGACCCGACGGGTCTCTCTGCCCGGTGGCCGAGAGATCCTTTTCACCGACACCGTGGGTTTTATTCAGCGCCTGCCGACGACCCTGGTGGCCGCCTTTCGGGCCACCCTGGAGGAGATTTGCGAGGCCGATGTCCTGGTGCATGTATTGGATATTAGCCACCCCAACGCGGCAGAACAGGCCGAGGCGGTGCAACGGGTCCTGAAGGAACTGCAGGCCGGCGATATTCCCTGCATTGTGGCCCTGAATAAGGTGGATCGGCTGGGGCCGGCCGCCGAGGAGGAGATCGCTCCTCTGGCCGAGGAACTGGACATCCCCACCGAATACGTGGTCATCTCCGCACTGTACGGCTGGGGGCTGGATACCCTGCTCCGCCGCATTGAGGAGGTTCTGGATCGAGAGACCGTCCCTCTGGAAGTCACCATCCCCTATAGCCGTCACGACCTCATGACACTCTTCCACGAACGGGGACACGTGAGCGTCAAGGAGTACCGGGAAGACGGCGTCTATATCCGCGGCAGGTTGCCCCGCCGCTATGTCCATGCCTTTGCTCCTCTCCAGTGTTCTTCAGGGAAAGTATAGACTTTTGCGATGGGATGTAGTATAATAGAAGCAAAGGCGTAGGTCCCTGCCATATGCCCGGGCATTGCCGCACGAAGGAAATCTTTTCTGTTGCCCGGCCGGGGCCTTGCCGGCCGGGCTCTTTGTCCGGAGGCTTCCGGCAAAGAGGAGGCGAATGATGGACGAGAGGTGTCCCGTGTGCGGAAAGACGGCTTCCCCAGAAAAGTATACCGTAGATCGCCTGGGCATCCGTCACTGGTTTCGGCAATGTCCTCATTGTGGCTACCGCTGGGCCGTTCAGCGTCTGGAACCGTGGGAAGATAACCCCTTTCTCCGCACCCCCGTCCCCGGCTGGCGGCCCGATAAGTCGTTGCCACGCTTCCGGTGATCCCGGGAGGACGAGCCTTTCGGCCGACCATCTGAAGAGAGGAGAAGACGATGGCCCACTTTGAAAAGAGCGTGGAGATCGCCGCTCCGGTGGAGAAGGTCTGGCAGTACATCGTCCAGGGGACCTCGGCCCTCGAGTACATGCCGATGGTGACCGGCTTCGAATTCACCCGGCCGGTCGAGTATCGTCCTGGGGACCGCTTCAAGATCACGCTTCAGATCCTCGGTGTTCCCGTCGAGTTCGAAAGCGAGGTCCAGGAGGAAATTCCCAACCAGAAACTGGCCTTTTCCTCCATCTCGGGGATGAAAAACAGCACCACCTACCTGCTCGAGCCTTCCCCCCCTGGTTGCCGGGTCACCTTCATCAGTGACTACGAACTGCCGGGGGGCATCCTGGGCCAGATCGCCGACCGGCTGGCCGTGCAGCGGGCGATGGAGCAGGGGGTCTCCGAGGGTCTGGAGCGGCTGAAGCGGAAAATGGAAGAGGGATGAGGCCGGTTGGCCGGCGGCGCTGGCGCTTCTGGCGGCGCAGCACCCAGGCTGTTTTTCTGGTGCTATTTGTTGGGGCTGTGGGTTTTTCTTGCCTGGGGATAGCCCCGGATGCAGGTGGGTGGTTCCTCCGTCTGGACATCCTGGCCGGCCTGAGCACAATGCTGGCCGGTCGCGTTTTTTTTCCTGCTTTCTTCCCGGCCCTGGGTCTGGTTTTCCTTACGTTGCTGCTGGGCCGGGCCTGGTGTGGATGGCTTTGCCCGCTGGGGACGCTTCTGGAGTGGACGGGCCGACGTCATTCCCGCCTTCGGACGGTCGGCGACGTCCATCAGGTCAAGTACGGGCTGCTGCTGACCCTGCTGGTCGGTGCGCTGCTGGGCGTGCCATGGCTGATCCTGTTGGACCCCTTGCCCCTTCTGGAGCGAGGGCTGGTGGGCGTCGTCCGGCCGGCCCTGGAAATATCGGCCGGGGGCGAGGGGGTTTTTCGCCCGGCCGACCTGCTCCCCCTTTTCCTCCTGGCCGGCGTCCTGACCCTGAACGCGGTGGCTCCCCGGTTTTGGTGCCGGGCTCTTTGCCCCCTGGGAGCGTTGCTGGCGCTTCTGGCCCGGCCGGCCGCTCTGCGCCGGCGAATAAAAGACGGATGTAACGGCTGCGGAGTCTGTGCTGCACATTGCCCCATGGGGGCTATCCGAGAAGGTGCTTGGGAAAGCGTCCCACAAGAGTGCATCCTCTGTCTGGAGTGTGCCGACCGCTGTCCGCAGCGAGCCGTAGGACTTGCCACACGCCCTTTTCGGTGCCGGTCGCTTCGAAATGCGCCCTCCGGCTTTGACCCTTCTCGGAGGGCGCTTCTCCTGGCTCTGGGGGCTGGGGTGCTCCTGAGCGGCCTGTTACGAATAGAGCGTGTCTGGGGACGTCAATCCCTGCGCCGTCTGCGTCCCCCCGGTGCGGTGGAGGAGGAAATGCGGGCCCGTTGTCTTCGCTGCGGGGCCTGTTTGGCTGCCTGTCCCACGGGTGCATTGCGGCCGGCCTTTCTGGAGGCGGGGTTGGAGGGCTTCTGGACGCCGCTTTTGCTCCCTCGCCTGGGCTACTGCCGCTACACCTGTAACGTCTGCGGGCAGGTCTGTCCCAGCGGAGCCATCCGTTCTCTCCCTCTGGCCGAAAAACAGGTCTGGGTGATCGGGATTGCCCGGGTGGATCCGACCCGCTGCCTGACCTGGACGGAGAACCGGCGCTGCACCGTCTGCCGGGATACTTGCCCGGTCGTCGGGCCGGCGGTCGAACTCTGGCCGGAAGAGGTGTTGACTGTCCAGGGGGAAATCATCCGGGTGAGGCGGCCACGGGTTGTGATCGATCTTTGCATCGGCTGCGGCATCTGCGAGTACAACTGTCCGGTGGAGGGGGAGGCAGCCATCCGAGTCTGGCCGCTCTCCGGAGGCGCTCTTTAGCACCTATCCGAAATCTGCTACCGGGCAGGCGGAGGCAACGCCTATGCCGGCCTCAAGATACTCCCATGGGGTTGCGGGCAGGTTCCTCGTCCCAGATGCCGGGGATTTCCTGGCCGCAGTCGTGGCAGCGGCCGGCCTCGATTTCCACGGCATAGACGGCAAAGTGGATGCGTTCGACGAGACGGCGGCCGCAGCGGGGGCAATAAGTGCTGTTGCGTTCGTGGCCGGGGACGTTGCCGATATAAACATAATGCAACCCCTCCTCCTGGGCGATGGCGGCGGCCTGTTCCAGCGTCTCTACCGGCGTAGCCGAGAGACGCTGGAGGCGGTAGGCGGGGAAAAAGCGCAGGAAGTGGAGGGGTACGTCCGGGCCAAGGGTGGAGGCCAGCCAGCGGCACATCCGACGGATGTCGGCCGGCTCGTCGTTCAGGGTGGGGATGATGAGGTGGACAACTTCCAGGTGGGTGTTGCTCCGGCCGATCTGTTCCACGGCCCGGAGCACCGGTGCCAGGTCGGCCTGGCATACCCGGCGGTAAAATTCCTCGCGAAAGCCCTTCAGGTCTATGACAACGGCATCCAGAAGGCCGAGGAGGGTCTGGAGTGGTCCCTCGTTCAGGCTGCCGTTGGTATGGCAGAGGGTTCGTAGCCCGGCCCGACGGGCTTCTTCCGCGATGTCCAGCATAAAGTCGTAGAAGGCGATCGGGTCGTTGTACGTGAAAGAGACGGCCCGACAGCCGGCCTCCTGGGCCATCCGGACAATCTGCCCGGGGGTGGTGGGGATGTTTTCTACCTCCCAGAGGGTGCGCTGGGAAAATTCCCAGTTCTGGCAATTTTTGCAGCGAAAGTTGCAGCCGGCCGTGGCGATGCAGAGGATGTTGGTTCCTGGGAGCATGTGAAAGGCCGGTTCCTTCTCGATGGGGTCAACCTCCAGAGCGCAGGGCAGGGAGTGGACCAGGTTATAGGCCCGGCCGGCCAGGTTCTTGACGTTGCGACAGTCGCCGAATGCTCCGGGGGGAATGACGCAGTTTCGGAAACAGACCTGGCACTGGACGGCATCTTCGGCCAGGCGGCGATAGAAGCGCAATTCGTGTGAAGAGGGCGGGAGGGTAGGCCCACGGGAAGGAGAGGGATTACAGGCCGGAAGGCTTCGTACCCCCAGGACGGCCAGCCCCAGGCCGAGGCTGAGGCGTCCCAGCCTTTGCAGGAACTCACGGCGGGTCCATTGTCTCTGTTCCATAGAACCCCTCCGGCCGGGCCATGGTTTCCCTTCATAACCGGTGGATGCTCCGTACCGCCTCCAGCATCCGTTCCAGTGTTGGGTCATCGGCCGGCCGCTCATGGGGAGCCGGCCCCAAGGGATCGCGCACGTTCTCCGGATCCAGGCCCTGCCAGACGCGGAAGGTGGCCAGGATGCCGTAGGCCAGGGCTTCGGGGTGGTAGCCTCCTTCCAGGGTGAGCACGAGCCGGCCGGAGCAGCACTCCCCGGCGATTTCCCGGACGGCTGCCGCCAGGTGGGCAAAGCCGCGCACCGAGAGGCTCATTCCGGCCAGAGGATCGGCCCAGTGGGGGTCGTAGCCGGCCGAAACCAGTACCAGTTGTGGCCGGAAACGTCGCGCCGCCGGGAGGAAGATTTCCCGAAAGACGCGCCGGTAGCCGGCGTCCCCTACCCCCGGAGGCAGGGGAACGTTCACGATGCAACCTGTTCCCCGGCCGTCCCCGACCTCCTGCACTGTCCCGGTGCCGGGGTAGTAAGGAAACTGGTGGGTAGAGCAGTACATCACCCGTCCGTCCTGGTAGAAGGCTTCCTGGGTGCCGTTGCCGTGGTGGACATCCCAGTCCACGATCCATACACGCTCCAGTCCCCCTTCCTCCAGGGCATAGAGGGCCGCCAGGGCGACGTTGTTGAACAGGCAAAAGCCCATCTCCCGGCCCGGACGGGCGTGATGGCCGGGTGGGCGCACCAGGGCCATCGCCGTCTCCACCCGCCCTTCGAGCACCGCCCGGGTGGCTTCGACGGCTCCGCCGGCGGCCAGCAGCGCTGCCCGATAGGAAGCCGGGGTGATGTAGGTATCCAGGTCCAGCCAGCCGCCGCCCTGCTCGGAAGCCCGGCGTATCCGTTCGATGTAGGCAGGAAAGTGCAGCCGCTGCAGGTGTTCCAGAGGAATCGGCTGCGGTTCGAGCAGGTCGGCTTCCCTCCAGGCTCCGTCCTCCTGCAATATCTCGACGATGGCCCGAAGCCGGCCGGCATTCTCCGGATGGGAGGAGTCGTTATGCTCCAGGTAGAGCGGTGAATAGACCAGGCCAACGCCCACGCTTATCTCCTGTATTACGTATTACGTTCTCCTCGGATCAGGGCGATAAACTCCTCCCGGGTGGCCAGGCGGGTGCGGAAGATGCCCCGGTTGGCCGAGGTGACCACAAGGGACCCCGGCTTCTTCACCCCACGGATGATCATACAAAGGTGAGCGGCCTCCAGCACGACGCCAACCCCCGATGGCTCCAGCGTCTCGTCGATCACGTCGGCAATCTGGGAGGTCAGGCGTTCCTGGAGTTGAGGCCGGCGGGCCAGCGTTTCCACCACCCGGGCGATCTTGCTAATGCCCACCACCCGCCCTTTGGGAATGTATCCGATGTGGGCCACGCCGTAGAAAGGGAGAAAATGGTGCTCACACATCGAGTGGAAGGGGATGTCGCGCAGGATGACCATCTCGCGGTGGTCCTCCTCGAAGCCGACCTGGAGGAACGCCCGCGAGTCCTGGCCCAGGCCGGCAAAGACTTCTTCGTACATCTCGGCGATGCGTCGGGGCGTTTCCCGTAACCCCTCGCGTTGGGGATCCTCCCCGATGGCCTCGATGATGGCCCGTACGGCTTCCTCGATCTTGGCTTTATTCACCACGGCTTTCCTCCTTTTGAGCGCCTCCAATTATACCCCATCCGGTCGGTGCGGCGCAACTTCAAAGGTCCTGGTGATTACCCAAAACGCGGACCCTGAAGGGGCGCGGCATCGCCG
>FWPU01003274.1_pt1 | contig 41134 bp, 49 predicted proteins | sample 2228361 | NCBI WGS metagenome assembly FWPU01 (sample SAMEA103939777, study PRJEB20133) | metagenome | reverse complement strand
GAAAGTTGTCGTGATGGTGAGAAGTGAGGGGAAGAAGCGTGAGGGTGGAATACGGAATATCATCGCATCGCATCGCATTGCATTGCCATGCATTGCCATGCACTCCCATGCGTGCGTATGTAGTTGTGGGTGTTGTGTTGGGCATGGTATGCATGGAGCATGGTATATGATTCAGTTGATTTGGTTGATTCAGTTGATTCGTGTAGTTTGTGTCAAGCGTATCCGTGTGACATGTGGCATATAGCGGATGCGAATATCGAGGGTCATGCGGATTGCGTGAATGTGATGGAGCATGCAATTAGCGTTTAGCGCATGTCCCCCCTATCCCCGCTCACCACGATGGCTATCGTGATTGCCAATAGCGATGGGTATATATAGTGTTCACATTTCTGTGTAAAACCCATGCGTGATAGTGTCATCATATGATGCACGTATTTGTGTTGCATTGCACTGAGTTGTGTTGGATTGTGATGAAGTGTATTAGGGTGTATTGGGGTGTGTTAGATTGCACTGAATTGCACTGAATTGCACTGAGTTGTACTGAGTGTACTGTATATAGGGCAAGTGAATTATGGGTATACTGTGTACGTGTGTATAGTGGTGTATTCAGTGTATGCAGTGTAGTGAGTATATTGAGTGTACTGAGTATTGTATGGTATAGTAGGCAACGCGCATAGTGTGTATAATAGAGGTAGGCATGAAGAGGAGTGATGTTGAGTGATGTAGTGGACTAGTGATAGAGAGGAGAGGTAATGCGAGAGAGAGTTGAGGGGATGCTGAAGAAGTTAGGGAAGCGTGAATTACACAAGGCATATGAATGGGTTAAGGTACAGGTAGCGCGTGAGTGTGATGATGAATATGGGTTCAAGGCGTTTTACGAGTTAATAACTGGCAAGGAACTGCCGAAGCATGCGTTTGAGTGGGTGAAGCGGGTATATTTTGCGAGGAAGAACAATCGTGGGATAGTGATAGAGGCGTTTCGTGGGAGCACGAAGACGACGACGCTGACGATAATGTTCACGGCGTTCAGGGTAGGGAAGGAGCCTGAGCGTGCGAACTTACTGATACAGGTAGGTGATGACATAGCGATGAACAATGCCAAGCAGATAGCGGACATTATAGAGAACAATCCGATGTGGAAGGTAGTATATCCGCACGTAGTACCTGATTATGAGAGAGGTTGGGGAGCGGGTGGGTATGAAGTGAAGCGTACTGACATTGGGTATGATGAATGGCGTGCGATGAATGTGAAGCGGAAAGACCCGACGTTTGTAGGTGTTGGGTACAAATCGCGAGCGATTATTGGCAAGCATCCTGATGGTGTACTAGTGATAGACGACATACATGATGAGAACAACACAGCGAGCAGCAAGGAACTAACGATGGTGCGTGACATATTAAAGGGTACGATATTTCCGGTGATGACGCCTGAGACGTGGGTGATATTCATAGGCACGCCTTGGACGGAGGATGATGTATTGCATTATGTAGCCTCGACGGGTCAATTTGATCATGTGAGGACGCCTGTGTATATAGAGAAGAATGGGCGCAAGGTATTGGTATGGGAGAAGTTCAACAATGAGGAATTGCGCAAGCGTGCGTACATGTCTGGCACGCATCAATTTGCGCGCATGTACTTATTGGATTTGAGGAGAGCCAAGACGAGTGTATTTAAGTATGTATTATATCCCAATGCGATGGTGAAATCGGACTGGGCGATGGTAGGTGGTGTAGACTATGCGGGCACGTGGGACGTATGGCGGTTGAAGGAGGGCAAGGGTGATTATTTTGCGATGTGTTATATAGCCAAGTTACCTGATGGTGGTGCGGTGGTAGTGGATGGTGTATTAGACAGGTGTACGCAAGCGCAAGCGGAGACGTACATTACGAGGGCGCAGAACATATATCCGAACTGGTTACGTACGGTAGTAGAGGGTGATGGGTTCAATGAGGGATTTGTAGCGGTGATAAAGCGCAATCCGTATTTGCGTGTAGTGCCGATGAAGACGAGTCACAAGAGCAAGTATCATCGTTTAGTCATTGAGATGAGTCCGTGGTTAGAGAATGGCACAGTGCGCATATCTGATGCTGAGACTCCGTATTTAGTTGAACTACGCAGGGAATTAGATGAGTATCCTTACTGTGAGCATGATGATGCGCTGGATGCGTTATACTGGGCATTACGTGCGATACCTGATGTATTAGTGATGCCTAGGGAGCATGATGCGTTGCCGTCGTTCATGAGGATGAAGCCAGTGAATCCGTTCATTGCGTTAGCGAAGGAATACAGGTAACAGGTACTTACAGTGAAGCGAGATGATGAAGGAGAGGCAGCATGGATTTAGACATATACAGAGATAAGGCGTACAAGTTAGTATATCGCAACCGTACTAGGAACGAGATATTTTCAGAATACGAGAAGATGTATCATTGTGAGCAAGAGTTACCCAGGGCGGTGAGTGAACTAGACTGGATAAGGCCTGCGATATCATCTGAGCCACACAATCAGATAGTGCAAGGGATACGCATGTTAGCGTCGTTGGAGCCGCGTGTACGTATGCAGCCGTTGTACGACAATCCAGAGACGAGGCGATATGCGAACGAAGTAGAGCGCAACTTACTATGGCAACTACGTTGTGCAAACAGGCGTAGGTCAGCGACGGTGCAATCTGATGTTGTATACAGTGCGTTATTATATGACATGGTAGCGTTCAGTGTAATAGACCTTGATTGGCAGATAAAGATAGCGTCGAAGGTAAGCAGCAATGTAAAGAAGTTGAAGCAAGCGCGTCGGCATGGGCGTTTTGCGGTTGTCACGTACAATCCGCGTTGTGTATATACACAGCGCAGTGATTTTGGTGTTGAGGTATTGCTTACTGTACGCAAGTTGACGGCAGTGGAGATAATCAGTGATTGGGGTGTACAAGCGAAGGAACTTGAGCGCATTGCTGAAGAGGACTTAGCGCGCAAGGATGGGATACACAGGGGGATATACTGTTATGACATGTGGGATTTAGACAATCACACTGTTTGGTGTGAGGTAAAGGAGGACATAGAGAGTTCGACGAACGATGTCATTGTTATACTAGAGCCAACAGAGCACAAATTGGATTTCATTCCATATGGTATATGTTCTGGTGGTAGTACGATAGAGGGTGAAGAGAGTGAGAAGTATCATCCGTTACTGTATTCTGTATACAAGACGGGGCAATGGAAGTGGCAGAACATCATACAGACGTTATATCGTAGTGAAGTCATTGCGCATTCTGCCAGTGCAAGGTACAAGCAAGAGGGTGTAGTAGATGCGGATGTTGAAGTGGATTATGGAGACCCCAGTCGTGTAGTGAAAGTACCGCCTGGGTCGACGCTAGAGCCGATGCCACCGCCGCCGATAGACAGAGCGCTGACGGAGATAGATGACCGGCTGACGATGGAGATAACGCGTTCGACGGGTGGTCGTATTATGACTGATGTAGGTGCGAACATGGCATACAGCACATTGAATTTAGTGACGATGAACACGTTGAATGCGTTGAAGCCTGCGAAACTTGTTTCTGAGAAAGCGCTTGCTGAGATGTTCACCATCATGTTATTGTGGACGAAGTTCACGGGTGAGCCGTTGATAGGGTATGGTGTAGACAGGTATTCGGACTATGGTCGTCAGTACATCATCATGCCTGAGGAGATAGACACTGAGAACATGTACATTGATGTAGAACTGACGCCTGATGTACCGTTAGATAGGCAACAGCGTGCCAATGTTGCGATGATTCTTGCGCAACTGGGTTATCCTCGCGAGATGATACTAGAGGAATTAGGTGTGAGCGACCCGCAGCGTGCGATGGAGATATATTACATGGAGAAGTACATAGAGCACGAGAACAATCTCATCATGCAACGTGAGATGATGGAGATGCAAGCGAACTTACAGAATGCGTTGCAGATGCAGCAGATGGCACAGCAGCAGTTAGCGCAGCAGCAAGCCGCGGAACTTGCACGTAGTGGAGAGGCGTTATTGCGACAGGGGCAGATGTTCAATCCTGCGGTGGGAGGCATGCCTCCAGCGATGTTACAGCCTGAGGCAACGCGTGAGCAATTGACTGGGCAGACGCGTGGTGGTGTACCGATTGCAGAGGAAGTAGAGTGATGGACTATGTAATGGCATGGGATAGTGCTATGGAGGGTGAACGATGGATTATCGCACATTAGACATCATTCGGCTGAATGCTAAGAACAGAGTGATGCGCATGTTAGGTCAATACTACAAGATGATGTTAGGGGAGCGCATGTACATGTTGTTAAGTGCGATGCAGGACATTGAGCAGATGAACAGACCCGCGATGATGCAGGTAGATGAGGGTATACGAGTTCGTGAAGGAGAGGAATATGCCACTGGTAGGGAGAACGACTTATCGAGTACTCAATGGTGATAACTGGTTCAACATAGCAGAGCAAACGCTTGGTGCTGCTAGGCAAGCGGCTAGCATCATGGCGGTCAATCCGAACCTACACAAGTTGTCCGCGGGTATTCGTTTGAACGTACCGCGTTCGCCGATTGGTAGGGAGATACCACCGCCGAGACCACCTGAAGAGAACGTACAAGTTACACCTGCCAAACCGACGAGTGTACCGAATGTCACGTGGACGCCATCGTTATTTAGGGCATTAGACACTGCCATACAGGCGTCTGTGTCACCGATTCTTGCTGCGACCTATCCGTTTCTGGGCAATACGAGTTTGCAGAACTTACCGCACAGAATGCAGCGCACGATGAACTTTCGCACGGGTACGCCTGTAGCGCAATCTGGGCAAGTTCCGCGCAGTACAACACCGCGTCAGATACTCACGCCAACGCCTGGTGCAGTAGTTCGCAATGTACAGATAGCCAAACTGTACAGCGCGTACAGAGTTCTATCGCGTGGTGGTTTTCCACACGAGATTGAGAACTGGGTTACTGATAGTCTAGGTCTCAGTCCAGAATTGTTATCATCGCTTGGTTATGCCAAGGGCAACGATGATGTGTGGTATCTCGTTGCACCTAAAGAAGAGGAGACTGGCGGTGGTGGTACAACAGAAGGTGGTGGTGGAGGCGTACAACCACCGCGTCCGCCGCGTCCACCGAAGCCACCGAAGCCACCGAGAGGTGGTGGTGGGGATGATGAGGAGCAACCGAGTGAAGAGCCAGAACAATCACCAGAACAACCACAAGTGTATTATTACCCTGAGTCCAGTAGTGGTTACTACTATCGTGGTCGTGGTGGCGTTGAACCTGAACCCACTTTGCGTTTTTACCCCACAGAACCAACACAACCATATCAATACACTTACCCACTGGAATTCACACCCTTTGAACCCATCTTTGCACCTCAACCACCTATGCGTGGCGTTAGCGCTAGCGGTCGTATCTACATGAACGCTGGCTTTGGCGCTATCAACTGGCGTATCTGATATGCAATGTAAATTGCACTTGTGCATTTTTTCACGTAATTATGAGAAGATTTTAATGAATTCTCGTTATGTGAAATACACAATACACTGAATACACTCAGTATACTCAGTGTATTGTGACTACAATTTTCGAGGAAAATATGACTTATTTGAAAGATTTTGATTGATTTTGAAAGATTTTGAGCGATATGGATGAGGTCTATGCGCATTTTGTATTCAGTGTATTCAGTGTATTGTATAAAACACATAACGCGAAATTTTGCAATGCTGATTGATGAAAGGAGTGACAAATGGAGTATCCTGCGTGGTTGACGGATGAGGGCAAGCGTGCGTGGGACAGGCAGATAGCGCGTGTACAGGAGATGATGGCGCGTGGGTGGAAGCCTGAGGACATGTTGCCACCTGCTTTGGTGAAAGAGCCTATTGAGAGTTTAGTTTCGCCGAAGTCTAGGTTCAGGCAGCAGAGCACTGAATATCGTCAAACGCCGATGCCAGGGCAGTTTACGCCAACTGTTACAGAGCAGCCAGAGCCCACTATAGGTGAACTACCGCAGGGTTGGGATTATCGCACAGCGCAATTCGGTCCCTCTGGTGAAGAGTTGCCGTATGGTGCAGTGGGATGGACGCCGATAGGTACACCGTACTATGGTCGTGGGATAGTGGGTTGGTGGAGAGGTATAGTATCGCGTCTCACTGCGCCCATAGAGCCAGTTACGGTGACAGCGCGTGCGCCTGGCGTTCCAGAGAAGGCGATTACGCCACCTGCGTGGGCGATATATCCCAAGCGCATCATCGGTGAGGCAGTCAATCAGATATTGGGGTTGATTGGTGGAGTTGCAGAAGCAACTGTTGAACGACCCTTAGCAGTTTCAATACATGGTATGGAGGAAATGGGTCGTGACTCACCATTGCCCTCTATCAGTGAACTACCCAAGCCTTTGGTTAGGTTAGCCACAATGATACTTCCGTCGTCCATACCTGCGTACAATGCCATTCGTGCGTGGACTGCGCCTGGCGATTCAGATGAGAAGTTGGAGGTTATGCAAAGGCACTGGGAGGCAGGGCGCATTCTCTACACCAGTTTCATCACACCATCAGCCTATAGCGAGTTCTTGCGACGGTACGAGGGTGGAGAAGACCCAGCGTTGCTTGAGATGGAACTGGAGAATCCATTTGCAGAGTTCGCAGGTGAATTCGTCTTTGACCCGTTGAACATCATTGGTGCAGGTGCAGGCAAAGCGCGTGATGCGCGTTGGTTGCGCAATGCCAAGGAAGAGTTTCTCAACCTAGCACCTGAGTTGGAGAAGATATTCAACGCTTCTGTGCGCACGGTGGGAGAGGGACGTGTTGTAGACAACATCGAGGAATTGCTCAAGGTACATCAATCAGTGTTAGATAGAGTCGAGCAAGGGCTTACCAAACTGGCTAATGAACATGGACTATCTTCGCTTACAACAGAGGGCAAGCAATTCGTAGTAAGTCGTAGAGCAACAGAGATTGTGCGTTGGCTTGTTGCCAATGCGCGCAATCCAGAAGATGTGTTGGAGACGTTACATGGGTTAGCGTTATCAGCGAGTGTTACTTCAAATGAGCAGAGGATACAGGGTTTGACAACGATATTGCACAGTGTGGCGCCGCGACCATTGTTATCTGAAGCAGGTCTTACTACTGCAATCATCTTGCGCAACATGTTAGTTGATGAAGAGGGTGTTGTACAAGCCGAGAAGTTTCTCGGGGGGTTGCGTGATGCGCGTGCTAGGGGAGTGAGTGCAGCCGTTGATTACGTTGCAGGCAAGATGAACGCTACCATTCAGAAGATGTTCCCTACAGTGCTGGAGCGTCTTGAACGGGGCGAGAAGTTGGAGTGGTGGGTTGAGCCCATTGCGCGTTTTGACAAAGGTCTGATGCGCAAATTGTACAGACCGCTCAACACGTTCTTTGGCTCAGTATACATGGGACTATCGCCTGGCTATGCATTTCGTAACTTATGGACGAACGAATTGAGCATATTTGTGGATTACGGTGTATCTGGATTGCGTCACATGTTCTCGCCATCGAAAGCACTCGATGAGATCAAAGCATATCTGGGTGGTGTCATTCCAGAAGCAGTACGTGGATTTGGTGGTGCAGGTGCAACGGAGGAGATTCTCACAAAGGCAAGAGGACTGCCCGGCTTTGTGCTTGCAGAGAAGGGTGAACTCATTGGTTCAATACAGGTCGTTGCTCATCTTGTTCGTCAAACGATGGATAAAGCATTGCGTGTTGGTCGTGCATTACCTGACATTGCGTCGCTAGTTGATGTGGGTTTGCCTGAAGAGAGTGCGCGCACGTTGGTCAGGCTCATTGTCAATCATCGTGGGGATGTTGATGCTGCATTGAGAGAGTTCATTGAACTCGCCAATTTAGGTGATTTGGACGTCTCGAAATTGCTGATGTTCTTAACTGCGGATGAAGTGAGGAAATTGCGTGATTTCAGGATATACGACACGATGGTTGAGAAGTTGAGCGATGTCACCACGAAAGAGGATGCACAGCGTGTCATCAGTGAAGCGTTTCAATCGTTGTACGATATTGCCGAGAAAGCTGTAGATGATGTACCTGTTGTTTCCAGAAGCAATCCTGCCATTGAAGTTGTCTCATCGCTCGGTGCAGCGCGTGAATCAGGTGAAGTGGGTGAACACGTTGTTGAATTTGCCACGCACTACACAGAGGCAAATGCGCAAGCCTTGCACATGTACCAAGTTGCGCTGAACAACGCTTATCGTTATGCGGTATCACCACAGCATGTGAGGAGGATAGATGATATTGATATTTGGTTCAAGAAGTACTCGGATGTCCTCACGGGAGCAACTGCAAACAAGATACGTGCTGAGCAGACTGCGCGGCGCACGGTTACGTTGAAGTTCAGGGATGAAGCACTCAAAGATGGTTTTGATGCAGCCAAGGCATGGAGGGTCATCTTTGGCACAGACCCGCCTGCATTGCTCACACCACGCTTGTTTCTCAAGGAATTGTGGGAGAAGTACTACTTCGGGTACGTGCGTGAACTGTGGCAGAACTATCGCGAGGATTATGCTGAATTGGTACGTCGGGCATTTGGGGAATTGCGCAATATCATTCAAGACGTTCCCGACAAAGAGATGTCAATGGCTGAGAAGATGTTGCAATATGCGCGTGAATACGACAAGTTCTTGCGTGAAGATGAGATACGATTTGCGTTATCTGATGCTATTCAGCGTGGTGATAATGCCACGGCATTGCGTGTCATTGCACACAAGTACAACATCCCATCTGTATCAGAGACAGGTGCGTTGTTAGACAAGCGCATACTCAACATCATCAACTCCTATCGTGAGGAGTTCAGCAAAGCAAGCGATGTGCGTCAGATTCCCATCGGCATTGTAGAAGATGTCTTGCGTCAGAAGGCTTTGCAGTTGCGCAAGTCCATCTACGAGGGTGATAGCATAACGCTCATCCGCAATGCACTCGACAAATTAGCAGAGTACGACTTACCACAGGAGAAGATAGACCTCATTGCGGATATTCTGAATGGCATGCCTGAAGGTGTGCGTATAACGTTCCCAGTGTTTGTCAAGAATGAAGATTTTGTAAAAGGACTCATCGCCGAGATGGCGCGCAAAGCGGATTTCGATGATGAAGATTTTGCTGAGTACATTGGGCGCGCTGTTCATCGCCAAGCACTCAAACGCATGGTGAAACTATCCAATTTGATGACGAAAGAGCAAGTAGAGAAGTACAAGAAAGTCATCTTGTACGCTGACCCTAGACAATTGGAGGCAATGCAGAAACTTTACTTGAAGTTCCCGGTAGATGCGCCAGAGATAGAACAAGCCATGTTGCAATTGATAGACATTGGCAAGAAACTCCATCCTGATGCTGTCAGAGAAGCATTGCGGAACTATGTAGACTCTGACATTGCCAATTCAGCCGTAGCGCGTATCGTTCGCAAAGATGTGTACAGGGTGAACGACCTAGACCGTGCGGTATTCGCGCTCAACTACTATCTCACTTACGATTCACCGCTCATTGCCGAGTGGGATTCTGTTTACGAAGCGATATTTCTAGAAGAAGTGCTTGCGCGCTATATGAAGTACGATGTGAACATGCTCAACACACTGGCGCGCACTGTGAACGGTTACTCAACGGTATCTACTGTTCAACTGGAGAAAGCCATTGTTGATGCAGTGAACCGCAACGATAAGTTGGAACACATCAGGTTGCTATTGGACAAGTACGGGTTGCGCAATGAAGTGAACAAGGAGGATTACGCTGAATGGGTGTTAGATGTCATCAAGGAATACTTCTCGCAAGATTTCGAGAAACTGTCTGATATTCCTGTCAATGTAGGGGAGCGTTTGTTGCTTGCTCATGCAGTGCGCGATAAACTCGTCTCGTTAGCCGATGTATCTGTGCCAGATTACACCTTTGCCATTCGTGAGATTGCACGCAATTACAGGATTTTGGAGAAGCGTGGTGATGAGTTGTCCGATGATGAGTTGTTCAAAATCATCATCAAGGAACTACCGCCGAAGCAACGTGCAATCTATTCATTGCTTGGAGACATCGACCCCGATGTTGCTAAGAAAGCGTTGGAGAAGTACAAGCAGTGGGTTGCGTATGGACGCGATATGTTCATTAAATCTTTCGCGAATCAGCCTGGCAAGATACCTGAGTATGCTGTTCGCATCGCGCAAACGATGCTGGACAGTATCACTCGTGGCAAGAGCAATCCGCGTTGGTACGATGAACTGATAGAGCAGGGATTGACGCGCAGAAAGATTACCTCGTCGCTCAAGAAGATTATCTCTGGAAATGACCTCATCAAGCGAACGGATGACACGATGATACTGGTCAAAGGTGCAGTATGGGATGAAATTGAGAAAGTGTTTCGTTTCGATGTACATGAACTGTATCGCTTGGGTTTTGAAGATGATGCAGCAAAGGCATTTGCTCACCAACTGGAACTGAAAGTGAAACAGTACGAGGAAGCAGGCATTGCTCCTTCCGATGCTGCTGAGAAAGTGATTGCAGAGGCAGAGGACATGTACGGGTCAGTGGCTGCTGATAGGTTATTCAGCATTGCTGTAGACAAAGGATATTTCGACACATATGCAACGCAGTTCGCCAAGCATACCACGAGCGAACTGCTCAACTTCGAGACATTGGACAATCACGTACCTATCGGCAATGTCATGCGTGCATACAGATTGCGCGAGAGCGTTGCGCATGGTGAAGACATTGCTGATTTTCTCAGAGGCACAGCAGAACTATTGGACTATCAGCAAGAGAAACTAGTCGAGAAGTTTTCGAAAAAGGCGAAGGCAATTGTTGCTGATAAACCCAGAGTGCCACCGTATACGGGCGAGACACCGCCCTCGTTACCGCGTTTGATACGAGAGCAATTGGATGGATTGCGTGAGTTTGAGAAGCGCATACTGGGCGAAATAGAAGCAAACTGGGGGCGCAAGATACCGACCATTCTCGACCGAAAGATAGAGGCAGCCGTCAAGCGTTGGAGCAGCATAGCGCGTGAACGCATCGCTGAAGCGCGCATGCTTGCAGTTGCTGTTGCCAGTGCAGGACGTGATTTCACCTTGCTATCATATCCAGAAAAGCATGTATATGACCTTGTGTTATCCAAGATATACCCATGGCACTTTTGGTACACGCGCACGTACTTTAACTGGATGAAACGCATTGCATACAGTCCGCATATCATTGCCGGCTATGCAAAGTACAAGGACATGCTTGCTACAATACATGCGGGTGCGCCTGAGTGGTGGAAGTACACTATCAACACCAATGAACTGTTAGGACTAGATTCGGACAATCCGCTTTACTTCAATCTAGAGGCATCGCTCAATCCGATATATGGTCTTACAGGTGTTGATTTCGATGACCCATACAAGAGAGTGACTTGGTGGACAACGGTATTAGATGAGATAGACAATTTCGGCCCGTCCATGTGGACACCTGCCATTCTGGCAACTGCTGTAGCGTTATATGCGCGTGGAATGAACGATGCTGCAGCGCGTTGGGTTGGGCGCATGATACCGCAAACGGGTGTTATCAAGAGCGTAACTGCATTGTTGGGGCTGAAGCCCGGTGGTGTGGAACTAGACCCAGGTGTCATTCTCTTATCGAATGGCTTAGACCCGTATGAGCGCAATCGTGTCATACGTGCGCTGGCTGGCATGGTGGATGAGGGTCTCATCACAGAAGCGGAAATGATAGATGCAGCGCAGAGCCAAAGTGGTGCTATCTGGGATGAAGCCGTACAGCGTGCTATTGTAGCACGTGCGCCTGGTCAGTTAGCCTCGTTCCTGTTTGGTGTTGGGTTCAAAGCGCGCAACAGGAGCGATATTGAGATAGACCGTTTCTACAATGCTTACTATCGCTTCTGGGCGCTTGAGCCAACGTTATCACCTGACGAAGTACGTGAAGGCATGGAACAGTTACGACACGATTACCCGTTCATGGATGCACTCATCATCTCTCGCAAAGGTGGATTGGACAGAGACAGAGCCTATGCGTACAACGTTCTATCGCGCATACCGCCAGGACAACGGACGGATTATGCTAAGATAGTGGGCATTGACGAGGAGTTGATAGACAGGTTTTACAATGAAAAAGGTCATTTAGAGAAATGGAACGAATCGGATAGGATGAACTTCATGGCGGGCATTGTTGCTTTGGGTTCTATAATTGATATGCCCGATGAGGCAACGCGCAAGGAATGGAATAAGGCATTGTCGGCATACAACCGACTGAGGGAGCAGATAAGTCAGGAGTTTGGTGAAGGCATATGGGATAAGATAGATATGTACTATGCATTGAAAGGTGACACGTGGCAGAAGAATCAGTTATCTTACGCTTATCTCGATGGACATCCAGAGATCAGTGAAGCGTTAGATAGGCGCACGGAACTCATTCTGAGCGACCCGTATTTACGCAAGTATTACTCGTCTGTATATAGCATTGAATCGTATTACAGCGGACTTGTGTACAAGAAGATAGAGGATAGACTAGGCAAGGACATATGGGATAAACTCGATGAATACTGGTTGTTGCGTGATTCTGGTGGTGATTATCGCAAGTACTGGCGTGAGCATCCGGAACTTGAGAGATACATCGAATTGCGTGATGCGTATCGTGAACTGTACACCAAGGTGATGATACGTGTCATCGACATGTTGCCTGAGAAACCTACAGTGAAATTGCGCAAGCAACCAGAGGGATACATAGAAGAGCGTGTTTACAGAGAAGCGACACAGCGAGAGCCAACAATATATGACTTCACGCTAGACGACTGGAAACAGTACATGTCAGAACCACTGCAACGCATTGTGGATGACTGGTTATATGGTGGCATGGAGATACCTGCTAGTGCGCGTGACAATTTAGAGGAACTTGCAACACTGTTTGATATAGACTACACAGTCTTGCTATATATGTTAGAATATGCAGCGATGAAAACCAGATGACACAAAACAGAAAGGAGTGATATAATGGCAGATATGGATGTGGAGACCACTGAAGGGCTTGGGAGCGCATCAGGAGAGCCCACTGATGTGGCTTCAGGTAGTCGTGAGGGTGTATCTTCACAGGATGCGCAAGCACTACTGGAGTCTTTGAAGCCTCATCTCAAGACGCTGATTGAGGAAGAAGCAGTCAGAGCGTGGCAGTCTGTGAAGGACAAGCGCATTGCGAAGATACAGAGTCTGACGGATGAGATTCAGAGACGTCTGGATGAGTTGAGCAAACTTGCTGGCGTGGAAACAACGCAAAGTGCTCCAACGGGGTACGAAGCGGTTAGTCCGCGTAGTGAGGTTGTCAACGCATCGGCACAGAAGGGTGAAAGTGCTAGTGCTGACGTGCAGAGAGTCCTTACCACTTTACAATTGGACGCCAATGACCCAGAGGTAACCAATGCGTTACGTTCTGACAATGCGCTTGGTGAACTGGTCAAGATTGCTGTCAAGCGTCAAATGCGGACTGAACAAGCATCGCCAGCACAGACATTGCCCACCTCGTCAGGTGTTGCCAGTGATACATTGAGCACTGATGAAATTGCCAGGCGCGTTGAGGAATTGCGCAAGAGACCTCTGGAGAACATGGCGGAGATAAATCGTTTGAGCAATGAGTTGAAAAAACGATTACGACAAAAGATATGACGAGGTGAGATATGGCTGAGATAACTACATCCAAACTATCTGATTCCTTACGTGCTGCGTACATTTCGGACTACTTTCAAGGCGTGATGGCGGTGCGTGTGTATGACCAAATTGCATCGCCGATTGACGGTATCAGCATGGAAGAGGCGTTTCGTAGCAGCAGTGTTGTTGTTCCGTACATCTCTGGCATGATGCCTGCGACGTCGGCGATTTCTGAGACTGGTGACATCACACCGCAGACGCTAGAGGATGCCACTGCAAGCATTACCACCATCTCGCGGGGTAGCGGTATCACGTGGAGTGAGAAGTTTGAACTGCAGACGTATACAAATTTCTTAGCAGAGAAGTTTCGCATTGTTGGCGAAAACATGATGGAGAGCGTTGAACTACTTGCCTCCAATGTAGCCACGCAGGGTTCATTTGTCATGCGTGCAACTGGGCGGTCATCGCTAGATGCGGGTACTTCAGCGCACCGTGCGTCTGATTCGCTGTTCAACTTTGCTTATGCAACGCTGCTCACGTTGAGAGTGCCGGGCTTTGTCAATGCGCGTGGTGAAGCCAACACGTGGAGTGCTATCATGCACCCATATGTATTCAACGATATTCGCGAGAGTGGTAATGTAGATAGCATTGGACTGTACCAAGATGAGGGCATTCACTTGAACTTTGAACTTGGCAAAATCGGACCATTCAGGCTGGTGGTTACTCCGTATGCAAAAGTATTCTGGGGTGCTGGTGCAGCGAACGCCACCAATGTAGCAACCACTTTGGCATCAGATGCAACTCGGTTGTCCAAGACGATTGTGACGAATGATGATGTATCATCTAGCATTACTGCTGGCACGTTGTGGATGATTGGTACAAAAGAGACAGGCAACACGCACTATCCAACAAACGAGCCATTTCGAGTTGTATCAGCGGATGGCACTACATTGACCATCATGGGTACGGGTCCGAATGATGGATTGCGCTATGACCACTTTGCTGGTGAGACGATTACCAATGCTGACAGTGTCTTCACGATTGTGTTTGCAGGTCCGAAATCGCTGATCAAGATTTGGTCACCGGACATTGGTGAGTATGGTACAGTTGTAGGACCCGAACCGTATGGGCTTCTCAAGCAGCATACCTTCCTAGGGTGGAAGTACTATGGTGGTTATGGCAAATTGTGTGAGAAGTACCTACTGCGGTATGAAGTTTCTGTCAGTGCGCAAGCCTAACGGAGGTGTGACATGACTGTTGGAACGACTACATGGGAAGGTGAGGGAGTGCCGCGCAAGGGTGAAAGTGAGATTGTGCAGCAGAGTGCTTCTGTTGACATCATTACTATCACAGGCGCGTCATCGCAAACTGGTGATTTTCTTGTGTGCCGTAACAATTCGGGTACTGAGAAGCTCTACGTTGACGCAAGTGGCAATGTAGTGGCATCTGGGTTTGTTGCGGTGAAGGACAATGCCACGACTGAACCTACGACAAGCAACATCACTGCTGATGGTGGGATAATGGTTGCAAAGGTGAACAACACTGTACGTTTGTATTTCAGACAAAACGGTACAGTTCATTACATAGATGCAACCGCGTAAGCGTACAATACTCGTGTTGGGGTGTGGGATGAGACCACACCCCAACGCAATCAATCACGACAAAACGCGTCATCACAGTTGGGTGGATGTTGTGCATGACTTGAACGTACGCCCGTGGATATGGTCAGATGAGTATGCAGATATCATCATTGCCATAGATGTATTAGAGCATCTAGATGATTTTGTTGCGTCTTTGGAGGAATGTTACCGTATACTGAAGATGGGTGGATTGCTCATCATGCAACTGCCCTATGCGGGTTGTATTGAATCGTTCAGAGACCCGACGCATCGTTGGTTCTTCACAGAAGAGTCTATGGATTACTTTGTACGTGGCACGCATTGGGAAAGGGCGTACGGTTTTTACTCTGACATGCGGTGGAAGAAACTCAGTGTAGAGAGGAACAATGACTGTATCTTATGGAGGTTAGAGAAAGATGTTAAAAATAATGTGGCACAGTAGTCCGCCGTGGAACTATACCGGCTATGGTGTACAATCGTATGGATTTGTGAAGAGGCTGATTCGTGCAGGTCATCAGGTTGTCTTTGTACCTACGTGTCAATTGCACTATGCACCTGCGATACAGTGGGATGGCATCACGATATATCCTCCGGGTTTTTTATCGAACGGTGAAGATGGTTTGATGGAGTGGAGCAAGCGTTGGAGACCCGATGTAGAGTTCACATTGACAGATGTATGGATTTATCGCAAGGATATTGGTATGCACTTGCGAAATTGGCATCCATTTGTGCCGATAGACCATGAACCCATTGTGCCACAAGTGGCAGAGCGATTGCGTTATGCCAAGAGACCCATTGCGTTTTCGCGATTTGGGTATCGTGTGTTATCTGAGGCAGGTTTCTCGCCATACTACTTGCCACATGGTGTAGACACTTCTATTTACCAGCCGATGAAGGTTGACCGCAAGAAGATACTAGGCACGGATGCAGATTTCGTGGTGGGCATTGTTGCGGACAACACAGGCACACGCAAAGCCCTTAACATTCAATTTGAGGGTTTTGCCAAGTTTCGTAGAAAGCATGACAATGTGAAACTATATTGTCATTCCATTGCTGAGAGAATCACAAGTGGGCTAGACCTCGTGGAGTTAGCAAGGTTATTAGGCATACTCAACGATGTCATCTTCATAGACAAGTGGCAGTACATGGAAGGGGTATCGCCACAGAACATGGCGAAGTTATACAATTCATTTGATGTACTATGTGCAGCGTCATATGGTGAGGGATTTGGTTTACCCATCATAGAAGCGCAAGCCTGTGGTGTTCCTGTCATTGTGAGCGATTTCAGTGCTATGTCGGAGTTATGCGGTTCTGGTTGGAAAGTGAAGAGCAGACCGATATACACGATATTTTCGTCTTATCAAGCGATGCCTGATGCTGATGAGATAGCAGAGGCGCTAGAGCGGTGCTATAAGATGCGCAACAGGGATGAGTTGAAGTACTGTGCATTGCAATTTGCCATGCAGTACGATTTCGACACAGTGTTCAAGCAATACTTTGTGCCGTTGTTGAATGAGATAGAAGAGAAGAGGAACTTCACGATGACGTGTGAGTATCCTACATACAATGTATCATGGAGTTGATGAGATGAGGATATTTATCGTAAATGGTGATGTGCAGTTAGTAGATGAAGCGAAGGTGAACTTACTGAACAAATTGAACGGTGAGGACATCATTGGCACTGGATTAGTTCATTTGTACTATCCGTATTTGGATTGGCGTGCTAAAGTGTATGTACTTGCGCGCAACAATTCATATGAGGAGCAAGAGATTATCGATGCGATTGGTGAGCATTTCAAAGCAGGTGCTATTTGTTATTTGAGTGAGTATTACAAAGCGTTCGTCGTCAATCAAAAATTGCGTGCTAGGTGCAAGGGCAGTTACGTTGAGAACTATTTTGTGGATTGTGAGCACACTGAATTGTGCAGTGATGAAACGGTTAAGTGGCATTTGCCATCGTATTGTTCGTACGGTGGTGATGTCAACGTTGCGGTACAGGTTGCGCAAGTATTAGGTTACTCTGAGATATATCTTGTGAACTGTACAGATGATAGCATATATCCAACGTTGAAGTTCAATGCGAGTGTTGAGGTGTATAATACAGATATAGCCGATGACAAGACACTACCGTACATTAGTTTAGCGGAGGTACTTGATGGTGAAGAAGGAGAGCGGATACACACACGAAGTCATCAAAGCCACGACAAGAGACCTCGTAGTAGAAGTAAACGGAAAGGTGATGCCGTTCGGTAGAGATGGGGCGTTCAGGGTCAGAGACAGTGGTATAGCAGAGGAAATCAAGACAAAATACGGTGGTGATGTAGTTGTGTCCAAGATAAGGTATCCTGATGTACATGACAGAGGGCATCGCTATTTCTTTGGGATGATTCCAGAGATGCCTTGGAAACGCAAGAAAGGAGATGGTGAACATGGCACAGAAGAAGTCGAAGAAATGGATAGTGTTGACGCCGAAAAAGCGTGGACAGAAGCCAGTGAAGATGCGCAAGGGTGCGTTGCACAGAGCGCTGGGCGTACCTGAGGGAGAGCCAATACCAGAGAGCAAACGGAGAGCAGCACTGGCTGGGCGATATGGTGCGAAGGTCAAGAAGATGGCGGTAGCAGCATACAAAGGCATATTAGCAGCGGGTCGTAAGACACTAGCAAGGCGCAAAAAGGAGAGATAACGATGGCGAAGGAAAAACCTTTAAAGAAACGGAAAAGACGTGAAACGGATGAATCGGCGAAAGAGCGCCGAAGAAGTCGCGTGGTTGAAAAAAAGGTAGAGGAAGCATTCGCTAAATTAGTACCAAAAGGTGAAGCAGGTACATCACGTTCGGGTATAAATTACGCATCAGATGCATATGCTAGGAGGGAGACTACAATGCCGATACGACCGCGTACAACTAGTACCACACCTAGTGTAAGCAGTGCAGCCGTAGAATCGCGAGCAAAGAGGGAAACCATAGCACCAGCACTGTTATCAACGCGTTTGCGTAATGAGCGTGGTGAGAGTGTTGTTCAATATTACAACAAAGTCTACCGAGCTATACTCAATGCACTGAAGAAGACGACCAGTGTGAAGAAGAGAGGCAGGTGATATGAGTGCGTTCAGTGGAGTGAAGACAGTTGTTAGTGCTGGTACAGCGGAGAAACTGGGTAGTATGCGTGTCAACTGTAGTGTAGCCGTCAAGGCGCTGACGACGAACACTGATTTAGTGTACGTTGGCAATGTAGATGATGATGTGAGCAGCAGCAATGGATTTCCGCTATCTGCTGGTGATGTGATAATCTTCGATTACGTTACACGGTTAGACAACATTTGGGTAGATGCAACGGTGAACAATGAGGGTGTTGCGTGGATATTGCTGAGGTTATGACATGCCAGCGAAACACAATCGAATCCGTGTACCGTGGCTCAAATTGCTCGTAGTGAATCGTTCTGTTGATTACGTCAACAAAGTGCTAGCAACAACGCCAATAGCATTTTGGTTATTGAACGAAGTGAGTGGCAACATAGCATACGATTCATCGGGCAATCAGCGCAATGGTACGTATTCCAATGTGACGTTAAATCAATCGGGGGTTGGTGGCAAACGTCCCAGTGCGCGTTTCGATGGCGCATTGAGTTATTTGAACATATATTCGTCATCGCTAGCCAGTGCGTTTAGTAGTTCAGCTGGCAGTCTTATGTTATGGGCAAAGGTATATAATAGCGGTGTGTGGACGGATGGTACATTGCGTGTGTTGTGTCAATTACGTGCAGACGTAAACAATTTCGTCCAGATAAGAAAGACATCAACGAACAATGCGTTATCGTTCATGTATGTTGCAGGTGGCACAAATAGCAGCGTATCTGGTACAACAGATAGCACTAAGTGGATATGTTACGTGATGGCTTGGGATAAAAGCAGCGATGAAGTAAAAGCGTACATGAATGGTATTCAAGTTGGGTCAACGGTAAACGGATTGGGCAACTGGTCTGGTAGTTTAGGTACTACGACAACAGCGGTTGGAGCGATTAACACTACTCCAGCCAATGTGTGGAATGGCTACATAGCGTATGTTGCAATATGGAATCGTATGCTAAGTGATAGTGAGGTAAAGAGTGTATCTAGGATACGGTGAGGTGTAATCATGGCATTGCGCAAGACGATTGTTAGACCGCCGATAGGGATACGTCTATTCAGCACGACACAGAAAGATTACGTATCAGAGAACTTTGGCACGCGCAACTGGGCAATGGCAAAATACGATGAAGTGAGTTTATTGGATGATTTGTTGTGTCATTTGAGCGTTGGGTGTGCGCAGAGAGGTGAGTATGATGATGAAGAAGTGGACACGGCTATCAGTGTAGCCGTATCCAATGGCATTGAGTGGTTTGATTACGGTATTGACAGAGTGGATGCAAGCACGGTTATCAGTGCACAAGAGGCGGTATATACGAAGACGCAAGCCAACTCACTGTACTTGCGTTTCTTTTGCAATGGACGGTTATTTGAGAACAACTACACCAGTTTACTCACTAACACAGATGCATACATATACAGTGTACACCCGTACCAATTTGCGACATCACATCCTGATGATGTGATACAGAACGTGAAGAAGTTCAAGTATCAGGAACCATCCAAGAAACTGTTTGTGCAAATATCCATGACACCTGGTGGTATTAGTGAACCGCTGAGCAATGTGCAACTGATGGATTTCATTACCAAGATGCTGCGTTACGTATTAGTGGATGGCATAATGCTATATTACAATCCAGTGCAATGGTCGTTCGCTCAATCATTCCTCGATGAGTGGTTATCTGAGAAGGTGATAAACTATATACCGCAGTACACGTTATGTGACCTAACGCTAGCCGTAGCGCGTGAGTTGGGCATTGTACGTACTGGCGTAGTGCAGAGTGGCACAGTGAAGAAGATTGTGGATACCACGCGACAAGAAGATGATGATTACTGGAATGGTGGAACGGTATGGATACAGTGGGATGTACCATACATGGATATGGAGGAAGAGTATGAAGGTGATATACGTTCCACTGAAGGGCAATATGAGACAGTGTCCGATTACACAAAGAGTACTGGCGAAATCATATTGAATGGTGCATTGACGCAAACAGTGCGTTCAGGTGATAGATATGTCATAGCCACCAAGCACGTGCCGTTGTCGCAACTGATTGCGTCAATCAACAAAGCCTTGCGTGAACTGGGCAAGTTGCCATATGTAGACACATCGTTAGTTGGCGATACAAGCACGCAAGTTTACACGTTGCCATATGCGGGGATGGACGTGAAGGAGGTGTGGATTGGCAACGATGATGATGAATGGGAATTGCTGCACAACTGGAGATTAGACGCTGATGCCCGCGGGAGTGGGTATGCACACAAGTTGATATTAGACACTACTATATCGAGCGATTACACTATCATGTTGAAGTATGAACAAGAGCATCAAGAGATGTACTTCATGAATCACGTATTGCACGATAGCGTACCTATTGAGCGTGTTGTTGTACCAGCGGTGCTGGATTGTCTCAAGTGGCGGTATATCAACACAGAGTTCCAGAGCAAATATGAGAAGTTGTTATCGTTGTATGAAGTAAAAGCGAAAGAGGTTGTCATCAAACATCCGATAAAGAGGTTAGCAAGGACAAACAAACTATTCACATTGAATAGCAATACGAACTGGGTAAGTAAAGTGGAGTGGGATTAGCGTATGACGTTGACAGATGACATTCAAAGACCCAAACACGATGTTACGTTATCCGATGGTACTACAACTATCGGCTTTGTGTGTACGGATAGTAGAGGTGAGCCGACCAATGCGGGCATCGCCAGATATGGTATTGACACGATAGCGATAAAGACGTTCACTGGGCAAGCAGAGTACTCTGACATAGAGCCACCTTACACTTCCGTTGTACAAACGGACTGGACGGGTGGATTGGGTAGTGAAGATTTCGACAAAGACACGTCCAAGTATTACGATGGATATCGTTGCAATGTCACAAAAGACGGATTTGTGATGGGTGGGCAAGAGAAGTACAGCAGTGGTCTTGCGCACAAGACCACTGACTATCTCACGGGCGATACATACCAATGGGTATCGTTGTATGGTGATGCGCGTTTCATAGATGTATATTGGACAGAGCAGAACACGTATGCGATAAAGCACATAGACATATGGGTGATGAAGTCGGGTACGCCTAGTGATTTGGTGTATGGCATTTACACAGACAACAATGGAGTGCCGGGCACGTTGTTGCGACAAGGTACGATATCGTCAAGCAGTGTCACTGATCTAACAAGCAAGATGGTTAGGATTACGTTATCGTCCTCATTGAACGTTACCAGTGGTACAACGTATCATCTCGTAATTGCGGGGTTATCGGATTCGACCTCATCTAATTGTTGGAAAGTGTTATGTAACATGGAGAGAAGTGGATTGAGGTCGAGCAATGGTTCATCTTGGTCTAGCATATATTACTCAGCGTATTTCAGAGCGCGTGCTGACATTACGAACCACTGGTATCGTATATTCGAATATAAGCGTTGTATGTATGCAGTGACGAAGAGCATTGGGGAAGGCAAGATTTACATTTACCGCAATGGAGACAGAGGGGCAGCGGACAGCAACAGTGGTCAATTGAACAAATTGATAGATGCCACAAAGAATTGGGTACAGAACGAATATGCGGGTGCAACGGTGCTCATCACCAATGGCAATGGTTCAACGGAATTTCAGCCGTGGCGTGTTGTGTCATCTAACACAAGCACTGAACTTGTTGTAGATAGTGATTGGGAAATTACGCACAATACGACGACGGAGTATGTTATTACAGATATTGACAAATGGAACGTTGTCACATCGTATTCGTTTGTTGGTGATATTACTGATGTGTGCGTATGTGGTGAATATGTGTTCATAGCACACGGTAGCGGTGATGTAAATCCGGTTGTGTGGTTCAGGGAATACAACAATGATGGCACATGGACGGTTGAGGTCAATACTTGTCCATTGCATGCAGATAAACTCGTAGCAACACAATACAACATCAACGAAGTAGTGTTGTGGGGTGCGATGAACTCAGATGATTTTTACGGAAAGTGTGTATGGCGCTCGTGTGTATCGCGAGATGGTGGACATTTGTACAATCCTGTTGGGGTGTTAGTTGATGGGAGCGTGTTATGGGTTGACCGCATTGGCTATAATGTATTTTTATCTACGACTGAATACAATGCAATGAAAGTAGATACAATATATTCCGATGTAGGTCGCAAAGTTCTTGCAGTACACAATTTTGATGAGTACATAGACTTAAGCAATGCCACGGGTATTGGATTCTACGGGGCATTCGAAATGCATGATACATTCAATGGTTATCTATCCATTGAATACAGCGATGTAGATAACTTAATACGGTCAGTGCTGCCACACAAGGTGTATCACCTAGACAATCACAAACGCAGTGCGCTTTCGGTGAAGGTGTACAAACATCGCAAGAAAGTTGCTAGTCACATATGGCGTTATGCGTGGCGACCGAGAGGTCCGACGGCAGCGAAGGGGTATGGTACACGCAGAAGTTGTGCAACTAGTGTATATCTAAATACAACGAGATTGAATGAACTTACTGATGGTGACTCTACTACGACGTCAACGGTGACGATAACGACATCGGATTATCTGTACATCGGCTCACCGAATCCATTCAACCAGATTCATGTTACAATGGGTTCACCAGTTAACACGAATACTTCAACGATGACTGTACAGATATCTGGTGATAATGGATGGATGACTGTAGCAAATATGACAGATGGTACGTCCAGTAGTGGGTGTACATTGAACATGTCTGGTAGCATCACGTGGGATTTTGACAGTAGGATGGTAGAGACAACGATAAGCGATGAATCGCTTTACTGGGTACGTTGTAAATTCAGTGCGAATCTAACATCAGGCATAAAGATTGGGGAAATAAGAATTACACCAATAAAATTTCATGATTTGATATATTCAACTGATGGGAGCACATACGGTGACAAAGACTCGCGATTGACGCTAGATGAGGAAAGTGGATTATTTGTTGGATACAGCAGTAAATTCATAATGGTTTACTTTGCGCTAGGTAGCAATGTGAACACAGTTACTGGTACATTGACGCCGCATTATTGGAATGGTGTTGACTGGCAACCGTTTAGCGGTTACGTAGATACTACAATTGTAGATGGTAAGACGCTTGCACAAACGGGTTATATAGCGTTCACTATGCCAGACAATTGGATGCCATGTGAAGTTGATGGTATAGAAGCGTACTGGGTGAAATTCACAGCAAGTAATCTTTTAGAAGCATTTATTGAAGTAGAACAAATCAGTGTTTTTGGGCATTTCTACGAGAATATGCAAGATGCGCATGATGGCGATGATACAACGTCATATGAACTGAACTTTGGTAATGCTGACAGGATATACATATGCAACACAAAGACTGGATTTGACGGATTGTATTTTTACCTTGCCACAACGAACAATACCACGTCCTCAATTACTGTCAGATATTTCTCGCAGAGTGGGTGGAAAGAAGTTGAAGATTTTCAGGACAACACACAAGTTTTTGGGAAGACGTTATACCAGAGTGGTACTATGACATGGACGATGCCACATGATTGGGGTGAGTATGAAATAAACGGGGTACGCGGATATTGGGTTGAGTTGACCACTACGGGGGTAGACCCTATTGAGGTATATGAGATTAGCCTATTCACATACGACATAGACAGTCCTGGCGAGTTACGTGCAGGGTATGATGAGGTATACACATTAGAAATGGATTCGGGTGATTATCTATTTGTGGGTGCAAATAGTAAGTTCAGTTCTATATATTTCGACTTAGGTGCATCAACGAATGAACAATCCAGTGAAATGCTTGTATCCTTATATGATGGTCATGAATGGATACCCAGGAGTACATATGATGGAACGAGTTCTAGCGGTATGACTTTGCATATGGATGGTGAAGTGTCTTTTGATTATCTAGATTCTTGGGAGATGACATATGTAGATGGTGTACAAGCATATTGGGCTAGAATACATGTAAATGATGAAATAGACCCAGTGAGTTTGATAGGGATTTCGGTAAAGGTACGTGATTATTACGATGTTCTGGCGGGCAGAGCGTATTCTGGTGATGTAGTATACAATTTGCGGTTGACGAGCAGTGGTGGACTGTACATTATGTCGGACATGATGCCGAGCAGCATATATTTCAAGGTCAGTTCATCCAACAAAAACGCATCATCGCTCATTGCCAAATATTGGGATGGTAGTGATTGGGTTGGATTCAGTGAATATGTAGATGGTACGAAGGATGCAGGTGGGACAAAGACGTTTTACCAAAGTGGTTATATAAGTTGGGATATGCCCAATAACTGGGAGATGTGTACTATTGGGAATAATACTGGATACTGGGTGGAATTGAAAGTAAGTTCTTCACTCTTGGATACTACAACGATAACTGATATCAAATGCATAAGGGATGTATGTGGTGAGTTACTTATAGATAGTAATTATTATGATGGCAAATGGCACTGGATAGAGTTACCGTTTTCAATATCTACCAAAGGCACGGCGTATTCTCCCGACAGACGCAAGATAAAGAGCATAGGGTTAGTAGCAGAGAGCTTTGACGATTACACAGAGATGACGGTGTACATATCCTCAATTTACGTATTACGTGGTGTGGCTAAGTACATAGATATACCCACAAAATCGTTGATAACGAATTTGGAGAGATACACAGGTGAAGTAGGGGATGTTATCGAGAACGTATGGGTTTTCGCAGAAGACAGTTTATTCGAGATACGGCAAGATGAGATAGACAACATACGTGTGTTGCCTTTGCGTGAGATAGAGGGATTGCGCAGTGAACATACTGGACGTGCGACGACGGTGAACAATGTGTATTTGTATTTCAACATAGCGGATACGATAAACAGGTATTATGCGCGCAGTCTAGACAGAATCGGTCCGGAACGGGATGCTGGGTTACCTGAATACAAACGTGGAGTACCGTCTTGCATGGTATCATATCCCGGCATTGTACTGATGTCAGTGGATGGTGGTACAAGCAGGTATTCATCTGTGCTAGCGCTAGATGGCACTGGGTGGCATGAAGTGTACCGTGCGCCGGCTGCTGGAATGCGCATACGTGAGATATGTTTGCAAGTGATACCAAGCAAGAAGGCTAGGCGGTTATGGATAAGCATGGGTGATGAGATACTGAGCGTATGGTACAGTAGCAATCCGTTGAGTACAGATGGATACAAATTCACACACGAGTCCATATTAGAGACCTCGTGGATGTATGCAAAGATGAAGGGCGTGACCAAGTTCTTTCGTTCGCTCAAGGTATTCGCTGATAGATTGAGTAGTAACAATGTATATTTGTTTGTTGATTACAAGATGGATGATGGAAATAGTTGGAACATGATAAGTGGTCTATTTGACGAATCGCCATCATCAGAGCAAAACATATCTGTAGATTCGCCGCCGTTATCGAATGGGAAGCGTATAAAGTTCAGGCTGCGAATGTACACGACTAGTGCATTGACATCCATGCTAGTGAAGAGCATAGTACTTGAGTGCTATGGCATTGCAGCCATCAAGCATGGATATACATGGCTGACCAAGTTGAGCGAGAAGTACTTGAGCATCAATTTAGAGGATGAGAGAGAGGGTGCATTAGGTACAATGAACAATGTTGAGTATGCGTTAGCGTTGCTAGATGATTGGGCATCGAATGCGCATCCACTCATCATGCGTTCCAGATATTCATTATATGACAACAAGATAGTTGTATTAGGTGACCCGACGGTGAAAGCGTTGTACATAGACAGTGATGACCAAATAGAAGAGCATATGCTGATGATACGTTGTCAGGACTTGTGATGTTTTCGTCGAGAAGCACACCATTTTACAGTGTAATTGATGAAGGGGTAAATAGGGGGAAGTACATAGTTCGTGGCATACGTGCTACGTCATATGAATACAACTTTGCTATGGCACTGGAGAGATATGAATTAGAGTATCAGTTCCAAGTATCTTTCATGGGTGGCAGGAGATTATTGGGTGGTATTGTTATAGATTTTATTGTATTCACAGTACCACTACCGACGCCTGTGTACATAGATGAGCAATATTGGCACAAGGGGGGTCGTTCAGAGATAGACTGGTTACAGCGTGTATTGGTGCATTACTACATGAGAAATGCGCTGGCGCCTGTTCTAGTGTTGTACAGGGAGGATGTAGAGACGATAGATGCTGCAATTGCGGCAGTGCGTAGAGAGTTTCTATAGGAGGTGTGATGGCTATTGTTGTATTTGTGTCTGATATGCACATAAACAACGTATTAGGGTTGATGCCGAAATATGTGCGTTTGGACAATGGCAATGAGGTCAACAGGAACGCGTATCAAGAGGCATTGTATCGTTGTTATTTAAACTTTTGCGAACTAGTGAACAATGCTGTAGAGAAAGGTGATGAAGAAAAGTATGTAGTTATCAATGGTGATGTTGTGGACATCATTGCCAAGCGTACGGATGAACTCATCACGTACAACAGAAGCATTGTGATAGATATAGCACTGCGTGTACTCAGTGAGGTAGTTACGGGTGCTAAGCACATTTTCTTTACTCGTGGCACACCGTTTCACGAGAGTGTTGGTGGTGAAATCATTGAGACAATAGCACGCGAGTTGAAGGCTGAAACGCATCCAGACACAAGACGGCATTCAGCGTACATATGGCGCATGCAGATAGAAGGGGTGCGTTTTCACGTGCAGCACAGGGGTACACTAGGTCGTTTACCGTGGACGCGCACGAATCTATTGAACTCACTAGCGGTGCGCATGATGTTGGAATATCAGAAGAACGGCGAGGAACTACCGCACATTGGGGTATTTGGGCATTATCATCAATGGAGCGACACTGGCACGAACTATCCAATAAGGCTGATCAGTTTACCTGCGTGGTTATTGCCGGGTGAATATATTTACTCAAGAGGAATCGTTGAAATGGGTGACATAGGTGGTTGTTGGGTTATATGTCGTGATGGTGATTACGAACTACACCACAAATTATACAAGATGAGGATGAGTGGGCAATGGACGAACTCGGTGTCACATTAGTACAGATACTCGATGAACTAGAGAAAGCGGTAGGGCACGAATACATACAAGACATGCAAGAGACGGACATTGACGCAGAGAAGGTATGCAAACGCTTCAACGTATGTTACTCAACTGCACGTAGCATCATGAAGCGCGTATGCAGTGAACATCCAGACAAATGGACTATCGTCAAAGTACGCAAACCCAACATGCGCATCACCAGTGTCCTGCGTTATAAGTCAAATGGCAATGCAAATTGTGCGCAAGATGAAATATTAACTGAATTAGGAAAATTGTGATGGTTACATGGGCTGAAAATGGCGATATTTCAGGTGTAATACACAATACACTGAATACACTGAATACACTGGTTGCAACGAATATTGACAAATGGTGATATATTCAGTGTATTCAGTGTATCGAGTGTATTCAGTGTATTGAGTGTATCGAGTATTTTTGTAGTTTCAGTATAGTCAGTATCGTCAGTGTATTGTATAAAACACGTAGCAAAAAAGGCATTTGAATATTAAGAACAGATTAAATTCTGTTTATAATATGTTAAAACACTTGACAATACGATAAAATAATGGTATATAAGGGTAAACTAAATGAAAGGAGGTGCAGATGGCGAAACCCAAAGGGCGAAAGTATCTAAAAAATGGATTCACTGAAGAGCAATGGAGATTCATCAAAAGTGAAGCCGAGCGATTGGACGTATCTGTTATGAAGATGATGCGGATTATAGTTCAATCGTACATAGAGCATGCCAAGAATCAAGAAAGTGAATATTTTACAACAAGAAAGGAGAAACAAGATGATTGATCCACGAGAACTAGTTAAGGATGTTGAGAATGCACCTGAGGCAGGGTATGCCAACATCAACTACGGAAGGCTGAGCGTTAATGTGAATGTACTCACGTGGGACGAGAACAAACGCCCAGTGAGACGACCGAAGAAATCGGGTGAAGTTCTATCTCAAAACGAAGTAATGGAACTTGAATTTGTGATAGACCTCAAAGAGTTAAATCCCAATCTGGAGTTCGATTACGTTCGTAGAGTACAGGTACGCAAATCAGGCAAGACGATGAAAACAGACTGGAGTGAAATCGTCTTGCCTTCGTTGTTGGATACTTTTGGGGAAAACTGGGCATTTGAGATTCTCAGGAATCCCTATGTTGCTGTTGAAGATGTACCCAATATTTCAGGGCGTTCAAGCGATTCTGGTCGAGTGTTTGGAGTTCCAAAATTCATCAAATGGTTCAAGAGCAAAGAGGAACTATTGGCGTACAAGAACAAGAATAGTTCCGACAAAAGCGTAACTGAAGTTGGTGCTGTACCAACAAACATCATCTCACAAGTGAGAAGTCTCGTGCAGTCCGTGGGTGAAGAGAATGCTGCCAAGATGCTGGAGACAAGACCGTTCGGCAACTATGAACCTGAACTTCTCATTGCGCTTGCCAAGCAATGAGAAAAGAACTATCTGAGTATCTCTATTATGTCGAACGGTCTATTGACACAGCATTACTTCTAGCCGAGAACAGTTGTTGTCAGGTTTGTCATGAGATATATCTCATTCTCTTAGAGATACAAAACGAACATCTCAAGATGATGGAGAAAGTGAATGATAGTGTTGTTGGACAGCCAAGAAGCAGAGAACGGTTACGCTAATGACTTGAGATTGTCATTTCCGAGCCTGAGGACAGCGCCCCTGTCCTCAGGCGATATTCGTTTCATCTTAGACGATGGGCGGATATTTGCGATTGAACGTAAGACACCGCACGACTATTTGGCATCCATAGCTGATGGACGTTTATTCTCGCAAGTTGAGGCGATGATGAACGAAACAGACTATTGTGCTGTCATCATACATGGCACTATATCGTACAATGTAGATGACACTGTAGTAGCCGATGGGATGACGACGAGATGGGATGGTCATGCAGTGCGTGCGTCCATATTTGCTGTCATGATGGCTGGATGTCCGATATGGATTGCGAGTCGTGCGAACTTTGTGCCAGTTATTTGTGAAATGGTAAGTTTCCTGCAAAAGCCTGAGCACAAGCAAAAACCACGCAAGCGCATGCTCACGTTCCCGCCTCTAGATTTTGCAACAGAAGTGATAGCGATGTTTCCTGGTGTTGGCTTGAAGCGTGCAGAGGCATTACTGAACTGGTGTGGTGATGGGACAAGCATTGGTCGGTTATGTGATGCATTGCAATGGATGTCATTGATGGAACAAGTAGACAACAGACCTGAGGGCTGGGGAGACAAGACGGTGTTGAACGTGCGACTTGCGCTTGGTTTGAATCCAAACGAATACTTAATCGTTGAAAAGGAAGGCGGACATGGAGGACAAGAAGGATATCATCAACATACAACAGAACATCATCAGTCCGTATCAACTTGAACTGCTCACAGAACCAACGCCTGATTACGCCATAAGAGTGCGTGAAGATGGATTTCGATATGTCAAGGTAGGGTATGTTATTGACAGGTTGAACAAGATATTCGGGTATGACTGGGATTTCGAACTACTGCCATACTTCAACGGCAGTGTAGTGCTCATCACAGAGAGAGATGGTGTGACCAATGTAACTGTATGTGGGCAACTCACCATACGCATTCGCAATCCCAAGACGTTAGAGGTGATAACCACCATATGCAAGACTGGGATAGGTTCTCAAGATGTACGTCGCAAGATGGAATTTGGCGATGCCATCAAAGCAGCGAGGTCGGATGCGCTCAAAGTAGCCGCGCGTCCGTTCATTGGCAATGACCGTTACTGGGATGACCTAGCCGAATTAGAGGCGTATGAGAGAGCCACCATGCCAACGACCATTGCTGAGATGTTATCGAGAGCAATGTCTGAGTATGGCATGACAGCAAGTGATATATGTGAGTTAGCCAATATCACAGAAGAAGAACTATTTGCGCTGGATGAAGATGGAATCGTAGATATTTGGAAAAGCATTGAACAGCAGCCATGAAGAAGATTGCAGACATCGTTGCTAGCGAACTAGACGAGAAGAACAGGCGATTGTTGAAGGTCGTTGACATAGAAACGCGCAAAGGTGGTGAGATAGTCGTTCGCTATCCTTTGGATGTGCATGTATTCAATGAACTATATGAGCATATTGCTAAGATATGTCAAAAGTATGGATTCAGTGTAAAGAAAGCGGACAAGTATCCGACGTTGGCTGAACTAGGTGAATATGTTGCTGACGTACAGTGGTTATGGGAAGGCTGGATACCTTATGGATTTCTGACGCTGCTTGTTGGAGACCCGGGCAGTGGCAAGTCAATGGTTGCGCTAGACTGGGTCAAGCGGATAACGCGTGGCATATCGTTGCCGATGACGAGTGAGAGCATTAGAGGTAACGTTTTATGGATAGAAGCAGAGGCAGCACAGCAGTTATTGATAAAGCGTGCTAAAAATATGGGTATAGACATGAGCAACGTATATGTGCCGTTATTTGGTGATGACCTACTAGCGCAACCAGACTTATTGAATGAAGACCATTGTGAACGAATCGTGAACATTGTACAAGCGAGGAAACCGCTGCTTGTTGTTGTAGACAGTTTAAGTGGTGCGCATACGCGTGGTGAGAACAAAGTAGAAGAGATGAGACCGATATTATCGTTCTTGGCGACGTTAGCGAGAGACAACTCGACAGCGGTATTAGCCATACATCATTTGAACAAGATACGAGAAGAGGACATAGAGATAACGTTATACAGGGTACGTGGCAGCAGTCAGATAAGTGCCTTTGCGCGCAGCATTATAGCCATTGAGCGCATGAAGGATACATCCATAAAGGTATCGCTCATCAAGAGCAACCTTGCGCCCAACTGTGAACCGATGATAGGGACATTTGAGAGGAGGGGCAAAGAAGTCATCGGGATACAGTACAGTGAATATGTAGCACCGCAGCCCAAGCGTACGAAGACAGAGAAATGTGCTGATTGGCTGTGGGAGTTATTGAGCAAGGCGGATGACAAGCGGATGGCATTGGTAGACATTGTAGAACTGGGTGCGGGTTATGGATATACGCGACAGAATCTGTACTCAGCGAAGGACATATTAGGGGACAACATACAGGTATATGGTACGGGCAACAGAGTAACGTGGGCGATTGCATTGCACTTATTGATTGGAGAGAGTGACGATGGCAAAGGTGAGAATTGATGTGTTGTTATCGTGTGGACATGTCAAGATAATAGACATCACTAATGGTAGAGAAGTGTTATTAGGTGACGTGGAGATATGTGAACGATGTAACATGGTGACAAACATTGTAGACATAGGCTACGCTTACTACGATGAAGATGATAGAATTATGGATGCAGGGTAAAGGGTGTCCTCCTCACTCTTTATCCTGCATTGCGTTGAAAGGAGAGCAAGACATGACAGATAGTGAATTCCGCATTGGTTTCATATCGAGAGATGGATGGAGTCTCATTGGAGACTACTGCAGTGTCAGTGGGCGCAGCAAGAGTCAGATGCCACAATTAGACGTACCAATTGTAGACATGACAGAGATGGACGATGAACGGTATGGCAAACTGAGCAGAATCATACAGCGCAATCTGATGTATCCCGGCGACAAAGAGAAAGGTGTATACAACGTACTGCGTGCTGCGCGTCGGCTACGGGCGAAGGTGATATGTGATAAGGATGGGAACGATGAGGATAGAGATTGAGTGTGTAGTGATAGATGTGACACCGAGTATCATAGAGGAGTGGTTTAAGCAACTGATTGAGAAAGTTGAGCGTGAAGATGGGTATATCGTTGGTGGGTATTCGATTCACGATGAATCGGAGGTGAGGTATGGGGAAAGTGAGTCTAGACAAATGTCGTAGTGGTGGTGATTTCATAGCGTATGCGATGAAGAGGGGTGCGGAGATACGCAATGGGAAAGGCTCGCATGTGATAGTGAAGACACAGAAAGGGATGTGTGTTGTACCGATACATCGTGAATTGGGGTATGGTTTGCGCATGAAGATAATCAAGACATTCATATACATTGGGCTAGTGGTTGCACTGACATATGTAGTATTACAAGTGATATAATGGGAAATGGAGGTGCGATATGCCAATTCACGCATTACTAAAGTCTCGCAAGTTTCTTCTTTTGTTGCTAGATACTGTTGTATCGCTGACGTTGTTCTTTGTAGGCAAGTATGCGCTAGACATCTTTGAAGATGTGAAGTTTGTCATTGCAGCGTTGCAGCCTGTATTTGTGACGCTCATTGGTGCAATTGCCTATGAAGATGGAAAGAAAGCAGAAAGTGACAGACAGTGGTAGCAAGAGGAACAGCACAAAAACAGAAGTGGCTATCTTATCTACGAAGATAGACCATCTCACCCAATTGGTGCAGAATATTGCTGACACGATAGCGCAGAATCACACAGAGATAGAGAAGTTGAAAGTAGAGCAAGCGAAGCAATCAGAGAGGCTATCGCAGTGGGCGATATTCAACACAGTGCTTGCTACCATTGCAGGGATACTTGGTGGACTAGGAGTGAGACGATGACGTATGAAGTGAACGGTATCGATGTTAGCACATGGCAAGGTGAAATGGATTGGGCGAAAGCCGCGTCGAGGGGGATATTGTTTGCGTACATACGCAGCACGCTAGGCAACTACTATGTAGATGCGCAATTTGAACGAAACTGGGAAGGTGCGAACAATGTTGGGTTGCATGTTGCGCCGTACATTGTGGTATATCCTGATGTAAGTGGTGAGAAGCACTTTGAGTATTTTCAGAAGCATTTCAAGAACAAAGAGACACGGTTACCTGTTGCATTGGATGTAGAGGTAACGCGTGGCAAGAGACCCGCGGAGATTACTGCGGTAATTCAGAAGTTAGTTTACTTACTAGAGAGTGCGATGTACAGAGTATGCATTTACACACGAAAGTCGTTCTGGGATGTTAGCGTACTAGCGTGGAGTGGATGGCATACGAGGGACTTATGGGTGGCGCACTACACGACAGCGGACAAGCCTTTATTGCCACGTGACTGGAGCGATTGGACGTTCTGGCAATGGAGTGCTGATAGACCGCCCAACAATCTAGGGAAGGAATATGGTGCAAGTGGCAGTGTCAGCATAGACCTCAACAGATTCAACGGAACGCGTGAGAAGTTTTACAAGTACATTGGTGTTGAATACGAGGGGAGTGAGGAAGGTGAGTCATCGCTGAGCATTGAGGAACGGCTGAGTGCGCTTGAGAGGGAAGCGAGATTGCGCGGATGGGCGGTTTAGCGTTCACCTACTGGGTGTATTTGCTTGTTATTGTGGATATGTTGTGGAACTCATTTGGGTCCATTGACATGCCGGAAGCGGTTAACAAGCAGATGATGAGAGAAGTACTGAGTGAAGTAGTTCAATCTTTTGAGCGCAATGGGTTTGAGACGAGGAACGTGGACGTTGAACTTGGATTTTACAACTTACCGCACAATGCACTAGGTGCGTCGGATTGTGAGCGTTCTGTATTTCTCAATGCAATGTGGGCAAGTGAAGAATACAAATACAGTGGGATGCCGTTGTGGGTCAGCACGATAGCGCATGAAGTAGCGCACGTGTATCAGGGAAATCCCGTATGTTGGAATGCAACGCAAGACGTAGAGAACGAAGCAGAGGCGAAAGCGATAGAAGTGTTATTCAACACAAAGTACGAATATGCTGCAATTTACGAGATAAGGGATTTACTGCGTGCTTATGTGATGATAGAGGACATACGCAATGGTGGTGATGGCACATTGATATATCACTACATGAAGGTTAGTGATACAGAACGGTATATATATGAAGAATCCATGGCGTGGTGTCGTGAGAATTTGAGAGAATGTGGGAGATACATAGAAGAGTATGTAGAGCCACTGATGTTGATATTGGACTCATCGTATGGGCGTGCGGTGGGTGCAGACAAGAGGAAGTACTGGTTATATGATGATGCGTACAAGTTTTTTGAGCGTATTGGATTTGACAAATGTCAGTGGTTGAGCAAGTGTTGGGAATAATGATATGGGCAAATACACAAGGATAGTCAATGTTATTGAGAAAGATGGAGAGCGCATTGAGACGTACGATGATGGGCGGGTAGTTGTCAAGCGCAATGGCAAGATAGTGAGGGCGGAGTTACCCAGTGAATCGAGCAAGCACATGGTGAAAGTGCGTGACAAGATAAAGCCCAGTGAGATAGACGAGTTACTACGTGATGCTGGGTATGATGAGGAGACAAATCCTGCGCCTGTTGCGGTGCGTAAACTAGCGGAGATGTTCATCAGTGGTGGAGTAGGTGCGGTATCGGCTGCGCGAGAGTTCCTGAAGGTAACGCAACAGAGTACGACCAAGCGATTGCGTTTACGTGCTGGTGACATCTGTCCGCAATGTGGGCAAGTGTACTTTAGCAAGATGGAGGGTGTAAACGATGTACTACATGAGTTGATGGATATCATTGTTGAAGAAATCAATGAGAGGGAACACAAGAAAGAGGAAGATGTAGAGATTGATGTGAAAGTGAACGAACTATCGATAACAGAAGAACAGGAGGTAATGCAATGAGGAGAGTATGTGTATTCCGCAATGGAATGTGCATGTGTGTTTACGGTGGGATAGATTCGGATGAACTGCAATGGATTGTTGACAAGTTATCGAGCAGATACAACTTGAGCGTACAGTCGTCATATGATAAAACACCAGAACAAGGTAATGAATACTACATTCGTAGGGATGGTTGTCGCATAGAAGTGGTGTGCAATCAACTGATAGAACCTGAGGTATTCAATGGGGAGCATGACAGGATGCCGATAGACGAGTACCTAGACGTGTGTGATGACAAGGTATCGCCAATTGTGGACACGTTGTTGGGCATTCTCAATGATGTATACGAATTATGGAGTGAAGAGGTTGAGTAAGTAGACGTACAGTTCAATAGATTGTGATGGGAATGAGGAGGATAGTAAATGTCTAGGATACACATGGAATATCCGTTAGGTTGCAAAGTAAAGGTAGCGGGTACTGAATATACAGGTACAGTGCAGGGATACATAGTTACAGATTACGATTACGAGAATGACTTTGAAGTTGAACTGATTGTACGTTTACCCATGGAGGCTAAAGAGAGGTTTGAGAAGAACCTCATCACGAAGAGAGCGATAATGCGTGGATTGTTTCACTTTGCGCCGAGTGATGTTATCAAGTTATAAAGGGTTGTTCGATACACGTAGAAGGTGATGAACTGACAGAGCATGGAATGCTTACACATAGCACACTCATCGCTTATGATGATAGCGGGCTATGTCATGTATTCTTCGATATGATGTGATATAAGCAAAGGATAGAAAGGATAGACAAATGAGAAACAAAGACATTGAACTACTCAGAGAATTGCGCAGGTGTTTCAAGTCAATAGATGATGATTTACGCAATACAACTGTGTGCCGGCTGTGTGGAAAGCCAAAGTGTGGCATTGTATTGGCTGGTGAAACCAAAGAGAGCAGTGGATTGTGTACTTGTAGAGAAGGTTATATGGACTCTTTTCGAGAAGAAGAACAGTGATAATTGAGTTACATCTCTTACTTGTGGTTAGTGCTTACTATGGCGAATAAACCGTTCTGGTGGTTTGGTGGAAAAGGGAGTATGATTGCAAAACTTATACCTCTCATACCGGCTCATAGAATTTATGTAGAGGTCTTTGGGGGTGCTGCTGCATTGTTATTTGCCAAGAAGCCCAGTCTCATTGAGGTATACAATGATATAAACAGCGATTTAGTGAACTTCTATCGAGTTTTACGTGATGAAGAGAAATTCGAAAGATTTTATAAAAAGGTATCTCTCACTCTGTATTCGAGAGAGGAGTACTACTATTGCTGTGATACTTGGAGGGAGTGTGAGGATGATGTAGAAAGGGCTTACAGATGGTTTGTTGTTGCCAGGATGAGCTTTAGTGGTAGATTGGGTAAAGGTTGGGGTTATAACATAACAAGTTGCGCAAGAAACATGAGTGCAGCCATCAGTACATGGCTCGGATGCATTGAAGATTTGCCAAGATTCCATGAACGTGTCGTGAGAGTGCAGATAGAAAACAAGGATTTCAGAGATATTCTAAAGACATATGACACACCAGAGACGTTCTTCTACCTAGACCCGCCGTACATACATGACACGCGCAAAAGTGGTGGCTATGAATATGAGATGAGCAACGACGACCATCGAGAACTGGTTGAAATGCTTCTAGACATAAAAGGTGTGGCAATGCTTTCGGGATATAAACATGCTATTTACGAACCGTTGGAAAGAAGTGGGTGGATGAGGGAAGATTTTATAACGGCTTGCCATGCTGCTGGGAGAACAAGATACACATGGATATTAGGTAAAGGTTCTGCATTAAGAACACAAAAAAGAATCGAAAGTGTATGGATAAAGTTAAGTGATAATATGCACAAGCAATTACTATTGTCGGTTTGAATTTACTGGGCGCGGAGTAGGTCGGCTTGGTGATGCCGGCAAGGGGCAGATTGCCAAGCAACGCGGGTGCAACTCCCGCCGCGTCCACTTGATATAGGGAAAACTTTGCAATGGAGGACATGTGAGATGGACGTTTATGACGAATTTGTTGAACTGTTAAACAGATACAGTATTCAGGACATCATATGCAGTGTAGATGAGTGTCCATGTGGCAAGTTAGAGATATTCGGGATACGTATAGAGGTACACTGTTGGGGTGTATGTTGTGATTATGGGTGCAAGTTCAGTGGGGTACATGTGCAGAATATGGCTAGGGATGATTTAGGTGCAGTTGAATACATTACACTGTATGACATTGGCAAGTTAGTAGCCGATGCAGTGCAGCAGTTATATGATACGAATGTAGATGTAGTTGTTACGTGATTGGTGAGTGTTTATTCAAGAACACTCCCAACTTGCATAGCAACTCTATTGCACCGATAACACCGAGACCTCTAACTTTTGTTGCCAGGTGTATAGCAATAGATGCTATATTGATCTTATCTTCAACGCTCAGTGCAGTCCATGCATTGAGCAAATGTTTATCGTTATGCTTCTTCAGTCTTTGCGTGATGGTATATATGTTCGTATTGTTCATCTATCCTCCAACTTCTCGAAAAATCATACCGTTTGTTACTACATTTGCTGCTGGGCGAATAATAACAAATCACGACGCAAATGTCAACCACTTATCTCTAGCACTCGATTGCCTCAAGCACAAATATCCCCCCGATAGCGATATATTACCCCTTGTGTGCGTCAAGGCGCGAATAATGTACTTAATTATAAAGACAAAATATGATATAATACGGGCAAATACAAAACAAATCAAATATAGGAGGAAAAAGATGAACGCTCAAACGATTCTGTCAATGCGAAATGTAATTCAGGACGAGGGGATTGTGTCCATATTGAACGCGCTTATGGGGGAGAAATTAGTCATAGATGTACCGGATGGAGTTATAGATGACATCATTGCCAATCAGTTAATAGTGAGATATTTAATTGATTACCCATCTCTACCTGAGGATTGGGAATGGAGATGGGTAATTCAGAGGGGAAAATATAGCGGTACGCTTCCGAAGCGTATTGCGAATTATTACTATAAGGAATTCGGGATTACGATCCCCAGAGAGGTACTTCAGGAGATTGGCAATATTGCTTCTCTTGCTTCTACTGGGGGGTGCTATGTAGTTGACTTTGTCAATAAGTTTGATTGGTCTGAGGGGGAATTTGGAGACCACGGCTCATGTTTTTGGGGAAGCAGAGAGTATACTCGCTTCTTTATGGAGAGTCAAGGATTCTACGCGCTGAGGTTTTGGTCGAATACTGACGAGCTCAAAGTGAAGCGTGACGATAATCAGTTATTTGACCAACTCGAGGGAGCGGGTAGGTGTTGGATTGTTCCTGATGAACCGTTTAAGGGGGCGATGATGATATTCAATGCTTATCCTAAGACACTTCGTCTCATAACGATAGCGAGGCTGCTCGCTACCTTGTTCGGATATGTTTATAAGAGAGTATCACTTACATTCAATGGGAGTGATACTCATCCGATTTACGTCAATGGGTCCAAGGGATACATAGTGTACGATGTGGCTTTATCGGAAGACGTGGGGGAAGAAGTAAATATTGAGTTAAATGATATGGACTTAATACAATGTTCGAAGTGTGAAACATGGGTTATCAGACCAGGTGCAGTTTGGTACGATGGCGACCCATACTGTGAAGAATGCTACGGGTGTCTTTTTAACCGATGTAACATATGTAATAATGTATACCATCAGAGTTATATTGAGGTGTGCGATATATCGAGGGAATGGTTCGTCGCGCAGATACTCGTATGCATACATTGCTTCAGGCAGTATGGGGGCTATTGTGGGGAACACGATATCTGTTACATTGGTAAGGAATGTCCTCACCCACATAATTAGAGGTGTAAGATGAAAATAGATATAAACTATGAGCAATTAAAGAACAGGTGTACTGAAGACATTGAGAGTTTTAACATATTAGGGGATACGGTCAATACACGTGATGGCAAATACATCTACATTGACCGTGGGGGGAAAGTGTTGGCAGTTGCTCATTTGGACATAATTACTGATATATTAGGATGGTCGTCGAGGTCTTATCCTCGACGACCATCGTTTGAGGTCGTCGAGTCTATAGGAGAATATGGGGTTAAGACCATCATAAGGTCGGAAGCGCTTGACGACCGTTTGGGTGTCTACATCATCTTAGACTTACTTCCCAAACTCGGTTTGACATACGACATTCTGTTGACCGAGGGGGAAGAGATAGGATGTTCCACAGCTGCACATTTTGAGGCAGTCAAGGAATACAATTGGTTATTTTCATTTGACAGGATGGGGGATGGAGTTGTTTTGTACCAATACGAATGTGAAGAGACCACAGAGATGTGCCTTAAGCATGGCTTCGAGATATACGAGGGGATATATAGTGACATATGCTATCTCGACCATCTTGGGGTAGCGGGATTCAACTTCGGTACTGGGTATTACGAGAATCACTCGAGCAACTCGTATGCCATTGCTGAAGTTATCACAGGTCAAGTTGAGAAGTTCCTGTCCTTTTGGGATGAATATAGAGACAGGAAAGTAGAGGTCTCGGAAGTACAATGGTCATTTTATCGCTATCATTGGAGACGCTTATGGTTATATTTAAATCCATCTGAAACAAAGAAGAAGAGAAAGAAAAGGGAACGCGATTGGGAAGAGGGTGAAGTACGCTGTGACATATGCGGAAGGTTCGCGTTATCGGATGAATTTGCAATCATCGACGACATGTATATGGTATGCAGGGAATGTCAACTGACGTCGGTGTTCAATTGCGAGTACTGTGGTCGCAGTGTGCTTTATCGCCATATTCTCTATGCACCGTACGGAGAACTCATTTGCGATGATTGTGCATACAGGTATGGAGTTCGGGCGACCAATCCCGAAAGTTGACGGGATTGGTGTACATCAGGTATGTTGCGATGAGTATGTGAATGGCATGTTGCAAAAGGCAATCGTCGAATGAATGTATCATGCTGTGGCGCATGACCGTGAAGACTATAGCAACTCACGGAGCGAATAATAGAGTTTAGGTTTACTAAATGAACATGCGTCACAGATTGCGTGCAATTGCCAAGAGACGAACTGCGCTCATAGCCATATAATACTCACGCAATGGAGCACAGGCGCGAATAATAGACATTTAAAGAAAATATGGTATAATGCAAAAAAATTTTTTATTTACAGGAGGTTAAAATGTTACTAAACTTCTCGCACCCCCTCACTGAGCAACAGAGGCAGCGTATCGAGGAGATCACCGGGCAGCAAATCGAGCAAGTGCTCGACATACCTGTGCACTTCGATAACGGGCAGCCCTTCGTCCCTCAGTTGGAACGCCTGTTGGAACAGGTTGACCTTTCCGGCGAGACCTGGCAGACTGCCTCGATCTTGGTCAACCCCCCATCGCTCAACTTCATCGCTGCCCTCGTTCTCGCAGACTTGCATGGCAGGATGGGATACTTCCCACCGGTCTTGCGTCTGCGCCCCATCGCCGGCAGTGTACCTCCGCGCTACGAAGTCGCTGAGGTGCTCAACTTGCAGGAAGTGCGCGATCGTGCCCGAAGTGCACGATACAAAGAATAGAAAGGAGAAAAAAAATGGCAAGGTGTTACGAAGTTAAAGCGGGGAACGTTTATCCCCGCATCACGTTAAAAGAGCCGGGATGCATTCATCTCGGCGAAGATAGGAGGGGGTGTAAGTTAACAATCGTGCCTATTCCGCCTGAGGCGGAGATTAGGCAAGAGGAAGACAAGAAGTTCATGACATCTGTCCCATATGGGACAGATGCCGCCGTTGTGGTCGTCCGCGACCACAGCGGATACCGTGGGTCATGGGAGCTTAAGGGGGACAATGTAAGAATCCTGGCGAAGGGGCATATTGGCCAGGGGTCGGCTGGCCGCGTGGGGGGTGGCCCGGAGTATCTTCTGGTCTTACGACCAGGAGATACATTTGTGATAGAAAGGTCTGGCAGGCTGTATGGCAAGCCTGCTAGATACAGAGTAAGATACGAGAGAGGCGTCCTCTCTATCTGCGACGCAGATAGAGAGGACGAAACTAAAGAATTGGGGGGAATATGGAGTACAATTAAATAGCACCAAGGCGTATCTTGGATTGTCTTAATGCCCTAACGGG
>FWPU01003308.1_pt1 | contig 41135 bp, 39 predicted proteins | sample 2228361 | NCBI WGS metagenome assembly FWPU01 (sample SAMEA103939777, study PRJEB20133) | metagenome | reverse complement strand
TAGGCCAGGACGGTGGCATCCTCGCCCGGGGACAAAGCCCCACCCACCAGGCCCACCGCGGCCGCATGTTGCAGGGGGATCGCCTGCTGTCGGGCTACGTCCAGGGCCTGGACCAGGAGGGGGTGGCCGGTGAGCTCCTGGGCCAGGGAGAGGAAGCGTCTGGCCAGGGCCGTGCTGGCCTCCCGGCTCTCCCGCGCGGGGCGCAAGGCCGCCAGGGTGGCGTTCAGCCGGCGCCAGCCATCCGCGAAAGTGGCTTCTGCCGGGATCTGGGCCAGGTGGTAGCCGCCCCGGCAGAAGACGGCATCCACCGCGCCGGTCTCTTCCAGGTAGTCGCCCAGGGCCGTCTCCAGGTTCAGGGGTGTCACCAGGCCTGTGGCGGTGAGGGTCTCCAGGCCCAGGGAATGGGCCTGGCCGCCGATGGGCAGGGCGCTGTCGGCCAGATGCAGCAGTTGCAGCAGCCGGGTGGCTCTGTCGGCGGCGTTCAGGGCGTCGTGCAGCATGGGCTCGGGTGGATCCTTGCTCGTTATCGGCTCGAATGGGACAATGGGTTGGTACTGTACATCCCGCCAGTATAGTATAGAGCAATCAGGAAGGGGCTGCATCCGAGAAAATGGACAAGATCCGGGTCCGGTTATTGGGCACGTTGCACAAGGAGGGAGGGCCTGGCACAAGTGGCGGTCAATTGAGACGGGAGCAGAGAGGGAAGTATGTGGCCGGTGGCAGACCACGCGGCCTGGGAGAGGCATCCCAGCCCATGTCGCTCAACGGCTGGCGCTTCAGCGGCCGCGCAGCGCAGTGGAGCGGTGTCAGGTGGAAGCGTTTGTTAAGGCAGCATTCTGTCTTATTTATGGGCGAATCTCACCTTCGTTTCGGTCACTACGACAAACCGCTCGGGCAATCGATCTGCGTAGTCTTGGAACAATCGCCGAAGAACCTCTATCTTCATAGCAGATCGCTGATCTTCAAGCCGTAGGAGAATGACACCTCGATGAGAGTGCCCTTCTCGGTAAATCTTTTCCCTAAAGTCCTTATCGTTTGTTATCAGAATCCAATTCTCCGCCAAGGCTTTCTGGATGATGGCTTCATCGTTCAGACCCCGTGCCTCATCGTATACCGAGAAGACCTCATATCCCTGTCCTCGCAACCATTCTGCAACAGCAGGACCGATGCACTCGTCCACAAGAAAATGCATCTATGCCTGCTCCATAGCCAAGGGCATAAACTCTGTGCTTTCTAATGCTTTTGTGGCAAACAGAATACAGGCTTGAATGTCTTCACGAGTGAGCCCCTTATACTCCTGAAGAATCTCTTCTATCGTCGCACCATGCGCTAATAGGTTCAGGATGTATTCGACCGTCAGGCGTGTTCCACGAATGACAGGTTTTCCAACCATAACCTTATGGTCAACGGTGATCCGCTCCAGCAATTGTTCGTCTTTCATTCGATTTCCTCCTGCATTATATGCTGCCTAACTGCGGCGCATCACCGGCACGCGAAGCGTGTCCGGTGCATGCGCTTATTAGCCAGCCCAGCCTATTACACGAGTCTTTTCTTCATAAAGATAGCGATTTCCCCGTCCGGGAAGTCCTCGTTAGAGTAGTACGAGAGATCAATCCCTTCGATACGGAAGCCCACCTGACGATAGAAGCACATGGCCGGCACATTGGTGTTCTGTGTTTCACACACGAGGGTCCGTAAGCCAGCCGCGCGACCTTTCTCTGCCAGCGCTTCCACCAGTTGCCGTCCAATTCCACGCCGACGATATGGTTCTGCCACATGCAGTTCCCATACCCACAGGCTCTTATTCCAGTGACGAGGTTCGGCGAGCGCAATACCGACGCACTGCTTCACAATATATGCCCCGAATGAGAAACCCAACGCGGCCACCTGTTGGTAACGCTCTATAGTTTCTGTATCCAGATGGTCATAGCGCTTGCGGTAAGGTTGTGGCAAAGAAACCAGTTCAAGCATGAGGGCAAACTGCTGATCCAACTCCGTCCGACTGACCTGATACTTGGCATCGGAGGTATAGCCTGTCACCAGACGGCGGAGATCATCGGGATTGAGCTGTGCTAATGAGCTAATGTCGATCATGGTATGCACGGCTTTATACCAATACTGGCCTATGGCGCCTTGAGAGGCAGGCTAACGTGAAGTATAAGGCGCGAGCCCGCTGTGCTGATGCCGGCGGAATGCGAAAACATGAGCGCGGGCTCGTCGCCTTCATCCAATTGTTGGGCCCGCGGCTTACCAGTGGGCCGTTGCGCTTGTTTCTACTGCCTCGAATCTCGGGTCCTCCAATAAAGCTTCGATCAAGGAACGCGTTCCGCCAACGTACGTCCAAGCGAAGTCGATCTCCGTCGCGACACACCACGCCTGATCTGTAGGCCACCAAAGGTTCGCCGACAGATGGACGAAGTAGATGTCGGAGAAACTTGTGAGAGCTCCCTCGATGGGACCGGAGAAGACGTGGTAGCGCCGCTCCGGCAGCTCGAGCGTGGGCTCGAGTGTGTGAGGGACGACCAGATCGCCGTGCCCCTCCCATACGGCGAAGTAGCAGCGATCCGCCGTGGTCGTCGCCTGGCGAAGATGCTCCACGAGCGGGGAGAGTAGCAGTGATGGGAGCCGTCCGAGCTCCGCCTGCCCCGCTCCCGAACCGAAAGAGGCGAACTCCGCAGCCACCTTGGGATCACGCAGATCCACACCTGCCGAGGCCGCCAACTCGTGCCAGGTCGGAGCCGGGACTGCGGTGCCGCTGCCGTGCCCGAACGGATGATAGATTCGCGCGTAGGCTTCGAAATGGCCGGGGAGGAACGACGCAACACTCTCCCCGAAGGTCGTCATGGAGAGGCGTAGCCAGTCGGCTTGGTGCGGCTCACGCGCGTAGTCCAACAACGGCAGAGAAGGTAGCATTATCTTCACCATAGACCCAACGCCCTAACCAGCTTGCCGTGAATATACAACTCCACTTTCTCGCCGTCAAGCAGGAGAAAAGGTAGCTCTGCATGATTCTGCATGATACCGTGGCCGGTCGTGGGCCGATGATTGAAATCATCGGCTGGCACACCCCAAGTGCGTTGAAACGCACCCCACGGGGCGGATGGCACCCGACTTGAATCCGTTGGGGGGCCGCTTGCTGCGCCCGCCCACGCCGGATAGGGCGAGGAGCCCTCTAGGCCCCTGGCCCTACATTTTGCACCGACGATCTCGAACTCCTATGGCTTCAAACTTTCATGCGCGTGTCTGGACCTCCTCCTGGATACCCGGCACGCCTCGGGATGGGCCAACAGATAGAAGAAGGTGGCCAGATTGCGGTAGAAGGCCACCCGCTCTTCCCAGGAGGGAGCGGCCTTCCACTGGTCCTCCAACTGGGCCAGGTCGAGGGCGCCGCTCCCGCGCAGCCAGTCAATCAACGCGGCCTCCACCTGGGGTTGGGCAAAATACCCCAGGGGAATGACCAGCTGCTGCCCCTGGAAGGCCCCTCCACGTCCGTGGCCATCGAAAAACCGCTGCTCAGCGTCCAGGAGCCGAGTTTTTGGATGGGCCAGGATCGGTGACAGCCGTTGTAGTGGGTTCATGAAACTTTCCCCCCTTTTTCTGTGCAATCCGTGCCATCTGTGAAATCTGTGGTTTCTGCAGTGGCGTCAAGGCTGTTCCAGAACCTCGGCCAGGGATGAGCAGCCGACCTGTGTCCCCGTGCCGTAGCGTTGCAGCCTGAGTCCCAAGCCGATCAGGCGCTGGCCTGTCCAGTGGGCCATGCGTCGGCTGAGGCCCGGCCCCCTCTTTGGACGCTGTGCCAGTTCGACGGCCCGGATCAGGCGTTCCCGTTCCGCCTCCCGCCGACGTTCCTTCTGGTACTCTTCCTGCAACGCAGCCAGTAGCCCCAGGTGATTGGGTAGCAAAAACATGTCGAGCCTCCATATGGGTTGTGGTTCGGACCTGACGAACTGCCGGAACTGCCTGGCCCGGGAGCTGGGTCGGCGGAATCCAACGGAGACGGGAGAGACCGCTCAGCCTGTTCGGGGGCCTGTTCCTTCATGCAGGACGGAGCGTAAAAGGTCTATTGCTCCCTCATCCAGTTGGGTGTAGTCCAGCGTGATCAGCCGCTGTCCTGGCTGCATCAGGGGCTGGACCTGATGGGCGACAAAATCGGAGGCGATGACCACCCCATGTGCCGGCAGGGCGCTGGAGAGCCTCTGGGGCTCATCCACACCACAGAGGGTGGGCTCCAGGTTGCGAATGCCCGCGTTTTCCAGGGAACGTTCCATGTCCAGCGCGCACGATTCGCTCAGGCAGACCAGGGCGGCCGGCGTACCCTGGGGGAGCTGGGCGATCTGGATCAGCTTATCCAGATGGGGCTTGACGCCGATGGCCACCACCTCCTTCCCCCTCCCGGCCAGGAGCCGGCGCACCTCCTGAATGTGGAAGAACGTCGTGGCCACCACCTGGGCCTCCTGGAGTCGGGCTTCTATTTCCTCCGATGGATCCTGCAAATCTCCTAGCACGATGGGCGCTACGGGCAGCTGAAGCCGCGCTTCGATGGCCTGGGCCATGGCCACTGCGATGGGCTCCTGGCATTCCACAAAGGCCAGCCGCCGGGCCACCGGTACATCCTGGCGCTGTCTGGCCCGGGCATAGACGTAGGTGGCAAAGTCGTCGGGCGTTACGCCCAGTTCGCCAGCCTGCTCGATGGCCTGGTCGATGATGGCCAGGAGGCGGGCCGAGATGGGCTGGGCCACGGCACCTGGCCGTTCCACGACCTCACAATCCCGCCCACGCTGGCATCGGATCAGCCCTTCCTGCTGGAGCTCCTGGTAGGCCCGATGCACCGTGTTGCGGTTGATGCCCAGGAAGCCGGCCAGCTGTCGGGTGGTGGGCAGGGGGGTACCCGGGGCCAGCTCACCGTTTAAGATCAGGAATTTGATCTGTTCCTTGAGCTGGGCGTAAACGGGCAAATGGCTGTTGGTTTCGATTTGAAGCCGCATGGTTTCACCTGTTCCTGTCCACTTCGTCTGGACATCCTGACATTGGTGTATATTCATGTTGTCCTAGTTAACTAGGACAACATGAATATACACCAAACAGGTACTGTTGTCAAGCCCCAAAATCAGGGCTTGGTGGCCTGTGCTGTTGTCCTTTCTTGTCGGGGGGCTCATTCGCGTTGTGATGTTTGCCCATGAAGCATCCTCAGATGCGGCGCCATTCCGCCTGGCCCGGTATCGGAAGATGCCGACGCGCGTTGAAATCGGGAACGACCGGGGTGTGATTTGGACCTGACGAGCAGCCGGAAATGTCTGGCCCGTGGGCGAGGGCCGTCCAGCCGATGGGGCCGGCGGGCGAGAAATGGTTTTCCCTCTGGCTGGGACTTTTCCAAACGGAAAAAATGTGCTAGTCTTTTATTGTTGTAGCCAGCCTAAATCACTCCGACTACCCCTTCTGCACGCCTGATTTCCATGTCGCTTTTGACGTGCCAGGCTGACGTCCACTTTTCGAAGATATACAACTGCTAGGGAGGCTCAACCAATGACCGACAGCACTCAACAGGTGAACGGCCACAGCACCAACGGCAAAGCGTTCAAAGTTATCGGCACCCGGCCGATCCGCCATGATGGCGTGGACAAGGTGACCGGCCGTGCCCTGTACGCCAACGATCCCCATCTGCCCAACACCCTCTACGGCAAGATCTTGCGTAGCCCCCACGCCCACGCCCGTATCCGCAAGATCGACACCAGCAAGGCCGAGGCCTACCCCGGCGTCCATGCCGTGGTGACCGCAGCCGACATGGCCGAGGTGGCCGATAAGATCGCGGAGATGGGCGAGGACGCGGTCAACCTGCGCTACCTGGCGGCCAATATCCTGGCCCATGACAAGGTGCTCTACCACGGCCACGCGGTCGCTGCTGTGGCCGCGGTCAGCCCCCATGTGGCCGAAGAAGCCCTCAAGCTGATCGAGGTGGACTATGAGGTCCTGCCCCCGGTGCTGGACGTCCGGGAGGCCATGAAGGAGGATGCGCCCATCCTGCTGGAGGACCTGCGCACCGACGAGCTGGGCAAGAAGGGAGATAAGCCCACCAACGTGGCCGCCCACATTCGCCACCAGCGGGGCGACCTGGAGAAGGGCTTCGCCGAGGCCGACGTGATCGTGGAGCGGAAATTCAAGACCGCCATGGTCCACCAGGGCTACATCGAGCCCCAGGCCTCCACCGTCATCTACAAGGAGGACGGTCGGGTGGAGGTCATCACCAGCACTCAGGGCCCCTGGCAGATCCGGGGGCAGGTGGCCGAGCTGCTGGGCCTTCCCGTGGGCAAGGTGGTGGTCAACCCCACCGAGATCGGCGGCGGCTTTGGCGGCAAGTTCACCGCCTACACCGACGTACCCGCGGCCCTGCTCTCCCGCAAGGCCGGCCATCGCCCGGTCAAGATCGCCCTGAGCCGCACCGAGGTGCTGCGGGCCACCGGCCCCACCTCCGGCTCCTACATCCGGGTGAAGATGGGCGCCACCAAGGACGGTAAGATCACCGCGGCCCAGGCCGAGCTGATCTACGAGGCCGGGGCCTTCCCGGGCTCGCCCGTGGGCGCGGCCTGCGGCGTGATCCTGGCCCCCTATCGCCTGGAAAATGTCCAGATCGACGGCTACGACGTGGTGGTGAACAAGCCCCAGACGGGCGCCTACCGCGCGCCGGGCGGCACCAACGCGGCCTTCGCCTCGGAGACGGTCATCGACGAGCTGGCCGAGAAGCTGGGCATCGACCCCCTGGAGTTCCGCCGGCGCAACGCCGCGGTGGAGGGCGACCGCCGTCCCGACGGCCCTGTCTACGCCCGCATCGGCTACCTGGAGACGGTGGAAGCGGCCATGAACCACCCCCACTACAAGGCCCCCCTGGAGGGCAAGTACCGCGGGCGCGGCGTGGCTTCCGGCTTCTGGTTCAACGGCGGTGGCCAGAGCTGCGCCGAGGTGAACGTGGGCGCGGATGGCATTGTCAACCTGATCGAGGGCTCCACCGACATCGGTGGCACCCGGACCTCCATGGCCATGCAGCTGGCCGAAACCCTGGGCATCCCCGCCGAGCAGGTCAACCCCAAGGTGGTCAACACCGAGTCCATCGGTTTCACCAGCGGCACGGGCGGCAGCAGTGTCACCTTTAAGACCGGCGTGGTGGCCTATGAGCTGGGCAAGCGCCGCATCAACCAGATGCGGGAGGGGCTGGCCTCCTACTGGGATGTGGACTTGGATGCCGTCCACTTTGAGGATGGCATCTTCTCCCATGGCGATGAAAAGCTCACCTTTAGCGAGGCCGCCAAGGTGCTGAACGACCACAGCGGCCCCATCGTGGCCGCCTACGGCACCACGGCCCGGGGCGCCGGCCCTGGCTTCGCCACCCACATCGTGGATGTGGAGGTAGACCCGGAGACTGGCAAGGTGACCATCCTGCGCTACACCGCGGTGCAGGACGTGGGCCGGGCCATCCATCCCGCCTACGTGGAAGGTCAGATCCAGGGCGGCGTGGCCCAGGGTGTGGGCTGGGCGCTGAACGAGGAGTACTTCTACGACGCCGAGGGCCATCTCCTCAACTCGTCCCTGCTGGACTACCGCATGCCCACCGCGCTGGATCTGCCCATGATCGACTGCGTGCTGGTGGAAGTGCCCAATCCCACCCATCCCTACGGCGTACGGGGCGTGGGCGAGGTGCCCATCGTGCCGCCGGCCGCAGCCCTGGCTAACGCCATCTATCGGGCTGTTGGTGTGCGTATGACCGAGCTGCCCATGAACCCGGCCAAGGTGACGGCCGCCATGCTGCAGCTGGCATAGTGGGAGGCAGCCCGGCGGTTTCCCCGGCCGGATCGGGATAGACGGAAACGTGAAACGCGGGCGGCCTGACCGCACCGCGTTTCACGTTTTATACCTTTCCCACCCCAAAAGGCTCAACGGCCTGTTGCCCCTTTGGGTGGACCCTGATATGGATCTGCCCCCGCCATGGGAGAAAACGGAGCCCCTTTATGTCTCACAATCGCCAAGAAACCCTGGAACGGGCCCTGGCCACCCTGCCTCGGGTGGCGCTGGCCGTGCGCCCCACCCCCCTGGAGTTCCTGCCCCGCCTGAGTGCCGCCCTGAACGGTCCACCCATCTACATCAAGCGGGATGACCTGACCGGCCTGGCCTTCGGCGGCAATAAGACCCGCATGTTGGAGTTCAGCCTGGCCCATGCCAAGGCCCAGGGCGCCGAAGTGATCGTCACGGGCGCGGCCGTCCAGTCCAACTACTGCCGCCAGATGGCTGCGGCCTGCGCCAAATTGGGGCTGGAACTGTACCTGGTCCTGCGGCCGGAGCGGGAGATCGACCGTACCCAGGTGCAGGGCAACCACTTCCTGCAACGCCTCTTCGGGGCCAAGGTGGCCATCCTGGAGAACAACGACCGCAGCCGCCAACAGGCGGTGATCCGGGCTACGGTGGAACGCCTGCGCCAGGAGGGCAAGCAGGTCTACTGGCCGCGCCAGGCCGATACCGTGGACCTGGACGCCATCGCCTATGCCGAGACCGGGCTGGAAATCGTGCGCCAGTGTCGGGAGCAGGACATCGAACCGGCTTATCTCTACGTGGCCGCGCTGGACACCACCCAGGCCGGCCTGGTGCTGGGCCTCTCCTACCTGGAGAGCCCCATCCATGTGCGGGGGATCTCCCCCTTCCAGGGCATGCCCGAGCGTTTCGCGGCCATGGCGCGGATGGCCAACCAGGCGGCCCAACGGCTGGGGCTGGAAATCCAGTTCACCCAGGACGACTTCGACAACGACGACAGCTATGTGGGCGAGCGCTATGGCATCCCCACCGAAGCGGGCCTCAAGGCCATCCATCTCATGGCCCGGCTTGAGGGTATCCTGCTGGACCCGGTCTACACCGGCAAGGCCATGGCCGCGCTCATCGACCATATCCGCACCGGCAAACTCCCCTCGGACCGACCGGTGCTCTTCGTCCACACCGGCGGCGCGCCGGCCCTCTTCGCCTATACGGATGAAGTCATGGGGCTCACCCTTGGATAGGATGCAGAGGCTCACGGCGTACCTGGAGTTTCATTCATGATTACCCGATTTGACCATGCCGTGATCGCCGTGGTCGACCTGGAGGCCGCGGCGGAGCAGTATCGACGCCTGGGCCTGGCTGTCTACCCGGGCGGGCGACACACAGGCCTGGGTAGCCACAACGCCATTGTCCGTTTCGGACTGGACTACCTGGAGCTCATCGGCGTCTACAGCCGAGAGGAGGTGCTGGCCGCAGGCCCTCGGCGCGCGACCCTGGTGGAATTTCTGGATGCCCACGGCGGCGGCATGCTGGGTTATTGCCTGGCCACCGACAACATTGACGGGCTGGCCGCCCACTTTCAGGCCACAGGCCTGGCCGCGGACGGCCCCTTTGCCATGGAACGCACCCGGCCGGACGGTCGAGTCCTGAAGTGGCGCCTGCTCCTCCCCGGTGGTACGGGCTGGCGGCGTCCCTGGCCCTTTTTCATCCAGTGGGAGTTGCCGGACGACGAACGCCTCCAGTGGGAACAGCCGGGCCAACATCCCCTGGGCGTGACCCGGGCCGCCGGGGTGACCGTGCTGGCTCGGGATCTGGATGCGGCCCGTCAGCTCTACGGCCGCCAGTTGGGCCTGGGCCTGTCCGGCGCCCGCAATGTGCCAGCCCTGGCCGCAAATGGGCTTCGCTTCGTCCTGGGCGACTTCACCATCGATCTGTTGGCACCCAGGGGGCCCGGCGAAGTGGCCGCTCGCCTGGACTCCCTGGGCGAAGGGTTGTTCAGTGTGGCCCTGTCCGTTGCCAGCCTGGACCATGCCCGGGATGTGCTGGCGGCCCAGGGCTTCTCCCTGGAACCCGCGCCCGAGGACGAGGCAGGCTGGCTGCTGGTGCCCGAATCTGCCCTGATGGGGCGCCTGTTGTTGCGCGAAAATCCGTCGTAAACTCCTTCATTTGGAACCTGCTACAGCCATGAACCTGCTCCTGACTTCCGCTTCCTGTGAACTGGCCCAGGCCCTGGCCGACGGATTGAACGACGGCCACTCCTTGCGCCTGACCGACCGGACCTGGGTGTCCACGCCGTACGAGTTCGCCCTGAGCCCGCTAGGGCACGACGCCTCCACCAACTTGCTGGTGCGGGGCATGGATGCCATCATCCATCTGGTGGAGCCTCTACCGGACGACTCAGATACGGGCTACCTGGACTTCGCCATGCGGGGCACCTACAATCTACTCACCGCCGCGGCGGAGGAGGGGGTGAAACGGGTGATCTACCTGGGCTCCCTGGATGTGATGGCCGGCTACGATCCTGACTATCTGGTGACCGAGCGGTGGCGGCCGGTGCCCACGCCGGAGCCCCGGGTGTTGGGCCGGCACCTGGCCGAGTATGTCTGCCGGGAGTTTGCCCGGGAGCATCGGCTGCAGGTGACGGTCCTGCGCATCGGTCATCCTGTGCGGGCGGAGGAGGTGGCGGATGCCCCCTTCGACCCCCTGTGGGTGGACGTGGCCGATGTGGTCCAGGCCGTCTCCCTGGCCCTGGACGCGTCCCTGGCCCTCTGGACGGTGCTGCACATCCAGGCCGATGGCCCCCACAGCCGCTTCCCCATCGACGAGGCCCGCCGCGTCCTGGGCTTCTCGCCCCGGGTGCAGTTCGGGCCGGTGTAGGCCTCAGGCTCCGAGGGGATACATCCCATCGAAGTCGTAGTGAGTTCCTGCGTGAAGCCGCGTGTTTCTGTTTGCGCGCCAGGCTGGAAGGACTGAAACCACCAGGCGGACACCGAGGTGCAACAGCCCGTGACGAAGCCAGAACAACAGGAAGGTGTAGCCGGCGATACAGAGACCGAGCAGGCTGCCGTGTCGCACGGGAAAAAGGGCTGGAAATTCCGTCAGGATATGAAGCGGGTCAGCTTCCATGGGAGTTTTGATCCTGCCGGGTTGGGGAGGATTACTCCTGCTGAGATTATAAAAGCTGAATAAATGGGGCTAATGGAAAGGCTGACACCATGAACGTTCTGATCCTGGGCGGGGCCGGCATGCTCGGCCCCCATGTGATTCCCCTCCTGGCACCCCGCTACCACCTGCGGGTCACCGATATCAAACCGCCGTCCGTGGCATTCGAGGGCGAGTTCCAGATGGTGGACATTGCCGATCCGGACCAGGTGATGCGGGCGGCCGAGGGCATGGACGCCATCATCAACTTGGCCGTGTTGCGTCCCCATCGCAAGCTGGCCTTCGATGTGAACGCGCTGGGCTGTTACAACATGATGCAGGCCGCCGTGGCCCACGGCATCCGCCGGATCATCAACACCGGCCCCCACTTCACCGTGGCCGGCCGCACCTATGAACTCTTCGATTACGCCATCTCGCCGGATATTCCACCCCAGCCGGGCACCAACCTCTACGCGCTGACCAAGTCCCTGGGCCTGGAGATCTGCCGGGTCTTCACGGAGCGCTACGACATCTACGTGCAGACCTACCTGTACTACAACTTCCGGGACCCGACGCAGCTGGACCCGGAGCGGGAGGTCCGGCCGTTCGCGGTCTCCTGGGAGAACGGCGCCGAGGTCTTCCCCCTGGGCCTGGAGATCCCTCTGGAGCAGCTCCCCTCCCGCTGCGAAGTCTTCTACATTTTCACCGACATGCCCCACCAGAAGTTTCTCAACGACAAGGCGAAGCGCCTCCTGGGCTGGCAGCCCAGGAGGGACATCGAGGCCCTCTGGCGCCGTTCGGCCCGCTGAGGCGACGTCCATGCTCATGACTGAGCTGGCGAATATCCAGGCATTGACCTTTGACCTCTTCGGCACCATCCTGGACCTGGGCGGCAGCCTCAAGCCCGCCATTACCTCGTTTCTCAGCCACCGGGCAGCCGCGGTGGACGCCGACCGCTTCTGGGCGCAGTGGCGGGCACGGCAGCGCCTGGAGCAGTATCAGGATACCATCATGATGTTGGGCCACAGCGGCTACCTGGCGACGGTGCGCCGCGCCCTGGTCTACACCCTGGCCCTCAATGGCGTGGCTGCCACTCCAGAGGAGGTGGACCAGCTCATGGCAGCCTGGCAGCAGCTTTCGCCCTTTCCAGACGTGAACGCCGCGCTGGAACGGCTCCATGCTCGCTTCCGTCTGGTGGTGTTCTCCAACGGGGACCCCGAGTTTCTGGCGCATCTGGTGCAACATCGGGTCCGTTTTCCCTTCAACGCCGTGCTCTCGGCCACCCATGCCGGCGCCTTCAAGCCCCACCCGGCCGTCTACCGGCGGGCCGCGCACCAGTTGGACCTGGAGGTGGGCCAGTGCCTGATGGTCTCGGCCAACTCTTTCGATGTGGTGGGGGCCCGGGCCTGTGGATTTCGGGGCGCCTTCGTCAATCGCTACGGGCTGCCCTACGAGGACACCGATCTCCGGCCGGATCTGGAAGTTGCCGATTTCTCCGAGCTGGCCGACGTCCTCCTCCGTTAATGCCCGGCCTTCGCTCCCACAAGATCGCCAGCACACCGTCAAGTGACCACCAATGTCGACACAAGCGGAAAGGATGGAATCCCGTGAAGTTACAAGATCGAGCCGCCTTGGTTACCGGCGCCAGCAAGGGGATCGGCCGGGCCATTGCCCTGGCTTTCGCAGATGAGGGCGCCCATGTGGGCATTACGGGCCGCGCCCTGGACGAGCTGGAATCCCTCCGAGAAGAGATCATGGCCAGGGGCGTACGCTGTGCCCTTCTCCCGGCAGACCTGGCCGAGCCGGGCGCAGTGGACCGGGTGCATGGGCACGTGGTGCAGGAGCTGGGGCCGGTGCGCACCCTGGTCAACGACCTGCGCATTGCCTACGACGCCCGGCGGCTGGGCAAAACCGTGGAGGAGCTGGAAGTGACCCTGACGCCCCTGGGCCGTCGCCTGGAGCCAGAGGAAGTGGCGCCCCTGGCCGTTTACCTGGCCAGCGACGACGCCCGGGCCATGACCGGCCAGACCATCAACATCGACGGCGGCGTCCTCATGACGGGATAAAGGAGGACGGGGTGAAGGTCCGCTCCGGGCCAAAAAGGGGCGTATGGGCGTAGGCAATCCAGCCCCCTTGCCATGATCGGGATCGGCCCGCTTCCTGCTATAATGGTCGCCACGACGAACGTGCCCATGGTTCTGGCCTACGGAGGCAGACATCCATGTTCAAGACCATCATCATGGCGGTGGACGGCTCACCGGCGGTGGAGCGGCTGCTGGTCTACACCGAGCACATGGCCCGGCGCAGCGATGCCCAGGTCGTGGTGGTGCACGCCTACGAGGTGCCCGAGATCTACGACTGGACCGAAAGCTACCCCCAGTTGGAGGCCCACTTCGAACAGGTAGCCAACGAAGTGGCCGCCGATGCCGTGGAGGCCCTGGAGAAGGCGGGCATCCATGCCGTGGCGGACGTGCGTCGGGGGCCGGCAGCCCCTGCAATTCTGGAGGCGGCCCGGGTCCACCAGGCCGACCTGATCATCATGGGCAGTCGGGCCCTGGCCCGCTCCAATGTGGCGGAAGCTCTCCTGGGCAGTGTCAGCGCCGCGGTGCTGCGCAGTACCTACTGCCCCACGTTGATTGTGCCGTGAGGAAGCGCAGCCTGCGCCCGTTGAAAAGCGGATTCACATCAGTTCATCAGGCGGGGTAGCCTGCCGGCCGCTGATTGCGAGCCCCTGCACGAGCTCCGGGCGTTGGCGGTTGCAGGACCTCGCCTTTATCTTGGCAGAAAGTGAACGGCTGTGTCGGTTCGGTACAGGACATTGGTTGGTATCTGGGGGCTGCTCTGGGCCGCAGCCCATGGCCTCCTCCTGGTCGGCGTTTCCCTGCCCTTGGGCTTTGCCGCTGCCTACACCCTCACCATCCTGCTGCCTGCCTGGCTGCTCATGGATGGGATGGGAGGGCGAGAACCGGCCGGGCCGGCCACCTGGTTGGAGCGGGGCGTGCTGGGCCTGGGCGCTGCCTATGCCCTGGCCACCCTGACCACGCTCCTGCTGGGCTACCTGCCCGGCGGCCTGCAGCCCTGGCAGTTGCTCCTGGCCTTTGACCTGCTTCTGGTGCTGCTCTTTATCGCAGGCCGGTGGCTCCGTCGCAGCACCCCAGACGCCACCCCCACCCTGGACGGCCGGGTCACCTGGCGCTGGTGGCTGGGGTTGGGCCTGGTGGTGGCTGTGGCCGCCTTCCTGCGCATGGCTGACGTGGGCTATGCCGAGTTCCAGGATGACGAGGTCACCGTGGTGACCCATGCGGCCGAAATGATCCAGGGGCGAGAGGATGCCCTCTTCGTCCACGACAAGGGGCCGGCCGAGATCCTGCTGACGGCGCTCCACTACGCGCCGGTCCAGCGCCTCAACGAGGCCACGGCCCGGTTGCCCTTTGGCGTGGCTGGCGTGATCGGCCTGATGGGGGTGATGCTGTTGGGGACGCGCCTGTTTGGGCCCCTGGCCGGGTGGCTGGCTGCCATCCTCCTGGCATTGGATGGCTACTTCATCGGCTTCGGCCGTATCGTCCAGTACCAGAGTGTGGTCTTTTTGATGGTGGTGCTCACTGTCCTGCTCCTCTACCGCATGGTGCAGGCGGGGCGGCTACAGAGTCACGGACTGGTGCTGGTCGCCCTCTGCCTGGCCACGGGCATCCTGGCCCATTTCGAAGCCCTCTTTGCCGTGGTGCCCGGCCTCTATTTGCTGTCCGTCCTCTGGCGGCGGGAAGGCTTCCGGCCCAGGGAGGCACGGACCCTCCTGCTGGCCGTCGGGTTGGGGCTTGGGCTCCTGGCCCTGTTTTTCGTGCCCTTCGCCCTACATCCCCGTTTCCAGCGCACCTATGAGGAGATCCTCTTCAACCGGGTGGGTACGGGCTTTCCCTACAACAACCTGTACGATTTCTTTTTCCGCACCACCATCTACAGCTCCACCTACTACGTGGCCCTGCTCATGGCCGCCGCCGCCGGATCCTTGCTGGCGGCCCTCTGGCGCTACCGGCAGGGGTGGGTGCGTTGGGCTGGCGCCGGGCTGGTCCTCCTGGGGCTGGGGCTGACCCTCTGGTCGTCTACCTGGCTGACCGTGGTCGGCCAAGACCACACCTGGCTACCCTTCGTGGCCTTTTCCCTGGCCTGTCTGGCCCCTGGCCAGGAGGACGAGGAGCGGATGCTCTGGCTCTGGCTGGGGGTGACGCTGGTGGTCTCCCTCTTCTTCGTACAGAAGCCCCGCACCCACGTCTACAACTTCTTCTTTCCCTGGGCGTTGGTGGCCGGCATGGGGCTGGCCCGCTTCTGGCAATGGAGCGCCAGGCGCTTGGGCGAACCCACGGCCCAGACGGTGGGTGTGGGGCTGGCCGGGGCCCTTATCCTCCTGTTCGGCAACTACGAGTACTGGTACTTCGCCCATACTCGGGTGGAGGTGTTGCGTACCTGGGCGGAGAATCGCCCCCGGGGCTATTGGGTTTCCTACCACGAGCCCAGCCAGAACGCCATTTTCGGCTTTCCCTTCAAGAACGGCTGGAAGGTGGTGGGCGCGCTCTATGCCCAAGGCGTGCTGGACGGTCCCTTCGCGCGCAACGGCAAACGGGGCGTGGCCGGCTGGTACACCCGGGGTGGCAACGACTGCGAACGGGATCACGTCTACTACATTTACACCCCTGAGAACGAGCCCACCAACCGGGGATTGGTGACACCCAAGCCCCGGCCATCCGCGGGGGAGGGGTATCATCTGTTGGGCACGGTGATGGTCAACGGCGAGCCCCGCCTGGAGATCTACCGCCGGGGGCAGCCGCCTGCTTCGCCCCCCAAGACATACGACGTGGCCGACTTCGAGGCCTACTTCGATCAGAACCTGAGCAGCCCCCTTTTCGAGCAGAGCGGCCCTGTGGCCAACCCGGCCATCCAGCACCCCCTGGCCCTGCGCCTGGGCGACGCCATCCTCCTGCGGGGCTACACCCTGAGCCAGGAGCGCCTGGCGCCGGGCGAACGCCTGGATCTGACCCTCTACTGGCAGGCCACGGGACCCATCCAGCAGCCCTACACCGTCTTTACCCAGCTCATCGACCTGGAGACCCTCCACAAGGCGGGCCAGCGGGATGGTGTCCCCGGCTGTGAACGTTTCCCCACCGACCGCTGGCAGCCCGGCGATATCATGGTGGATCGCTACGCCATTGCCGTGGCGGCCGACGCGCCGCCGGGCACCTACAGCCTGCTGGTGGGCATGTATGACCGGAACGAGGAGCGGCTGCCCGTCTTCGATGAGGCTGGCGCCCACCTGGGCGATGCCATCGTCCTGACCCAATTATCGGTCCAGAGTTCGGCCGATTGATCCTTTTTTAGGACTGATCAGACGTAGGTCACGCATCCTTGTCTGGCAAGGGCCCAGGGAACGTTCTGGCTTCCATGTCCGGCCGGGAGACTGGACCTACGACGCAGCGCGTGAACGATGCACCGCGCACCGTTTGATCACTTGGCGCATTCCTGGTAAATCCCGGCAGAAATTCGCCGATAGTTTCCACCAGAGGTCGTGCGCCCAGAGAGGGCACCCGGAATTTCTGCCGTGGTATTGACGCCAGACTGTCCTAGACATCTGGCGCACACCGACGGCGCGTTACATTACTGAACGCAATACAAGAAAAGCTGTGTGATTATGGCTGACTTTGCAGAAACTATCGCCAATCAGTTGAAGATCCAACCGGCCCAGGTGGCCGCAACCATCCAACTCCTGGACGACGGCAATACCCTCCCCTTCATCGCCCGCTACCGCAAGGAGGCCACCGGCAGCCTGGACGAAGAACAGATCCGGCGCATCACCGGGCTGCTGGAGGGGCTGCGCAAGCTGGAGCAGCGCCGGGCCGCCATCGTGGCTGCCATCCAGGAGCAGGGCCAGTTGACGCCCGAACTCCACCAGCAGCTCCTGGCCGCGGATACCCTCACTGCGCTGGAGGACCTCTACCAGCCCTACCGGCCCAAACGCCGAACCCGAGCCAGCATGGCCCGGGAGAAGGGCCTTCAGCCCCTGGCCGACCAGATCCTGGCCCAGCCACGGAGCCGCGCCACCGCAGCAGAGCTGGCTGCCCCCTACGTCAACGGCCAGGTGACGGACCCGGAGGAAGCCCTGGCCGGGGCCCGGGACATTGTGGCCGAGGTGCTGAGCGACCACCCAGAGGTGCGCCGCATGACCCGGGAGCAGGCCCTGCGCTTCGGCACCGTCCAGGTCGGCAAGGTGGACGGCGCCGACGACCCCCGGGAGGTCTACCGGCTTTACTACGATTTCAAGCTGCGGGCGGATCGCCTGCGGCCCCACCAGATTTTGGCCCTGAATCGGGGTGAAGCCCAGAAGGTGCTGAGGGTCAGCCTGGAGGTGCCCCCGCCACGGGGGATGCCGGACTGGCGCGCGGCCATTGCCGCCATGTTTCGCCCGGATCCCCGGTCGCCCCTGGCCCCGCACCTGCTCCTGGCGGCAGAGGATGCGGCCCGGCGGCTGCTCTTGCCGGCCATCGAGCGGGACGTGCGGCGTACCCTCACCGAAATGGCGGAGGCCCACGCCATCCGCATCTTCCCCGCCAACCTCCGCAGCCTGCTCAGCCAGCCCCCCCTGGCCGGCCAGATCGTCCTGGCCATCGATCCAGGCTTCCGTACCGGCTGTAAGGTAGCTGTGGTCGATCCCACGGGCAAGGTGCTGGACACAGCCACCATCTATCCCCATCCGCCCCAGCAGCGCTGGCGTGAGGCCCTGGCCACCCTGGCCGGGCTGGCCCGACGCCACCGGGTCACCCTCTTTGCCGTGGGCAACGGCACCGCCTCCCGGGAGACCGAGCTGCTGGTGGCCGAGCTCCTTCGCTCCTGGCCGGAGGATGAGGGCACCCGGCCCCGGTACCTGATGGTCAACGAGGCGGGCGCCAGCGTCTACAGCGCCAGCCCCCTGGCCCGGGCCGAGCTGCCCGACCTGGACGTGAGCATGCGCAGCGCGGTTTCCCTGGCCCGCCGGGTCCAGGATCCCCTGGCCGAGCTGGTGAAGATCGATCCGAAATCCATCGGCGTGGGGATGTACCAACATGATGTGGACCAGAAGGCGCTGGCCCAGGCGTTGGACGGCGTGGTGGAGAGCGTGGTGAACCAGGTGGGCGTGGACGTCAATACGGCCTCGCCCGCGCTGCTGACCTACGTGGCCGGCATCGGCCCCAAGCTGGCCGAACGCATCGTCGCCCACCGGGATCAGCACGGCCCCTTTCCCAACCGGCAGGCGCTCCTGCAGGTTCCCGGCCTGGGTCCCAAGGTCTTTCAGCAGGCGGCCGGCTTCCTGCGCATCCGCACGTCGGGCGCGCCCGGCAGCCATCCCCTGGACGCCAGCGCCATTCACCCGGAGAGCTATCCCGTGGCGGAGGCCCTGTTGGCCCGGGCCGGCCTGAGCCTGGACGCCCTGGCCCAGGAGGGGCCGGACGCCCTGGCTGCGCGGCTGGAGGCGCTGCGGGCCCAGGTGCCCCTGGCCCAACTGGCTGCCGAACTGGGCACCGGTGAGCCCACCCTGGCGGATATCTTTGAGCAACTGGTGCGACCCGGCCGGGATCCCCGAGAAGATCTGCCCAGGCCCATCCTGCGCAGCGACGTCCTGACCATGGAGGACCTGCAGCCGGGGATGCGCCTGGTCGGTACCGTGCGCAACGTGGTGGATTTCGGCGCCTTCGTGGATATCGGCGTCAAACAGGACGGCCTGCTCCACCGCAGCCAGATCCCCTTTGGCACCCTGCTCCAGGTGGGTGACGTGCTCCAGGTGGAGATCCTGGGGGTGGAAATTGAGCGGGGGCGCATCAGTTTGGGATGGGCCGAGGAGATGGCCCCCGCCTGATGCCCGCACGGCGCAGTGGGTAGGTGCCGTTTCCATACCGCACGAAGGTGGTCCCGTATGGAAACGGTGCCTGCGGCTCAGCTCCCCGGCCAGCGGGCCACCGGGGTCTGGCCGCCGTAGACCTGCTGGCCTACCTGCACCAGCACCTCGGCCTCCAGGGGCAGGTAGAGATCCACTCGGCTGCCGAAGCGGATCAGCCCAAACCGCTCTCCCCGCTGCAGGGTATCCCCTGGTTGGCACCAGCAGACAATACGCCGGGCCAACACGCCGGTCATCTGGACCACGGCCAGGGGCCCGCGCGGGGTGGTGAGGCCAATGAAGTTGGCCTCGTTGGCGTCGGCTTCAGGCCGGTACGCAGGGAGAAAAGCGCCGGGCTGGTAGTGGATCTCTTGCACCATCCCCGCATAGGGGCTGCGCTGCACATGGACGTCCAGCAGGCTGAGGAAGGTGACGATACGGCGGGCCGGCCCCTGGAAAAAGCGGGCCTCCTCCACCACCTCGATCCGCTGGATGCGTCCGTCGGCTGCAGCCAGGATGACGGCCTGGTCCGGGTTCTGGGGCGCGCGGTCGGGATCTCGGAAAAAGTAGCAGACCCAGGCCCAGAGCAGCCCGCCCAGGGCCGCCAGCCACCGCTGCCGGATCGCCATGCCCACGCCTGTCAGGGTAGCCAAGCCGAGGAAGATGGCCGGGACCTCCCGCCAGGCTGTGCGGATTGCCCGTCTCATGACCGGGCCCTCCCCAGTCGTTGGTCGCCTCTCCCGGCCTGTTGCTGGAGGCCGTAGAGGGGGCCCACCACTGCGTACAGAGAGAGGAGGGCGAAGGGAACCACCTGCCAGCCGCCCCAGATCCAGGCCCACCCAGCGGTCAGCAATGGCAGGATGAGCCAGGGGATTGGGGCAGTGGCCACATGCTTCAGCTTGGGATAGGGGAACGGGCTTACCATCAGAAAGCTGACCACGGCCACCACCACCGTCCACCACAGGTTCAGGGTCCAGTGTTGCCAGAAACTGCCCGCAATGAGGAGCATGCTGGCCACGGGGATGGGCATCCCGGTGAAGAACGCGCTACGGCAGGTGGGCTGGGCGTTGTAGCGGGCCAGGCGGCAGGCGCCGGCCAGGGCGAAGATGACCGAAGCGAAGATGGCCGTGGTGGGGTGGACGCCCACACCCAGCATCAGGTAGTAGAGGAGAATGGTGGGCGCCACGCCGAAGGTCACCATGTCGGCCAGGGAATCCAGCTGTTTGCCGATGTCGGTGGTGGCGTTCAGCCGGTGGGCCAGCTGGCCGTCCACCGCATCCAGCACGGAACCGGCCAGGATGAACAGCGCGCCCAGTACAAAGCGCTGGTCGGCCAGGACAGTGATGGCGGCGATGCCCAGAAACAGGGAGCCCAGGGTGGCTGTGCTGGGCAGCAGCAGGTGAAGCGGATGGGGGCTAGAAAGTTTTTCCTGCTCGGTCATGGGGTCATCTCCTGGGTGGCTAATGGTTTCTGCCAGTAGTAGACCCAGGCGGGCGGCAGGTTGCGGAGGACCAGCCGCCGGCCCACCTGGTAGCGGGCGGCAAAGGAGGCAATGACGGCCTGGCGGGCGTCCATATCTGCCCGGGCGGCGCCGATGCTGAGGCGTCGTTTTAGTTCCCCCAGCACCGCATACTTCACGTAGCTGAATACCCCTCCGGGCTTCAGGTGTTCCATCATCAGGGTGAGTAGGGATTCCACCATGGCGGCCGAGAAGTTGCTCAGGGGTAGGCTGAAGACGATGAAATCGTAGCGGGTAGCCAGGGGAAAGTGGAGCAGGTTGCCGTTGATCAGGCGCACATCCACGCCAGGGCAGGAGAGGAGCCCTTCCCGCTGCAACCGGGCGTGGAGAAAGGCGGTCAGGGGCGAACTCAGCTCCACCAGGTCCAGGCTGTCGCCGGGCTGCAGGCGGGGGATCAGCTCACAGGTAAACGAGCCGGTGCCGGGGCCGGCCTCCAATACCCGAATGGGGCCAGAACGTCGGGCAATCCACGCGGTTGCAGCCTTTCCCAGCGCGGCGGAGCTGGGCAGGATGGCGCCGATCTGGGTCTGATTGTGGACAAACTGGCGCCAGAACAACAGGGCGCTGTGGCTGGTCATGGATTTCTCAGTCCTCGTCTATGGTTGTGGGTGTGGGATGCATCCCGCCGGCGAGCGGACGCCTTCAAACACCGCCCGGGCTCATCTACCACAAAGGTGCGCTACCCACCCCGGTTTCGCAGGGGACCGAACAGGTTCGCACACACTTGGGAGATGAGCCACACCGCCTGTCTGTCCTCTGGGGGAAGCCCCCCGTGGGATGGGCACCGCCGATATGGCAGCTGCAGCCGGCCCTGGGGATGGGACTTTCAGATGGATCGCTTAGGTGCTGGGGCCGCAGCTGGCCGACGGACCCAGGATCGTCAGCGGTCAACAGATTTCACGGATTATAGCACAGGCAGGATGTCAAGGCCCATCCGGAAACGGGAGACGAGGGCCATCGGCTTCCGCCAGGCAGGATGGGTAGGAGGTAGCGGATGGGTGAAGGCAGGAAACAACCATGGCCCCCGACACGGCTGGTGGCCGGCGTGGGGGGCGCCATCGGATTTTGTATCCTGGGGGATTCCCTATTGTACAGCATTCTGCCGTTGGAGGCTGCGAACCTGGGCATCGGCCTGCCCCTGGTGGGCCTGCTCCTCAGCGTCAACCGGCTGGTCCGTCTGGCGTCCAATACCTGGGCCAGCACCCTGTACGAGCGGATGGGGCCGCGCCGGCCCTTCCTGGCTGCGGTGGGTGTGGGCCTCTTTTCCACCTGGGAGTATGGGCTGGGGCTGGGCTTTGCCGCCTTTCTGGCCGCGCGCATGGCCTGGGGAATAGCCTGGTCGGCCCTGCGCCAGGGTGGCTACCAGGCCGTCTGGTCGGGGCCGACCAGCACCAAGGGACGCCTGACGGGGCTGCTCTGGGGGCTGGTGCGCCTGGGCAGCGCGGTCAGCGTTTTGGGCGGCGGCTACCTGTATGACCTGGTGGGCTATCGGAACACCCTGTGGGTGGTCACGGGCGTCACCGCGCTGGCGGTTCCCCTGGCCTATGGGCTCCGCTGGCCGCCTTTTTCCCCTGCCCAGGGGCGGCCACCTGCCCAGGCGGTCGGCCCAGCCGTGACGAACCCGGGGGCGGCCCTGGGACGGCGCCTGGCCCAGGCACGGAACAGCCTGGGGCTTGCCCTGGCGCTGCCGGCCCAGCGATGGCTGATCGTGGCCGCCTTTTTCGAATACCTCCTCAGCGGCGTGGTGATCTCCACCACCTCCCTCTTTCTGGCCGGCCGCATAGAACTGGAGGGGGGCGCGCTCCTGTGGGGGGCGGGCGTCGCCACCGTCGCCGGCCTGCTCCACGGTACCCGCTGGCTCACAGATCTGGTCCTGGGGCCCGGGGTGGGTGCCCTGTCCGACCGCTTGGGCCAGGCCAACACCGCCCTGGCCATTGGTGGGGTGCTGTTGTTGGGGATCGCCGGGGCCGTCCTCTTGCCCCTGCCCCTGGCCATCCTCTGCCTCTTCCTGACGCTCATGGGCGACGGCGCCCTACACATCGTCATGAGCGCGGCCGCGACGGGTGGGGCCGCGGCCACACCCCGGCCCCACCTGTTCATCGGCATCTTCACCACCACCGGCGATGCGGGCTCTGCCCTGGGGCCCTTATTGGCCTACTCGGGGGGAACGTGGATTGGGCTGCCGGCCATGTACTTGGCCATGGCCGTGGCGCTGCTGGCCGCAGTCGCTCGCTTCTGGTCCCTCTCGCCGGCTGTGGCCAGGGCGGCCCGTCCCGCCCCTGAATAAATTCCGGTGGTAGGCCGTAGGTCACCCATCCCTGCGTGACCGAGGCGCAGGGACCTCTGTCCGGCCAGGAGACCGGACCTACGGCGTGATACCGGTTTTCGTAGGGGCGGGCCGCCGTGCCCGCCCGCTGTCGCCAGCTACGAGCTGCGCCTACGGCGGGGTGTCGGTTTTCGTGGTGGCGGTCCGGAGGAATGCGCATCCTTCAAAGACGGCGCACCCAGAGGCGATAGGGGCCGGTGCCTGTCTCGCTGAAATGGCGGACATGCACCTGATAGGTGCCAGGGGAGAGGGGCTGCTCCAGGCGCGCGTTGAGCAGCCAGCCGCTGTCGTCGTCGTGGGCCAGGCGCCGGCCCTCCAGGTCCAAGAGCTCCAGGGTGACGTCGGTGCTGCCTTCGGTTTCCAGCACATGAGGGCCGGCCTGATCGATGACCAGGGTGTAGCGGTGGACCTCCCCCGGCGTGGCCAGGGTGGCGTCCACAGGCGGGCCATCCACCACGAGCTGGCCAGGCGGCGGGGCATGGTCGAAAGGATAGATGACACCGATGAACTGCCTGTCCATGGGCGAGAGTACCTTGTTCCACCCCACCTGGAAGACGCCGTCCGTGAACTGGGGCGGAATGGGGTAAAGCATGATGGACTGGGGATCGAACTGGGAGTAGTTGGTGACCGTGCTGTCGTAGACCTGGAAGATGTTGACGTCCACCTCTTCCCGGCTCCAGAAGTTGGGCGGGCCCGCGTAGAAGGCGTAGATGGCCTCTCGGTTCCAGGGGATGCGGCCGGCCGGGTTTTGATGTTCGTGGATCAGGCCCAGGGCGTGGCCGAATTCGTGGAGGACCACCTGGGAGACCTCGTCGTTGGGCGTGGCGGGGGTCAGCCAGCCCAGGTTGATGGTGGGGTCATTGGGGCCGATGCGGGGGTCCAGGGCGTCGGTGCCGATGAAGGACCAGGACCCCCCCGGGGTGAAGGAGACCCGCAGTACGGCGTCGGGTGCGTCGTCGAAGACCAGGGTGATGTTGGCGTAGTTGCACCACTCCTGGGCGAAGGTGGCCACCTTCTCCTGCACCCGGTCGTCGCCGTCCAGGAAGCGGACGTGGAGGGTGCGCTGGTGGGGGGGCCAGAGTTTGTTCCGGTCTGCAGCCAGCCGGGCGTCTCGGGTTTGGGGCGCCGGTCCTGTCGCCGGTGGCAGGCGCCGGTCCACACAGACCTTCAGGATGTCTGTGCGCATAGGGCTATGCCGGCTCCCGGTAGACGCCGACCTTGTACTCGCCGGTGCGCTGTTCGCTGAAGTGGCGGATGCGCAGGGTGTACCGTCCGGGGGCCAGTATCTGGACGATGCGGGCGTTGAGGCGGCGACCGCTGTCATCGTCCTGGGCGATGAAATGGGCTTCGTTGTCCGGCCCGAAGAGGCTCATCACCACATCGGTCCGCCCTTCGGTTTCCATCCGATAGCGACCGCCTTCACTCACCACGAAGGTGAAGGTATCGATCTCCCCCGGCGCGCCGATGGAGGCGGCCACCGCCGGTCCGTCGATGGTCAGCTCGTTTTCCGGCTTTTGCTCAAAGGGGTAGAGGATGGCCACAAAGTCTTTGTCCGTCTGGGAGAGCTCCTTATTCCAGCCCACCTCGAAGTCGCCGATGGTGAACTCATTGGGGATGGGGTAGAGCATGATGGACTGGGGGTCGAACTCGGAGAATTGGGAGATGGTGGCGCTGTAGCGGATGAAGAGGTTCACGTCTACCTGCTGCCGGTTCCAGAAGTTGGGCGGGCCCTGGTAATACTGGTAGACCGCCTCCCTGTTCCAGGGAATACTGGTGGACGGGTTTTGGTGTTCGTGGTAGCAGCCCAGCGCATGGCCGAACTCGTGGGTCACCACCCGGGAGTATTCATCCAGAGGGGTGGAGCGGGTCAGCCAGCCGAAGTTCATGGTGGGCTGGTTCTTGGGGATGCTCAGCGCGTCGGTACCGATGTAGGACCAGGAGCCCTTTTGCTGGAAGGAGATGCGGATCTCCGCGTCGGGGTCGTCGCCAAACTCAAACTTGATGTTGGCATACTGGCTCCAGACGTGGGCGAAAGGCTGCAGCCGCTCCTGGACCACCGGATCGCCGTCCAGGAAACGCACCCGCAGGGTCCGGCCGGGCTTCCACAGCTTGCCAGTCAGCGCAGCCAGGGCTTCTGGCTGAAAGTCCGGTCGGGCGGCCGGCGCCAGGGTTCGGGCCGGCGGAATCTGGGGCGCGTTGAGGGGATTTTCCGCCACCGACCGGCGCATAAAATCCACCAACAGCTCGACCGGCAACGCGCGGTCAATACAGGCTTTGATCACTTGCTCGGACATGGTTTGCTCCTTTGGGCAGTGGGGGGCATCCGGTGGTCGGGGCTGGGTAACTGTTTAGCCTCCATCCTCCTGACCCTCTTCCCCCAGCGGGGGAAGGGAGAATGATGGCGTTTTTGCGCTGTACAGCGCAAAAACGAACGATTCGTCGCCCCTTTTCCCATTTTGCGAGGGAAAGGGGCTGGGGTGAGGGGGTACCTCGCCCCTGATTATATCGGTGGGGAGTTGCCCATGTCAATCCAGTTTCGTGGCCGGCCATGGGCGGGCTGTTCCATTCACATCGGGGCTGCTTTGGGGTGGCGCGGCAAAATAAGGTACAATGGGCGAATGTTGGCGTATGGATCACACAGAGCAAGGGAATGACCATGAGTGGAATCATTTTGCCAGGCCAGGACAAAGAGCCGAAGCCCCAGGGCGGCATTGAATTACCCCGGGGATATGGCCGGCGGGCCCAGGAGAAGCCACAGGAGGCACCGGCCCCAGCAACACCGCCTGCCGAGACAGGGACCCAGGGGTTCACAGCCCCAAGCGCCTCGCCTGGCAGCCGGCCCGGCCGGCAACCCGCCGGTCGTGGCCCCGAGCTACTCTTCCCACCCCAGGGCGCACGGGTCCAGTGCCCTTCCTGCGGCACGCCGTACGTGGTACCCGTCTTTTCCATCATCGACCTGGGCGCCAACCCGGAGCTGAAGGCCCCCCTGTTAAGCGGCCAGATCAACGTGGCCGTCTGCCCCAACTGTGGCACCGGCGGCGCGCTGGGAGCCCCGCTGCTGGTCCACGACCCGGAGCACCAGTTCCTGGGCATCTACGCGCCGGCGGAACTCAACCAGCAGGACATGCAGCTCCAGAAGGCCATCGGCGACCTCACCCAGGCGCTCATGCGCAAGCTGCCGCCGGAGGCCCGCAAGGGCTACCTCCTCCAGCCCCGTCAGTTCCTGGACTGGCAGAGCTTCGTGGAGAAGCTGTGGGAATTTGAAGGCGTGACCCCGGAGATGCTCCGCCGCCAGCGGGACCAGTCCGAGCTGCTCCAGCGCCTCTCCCGCCTGGTGGACGACGACAAGGCCCTGGAGATCGCGCTGGAACGGAGCGCCCACCTGATCGACCAGGATTTCTTCTCCCTGCTGGATCAATTGACCCTGCTCATGCGCGGCCAGGGGCAGATGGATCAGGCCAGTGCCCTGCTCAAGCTGCGGGAAAAGCTGCTGGAGACCACCCCGGCCGGCCAGGAGGTGAAGGCCCGCCAGCAGCGGGTACGTCAACTGCTGGAACGAATCCAGGGAGCGAAAAACCGGAACGAGCTGCTCTCCATTGTGTTGGAAGCGTGGCAGGAGCCCGACGGCCAGCAGATGGTGGGAAGCCTGGCCATTGCCACCGGTGGCCAACTCATGGACTACCAATTCCTCATGGCCCTCTCGGAACGCATCGGCGCGACGCAGGATCCGGAGGCCCGCAAGCGGCTGGAAGAGCTGCGCCAGTTTATCCTGGAGGTTCAGCAACAGATCGTCGCCCAGCAACAGCAGAGCCAGGAATCGGCCGCCCAACAAGCCCAGGCCCTGCTCCAGGAGGTGCTCCAGGCCCAGGATCCCCGGGCTGTCCTCCAGGAAAACGCGGATCTGGTGGACGAGACTTTCCTGGCCCTGTTGGCCGCTAACCTCCAGGCCGCGGAACGCAACAAAGCCACGGCCGCCGCACGCCGCCTGCGCCAGATCTACGAGCTGGCCCTGAAGATCCTCCAGGAGAACATGCCGGAGGAGCTCCAGCTCCTCAACGACCTGTTGGCAGCGCCCGACGACGCCACCGTGCGCCGCCTGCTCAAGGAAAAGCGTCCCCTCCTGACCCGGGAGTTTCTGGACAGCCTGACGCCCCTGGAGGCGGAGATGCGCCAGGGAGGTCGGGCCGACATCGCCGACCGCATCAAGTCCCTCCGGGGCCAGATCGCCCTCATGATGTAGGGCGAGATAGGATAGAAGCGAGAAATCGGGTATGTCCACTGCCACCACGCCTGCCGACTCCCCCTCCGCCCAATCCAGAAGCGCCGACAGCCCACAAGGGACTCCCCTGTCGGCTGAAATTGTCACCACCGGCACCGAGATCCTGCTGGGGGAGATCGTGGATACCAACGCCGCCTGGATCGCGCAGCAGCTCCGGGAAGCTGGCATCAACCTCTACTACAAGACCACCGTGGGCGACAACGAACCTCGCCTACGGGGGGTCATCGAGCTGGGCCTGAGCCGCAGCGACGTGATCCTGGTCACCGGTGGCCTGGGGCCTACGGCCGATGACATCACCCGTCAGGCCATCGCCAACGCCACCGGGCGCCCCCTGGTGCTGCATGAAGGGGCCCTGGCTGCCCTCCAGGAACGCTTCGCCCGCTTGGGTGTCCCCATGACCGAAAACAATCGCCAGCAGGCCCTGATCCCGGCCGGCGCCATCCTGATTGAAAACCCGGTGGGTACCGCGCCCGGCTTCATCGTGGAAACGGAGCAGGGGACCGTCATCGCCCTGCCTGGCGTCCCCCGAGAAATGAAACATCTGATGACCGAGACGGTCCTGCCCTATCTGCGGGCCCGCAGCGGCCACACCGGCATCATTCGACGACGGATCCTCCGCACCGTGGGCATCGGCGAAAGCGCCATCGACAGCCGGCTGCGGGATCTGATGGACAGCCCCAACCCCACGGTGGGCCTGGCTGCCCACATGGGCCAGGCGGACGTGCGCATTGTGGCCCGGGCCGCCACCGCGGACGAAGCCGAAGCCCTGCTGGACGCCCTGGAGGCCCGCATCCGGGAGCGCATCGGCGAGTTCATCTACAGTACCACGCCCGACGAGCCCTTTGAGCGCACCGTCGTTTCCCTCTTGCAGGCCGCAGGGGCCACGGTGGCGGTGTTGGAGAGCGACCAGGATGGCATCCTGGCCCGCCGGCTCTCCACTGGGCTGGAGAGTTACCGGCCGGTGATCGCCGCCTGGATCGCCAACGCCCCCGGGAGCCCTTTGGGCGTGCCCGAACCGGCGCGGAGCATGCTGGCCGGGCTGCCCATGCCCCAGAACCTGACGGATGACCAGGTACAGGCGGTGGCCCAGGCCCTGCATCAGGCCACCGGGGCCACCTACGGGCTCCTCTGGCTGGGGACGGCAGGGGCCGATGAAGGCGTCTTCGGCCGCACGCCGGGCAAGACCTGGCTGGCCGTGGCCGGCCCCAGGGACGTCACTGCGGCCTTCGTCCCCTTCGGCGGTCAGGACGAATACACCCTGGTACGCATTAGCAACCAGGCGCTGGGGATGCTGTGGCAACAACTGCGGACATTATCCTGACCCTGTTGGACCAGGCCAATCCTCTCAAACAATTACCCCGGACCGGTTGGCTGCTGGCCGGCGTGGCCGACCCGGAGTCGGTGGCCGAGCACAGCCATGCCACCGCGCTGTTGGCCCTCTTCCTGGCCGAATCCATCAACGCGGACTGGCAGGCCCAGGGGCTCAGCCAGCCCCTGCGGGTGGACCGGGTGGTGCGCCTGGCCCTGATCCACGATCTGGCCGAGGCGGTCCTGACCGACCTGCCCCGGCGCAGCAGCCAGGTGTTGGGAGCGGCGGTGAAGCAGGCGGCCGAGCGACGGATCCTCCAGGAACTGTTGCAGGACCTGCCCAACGGCGAGGCGCACGTGCAGCTCTGGGAAGAATATGCCGCGGCCAGCACGCCGGAGGCCCGCCTGGTGCAGGATGCGGACAAACTGGAAATGGTTCACCAGGCCCTCTGCTACCAGCGGCGGGGCCATCGGCATCTCCAGGAATTCTGGGAAGGCCACCGGTGGCACTACCACTTGAGCCAGGCGCTCTTTGAAGCGCTGAGCCGCGCCAGAGGATAATTATTTTATTTGTGTTTTATTTGTGGACTATTCGTGGAGGCACTTGTGTGAACAGACCGTCATGGTTGTTGGGGTCACTGGTATTTTGTGCCCTTTTTTTGCTCAGTGGCTGCCAGCAAAAGGTCTTTGTCGGTTTTCCCACGCCCACACCCACCAGCGCCCTGATCGCGTCCATCACCGTGGTGAACGCAGAGGACGCCCCCATGCCGCCGGTGGGCCCTCGCACGGTAAATCCCTTCCTGGCCTTGCGCCGGTCCGGCGTGAGCCGTTCTTCAGCCTCCCTGGAGACCGGTGGCGGCCCACCCTTTGACTGGCGCGAGACGGAAAATTACCTGATCCTGGGCACCGACCGGCGGGATGGGTGGACCAACTGGCGTACCGACACCATCATGGTGGTGGGCCTGGACTGGCGCCTGCGGCGGGCTGCCGTCCTGAGCATCCCCCGGGATCTCTACATCGAGATCCCCGGCTACGGCTGGGGACGCATCAACCAGGTGGACTACATCGGCGAGAAGGTGCTGAAGGTGGAGGGCGGCGGCCCGGCCCTGGTCTCCACTGTGTTGAGTAACACCCTGGGCATCCAGACCGGGCACTGGATCCGCTTTGAGATGAACGGCTTCGTCTCCGTGGTGGACGCCGTGGGCGGGGTGACCGTCCACCTGGACTGCCCCTTCTACGAGCCCATCTTTAACCTCACCACCAACTCGTGGGACTACTTTACCCTGCCCGCGGGCGAGGTGCATATGGACGGCGATACGGCCTACTGGTTCGTCCGCCTGCGCCTGCGGGAGAGCGACATTGGCCGGGCCCGGCGCCAGCGCCAGTTCCTTTGGGCCCTGCGGGACCAGGTGCTGCAGACCAACCTCCTGCCCCGGGTGCCGGAGCTCTGGCTGGCCTTCCGGGATTCCTTCACCACCGATTTAACCCTGCTGGAAGTCCTGGACCTGTTGCGCTTTGGCATCAGCCTGGATCCGGCCAACGTTCGGGCCGCGGGCATCACCCTCAAGGAGCTCCAAAGCTACACCACCGAGAACGGCGCGTCGGTGCTCATCATCACCGATCCAGAAAAGGTACAGGCCGTGGTGGAGAACATCTGGGACGCGCCGGCCATGGTGGACAGCAACCGGCAGGACAGCGAGCGCTGCGAACCCATCCCCACCGGGCCGCCCAACCTCACCGTGGAGGCCGTGCCCACGCCCGGCAGCACGCCCGTGCCGGACACCGCGCCCATCGAGGTGCCGGGCGAGGAGAACAACGAAACCATCGGCGCCGAAGGCCAGCTCGACACCGGCGGGGGCTGACCCACCCTTGTGGCTCAGGACGCAGGTCACGCATCCTTGCGTGACAGTGGCACAAGGAACGCTCTTTTGGCACCCACGTCCGGCCAGGAGGCCGGACCTACGACCGGGTACATTGACGCCATACGGTACTAGCTTGCCGCCTCCCAGGCCTCCCGCACCTGTGCCACGCTGGCCAGCAGCCAGCGCCGATCGCCGAAGATCTGGAGGGTGATGGTGCCGTCGTAGCGGAAGCTACGCAGGTCCCGTAGCTCCCGCTCCAGGTGGATGCCGCCGGCCCGGGGCGCGCCGATGGGCAGGTGGTCGTCGGCACTGCCGTCGTTGTCGCTCAGGTGGACGTGGCACAACCGGTCTGCCAAGGCGAAGAGGTAGTCCCGGGTCATGCTGCGGGCCGTCTCCACATTACCGTGGCCGATGTCATAGGTCAGGCCCAGGCCGGGTACCCGGCTGAAGATCTCCCGGAAGTACTTGAGCTGATGGCGGTTCTGGGGGCTGTTCTCCAGGGCCACCTGAACACCCCGCTCGGCGCCGTGCTGCACCAGGATGCTGAAGAGCTGCCGACAGTACTCGTAGCCGGTGGCCTCGGGCATGTAGGCCGGCCACCCCCGGAAGCCCATGGTGCAGAGCTGGGCACCCACCCGTTGGGCTGCATCCACCGTCCGGCGCAACTCGTCCAGCGCGGCCTGGCGCACCAGGGGCGAAGGGTTCTCCACGGGCAGGTACGGGGCGGCGTGGGCCAGCACCTGCAGGCCCGCGTCGGCGATGGCCCGGCCCACGGCCGCCCAGTCCTGGGCCTCCAGGGCTGCGGCCGGCGCCTGGAAGGTCAGCTCCACGAAGTCGAAGCCCTGCTTGCCGATCCACCGGATCTCCTCCAGCAGGTTGCGACGAGGGTCATTCATCGCGCCCAGTTGCATTCATACCTCCTTTCCATGCATGACTCTTCGGTGTTCACCCGTGAAATCTGTGATTCCTGCCGTGGAGTCATGCATCCATCTGCTGAAACCGGGAGAACCGGCGGGCCAGAGGCGGGGCCACCGTCAGGACCAGCGTACCCAGCAGCCCTGCCACCATGGCCCCCATACCCCAGCCCGGCGCCTGGGGATGGTTGTAGAGCAGACTGAACTGGGGCAGGAGCCGCAGGAAACCGGCCACCGGCCAGATCGCCGCCGCGAGTTGGAGGACGGCCACCAGCGTCCCGGTCACCCCCTGGGGCAGCAGGGCCCAGAAGGGGCTGAGGAGCAGGGCCGTCAGACACAGCCCCATGGCCATCGTCTGGGTGCGAAACTCCGGCGTGAGGAGCAGGTCGGGGCTCCAGGCCGGGGGCAGCATGTTGAGGGCCGCCACCCCCGCCACCAGCAGCAGGAATCCCCGCAGGGGCCAGCTGTAGGCCAGCTCCTGGCGAAAGGCCAGCAGGCTGGCTGCCAGGCTGACGGCCAGCAGGGGCAGGTAGAAGCCCTCCCGCCAGAGGGTGAGGGCACCGCTGCGCACCGCGGGCAGAAACTTGACCACCTCGGCCAGGTCCAGGCCGGTGATGACCAGCCCGGCCACCGGGTGGTCGATCCAGGGGCCGAAGTAGCCGGCCAGGCTCAGCAGCAGGCTGAAGGGCAGCAGCCAGCGTCGGTGGCGGTTCACGGGGTCCACGGTCATGGGGCCTGGCGGCGGCTCAGGCGGGTCTCCTGGCGGCGGCGCCCCTCCTCGAAGCGGCGTCGCTCCTCGTCGTTCTGCAGCGCCAGCGGCGGCACAGCCGTGGGCCGTAGCCGGTCGTCCAGGGCCACGTAGACGAAGTAGGCGCTGTTGGTGTGGGTGACCTCACCCGTCAGCAGATTTTCGGCCTCCACCCGCAGCTCCACCTCCATGCTGGTCCGGCCCACGTAGGTGATGCGCCCGTGGACCAGGAGCAGCTGACCCACGTACACCGGCTGGTGGAAGGTGACGCTGTCCACGGTGACGGTCACCGCGGGGCGGCGGGCGTGGCGGCTGGCCACAATGCCGCCGCATTCATCGCACAGTTTGAGGAGCACGCCGCCGTGGACCGTCCCCAGGCTGTTGGAGTGTTCGGGCTGCATGAACTGGGTGAGGGTGAGGGCGCTGTCGGCCACGGTGCGGGGCCGCAGGTCGGTGGGTGTCATGGTCGGGATCCTTTCATGACAGGGTTTTCGCGTAGGCAGCGATCAGCTGTTGGGCGCTGCGCTCCCAGGTGAATTGGGCGGCGTGGGCCCGCCCGGCTTCCCGCAGGCGGGCCCGCAGCTGCCCATCCTGGGCCAGCTGCAGGATGCCCTGGGCAATACTCTCCACCTCTTCGGCGTGGACGTAGAGGGCGCCGGGGCCGCCGGCTTCGGGCAGGCAGGAGTTGTCGCCGGTGAGCACGGGGGTGCCGCAAGCCAGGGCCTCCACGATGGGGAGCCCAAACCCTTCGTATAGCGATGGGTAGGCGAAGAATTCGGCGGCTGTGTAAAGCGCGGGCAGGTCCTCGTCGGCCACGAAGCCGGGAAAGTGGACATGCTCCTCCAGGCCCAGCTCCTGCACCCGGGCGAAGATGGCGTCGTAGAGCCATCCCTTGCTGCCGCCGATGACCAGGCGGTGGGGTAGCCGGGCCTCCTGGCGGGCCTGGTAAAAGGCCTCGATCAGGCGCACGAAATTCTTGCGGGGCTCCAGCCGGCTCAGGCCCAGGATGAAGGGGCGGTCACCGATGCCGTAGCGTTGGCGCACGGCCGCAAGCCGGGCTGGGTCGGTGATGGGCCGGAAGCGGCTGTGGTCCACCGCGCCCTGGACCACGCTGATGGCCTCTGCCGGCACCTGCCACTGCTCCTGCAGATCCCGGGCCGTGTGGTGGCTGTCGGCGACGATGTGGTCGGCCCGGCGCACGCTGCGGGGCACCACCACGTTCAGGTAGTGGTGGAGGCTGGGCAGGGCGGCATCCGGGTAGAAGAGGAAGGCCAGGTCGTGGACGGTGAGGATCTTGCGGCGGGCGTTGCTGGGCGGCAGCACAAAATCGGTGGCGTGGAAGAGATCCAGTGGGCCGCCGGTAAACCAGTCCACCCGGGGCCAGGGGCAGTCCAGCCGATGCCACAGGCGCACCATGTTGCGCTCGCTGATGGGCGTGGTGTGGAGGGGCAGGGGGGCTGCCCGGCGCTGGGCGGCCGTCACCCGGCCCACCACAAAGAGCCGTAGGTCATACTCCTGCCCGTGGCCGGCAATCAACGCCTGGACCTGCCCACGCACGATGCGGCCGATGCCTGCCTGCTGACGGATGGCCGGTGTGTAATCGATGGCGATGGTGGTCACCTGCCCTTGAATTCGCTCCCCTCACAACCCCCGGTAGGTCCAGAGGCGGTTGGCCGTGAAGTTCCAGAAGAGGACCACGCCGATGGCAAAGAGCTTGGCCACGTTGTAGCTCACGGTAAAGGCCACACTTTTGTGGCCGATGAAGGACATCCAGTAGGGCTCGGTCAGGTGGTGGATGGTCAGGAAGACCAGCTGGTTGATGCCCAGGCCGATAAGGCTGACCGAGGCAAACTGGGCCAGCTGTCCACCCGCCTGGCGTTCCCGGCTTTCCGGGAATGTCCAGCGCCGATTCAACGTGAAGTTTTGCAGCACCGCTGCCGTAAAGCTACAGGCGTTGGCCACGAAGAGTGGGGCGCCGAACAGTTGAATCAACAGGTTCAGGATGGTGAAGTCAGTGATCGAGCCGGCTGCGCCGACGATGGCAAATTTAACGAAGCGTTTCACTTCTCTGCGGTTGGCCCGAGCCAGATCCCGCACCTGTGTGATGGTCAATCCTACTCTCCACTGGTTTCTAGTACGGTTTGGCGTAAGTACCACGGCAGAAATTCCGGGTGCCCTCTGGGCGCACTACCTCGAGGGGGATACCATCGGCGAATTTCTGCCGGGATTTGCTAGGCTGGTTTTCGATGTATCCGGCTGGGCCAGGCTCAACGTGGCCAGCCCGATGGCAATATGAACGTAGATGCCCTGGACAAAGAGGTTATCGAACCCGTTGTGGACGGTCAGGTGGGCCAGCATGCCCAGGAGGCCCAGCGCCAGGGCTGCCTGCCATCCGTCTCCGCCTTCGGCCAGGGCTGCCTTCCGGCGTTGCCACAGCCAACCGGCGACCATCAGCCACAGAACCAGGTAGGCCGCCAACCCCAGGAGCCCGGTCTCGCCCAGCACGTTCAGGTAGATGTTGTGGGCGTGGCCCAGGGGATCTTCCCACAGGGGCAGGCGGACCGCCGGATAGACCACGCTGTAGTTGCCCGGCCCTATTCCCAGCCAGGGGGACCGCTCCCACATGCGTAGGGCGGCCACCCAATGGGCCACCCGCTCCACCACCGCAAAGTTTTCGTCGGTCAGCGGCTGCTGGAGCACATGGGCCAGATCCAGGCTGGCCGGGATTTCGGCGAACCGCTGGGTCACGGCGGGCGGCAGTAGCGCCGGGTTCAAGCTGCCCACCAGCAGGGCCAGGGCCAGCCCGGCGGCTGCCACACTTGTGGCCATTAGGGTGCTACTGTTGCGCAGGGCCATCACCACCAGGAGGCCGACGGCCGCGCCCAGCCATCCGCCCCGGCTCCAGCTGGCCACCAACCCCGCGCCCATGATCCCGGCTGCGGCGCTGTAGAAACCGGCCCCCATCCAGGCCGCCCACCCGGGCTGCAGCCAGAGCCGACGCCAGGCCCACGCGGCCAGGCTGACCGCCAGCGGCAGGGTGAGGCCCAGGTAGCCGGCATATGGGTTAAGCTGCCGCTGGCCCGCATGAAGCGGTCCAGGATGACGAACCACTCGGGTCCAATGCCGTAATAAAATTGGTAAAGACCCAACAGCCCCTGGCCCATGCCGCCCATCAGCAGGCCTGCCGCCAGCCAGGGCGCCCGCGCCGCCGGCACCATATCCCGGATCACCAGCAGGACGGCGGCAAACTCCAGCCATTTTACCACTTCTCGCACAGCCTCACCTAACGCCGGTGCAGCCCACAGCGAAATCGAGAGGGCGCCGATGTACACGAGTGCCCCGTAGACCGGCGGGGTGGCTTCCAGCTGCAGGCGCCGGCGTCGGCTGCCGTCCGCCAACCAGAGGCCCACGGCCAGGGCCAGCAGCAGCTCCGTGAGGGTGGCAGGGCCCACCCGCTGGCCGCTGGTCACCGGGAGGGCCGCGGCCACCAGGACCCATATCAGCCAGGGATGGCGCACCAGGCCAAAGGCCGCCCCGGCCGCACCCGCTGTCAGGGCCACAGGCACCAGGGGCAGCCAGGCCAGGCCGGCAGCCAGGGCTACCAGGGCCGCCAGCCCGACCATGGATCGAAGCATGGCCCTGTCACCGCGGAGACACAGAGGGCCCAGAGGATTGCCAGGGAGAAATCTGGCAAAATCTGTGTTCATCTATGAAATCTGTGGTTGCTACCGTGGAAACGTCAATGGGCTGCGGGCACCGGCGCGCCCGTGGGCGTGACCGGAAAGATGGGCTCCCGGTGGGCCCATCCCCGCACCCGGTTGACGTCGTCGATGTCGTGGCCCGTAAGCCATGCCGCCATCTCGTCCCGGATCTGGGAAATGGCGTCCGGTCCCCGGTAGTAGATGGCGCTGCCCACCCCCACCGCGGTGGCGCCGGCCATGAGCATCTCCAGCGCGTCCGTCCCAGTGGTGACACCTCCCGTGCCGATGATGGGCACCTCCGGGCAGGCCTTGCGCACGTCATAGACGCACTTGAGCGCGATGGGTTTGAGCGCGGGACCGCTGAGGCCGCCGCTGCGGTTGGCCAGGATGGGTTGGCCGCTTTCCACGTCCAGCACCAGGCCGGGCATGGTGTTGATGGCACAGATGGCATCCGCGCCGGCCTCCACCACGGCCCGGGCGATGCGGGCCACGCTGGGCACGTTGGGCGCCAGCTTGACGATCACCGGGATGCCCCGCTCCGCCACGGCCCGCTTGACCTGGTCGGTCACCTCGGCCGCGCTATCGGGCGAGCCGGCGAAGGGCTCGCCAAATTCGCTGGCCACGTTGGGGCAGGAGATGTTCACCTCCAGGAAGTCTGGTTGGGCCTGGGCCACCGTCGCGGCCACCTGGGCGAACTCCTGGGGGGTGCCGGCGAAGATGCTGGCGATGAGGGGGACGCCCAGGGGCGCGAGCTGGTCCCGGGCCTGGGCCAGCAGCGTCGCCTCCGCCTCTGCACCCGGGTTGGCCAGGCCGATGGCGTTGATCAGCCCGTGGCCCCAGTCCAGACAGGACGGGTTCACATGGCCCGCCCGGGGCACCGGCCCGCAGCTTTTGGCGGTCACCGCGCCGCAGCCGGCCCGGGCCGCCCGGACCAGCAGGCTGACCGTGGTCCCCCAGATGCCGCTGGCCAGCACCAGGGGCGTGGACAGGCGGTGGCCCAGCAGCTCCACTGTCAGGTTGGGCATGGTTCATCCTCCCCGGAGATAAGCCAACACCTCGTCCCGCTTGGCTGGGGAGAGCTGTCCGGCAGCCGTCAGCACGTCCAACATCTCCCCCAGGGTAAAGACACTGTGGGCCCGAACCCCAGCTGCGGCCAGGTTTTCCCGTCCCCCCTGCTCCCGGTCGATGAGGACGATGGCGTCTTCCACCACCAGGCCGGCGGCCCGTAACTGTTCCACACTCTGGAGGATGCTGCCGCCGCTGGTGATCAGATCCTCGATGACCACCACCCGGTCGCCGGGCTGCCAGCTCCCCTCGATGGCTTTGCCCAGGCCATGGCCCTTGGCTTCCTTGCGGGTGTAGATCAGGGGGCGGTCCGCGGCCAGGGCCACCGCGGTGGCGATGGGCAGCGCGGCGTAGGGGATGCCGGCGATGCGGTCGCAGGGTAGGCTGTTCAAAATCTCGGCGTAGGCAGCCGCGGCCTGGGCCAGGAGGGATGGCCGGCTCACCAGCAGCCGCAGGTCGATGTAGAAGGGGGAGCGGCGGCCGCTGGCCAGGGTGAAATCCCCAAACTGGATGGCCCCCAGAGAGGCCAGCTCCAGGATCAGGGCCTGGCGCTGGGGCCGCATCTCGCCGGATGGAGCTCCTGCTGTGGGGGCGGTGGCGGCGCTCCGGTGGGCCGTCCGCACCCGGTTGATCTGGTCTCGCAGGCTTTGGGCCGCGGCCCGGGGATCCTCGGCCAGGCAGATGCCCCGGCTGCTGCTGATGATCAGGCCGGCGCCGTCCTCCCGCAGGCCGGCTCGCAGGGTCCCCTCCAGGTCGCCGCCCTGGGCACCGATGCCCGGCACCAGGAACCAGGCCCGGGGGGCCACCTGGCGGATGGCCTGGAAAGTCTCTGGGTAGGTGGCGCCCACCACCAGCCCCACATTGGGCGACCAGCGGACCGCGGCCCGGGCCACGTGGATGTAGAGGGGCTGGTTGGGCTCCCGATCCAGGGTACGCCAGTCCGCAATTTCCAGGTGTTGGAACTCCCCGGCGCTGGGATTGGAGGTGTGGCAGAGGACGAAGAGGCCCTTGTCCCGGTAGGCGGCAAAGGCGTCGATGCTGTCCCGGCCCAGGTAGGGGCTCAAGGTCACCGCGTCGGCCTGGAACTGTTCGAAGCAGGCCTGGGCGTAGGCCGCGGCGGTGCTGCCGATGTCGCCCCGCTTGGCGTCCAGGATGACCGGGATCTCCGGCGGGATCAGGGCCAGGGTTTGGCGCAGCAGCTCCAGGCCGGGCGTCCCCAGGGCCTCGTAGAAGGCAATGTTGGGCTTATAGGCGCAGACCAGATCGGCCGTGGCCTCCACCACAGCTCGATTCCAGTTCAGCAGGCTGGTGATGGGGCCACCGTCCGCCGATGCGTAGCGGGGTGGTATCTGCCCGGGCACCGGATCCAGGCCGATGCAGAGCAGGCTTTGGTTGCGCTCACTGGCCGCGGCCAGCTTGCTGAAAAAGTTCGTCACGGCATCCTCCCGAAGCCTTCCTACTCGAACTGTAGGGCTGTTACGCCGAAGCGGGCTGTTGGGGGGCGAAGACCAGCTCCAGGTGCCAGCCATCCTGGCCGTGGGCGGAGCGGGTCAACCAGACCCCGGCCGGCGGCAGGGGGTTGCGGTTGTCGAACTGGTTCTGATAGTGGGCCAGGAGCTCGCGGTCGACACCAAGCTCCTCCAGCAGCACCCGGATGGGGCCGCCGTGGGTGACCAGCCCGATGGGGCCGCGGCGGGCACTTTCGGCGCAGGCCTCTTCCCAGAAGGCCCGGAAGCGGTTCAGGACCTCCTCCGCGCTTTCACCCAGGCGCCATTCGGCGATGGCTTCTTCCTCGAAGACGGGGATGCCGGCCACTTCCGCGGCTAGGGCAGCGGTGTGCCGGGTGCGCTCCAGGGGGCTGGCGTACAGGCGGGTGATACCGGCTTCCTGGAAGAACTGGCCCAACAGCCGGGCCTCGGCCTGACCCTGGGGGGTGAGGGGGGGGCCGGGCGGCACATCGTAGCGGATGTCCCGTCGACTCCAGTCGGGGGTGGCGTGGCGGGCCAGATAGACGATGGCATCGGGCATGGTCAATCTCCTGCGGATGAAAGCTGACTAGTACAGCCTGGCATAAATACCCCGGCAGAGATTCGGCGGTACTCCCTCTGGTGGAAACGATTGGCGAATTCCTGCCGGGATTTACTGGCGATAGACACAAAAAATTCGTGTGTTTTCATCGCTCCGCCAGGAAGCCAGGCGCCCCTGTGTCACCCAGAACGTCCTGCTTACCGCTGCTGCCTTCCGGCCCTGACGGGGTTCACAGCGCTCTGCCGCACAGGACCCAGCCCCTGACGAAGCGATGGAAACACACGAATATCCAGTTGGCGTGTCCTGGGCTCTGGTAAATCCCGGCAGAAATTCGGCATTATCCCCCTTGGGGAAGACCTTTGGCGAATTTCTGCCGGGGTATTTACGCCGCATGATACCAGGACAAAAAAGGCGGAGAGGGAGGGATTTGAACCCTCGAGGGCTGTTAACCCTACGAGCTTTCCAGGCCCGCGCACTCGGCCAGACTATGCGACCTCTCCGTGTATCGAGCGGATACAGCCCGGACGGGACCCATATCCAGCATGATTATACCGGAGACCCACGCCGGAGGCAAGTTTTGGACGGTGTGGAGGTTTCGCGTATGGAAACGGGACTCGTGGCTATAAGGGCTGCTCCCTGGGACGGGTTCGCCCTGGGGAGCAGCCCACCTCTCTCACACAGCCAACCGCCGGAAGTAGCTGGCCAGGGCCGAGACCAGCCCGTCCAGGGTGTGCTCGGCCGGCACCACGTCCACGTGGAGGCCGTAGCTCTGGGCCATGGCCGCGGTGATGGGCTCGATGCAGGCCACGCACACGTGGTCCAGCATGGCCAGGTCGCCCCCTTCGTAGCGCAGCCGGCGGGCAAAGTGGCGTACGTTGTTGGCGCTGGTGAAGGTGATGGCATCCACCTTGCCTTCCCACAGCATGACCGGCACTTCGTCGCCGCCGCGGCCCAGCCGGTCGTGGCAGGCTACCACGGTGACTACCTGGGCGCCGGCTGCCGCCAGGGCCCGGTCGATGGGCACCTTCAAGGTGGCCGCCCGGGGCCAGAGGATGCGGGCACCGGCCAGGGGCTGCATGGCCGCCACTAACTCCTCCGGTGTATCGGTCTCGGGCACCCGATCCACGTCCAGGTGGAGCATCTCCCGGGCCGTCAGCCGGGTGTTGGCGCCCTGGGCTGCCACCCGCACGCCTGCCAGGGCATCCTCCGGCAATCCCAGGGCTTCCAGCCGCTGGGCCAGCATGACTGCCGCGCTGGCCGTGTTCAGGACCAGCCAGTCGAAGGCACCCTCGGCCGCCTCTCGCAAGGCCTGGTCCAGGGTATCCACATCCGGCGGCGGTGCAATCTCCTCGCAGGGGTAATAGACGACCTCCGCGCCCAGTTCCTGGAGCAGGGGGCCCGGGGTGTGGGCTTCATCGGGCGCGCGGGCGATGGCCACCCGGATGCCGCGCAGGGTGGCGCTGCCTGAACTGTGCCGGCTGGTGACGGTTTCCATGGTTCTTCCCTCCTCCTGAAAGACGTACCTGCGAAGATGTTTCAAAAGGGCAGGGGCTCGCCTTCCTGGGCGGTCCGTGCCCGGTATAGCGCCTGGAGACGACGGGTAAGGGGGCCGGCGACCCCGTCGCCGATGGTGCGGCCGTCCACCGCCAGCACCGGTGTGAGCTCGCCGATGGTACCGGTGGTGAACATCTCGTCTGCGCTGTAGACCTCTGCCAGGGAGATGTTGCGTTCCTGCAGGGGAATGCCATGGCTGCGGGCCAGTTCCATGACGATCCCCCGGGTAATGCCCGGCAAACAGCTGTCGGCGTGGGGCGTGAGGAGGGTGTTGCGTTTGACCAGGAAGACGTTGGTGGCGTTGGTCTCGGAGACGTAGCCGTGCACGTCGAGCATAAGGGCATCGTCGACGCCGGCCACGTTGGCCTCGATCTTGGCCAGGATGTTGTTGATCAGGTTGTTGTGATGGATCTTGGAGTCAATGCACTGGGGCGAGTTGCGACGCACGGCGGCGGTGATAAGCCGAATGCCCTCGGCCCGGTAGATGGGGGCCTTCCACTCGGCCAGCACGATCAGGCAGGGGCCGTACTGGTTCAGGCGGGGATCCATGCCGGAGGTGACTTTCATCCCCCGGGTCAAGGTCAGGCGGATGTGGACGCCGTCCCGCATGCCGTTGGCCTGCAGGGTGCGGAAGATGGCCTCTTTGATCTCGGCCCGGCTGGGAATCTCCTGAAAGGCCATGGCCCGGGCCGAATCCATGAGCCGGTCCAGGTGGGCGTCCAGGGCGAAGATGCGTCCGTTGTAGACCCGTAGCCCTTCCCAGACGGCATCGCCGCCCTGGACGGAGCTGTCGAAAACAGAGACTTTGGCCTCGCCCCGGGGCACCAGTTGGCCGCCCACATAGACCAGGATATCTGCGTTGCGGGGATCGGGAAGCTGGGGCGTCATGTTGACTCCTTGGTTGTGTATCGTAGGTGTCATTGTATCATTTTTATCTCAAGGCCGCCACCATCTCAGGCATGGGGGCATGGGGCATGGGGGCATGGGGGCATGGGGGGG
>FWPU01003307.1_pt1 | contig 41153 bp, 34 predicted proteins | sample 2228361 | NCBI WGS metagenome assembly FWPU01 (sample SAMEA103939777, study PRJEB20133) | metagenome | reverse complement strand
GGGGCAGCGAGGCGCGTGAGCGCCAAGCGGGGGTGAGGTAAAGTTAACGACAGTCTCTCGTTCGAGATGCTCTCAATGGCTGTCCGCCCTTCAACCCCCGCGACGCAGTGTATAGAGCGGTGAGAGGGGTGCAGGGGTGAGGGGAAAATACTGCGCAAAAGTTCATAACAGCCTCTACTGTTCTCAGTATACCGCCAATCGGGGCGACGGGTCAGGAGAAGTCGCGCGGTTCGGTTAGCAGGCGTGTCAGGCCAGGGGTGATGCCGGTCAGGTCGTGCAGGCCGTCGGCGACGACATGTCGGGCTGCGCCGATGATCACCGTTGGCACGTCGTTTTCGGTGTGTTTGCGCGTGCGCAGATCTTCCAGGTTGCCGTGATCGCTGGTGATGACGATTACGCCCGCGTCGTCGTCCCAGGCGCTCAGCAGACCGGCCATGACCGCGTCGAACAACTCCAGCAGGGCCACGCCGCGTTCCAGCGGCCCCTTGTGACCGATCACGTCGGAGACCCAGTGCTCGAAAAAGGTGAGGGTGTGCTGACGGGCCAGGTGTGCCAGCAGCACCCCGGCCTGTTGTGGCGTATAGAGCGGTGTATCCGTATAGCCCAGGTCGCTGCGCCAGCCTGCGCCTGTCCAATCCGGACTCATGGCCGTGCCCGCGTAGATGTCGTCCTCGGTGGGCAGGCGCACCCCTGCCGACAACGCCGCGTGCTGAATGGCCGACGGCAACCGTTTGCCGCGGGCCAGCGCTGCGAAGAAGCGTGGCGGGAAGGCCGTCAGCAGCGCTGCCGAACCGCCAGCCGCTATCACGCGCTTGAAGAGGTTGTCGGCGTCCAGGATGGCGCGGATGGCGGCATTGGGACGCGGGCCGTAGTGCTCGTCCAGGGCGGCGGGCACGTTGCGACCGGTGAGGATGGTCGCCTGACCGGTGGCACTCTGTGGGCGACCGGGCACGCCCAGGCGCGGATCGGTGGGGACGAACAGGGCGCGCCCGTTGTCGTGGCGCTGCGCGTCCCGCAGCCAGCGCTGACCACCTGCCAGCGCATCCAGGGTAGGGGTGTGCGCGACGGCAAAGGGGTTGGCGGCGGGATCGTCGTCGCCCAGGCCGACGCCGTCCAGGAAAAGCACCAGAGCGTACATCACGAGAGCCAGTCCCGCCGGCGCAGGGTGTACCACGCGCTGGGTACCGGCGTGGTGACTTCCTGGCCCGGCACGTACTCCACCAGCGCGAACGCCGCGCCCAAGAGCGTCTCGACACCGGCCCGGTCAATGCCCATGGCCCGCCCGCTGCTCCCCACGCACGGCATAAAAGCGTAGAGCAGGTAAGTCGCGCCGGGTTTGCTGAGGCGGGCCAGATGCGCCGCGTAACGTTGCCGCTGCTCAGGCGTCAGGCCGTGCAGGCAACCCACGTCTATCAGCAGATCGAACGGCTCGGTGTCGCGGAGAAAATCCGGATGCGACACATCGGCGGCGTGAAAGGTGACGCGGTTGCTCACTCCAACCTGCCGGGCCTTGCGTCGCGCTCGCCAGATGGCGTTGGGAGCGAAGTCCACGCCGATCACCTGCCAGCCGTGTCCGGCCAGATAAATCGAGGTGGTACCTGTGCCGCAGCCGAGATCGAGCGCCCGCCCCGGCGCTTGCCCGGCGCGTTCTGCCGCTTCGACCCAGGCGACGATTTCGGGCGGCACGATCCCCGAATCCCAGGGGGCATCTCCGCGCAGATAGCGCCAGATGAAACGCCAGCGTCGCCGGATCGTCATCAGCATGTTTCCGCGCTCAGCGGGCCAGATATTCGGCCAGGAACGGGTTATGCAGCCGTTCGTAGCCGATGGTAGTGTTGCGCATGTGTCCCGGCGCGACAGTGAAGTCGTCGCCGAGCGGCAGCAGCTTGCCAGCGATGGATTGCATCAGGGTGGCGTGATCGGCACCGGGCAGGTCAGTGCGCCCGATGCTGCCGTAGAACAGGCAATCGCCGCTGAAGACGGTGCGCTCGCCCCGCAGCACGTAGCTAACGTGACCGGGGGCGTGCCCTGGTGTGAACAGCACCTCCAGGGCGATCGCCCCCGCGGTGATGATCTCGCCTTCCGTGACGAACGAATCGGGTTCGGCGGCGGGCGGGACTTCCAGCCCCAGCCATTGCCGCACGCGCCCCGGCATATCGCGCAATAGGGGCAGGTCACGGGCGTGCAGGCGGAAGGGTGCGCCCGTCAGCGCCTTGAGGTCGGCGCTGGCCAGCACATGGTCGAAGTGCGCGTGTGTGGCCAGGATGAGCTGTATCGTCCAGCCGCGCTCGTTTGCCGTCTGCTGGATGAGCGGGGCGGAGTCACTGGGATCGATCACGATCGCCGCGCCGCTGGCGGGATCGCCCAGGATGTAGCAATTGGTTTGCAGCGGTCCCAGAGTCAGTTTGAGTATCTCGACAACCATGCCCTCGTCCTTGGTAAGCGATCTATAAGATTTTACAGCGGGCTGAGTGAAGTGCGCTGAGCCTGATCAGGCGAAACTCCACCAGCGTGACAGATCGTCGGGCGGCCCCATATAGCAAATGCGCCCGATGGGGCGGTAGCCCAGCTTCAGGTAAAGCGGCTCGCCGCTGGGCGAAGCCATCAGGATGCTGCACGTGCAACCCTGCGCGGTCAGATCGCGCAAGATGGTCGTCATCAACAGGGTTGCGTAGCCGCGCCGACGGTGACCCCGCCGTGTGCCGACGTTCCACACCCCGGCCATGCTGTCGTGCCGCACTACGGTTGCGCAGGCGACGGCCTCCGGCCCGGCGTAGACCAGGTAATGGGCAATCTCGGGATCGCCGAGGTGTTCTTCGCGCGCTACCCGCTGACTGACTTCGCTTCCGGAGAGGAACGCTTCTTCCATCACCTGGCGCACATCGGCCAGGTGATGTGCTGTGCTGGCGCGCATGACCGCTGCCCGCTGTGTGCCCGGCGCGGCGGGCAGGGGGCCATCCCAGGCCAGCAACGGCGCATCCCAGCGCAACGAATAGCCGCGCTGCCGCAACCAGTCGCTCGCGGCGGCGAACAGCGGCTCGATCAAAACCACGCTCCACAGAGCGCGCTGCGCCCGGAAGAAAGCTTCAGCTTCACACAGGGCGGTATCGCTCAGACCGGCGGGCGTGTGCAGCCACAGGTGATTGGCCCCCGTCAGGCTCGCATCCCCGCTGAAGCTGAGCGTATACCCTGGCCCCTGGCAGGTGATTGCACCGGGCCAGGTGCGGAACATGCGCCGGTAGAAATCCTCGACGCAGGTCTGCGCCTGAGCCAGCAAAGAATCAGACGCGGCAGCCGACGCATCGTCGCCAAAGAAGCGGTCAGGCTCAATAGACGGTCTGCGCATAGCTGGTCAGAACCACCAACGCACCCAACACGGCCTGCGTTTCGGGGCGGTCAAGGCCCCACTGGCGCAGATCGGCGGGCGCGAGGGCAGGTAGCAGGCCGGCGCTCTCCAGCAGCTCCATCTTGAGAGGTGTATTGCGGGCAGTAGTGTTGGCGAACTCTTCGGCCAGACCTGGCTGCTGGCCACCAACGATGCGATACAGGCTGTGCAGACCCACCGAGAAGACGGGCGCATAGTCGGCCTGGAAGAAAGCGCCCAGGCTCTCCAGCACCTCCTGCGGACGCTCTACCAGCACTGTGGAGGGGAAGGTCACGATGGCGTCTGGCGCGACGTTGTCTGGATTCGGCAGGAAGTCACGCTCGGCCCGCACAACCTGCAGCCCGAACTGACTGCGCAACGCCAGCACGTCATCGAAAAGCTGCGGCGGTTCAAGGCCGCGTTCGGCCAGCCATTGCCGGTTGAGCAGCGTGATCTGGAAGCTCCATACGATCGGCCCGGCGGGTAATTCGCCGCCTTTGCAGCCCGGCAGAGCCGGCGCGGAATCGCATATCCAGGCGGTTGTCTGCTCAATGGCCTTGTCGTCGGGGCGTTGCAACGGCAGGGCGGACGACAGTCCGTCCCACAGGCAGCGCTCCACGGGTTCGTCACGGCAGGTGTCTTCGAGCAGGCCGGGCAAAGCTTCGAGCAGGCCGAACAGAAATAGCTCCCCTCCGCTGGGGGCAGGAGCGATGAGATTGTTCATCAGCAACGGCTCAGCCACGTCTTGACCGGTGAAGATCAGGTCGGGCAGCGGATCGCCGCGCTTTTGCAGATCGAGTAACGCCTGCAACAGGAAGGACGCTTCGACCATCTCGGCGCTGGCGGGCACGCCTCTGCTCGCGCCGAATTCAGCGACCGCATCGGCCACAATACCGGCACTTTCGCGGCCCAGCGTGTGCCAGACGCGCAATTCTCCGCCCTGTGCCGCCAATCCCTGGAGCGGCAGCGCCAGGCTCAGCGCGACGAGGCCCACGATTAGTTTTTTCCACACGGTATGTTTTCTCCTCCCAGGCCGGGAAGCTACTGGCAATGATCGCTCAGTTCGATTATACCCGGATCGGCACAAGGTACGACAGCACCCGCACGCAGGGGGCATTGCAGTTTTGGGGCAATGATCTTGAACCGCGAGGGCGCAGAGGGGAAAGGTATCAAAGCTCTGTGACTTGCTCTGTGGCCTCTGTGCTCCTGACGTGAATTCTGCCCCAAACTGGAAAAACACCGTCTGCAGGGTTGCTCTGAGTCAAGTTTAGCATGAAGCGTGCGCGCCTGTGCCCCCTAGTGTATGGGGTGCTTGCGCGGCCTGTATGCCGCCATTACCATTAGGGAGAGTATGCGCGGCTGCCGGACTATGCCGGCTGCATCCTCCGGAGGCGCACCGACCGTGTGCGCGTGTATGCATGTATAAAGTCAATGTCTCTGTCCCTGCCGTCAGCACCAACCTTGGCCCCGGCCTGGAGGTGTTGGGGCTGGCGTTGAATCTGCGCAACGTGATCGAGATGAGTTTGCGCTCCGACGACCGGCTGGACGTGCGCGTCTTCGGTGAGGGGCAAGAAGCGCTCTCGCTGGACGTACACAATCCGGCGGTGCGCGCGGCGATTCGTGTCTTTCAGGAATTGGAGCAGGCCCCCGCCGGTCTCAACGTGCGCTGTGACAATCGCATCCCCTTTGGCGTAGGGCTGAGCGCGCGCGCGGCACTGATCGTCGGCGGGCTGGTAGGTGCGAACAATCTGCTGGGAGGTCCCTTCAACCAGGAGGCGCTGATCCGCATGGCGGCGCAGCTCAGCGGAGAGGGGGCCGCTGTGGTGGCGGCTATTGCCGGAGGGCTGGGCATCTACAGCACTGGACCGCAGGGGCCGATTCACCGCACGGTAGAGATCACACCGCTGCGCGTGGTAGTAGCCGTGCCGCGGCTGCCGAACTTTCAGCCGCGCCTGCGCCCCGACCTGCCCGCCCGCGTGACGTTGAGCGATGCCATCAGCAACGTGGGGCATGTGGCGCTGCTGATCGAAGCGCTGCGCGACGGCGACTTCAAGCTGGCCCGGCAGGCCATCGGCGACCGGCTGCACGAACCCTATCGCCGCGAGCAGATTCCCGGCTATCACGCGGTGGTCAGTGCGGCAGAGGACGCCGGCGCGGTCGCCGTGACGCTGTGCGGCGCGGGGCCAGCGCTGCTGGCCTTTGCCAGCTACAATCACGAGAGTATCGAAGAGGCCATGCAACGGGCCTTCCGCTCGGCGGGGGTGGAAGCGCGCACCTGGTCACTGGTCAGCGATCATCAGGGCGTGGTGATCAGCGTCGTACAATAAGCATGAGAAAGACCATTTGAAAACCTCACCCCTCGACACGGTTCGGGGGCGGACAGGCATTGGGAATGCCTGGGGCTGAGAGCTGTCCTTCACTTTACCTCACCCGGTTGGCGCTGACGCGCCTCGCTGCCCCCTCTCCGCGTCGGAGAGGGGGCGAGCCGAGCACAGCGAGGCTGGGGGTGAGGTAAAACCAGGGCAGGACTTCTCAAACGGCCCTTCTGAAAGGGGCGGTGACAGCCATTTCATAAACACTTTTCATCAAAATTGACTCTTTGAACAATCGTTGTTACACTCTCAGCAATCGCTCAGTTCGGGGTATAGCAGGAAATAAGGAGCAGATCATGGCCGACGTTTCGCAGACCGATGTACACCAGCCCGCTGCCGAGGCAGAACCGGCGGTGTTGACCATTACCCCTGTTGCTGCAAGCAAGGTGCGCGAGTTGATGGCCGAGCGCCAGCTTGAGGGTTATGCCCTGCGCGTCTTTGTCCAAGGGGGCGGCTGCTCCGGCCTGTCGTATGGGATGGCGTTCGAGGAGACCATCTACCCTCAGGATCGCGTAGTCGAAAGCGACGGCGTGCGCCTGGTGATCGATCCCACCAGCCTGATGTACATGGCTGGCTCGGAGATTGACTATGTGGATAGCCTGATGGGCGGCGGGTTCGCCATTCACAACCCCAACGCCGTTTCGACCTGCGGCTGTGGTCACTCCTTCCGCACCGAAGAGGGCGCGGATGCGGGCGGCTATGGCGGCGGGTGTAGCTGCCACTAGGTGGCGATTGTCACTCTCTCTCGCGAAGACAGAAGCCAGGCACAGCCTGGCTTTTTTTGTCCGGCGGTGCGGATCAGGTAGCGCCGGGGAAAGGCAACGGCACGACGATCCCCTTTGCTTCACCAGTCGCATCCGTCACATGGACGGGCGTGCCCGGTGCGAAGTGCGGTCTTCGTAGCACAGCCAGCGCGATCGGCCCGAAGCGCGGAGAAACCGCCGCCGAAGTCACTTCGCCGGCGCTGCGCCCCTCGACGAGCACCGCTGCTCCCATGCTGACGGGTGCGTCCAGGCGCAGGCCGACCAGACGACGGGCAATCTTGTCGTAGGTGATCTGCCGGGCGATGACTTCCTGGCCCGTGTAGCAGCCCTTGGCTCCTTGAATGGCGCGATCCAGGTTGGCTTCCAGGGGGGTATAGGCGTCGGTCAGCTCGCGGGTCGGGCCGGGCGTGCCTGTTTCGAGGCGCAGCACGTCATAGGTGTCGTCGTCGAGTAGGGCCGCGCCGTGTTCGGTCAGACGGTGTATCAGCGCCTCGACGGTTGATGGCTCACTCAGCGCCAGAAAACAGCTACCTGGCATTCCCTCATACGCCAGCAGACGCAGCGGCGATCCTTCCAGATGAATGGTCACGACTTCGTCCTGGGCGGGAAGGGTCTCAACGCCCGCCTGGCGCAACATCTGCGCCGCCAGTGGTCCGCCGATCAGTGCCTGAGCCTGTCCGCCGCTGAGATCGCTCACCGTCACGCGATCCATGAAGAAGATGCGCCGCTGTAGATAGGAAACGGTGACCGGCGCACGGCCTGGCAGGGTGATCGCATCTACGGCATCGCCCTCTGGGCTGAGCAGCAGCCGCCACACATCGAGGATGCGCGCGGTGGGCGAAGTGAGCACGGTCAACAGGGCGCGGCCCGGTGCCAGCAGGCGCACGTCGTTGGTGGTCTGGCGCTGAATGAAGTCGAGCCGTCCCTCGCCAGCGATGCGCAGCAACCCTGGTTGCGGTATCCAGTAGCAGGCGGTGCCCGTCAGAGCGGCGGTGTAACCGGTGTCATTCATGGCGTGTTGTCCTCCGTCTGCTGGGATTTTAGGGGAACGGGGGTGTGAGCGGCAAGGAGGCGCGCGAGACAGGAGTCTAGAGTTGAGAGTCCGGAGTCTTGACGAAGGGGCTGTGTCGGGCACGGCGAGAGCCTCTTTCCCCTACTCCCCACTCCCCACGGTGCTATAATCGGGGCACGGGGGTCTCAGTAGCTCCGGACTGGAGAGAAGCGGTCATGCGTCCCTTGCGCCGATTTCTGATCATTCCAGCGATGGCTCTGGTAGGGGCGGCGCTGGCCTGCAACCTCAGTTGGGGGAGTGAGCAGCCCCCCTCGCCTACGCCGTCGCCGTTCACGCCGTTCTATACGCCGCTGCCGGTCTTCACGCCGACGCCCTTTTTCACGCCCACGCCTCTGCCGCCCACGGTGACCGCCTGCGTGCGCTACACGGCCTGGCCGGTATATACGGTGGTCGCAGGGGATACGCTGGGCAGCATCGCGCAGCGGGCAAATACCACCATCGCCCAATTGGTCGCTGCCAACTGCCTGACCGATTCCAACCTGATCTACGCGGGTCAGCAACTGTACGTGCCACAGCTTCCCGCCACTTTGACGCCGACGCCTGTCACCCCAACGCCGGTCACGCCAGCCCCTGGTGCGCCCGTCTTTGGGCAGGCGCTCACCGCCGATCAGCATTGGCGCGACAGCACGGGACAGCCAATCACCTATTACCGGACGGTGCGCCTGAACGTAGGCGAAGTGCCGACCGCCGATGTCGTCAGTTTCTTCGTCACGGGGCCGGGGGGTGGGGCGGCGGCTTACATCGGGCAGGACGCCGATCCCTGGGATGGCGCGTTCGTGGATTACACCTTCCCTGCGCCAGGGACGTACACTTTCCAGGCCGTTGCCGAAAGTGACCTGGGGCGTGTCAGCAGCACCCCCTTTACTGTGCGCTACGATCCGAACTTCGTGCCGCCCGGTGGCGCACAGTACAACACGCTGAGCTTTTCCCCTACGCTGGGCACGGCGGGCGGCGTCATCAGTTTGCGGGCAGGCGCGGCGGTGACCATCACCTGGCGCGACGCGCCGGGCGGTGCGGTGCGGGTGGATTTCTACTACACCTCGGCTGCCGGGACGACGCAAACCATCGGCAGCGACCTCACTCCGCTGGACGGGGCGACGATGACCTGGACGGTGCCCGCTGGCATGGCGGGGACGGTACAGGCGCGCGCCACCATGCCCAACGGCCAGGTGCTGACCAGCGAGGCGGCGTCGGTGCGGGCGCAGTGAGCGGGAATACCCTATGACCTGGCCTGTTGCGGCGATCGTCCTGGCGGGGGCAGGGCTGCTGGTTGCTGCCCTGTGGTACCTGCTGATCAAGACCGAGGGCGTCTACCTGGGGCGGCGGATGGTCATCTGGCTCTACGATCTCTACGCCGGGCGCTACGACCGCATCAAGCAGTACGATCCGGTCACCGAAGACTTCTTTCTGGCACGGCCCATTTTGCAGCGCCTGCAAATTCGCGCCCCGCTGGTGCTCGATGTGGCGACTGGCACGGGCCGTCTACCGCTGGCTCTGCTGGAACAACCGGATTTCCAGGGGCGGATCGTGGCGCTCGACCTCAGCCGGCGAATGCTGGCGCAGGCCGCGGCCAAACTCGCGCCTTTCGGCGAGCGCGTATGCCTGATGCATCACCCTGCCGAAGCGCTCCCTTTTCCGGACGGGGCTTTCGACCTGGTGACCTGCCTGGAAGCGCTGGAGTTCATGATGGATGCGCGGGCTGTCTTGCGCGAACTGGTCCGCGTGACCCGTCCGGGCGGCCTGCTGGTGCTGACTAACCGGCAGGGCCTGGACGCGCGGTTGATGCCCGGCCACACCTTTTCGCATCCGCAATTCATACGGTTGCTCCAGGAAGAGCTATGCCTGTGCGACGTGGAACTGCTGCCCTGGCAACTGGACTACGGTATCGTCTATGCCCGCAAGCCGGGTCACAGCCTGCCCGCTGGGGCGCGCTCTCTGGAAGAAATATGGCGTTGCCCCTGCTGCGGGACGGTAGACTGGGTGCCAGTGCGCGGCGGCTGGCGTTGCCTGGCCTGCGAAGGGTTGGTGCCGCGCGGAGAGGACGGCGTCATCGAGGCGCTGCACAGGCGTTGCCGCTGATCGTTCTGTCCCGCTGTCGCGCGGGCACTGGGCAGGGAACACGGCTGTTTCCTATAATTTCCCTTGGACGAGAAGGGGAAAGATATAAGGAAGGGGCCGATGAAGACGCAACACAGACAACCGGCCTGGTATGACCTGGCGTATGCCCGGTTCGATCAGGTTGATCGTCTGGTCACGCGCTGGATGGCTCGCACCGGAATCGTATTGCTGCGTATCTCTGTCGGGGTGGTCTTTGTGTGGTTCGGGGCGCTCAAGCTATTTCCAGAGGCCAGCCCGGCCACCGGTCTGATCCGCGACTCGATCACCTTCCTGCCCTCCGACGTGTTCATTCCCTTCCTGGGCGTGTGGGAGATGGTCATTGGGCTGGGTTTCATCACCGGGCGCTTGCTGCGCATCACCATTCTGCTGATGATGTTGCAGATGGTCGGGGCCGCCTCACCGCTGGTGCTCAATCCGGATGCCGTCTGGCAGTCGTTCCCTTTCAAGCTGACGCTCGAAGGGCAGTACATCATCAAGAATCTGGTGCTGATCAGCGCCGCGCTGGTGATCGGCGCGACGGTGCGCGGCGGCGGCCTGGTCGCCGGGCCAGCCGCGCCGGGCGCGGAGCGCACTTCCAGGTGAGCAACCGGTCGGGTTGATCGGGTTCGCGCCGATTGGGGCGGCGCAGAGCGAAAGGTCTGGTCTTTTGTCATCAGGAGGAATTGATTGCATGGCTGAACCGGTCATTGCTGCGAAATCACCCGCCGTCCTGGAACTGGAACCAGGGACATACTGGTGGTGCAGGTGCGGGCGGTCGCAAAATCAACCCTTTTGCGACGGATCGCACAGGCAGACAACCGGCTTTTCTCCGCTGGAATTCACGGTGACGGAACGCAAGCGCGTGCGGCTGTGCCGTTGCAAGCACACCAAAGACGCGCCCTATTGCGATGACACACACCGCGAGCTGCGCTAAAGGGATTTCGCGCCGGGCGGTAACCCTGGCGCATGGCGTGCTCGCCCCAGGCCAAGCGCTGCTCAGTCCAGCGGCATCACCTTGCCGCCGCGCGCGATGCGGTAGACTCGTCCGCGCCAGGTGAAAGCGCTCTGCAGCAGGGCGCGTATCCACAGGGTGGGCGCGATGAAGGTGTCGAGCATGAAAAGCTGGGCGTAGGCCAGCCAGGTGAAGCCGCGCCCGAAGCGCAGCCGATCCAGCTCGTAGGCCAGAGCGGTGCGCAGTGCGACGAACACCCACCAGGTGCGGCGTCCCCACCAGCGACCTTCGCGCTCGGTGATGAAGCTCAGCAGCAGCCCAACCGTCTGCGGATTGGTGAAGGGCCAGGCGATGAAGGCCGGGCGGCTATAGGCGCGGCTGACGATCAGGTGTCGCCGCAGCCGGCTCAGCGCCTGGTTGAACGTCTCTGGCTCCGGCACGATCAGCGCGGGCACCGGCAACGCCGCCAGCCGGTAGCCCGTTTCGCGCAGCGTGCGCCCCAGGCTGATGCCGTCCGATCCTTCGTCGAGCAGGTGCAACATCCCGCCCGCTTCTTCCAGGGCGCGGCGGCGCACGACCACAAAGCCGTTGGCGAGCGCGTTCAGCCGGTTGCTGAGCGCGGCGAAGGGGAGGGGGGCGCTTTGGGCGTGATTGACGTGCAGGGCGGTGAGCATCTCGCCGCCCGCGCCCCATGCACCCTCCAGGCGATGTTCCGGTTCGGCGACCAGCGGCGGTGCGAAGACCGCGCCCACTGCCGGGTCTTGCAGGGCGGCCAACGCCGCGAACCACAATGCCGCGCTGACCTGTACCTGCGCGTCCACGAAAGCGATCAGTTCACCCCGCGCGGCCAGATAACCCGCGTTGAGGCTGTGCAGTTTCCCCGCGTGATGGCCCGGCGGGCCACTGAGCACGACACGGGCGCGTTGCGGATAGCTTTCGGCCACCTGTCGGGCGACAGGATAGGCCGGGTCGTGCTCGTCTTCCAGGACGAGGATCACTTCGTAGCGCTCGCAAGGGGCGGTGTTGACCAGCACATGTAGCAGAGCCAGCGTGTCGAGCGTCTTGCCGCGCAGGGGCACGACCGCGCTCACCGACGGCGTCTGATCGGGGGGAGGTGGTAGCGTTTGCCGCCAGAAGCGCCGGTTGGCCAGGTAGACGGCGAGCTGATAGAGCGTCGAACCGATCAACGCCAGCACCAGCACCGTCTCGACCGCATAGCGCGCATAACGCAGGCGTCGGGACATTGTCACCATCCTGTAGCAACAGGCACAGGAGCATTGCCTGCTGTCTACGGTAGACCGGAGCCGCCGATTCTGCAAGTGGTCGGGGTGTGTGTGCCAGGGTTGTCAGCAATTCGCTTGGCGCGGAGGTGTCTACCTCACTCCCGCTTGGCGCTCACGCGCCTCGCTGCCCCCTCTCCGACGCGGAGAGGGGGCAAGCCGAGCGTAGCGAGGCTGGGGGTGAGGTAAACTGGAGCGAGCCAACCTTTACGCTTGCTCTAGCTCTGTCCGCCCCTGAACCGTGTATTGAGAGGAAGTCGGGGGATGAGGTTTTCAAGCGGTTTCTCAGCGCCAGGTTGCGATCAGCAGGGTCGCGATCGCCGTCAGCGCCAGCAATGCCAGCATCACAGCCAAAGCCTGCCTCTGCCGGCGAGGGGTTGCGTGTCCCTGATCGGGCGTGTCGGGCGGCGAGGGGCGGGCGGGCCGGGTGTCGGTCGTGGTGAGGGCGGGGACGCCGGGCGGCGGCGTGGGAGGGGGTGTGATGAGGGCGCTGTAAAGGGCACGGCTGAATGCGCCGCTGAACGAGGCCGCCGACCTGTAGCGCGCCGACGGGCGCTTGGACAGCGCACGGCGCACCACATCGCCTGCAGCGGCGGGCAGCGTCGGGAGCAAAGCGCATGGATCGGGGGGCGGATGGTGCAGGTGCTGGCGCATGATCGCCAGGCGAGTCGCTCCCTGGAAGGGCAGCGTGCCGGTGAGCATCTCGAAGGTCACCACGCCCAGGGCGTAGAGATCGGAGGCGGAGGTGAGTTCCTCGCCCCGGCACTGTTCTGGCGAAGCATAAGCCGCCGTGCCGAAGAAACCGGCAGTGCTCTGTGTGCCCACGCGCGGGTCTGGCTGCGCAATGCCGAAGTCGGAGAGATAGGCGTCGCCAGCGCTGTCGAACAGGATGTTCTGCGGTTTGATGTCGCGGTGAATCACGCCGCGGGCGTGCGCGTAGTCGAGCGCACCGGCGATCTGCGTGAGAATCGCCATCACCTCGCCGGGCGGGAGCGGCCCCTGAGCGATGCGGTCGGCCAGCGTGCCCCCTTCGACCAGCTTCATCACCAGGTAAAGCTGTCCGTTGCTTTCGCCGTAGTCATAGACAGGGAGGATATGCGGATGGCGCAGGCGCGTCGCCGTTTGAGCCTCCCGCAGGAAGCGCTGACGCTGTGCGGAGCGCTGCGGAGACTGCAGCGGAACGACTTTGATCGCCAGCGCCGCCGGCCCTTCACCAGCTATGCGGGCGCGGTAGACCTGCCCCGCACTACCGCTGCCCAGACGGTCGAGCAACTCATAGGGTCCGACGGTGCAGGCCACTTGATGGCCGTTCATGGTTCACCACCGGCTGGCACATGCCTTCCCTTGCCCTCAGTGTAACATGTAGGGGCAGGTCTTCAGTTAAGATGCTGTCAGAAATTGTCACGGAATTGCTCGAAAGTTGTGCTCAGGGGTGCGCGGCCAGCACCAGCCGCACCAGCAACGCCCGCGCGTTCGCGAAACTGTCCCAGTGCGCGATGACCGCTGCCAGCCACTCGCGCTCGCCAGTGCCAAGCAGGATCATGGGATACGAGGCGTGCGTCGGCGGTAGCGTCCCAGGCAAGCTGACGCCGGTATAGTGCGGCGTGTTGAAGGGGCTGTAAGCCGGTGTGAGCAGCCCTTGCCGCTCCATACAGCGGAAAGTGCTCTCCGGCCCGGCGTAGAGATGCCCCCAACAGCCGCGCGGCACGCGGAAGACGTTCACGGGGTCAATGCGCTGCCAGGCGACGACCAGCCGCGCCCCCGCGTAGGGACCGCCTGCCTGCACAGCCCGATCAGCCAGCAGCACCGTCGGGGCGGCGTCGGTGGAGAGCAAGGCCAGGTGACCCGTCGTCAGATGCCAGGCGCGGGGATAGGTCAAATACACGCCCAGCACAGGGCTATAGACCCTGGCATCCAGGGCGATTTCGCGCTGCTGATCCCGCCATAGCCAGAACAGGTACAGTCCGCCGATCAGCGCGATCAGCGACGCTCCCAGCGACCCGTAGACCCCCACACGCCACCAGCCGGACGCGCGCGGACGGTCGTGTGCCGCATGTGAGGCCAGGACTGCCCCATCCGACGGCCATTCCGCCGGTTCGCAAGACGGTGAGCCAGCGGCTTCACCCTCGTATGAGGCACAGTCGGGGGCGCTCATTCCTCCCCGGAGTCTGCGTCCTGACGAGGAGGCAGACCGCCACCTCCCAGACGGGAACGCAGGCCGAGCAGCTTCTTCATCAGCTTCTGACGGGCGTTGGGATGCTTGATGTACTCCAGCCCCACTTCATAGGTGGCCGCCGCCTTCATGATCTGCCCGCTGCGCAATTCCAGGTCGGCGATGGCCAGCACGGTCTGCCCGTAGTTCTCTTCATCGCCCAGTTCCAGGAAGATGGCCGCTGCTTCACGATAGTTGGTGAGCGCCTGTTCGCTGTTGCCCTGACCGGCGTAGACACGGGCCATGTTGCCCAGCGCCTGCGCCGTGCGGCGCTGATCGCCCATCTGCACGAACACAGCGTGTCCCAGGCTCATTTGCTGAAGGGCCTCGTCGTGCTGACCCAGGGCGTGCAGGGTCAGCCCCAGGTTGACCTGCATCTCGGCCACCATGTCGGCGACGCCGTCGCTCTGGTACTGAGCGATGGCCTGACGGAAGGTCTCGGCGGCCAGCTCGTAGTCGCCGCGCAGATATTCGGCGACGCCCCGGTCTTTCAGTTCTTCGGCGGTTGGCATGGGGTGCTTCTCCCTCTTGTCGCATATCAACATGAGCTTGGCTGCGTCTTTTGTACACGCATTCGCCCGCTCGTGCCAGCCAGGGTGCGTGCGAAATGTGTCAGACGATGTGTTGTGTTCTGGTTTACCTCACCCCCGCTCGGCGCTGATGCGCCTCGCTGCCCCCGCGTCGGAGAGGGGGCACGCCGAGCGCAGCGAGCCTAGGAGTGAGGCAAATGCTCCCCTGTCAGGTAAGCCGCCGACAACCTTGGCTCGCACCCGCAGCGAATGGAATAAGCCACTTTCTCACTCTCTCTCCACTTCTTATTATAATGTGTGCAACATGGTTTTTTGCAGAGGGTTTTGCAGGCAAAGGAGGCAAGCTGTGAGCAGAGTGAAAGGTTGGCTATCAGGACTGGTCTTGCTGGCGGTGCTGTTTGCGCCCCTGGCGGTGAGCGCCGCTCCGACAACCGTGGCCTCCAGCCCGGCACTGGCGCAGGAAGGCGGGCAGGTGTTGAACCTGCCGGGGCTGGACGGCGAAGTGACGGTGCGCTGGGACGAGATGGGCGTGCCGCACATCTACGCCACGACCCTGCACGATCTGATCATGGCGCAGGGCTTCGTGCACGCCGCCGATCGCTGGTGGCAGATGGAGTTGTTCCGCGCCCAGGGGAGCGGGCGGCTGTCGGAGATCGCCGGTTCGGCAATGGTGCAGACTGATATTTTCCTGCGCACGCTGGGGTTAGACCGCAACGCTCACAACGACCTGGCTCACATGCCGGAGGAAGTGCTCGCCCTGTTGCGCGCGTATGCCGCTGGCGTCAACGCTTGGCTGGCGGACAAAACACCCGCCGACGCCGCGATGGAGTATTCCGTCATCAATCAGTTGCGCGAAGGTCTCGGCGCGCCGCCGGTGACGAACATCGAACCCTGGGAGCCGTTCCACAGCGACACCTGGTTGCAGGTGATGGCGCTGGGTCTCAGCGGTAACATGGACGCCGAGGTGCTGCGTTACCGTCTGATCCAGCAGGCGGGCGAGGAAGCGCTCGACGTGCTTGCCCCCGGCTACGACTACGCCGCGCAGCCGCTGATCCTGGAGCCGGGCTGGTCGCCTGTCCCTGCGCAGTCGCGCCAGGTCTCACCGCTGGACAGCCTGCCGGGGTTGGAGAACGTCGCCATGCTGCGCGAGGCGGGCCTGGGGTCGAACAACTGGGTGGTGTCGGGTAGCCGCACTGCCAGCGGCAAGCCGCTGCTCGCCAACGATCCGCATCTGAGCATCATGATGCCGTCCATCTGGTACGAGATTGGGCTGCACTGCGTGGAGATTAGCGACGCCTGCCCGTTGGATGTCAGCGGATTCAGCTTCGCGGGCACGCCCTTCGTCATCATCGGGCACAACCGCGACATCGCCTGGGGCGTGACCAACGTCGGTACTGACGTACAAGACCTCTACCTGCTGGAACTCAACCCCGACAACCCGCGCCAGTATCGCTATGAGGGCGAGTGGGTGCCCATGGATGTACTCGGTGGAACGATTTATCCCTGGGACGGGGAACCCGTGCAGTACACTGTGTTGATGACGCGCTTCGGGCCGGTGGTAAGCGATCTGCTAGGGCTGGATCAGCCGGTCGCCCTGCGCTGGGCCGCCGCCGACCCCAGCCGCAACTTCCAGGCTTTTCTGGGCATCAACAGCGCCCGCAACTGGGAAGAATTCCAGGAGGCGGTGACCTACTTCGACCTGGCGGCGCAGAACTTCGTCTATGCCGACGTGGAGGGCAACATCGGCTACATCACCTCCGGGCGCATCCCCATCCGCGCGGAGGGGCACGACGGATCGCGCCCGGTGCCGGGCACGTCGGCGGAGTTTGAGTGGCGGGGCTATGTAGACCCGCGCGAGAACCCGCGCCTGTTCAACCCCGCCGCCGGCTACATCGTCACGGCCAACAACGCGGTGCTCGCGCCGGAAGATTTCCCCCACACGATCACAGTGGACTGGGCCTACGGCTACCGCGCGGCGCGCATCGAGACGCTATTGCAGGCCGAGCCGCAACACACGCCAGACACGATCGCGGCGATTCAGTTCGACAACTACAATTCCGCGGCAGCGCTGACCGTGCCCTGGCTGGCCGGGCTGGACTTCGCCGATCAGCGGCTGGCTGACGCGGTCGCCTGGCTGAGCGAATGGGACTTGCAGAACACTGCCGATAGTCCGCAGGCAGCCCTTTTCGCCGTCTTCTGGGATCGCTTCGTGCCGCTGGTGTTCGACGAACTGCCCTTCTTCGAGGAGTCGTTCAACATCCGCCGCCTGTCGTTGATGTTGGATCAACCCGATCATCCGGTGTGGGCCAACGCCCGTCTGGGTGAGAGCGATCCGGCGGCGCTGGCGACACAGGCGCTGAGCGAAGCGCTCGACTGGCTGGAAGAGACCTATGGGGCCGACCGGACGGCCTGGCGCTGGGGCGATCTGCACGTGGCGCGCTTCCGCCATGCGCCTATCGGTCAACTGCCCGAAGGTCTCGATCCGCGCCTGGATCAGATGTTGCCGATCTTGCAGGCGGTGTTCAATCGCGAGACGCCAGCCAGCGGCGGCCCGGCGATCATCAACGCGACGAGTTGGTCGGTGGGGTCGGGCGATTTCACGGTGAACAGCCTGCCCAGTATGCGCATGATCCTCGACCTGAGCGACTGGGACAACTCGCGCCTGATCCATACGACGGGGCAGAGCGGCAGTCCGCAGAGCAAGCACTATGCCGACATGATCCCGTTGTGGGCCAGCGGGCAGTATCACGCGCATCACTTCAGCGCGGAGGCGGTCGCCGCGCACACGGCGGAGACGTGGACGCTGACACCTGGGGAATAGACGACTGCGGCAGGGTGTCAGAATCAGGCTGGGAGCGGGTGTTGGCCCGTCTGGTTTACCTCACCCCCAGCCTCGCTAAGCTCGGCTCGCCCCCTCTCCGACGCGGAGAGGGGCAGCGAGGCGCGTCAGTGCCAGGCGGGGGTGAGGTAAATACTGCCGTGTCAGGCGGGTCGCTGACAACCTTTGCCTGTATCCCAAAGAACGCTTCCCGAAAAAACCGTGAAAACGCGCCGGGCGATTGTTCCCCAAGCAAAAAACGCGGTAGACTTAGGGGCAAGGGGAAATCATGCTGTATGTGGGGAGGAACTGAGCGTGAAACCCTGGCTGGTCGTTGAGGACGATGACGACATTCGCAACTACGTCAAAATGCTGTTCATGGCCTGGGGACACAACGCCATCGAATTCTGCGATGGCAAGCAGACGTTCGCCTGGCTGGATGCCATCGAGTCCGGGGCGCACGCTGGCGATCTGCCCGAACTGGCCCTGCTGGACATCCGTATGCCCGGCCCGCGCGGCAACGAGATCGCCCGTCGGATGCGCTCCATCGAGCATTTCCGCAAAATTCCCATCGTCCTGATGACCGCCTTCAGCCTCAGCGCGTCCGAGCGGCAGGCCATGCTCGACCGCGACGGCGTAGATACCATCATCAATAAACCCCTGCCCGATCTGATGGAACTCAAAGCGATGCTCGACCGGCTGGCTGCCAATAAGCAAACCCAGGAGAGCGCCGCGCCGGCGTCGCCCGCCAGCGAGGGCAGCGCAACCCTTCCCGCTCCGGAGAGCTGACATGCCCACAGCGCCCAAGCCCGCACCCGGCGATTCCGCCCGTCCAGTGGCCGACATGGTGCAGTCGGTAGACGCCCTCGGCACCAACACCGGTCGTCTGTTCGAGCGGCTCTATGGCACGTTGCGCCGCAAGAAACACGAGCGGGACGCAGCCTTGCAGCATTCCCTGCTACGCATCAATCAGCTAGAAAAACTGACCGCCGAGCAGGCGACCAGCATCGCGCAGTTAACCGGCGTGCTGGCCATGATCAGCGAAGGCGTGATCATGCAGGACAACGAGGGCCGCGTGGTGTTGATGAACAAGGCGGCCCACGAGTTGCTCGGCTCGATGCGAGTCTTCTGGGATAGCGATCTGGGCCGCATGTTCATGGACTCGCGTTATCGCGTGCCCGCCGAGGGTGAGATCACGTTGGGCGAACCGCAGCGCGTAGAGGTGAACAACCGCGTCATCGGCGCGCAGATCGCCGTCGTGCGAGACGAGCACGGTCAGCGCCTGGGCACGGTGCTCATGCTGCGCGACGTGACGCGCGATGCCATCTCCGACCGGCTCAAGGATCAGTTCGTCACGCATATGAGCCATGAACTGCGCACGCCGCTCACTGCCATCAAGGGCATGAGTGAGGTGCTGCTGGCCATGCCGGAAGATCGTCCGCCCAACCGAAAATTCCTGGAGGCGATCAGCCGCAATGCCGCCATCCTCGACCGCATGATCGTTGAGTTGCTGGATATTTCGGAGATCGGCGCGGGTAGCTTCGCCGTGCGTGAGCAGGACGTTGACCTGCCCGCCCTGGTGATCAAGGTCATCCTGGGGTTACGTCCGCGCATCGAAAAGGCCGATCTCAAGCTGTCGTTCGCGGTCGCCAACGCCCGCCGTCTGACCTTGCTGGGCGACGATCGTCGCCTGCAATGGGCCATCGGGCACCTGATTGATAACGCCATCAAATACACGGAGCCAGGGGGGGAAATCCTGGTGCAGGTGGGGCGCATCCGCGACGGCTATGCCCTGGTGGAGGTTTCCGATACGGGAGTGGGCATCTCCCCGCGCGACTTGCCGCACATCTTCGAGCGCTTCTATCGGGGCGAGGCGCGCACCCCCGATGGGCGCGTGATTGATCCGCGTGGATTGGGGCAGGGGCTGTTCGTGGCGCGGGCAGTGGCCGAAGCACACGGCGGTTACCTGACTGTGGCAACGGCGCTGGGCGAGGGCAGCACCTTCACCATGGCCTTGCCGCTGGAGCGCCCCGCGACCCCCGCTGTCCCCTTGCCGGAGATGCCCGCTGTGGTGCCGCTGATTCCGGTGGAACCGGAGCCGCCGACTTCGTCCACCGATACCACGCAGCCCGGTGCGCGCACTCGTTCGGCCCGCGACGAGAACCTCGCCGGACGGGCGCAGCCGTTACGTCCGCGCCCTGAGAAGGGGTAGGGGGATACCCTGTTCGCTGCGGCGGGTTTCAAAGGCCCTTGGCGAAGACCTGCTCTGCGGTTTTACCTCATCCCTAAATTCCCTCTCCACACGCGGAGAAAGGTTATCAGTTGTCAGTGATCAGTTGTCAAATCCCCTCCACACGCGTAGGGGGACTTAGCCTAATGCTTACTCCCCCTCCTCATGTGGTTCAAGGGCGGACAATGATCGAGAAAACACGATGATTGGCCCGCCTGCTTTACCTCACTCCCAGCCTCTCCACGCTCGGCAACGAGGCGTGTCAGCGCCAAGGGGAGGATGAGGTAAAGTTTAGTGTTCGAGATGCGCTCAATGGCTGTTCGCCCTTGAACCGTGTATGGAGGGGACCGGGAGGTGAGGTTTTCAACCGCCTGTCACAGTCCGAATGCACATCCGCCGGGTGGCGCTGAGCAAGGCTGCGATGAACTCTTGCGCGGTATTTTCCTCTCACCTGTGCACTCTTCTGCCTTGCGTCAAGCACAGTCGCCGATGCCCTTTGCCTGCACCCGCGCCCGATAGGACTTTGGCAAATCAATCCGGGTTTGCTATGCTTCAAACCTGTCATGAGCCATGCCCGCCAGGGGCGGGCGGGCCAGGACGACTCTTGTGACGGCTTATCAAGGAGATATTCCTGTGGTCAGACCCGTCGCCAAAGTTGATGTGAAACCAAGCCTGCCGCCCAGCCTGGAGCGGCTGCGTGAACTGGCCTATAACCTGTGCTGGACGTGGGATCACGAGACGATTGCCCTCTTCCGGCGGCTCGACCGCGACCTGTGGACGGAAACCGGCAGCAATCCGGTATGGATGTTGGGGTTGATCAGGCAGGAGGCGCTGCAGGCTGCGGCAGAGGACGAAGCCTTTCTGGCGCATCTCGACCGGGTATGCGCCGCTTTCGATGCCTACATGGCTCCAGACGCGCGCACCTGGTACCGGCGGCACTTCGGTGATTTCGACAAGCCCTTCATCGCCTACTTCTCCATGGAGTATGGCCTGACCGAATGCCTGCGCAACTATTCGGGCGGCCTGGGTGTGCTCTCTGGCGACCATCTCAAGAGCGCCTCCGACCTGGGGCTGCCGTTGGTGGGCGTGGGGCTGCTCTATCAGGAAGGCTACTTCCACCAGTATCTCAACGCCGATGGCTATCAGCAGCAGTCATACCCCCTCAACGACTACGCCAATCTGCCCGTGCAGCAGGTGCTCAAAGAAGACGGCACCCCGCTGATCATCGAGATTCCTATCGCGCAGTACCGCGCCAAGATACTGGTGTGGAAGGTGCAGGTGGGGCGCGTCCCGCTCTACCTGCTGGATACCAATCACCCGGACAACCCCGAAGAAATCCGTGACCTGACCGACCGACTCTACGGCGGCGACCGGCGCACGCGCATCCGCCAGGAGATCGTGTTGGGCATCGGTGGCATTCAGTTGCTGGAAACGCTCGACATGCGCCCGACGGTCTGTCACATGAACGAGGGGCACAGCGCTTTCCTGGCGCTGGAGCGCATCCGCATCATGATGAAGGAAAATCCGGGGATGACCTTCTGGGAGGCGGCCAACATCTGCGCCACCGGCAACGTCTACACCACCCATACCCCCGTCCCGGCAGGGCTGGAGCGCTTCGGCTACGACCTGATTGACGAGCACTTCGCCTATCTGTGGCAGGAACTGGGCTTGACGCGCGAGCAGTTCCACGACCTGGGGCGCGAGCATATGGGCGGCTTCGATGTGTTCAGCCTGCCAGTGCTGGCGCTGAAAGTCTCCGCGCACGCCAATGGGGTCAGTCAGCTTCATGGGGCGGTCAGCCGCACCATGTGGCAGTGGCTGTTCCCGCAGGTGCCCGAAGACGAAGTGCCCATCGGTTCAGTCACTAACGGCATTCACATCGAAAGCTGGATCAGCGGCGAGATGATCGGCCTGTTCGATCGCTACCTCGATCCGGCCTGGCGCAAGGAACCCGATCACGCTGAGTATTGGGCCGATGTCGAGCGCATTCCCGACGCCGAGCTGTGGCGCACGCACGAACGCCGCCGCGAACGCCTGGTGTCCTTTGCCCGCCGTCGGCTGGTGGCGCAACTGGCCGCGCGCGGCGCGCCGCAGTCGGAGATCGAAGCCGCTGCTGAAGTGCTCAATCCCGATGCGCTGACGATTGGCTTCGCCCGTCGTTTCGCCACTTACAAGCGTGCGACGCTGCTTTTCCGCGACAAAGAGCGCCTGGCGCGTATCGTCAACGATCCCGACCGCCCCGTGCAGTTCATCTTCGCCGGCAAGGCGCATCCGCACGATCACCTGGGCAAGGAGCTGATCAAAGAGATCGTCAAGACGGCGGAACAGCCGGAGTTTCGCCATGCCATGGTCTTCCTGGAGAACTACGACATTAACGTCGCCCGCTACCTGGTGCAGGGGGTGGATGTGTGGCTGAACACGCCGCGCCGCCCCAACGAGGCCAGCGGCACCAGCGGCATGAAGGTGATCTACAACGGTGGACTGAACGCCAGCATCCTCGATGGCTGGTGGGCCGAAGCCTACGAACCGTCGGTTGGCTGGGCTATCGGCGCGGGCGAGGAATATCCGCAGCAGGAATGGGACTTGCAGGATTTCATCGAAGCGCAGGCGCTCTACAACCTGCTGGAGAAGGATATCATCCCGGCATTCTACACCCGCGCCCGCGACGGCCTGCCCCGCGAATGGATTCGGCGCATCAAGACCAGTATGCAAAAACTGGCTCCCGTCTTCAACACCTATCGCATGGTGCGCGAATATGCAGAAGAATACTATCTGCCCAGCCATCAGCGTTTCGTAGCGCTCACTCAGCCTGATCTGACACGCGGACGCGCCTTTGCCAACTGGCTGGCCCGCGTCCGCGCCAACTGGCATACGGTGCGCGTCGAGCGGGTGCTGGTCGAGCCGCAACAACTGACGGTGCGCGACGAGATTTCCGTGCGCGCTTTTGTAGACCTGGGCGCGCTCGAACCCGAGGATGTCACGGTGCAGCTCTACTATGGCTCGCTGGACAGTCGGGGCGAGATCGTGGTCGGCGAGACGATGGACATGGAGCACTGCTGCCCGGAGAATCCCCCTAAGTCGGGCAATGTGCATGAGTTCTACGCCACGCTGCGCTATACCACGACCGGTCAACGGGGCATCTCGGTGCGCGTGTTGCCGCGCCATGATGACCTGGCTGACCCGATCATGACCAACCTGATCACCTGGGCCTGATCGTCGGGCGAACGAGACCCGTGTCACCGGGCGCGGCGCGAGGGCGAAGCGCCCGGTTCGTTTTTCTGCCAGTTTCTGTTTGTGTCTCCGGGGCCGAGCGGGCTAGAGTCTGGCCAGAGATAGGTGCAGGAGGTAACCCAAAGAGCATGTCGTCTTCCTGGATGCGGGCACTGTGGTTCGCGCTGCTGGTGCTGATCGGCCTGGCCTTGGGCCTGACGCTGGCCTCGCTCGACCCTCGGCAGGATCAACAGGTCATCGTGCTCGTCGGAGCGTTCATGGCGGTGATGGTGCCGCTGACGCTGGGCCTCACGATCTGGCTGTTGCGCGGATCGCGGCAGGGGCCAGATACACGCTATCTGGCCGATAGCATCTTGCTCATTCAGGCGGGACACAGTGCGCAGGTGTTGGCACGCGCACGCGCTCTGCGCCAGGGCGGTGACCGCTCGGTGGAGAACGCTCTTGTACTCGCCAACGCCTATACGGCCCAGGGGCAAGGGGCACGGGCCGAACCCTTTGCCCGCGAGGCGCTGACGATCCTGGCGCAAAAAGGCGTGTGCGCCCAGGAAGACAGCGCGGCCCGCTGGCTGTGCGATCTGGCGCATATCACCCTGTACAACGCACTCCTGGCACGCGGCACCTTGGCTGAAGCTGCCGAGAGCCTGCGCGCTCATGCTCCGCGCGCCGAGAACCCTGTCTTCGCCTTTACGCTGGTGGCCTGGGGGCTCTTCCTGGCTCGTGAGGATGACGCTGCGCGCGCTGTGCTGGACATGCTGCCCCCGACACAGCAGGCTATCCGTGATCTGGGCGATCGCTACGCGCTGGCCCTGGCGCACATGCGGCACGTGTTGCGCGATGAACCGCTCCCCGACCCGCGTCATTACGCGCAGGCGTTGCCGGAATGGCGGGCCGAAGCCGAGCGACACGCCGCGACGCCCTACGGGAGCCGTCTGCGCGCTCTGTTGCGCGACTGGCACGAATTGTTCGCTGAGTAAGCGCGCTCGCCAATTTACGCGCCGTTGTTGTGTGGTGCATTCGCATCTAGGGCCGGTCATTTTGAACCTCTGCGTCGCAGAGGGCGCAGAGGAAAGAGTAGGATGGTTTCGTGCCTCTCTTGGTGACCTCGGCGCTCCCCTTGACGAATTCTCGCCCCCAAATCCGACTACGCCCGTTGTTGTACGCCGGGCAGCTCCGGCTATACTGAAGGCCCAGATTGGCCTGGATGCCTGCGATCCGGTGTGATTTCCGAGGGCTGTCGGTATGCGCACGCTGCATAGGTCAGTGAAGCAAACCCCGTCGTGGGTATGGGGGGCGCTGATCCTCTTTCTGTTGCTGGGCACGATCCCGTATGCGGTCCCGCTCTGGGCAGCGCCTGAGGGCGCAATTGCGACGGGCGTGAGCTTCAACCCTTTCGACGCCAATTCCTACCTGGCCAACATGCAGCAGGGGTATGGAGGGCGCTGGCTGTATCAGTTGCCCTACACCGCTACTCCCAATCGCCCGCTGCCCCTTTTCTCGTTCTATCTGGCGCTGGGGCACCTGGCTCGCCTGACTTCGCTTTCCTTGCCGCTGGTCTTTCATCTGGCGCGGCTGGGCTGCGGCGGCCTGTTTGCATGGTCGGCCTACCATTTCATGGCGCGCCTGCTGGATACCAGGGGAGAACGCGCCCTGGCGTTGTTTCTGTTGCTGTTCACCGGCGGCACCGGCTGGGTAGTCACGCTGGTGCCTGGCCTGTCGGAGACGACGCGCGTCCGCCTGACGCCTGATTTGTGGGTCGCGGATGCGGTCAGTGCGCTGGCGCTGCTCAGCAATGGGCATTTCACGCTCAACATGGTCTTGATGATGGCCATGATCGTCGCCGGAGAGCATCTGCTGGCGGGTGGACGGTGGCCCCTGGTCGCGCTGGCGATCCTGGCCGGACTGGGTATCGCTTTGATCCACGCGCATCAACTGGCTGTGGTGGGGCTGGTGCTGGGCGGCGAAGTCCTGTGGCAGATGAAGCACGCGCGCCGCATACCCTGGCGGGCTGTGGGGTGGCTGGCGGTGATGTTCGGCCCAGCGGCCCTACTGGCGGGCGCTCTGACTGTGCTCAGTTACCGCGACCCGGCGTTGGCGAGCTGGCTGGAGCAGGGCGATACCTACACACCCCCTGTATGGGGACTGCTCAACCTATACGGGCCGGTCTGGGCGCTGGCCTTCGTCGGAGCCTGGCATGGCCTGCAGCAGCGGCAGGCCGCCTGGCGCGGGGTCGTCTTGTGGTTCGCGGTGGTGTTGGTGCTCGTCTATGTGCCCGTCAACTTTCAGCGGCGTTTCATGGAGGGCTGGCACGTGCCGGTGACTATCCTGGCGGTGACAGGCTGGTCGCGCGAGATCGCACCCTGTCTGCGGGGCAGGTTGACGGAGCGCAGTGTTGGGATGATCCTGATCATCCTGCTGGTGCTGGTTACGGCCAGCCCGGTGCACACGCTGATCACGCTCACGCGCTATGCGATTCAGCGCCAGGACGATCAGTTCGTCTACGCTCATGCTGAGGAGCGCGGTGTGACAGACTGGTTGTGCGCGCACGCCGCGCTCGATGAGGTGGTGCTCTCCTTCTTCTACAGTGGCAACTGGCTGCCGGCGCGCGCGCCAGTGCGCAGCTTTGTGGGGCACTGGTCGCTCACTGCGCAAGTGACCGACCGTCTGGCCGATGTCAATCGTTTCTTCGACGCCGACACGGCGGATGCTGAGCGACTCCGCCTGCTGCAGACCTTCGGCGTAGACTATGTGTATGTCGGCCTGGACGAGCGCATCCTGGGCGGCTTCGATCCGGCGCATGCGCCGTATCTGGTGCCGGTCTATACAGGCGCGCGGGTGCAACTCTACCGTGTGGTTCTGCCTGCCGACGGACAATCGGCAAGCTGACAGGTGGCTGAAAATCACCTGACACCTCCGACCCGTGACATAATACCCGTTACGCGGCGAGGACAGGTTGCGTATAATCAAGTAGACCTCGGTCGGGCGCAGTTCCCCTCGTGTGCCACCTGAGTAAGGAGACAGTGCATGAACGACTCGGCTCCAGACCTGGCAATTTCCGTGCGCGGTGTGTCCAAGAAATATGGGGATTTCACCGCGGTAGACAATCTGTCGTTCGAGGTGCGGCGCGGCGAAATCTTCGCCGTGCTCGGCCCCAACGGCGCAGGCAAGACGACCACCATCCGCATGATCCTCGACATCCTCAAGCCCGACACAGGCAGTATCGAGGTGTTGGGCGGCCCGATCACCGAGGCAACCAAAGCGCGCATCGGCTACCTGCCGGAAGAGCGCGGGTTGTATCACAACGTGCGCGTGCTGGACATGCTGGTCTACCTGGGACAGCTCAAAGGACTATCTGGCGCTGAGGCCCGCGCCCGCGCCCTGAGCCTGCTCGAACATGTGGGGCTGGCCGAGAACGCCCGCAGCAAAGTCAAAGAACTCAGCAAAGGGATGCAACAGAAAGTGCAGGTGATCGCGACCATCCTGCATCGCCCCGACCTGATCATCATTGACGAACCGTTCTCCGGCCTGGACCCCGTCAATACGGAGATGGTCAAGGACCTGCTCTATGAGATGAACCGTGAGGGCGTGACGATCATCATGTCCACGCATCTGATGCATCAGATTGAGGAAATGGCCGACCGCTTGCTGATGATCAATCGGGGACGTGCGGTGCTGTATGGTGATGTGCACGAGGTGCGGCAGCGCTTCGCCAAGAACGCCGTCATCGTCGAAGGGGAGGGCGACTGGGCTGCACTGCCCGGCGTGCAGGCTGTGGAAGCGGGGGAAAACGGGCGCGACGTGTTACTGCGCCTGGCCGACAACGTCACTCCCGATGAGGTGATGGCCGCCCTGGCGACCAGCCCGGCCTATCGCATCCGCCGCTTCGAACGGGCCGTGCCCAGCCTCAACGAAATCTTCATCGAGGTGGTCGGCGGAGGGCACGCCAACGGATCGTCAGGGGGGTGAGCCATGCTCAGTCGCAAAGTCTGGCTGGTGACACGCCGCGAGTACGTCTACAACTTCCGGCGGCCCAGCTTTCTGTTCACCGCATTCGGCGTGCCGTTGATCACCTTGCTGGCCATGGTCGTGGTCGTCTGGATCACCGCCGAGCGCGAAACCAGTCTGGACGACTTCCAGCGCGTCGGTTACATTGACCGGGCGATGATCATCAACCCCGCCGTAGGCAACTCGGCGGGCTATTTCCCCATCAGCGATCCCGCTGTGCCGATGCCAGTGGAGACCAGCCGTGGCAAGCTGATCGGGGAGTATTTCGACGGGCTGGAAGAGTTTGCCCGGCAGCAGTTGCAGAACGGCGAACTCGACGCCTATTTTGTCATCCCGCAGAACTACCTGTTCTCCGGGCGCATTGACGTATATGTGCGGCGCAACATGCCCGAAGCGCTGCGCTCCAGCATCGAAGACTTCATGCGGGCGCAAATCGCTAGCCGCGCGCCCGATACCCTACCCGTGCCAGTCGAGCGGCTGGGTGCGCTCGAATTCGTCATCCGCGACGAAGAAACCAGCGAAGAACTCAGCGAAGCGGCCATCCTGGGGCGTATCATCCTGCCGTTCTTGTTCGTGATGATCTACTTCATGAGCACCAGCACTACCGCGCAGTTCCTGATGAGCGGCGTCGTGGAGGAGAAGGAAAACCGCCTGATGGAAATTCTGGCGACCAGTGCCCGCCCGGCAGAGTTGCTGTGGGGTAAGCTGCTGGGGCTGGGGGCGCTCTCGCTGACGCAGGTGATGCTGTGGGCCGGGGCCGCCCTGGTGATCCGTCAGATTCACCAGGATGCGCGCGCATTCTTCAGCGGGGCGGAGTTCAACCCGGCGCACCTGCTGTTGTTCGGCGTTTTGTTCCTGATCAATTTCGTGCTCTTCGCGGCAACCATGTTGGGCATCGGCGCATCGGTGACCGCGGAGGCCGAGAGCCGTCAGATCGCCGGCTTCTTCACCTTCCTCAGCGTGCTGCCGATCATGTTCGTGGGGACATTCTTCAGCAATCCGGATGGCGCTTTGCCGGTGTTCTTCTCTTTCTTCCCGCTCACGGCGGCGGTCGGCCTGACACTGCGCCTGGGGCTGCTGGGGAGCATCCCTGCCTGGCAGATCGTATTGAGCCTGGCGCTGCAGGTCGTCGCGGTGCTGGCCGTGATGTGGCTGGTGGTGCGGGTCTTTCGGCTGGGCATGTTGATGTACGGCAAGCCGCTCACGCCGCGCACACTGTGGCGGGCGCTGCGTCAGGGTCACGTCACGCTGACCACCGCTCCAGCGGACGCGCCGATCGCCAGCGCGCGTCGCAGAAAGGGGTTGTTCCGCCGATGAGATACTGGATGGTCGTCTTCCGCCACGAAGTGCGGCACATGTTCGCGCGCAAGAGCTATCTGTTTGTCACTTTCGGCATCCCCATCCTGGCGCTGCTGGCTTTCTACGGCTATCGGCTGTATCAAAATCTTTCGGCTGACGAGGAGGACACCCCCACCATTGCCGAAGTGAACAAGGGCAGCCAGGCCATCGGCTATGTAGACCTGACGCCGCAGGGATTGTTCCCGGCTCCGGATAGCTATCCGCTGGTCAAATGTGAGCCTTCGGCGCAGGAACTGGCGCTGCTGAGTTTCGACGAGACAGTGGATCGCACCCGCAGTGCGGTGATCAAGCGCATCAGTTCTCCTTACTGCCTGCGCGAGCTGATCACGCGCTACGGCACGGAAGAAGAAGGCAAAGCGGCGCTGGAGGCGGGCGACATAGATGCGCTGTATGTCGTCGAGCCGGACTTTGTAGAAAGCGGCCAGGTGTCGGTCTATATCAGTGGGCTGAACCTGCAAGCTGCCGATACCGGGCAGTTGATGGAGGACTACCTGGTGCGCAGCCTGTTGGTGAGCGTGGACGCACCCGACTACGAGTCGCTCTATCTGCGCCTGCGCACGCCCGCGGTGATAATAGACCATCGTCTGAGCGAGACGGGCGCGGTCGAGCAGAGCCGTGAAGACCAGGAATTCTTGCTGGTCTATGCCTTCGGGCTGCTGCTCATGTTTTCCGTCTTCTGGGGCGGGGGCTACGTGATGACCAGCGCTGTGGCGGAGAAGGAATCGCGTATCGTCGAGGTCATGCTGACGACCGTGCGCCCGATGGCTTTGCTGCTGGGCAAAATTCTGGCGGCGGGCCTGCTCGCGTTGCTGCAGGTAGTCACGCTGACGGGGACGTTGCTCTTCATCGGCAGTCAGCTTGGGGATGTGTTCGCGGCGCTGGGCGATATCGAAGTCAGCACCAGAGCGCTTGTCACGCTGGCGGCATATTTCCTGCTGGGCTTTCTGTTCTTTGGCAGTTTGATGGCGGCCATTGGAGCCATGAGCACGTCACTGCGCGAGGCGCAGAACTTCGTGACCGTCGTCACCCTGCCGGCGGCCATTCCCTTCTTCTTCCTGACGATCTTCGCCGAAGAGCCGAACGGCACGCTGGCGGTCGTACTCTCGCTGATTCCCTTCACTGCGCCCCTGGCCATGGTCATGCGGCAGGCTGTCGTGACCGTCCCAACCTTTCAACTTGTGCTCGGCATCGCCTTGCAGGGGCTGGCTGTGGCCGGGGCGGTGTGGCTGGCCGGGCGGATGTTCCGCGTGAACATGCTGTTGATGGGTCACATGCCCAAACTGCGCGACCTTCCCCGGCTGATCAGGGGATGAGTTCCGAGATGTGAGAGACCGTGCGGAAACCTCACCCCTGCTCGGCGCTGACGCGCCTCGCTGCCCCCTCTCCGCGTCGGAGAGGGGGCAAGCCGAGCGAAGCGAGGCAGGGGGGTGAGGTAAACTGGCGGGCCAATCATTATGTTTTCTCCATTAGCAGGCATCTTTCCACACGGTCTCTGAGATCAACGTCCGGCGAGGGCGAGGCTCGCTGGAGCCAGAAAGGACAAGCCTGGAGCGCGCCCCGCTCCAGGCTTGTGATTTCTCACTCGAAACTCGCCGCTCGCGTCTCTCTCATGTGTGCGGTACCAGCACCTGCTTGACACGGCTCAGCCAAACCAGCGATAGCTCGTTGCGCCGCAGGTAGAGATACACGGTGGCGAAGAAGAAGGCCGCGTAGCCAGCGCCCACCAGCGCGTCAATGACCCAGTGATGGCCCAGATAGAAGGTGGAAAAGGCGACACCCAGCGGTAAGAAGATCGCCAGCAGGCCGCGTTTGCCCCAGGTGGCGATCGCCACCAGCGCGATATAGACCGGGTAGGCCGTGTGCAACGACGGCATGGCCGCTACCGGGTTGGGGCCAGCGCTGACCACGTCCGCAGGCACCACAAAGTGATCCAGCGTGATAGGCATGGTACGCAGGTAGCCGCGATGGGTGGCCCACCAGGGCGGCGCGGCGGGGAACAGAATATAGGTGATGAACCCCGCGTAGGAGAGCGCCACCAGCCCCAGCGCAAATGCCCAGTATTCGTTGGGGCTGCGCCGCCACAACAGCGCTGACACCACCAGCGGCGACATGAAGTGCGACAGGTACAGCGTGTTGGTCAACACGTCGAGCAGGGGAGTGATGGGCAAGTTCCACAGATTCTGCTGAATCCAGTAGCTTGGCAATCCTCCTCCGAACAGGCTGCGCTCCCAGATGATCAGATCGCGGACGTGAATGTCCGCGCCGGTCAGGTCGTCGGCGAAATTGCGCAGCGAGTCGTAAGAAAAGATCAGCACGATGAACGGCGCGAAGTCAATGGCGAAGGCGCGCGCTTTGCTGTTGATGATGGCCAGCAGCACCAGCGCGACCAGAAAAACCTCGGTGGACGGGTACAGCACGTCGGCTGCTACCAGCGTCAGCACCACGACGGCAAAGATGAAAATCTCTGCCGTGAGCAAGTGCCCTTTCAGGTGGGATCGAATTGTGGTAATCATCACTCGAAACTCTGGCTGGCGGATATCCGCTTGGGCTATGCTGCGTCTCGGCCACAGCTAGAGAACTTACCACAGCCCCTACGGTTAACTGCATTTTACTGGTTTTCTGTTCACCTGCCAAGCGCGAGAATCCGGCAAGGTGCAAGCAAAGGTTGTCAGCGACTTACTTGACACGGGAGCGTTTATCTCACTTCCAGCCTCGCTTCGCTCGTCTGCCCCCTCTCCGACGCGGAGAGGGGGCAACGAGGCGCGTGAGCGCCGAGTGGGGGTGAGGTAAGCCAAAGCACAGCAGACTTCCTGACATATTTTGCGCGTACCTCTGCTGCCCTGTGACATGTGCGCACAGGGGTATAATGAGGATGAGCGAAGTCCCGCACCAGGAGGGCGATCATGCGACGACTGAAGGCGCTCGTCTGGGCTACCCTGGCCGCGCTGGCCGGGCTGTTGAGCATCTGGCCGACCATCTCGCCGCATTCGCGCCGTCATCTGGCGCTGGCGCAGACGCTGGCGACTGAAGACCCCCTGCTGGGGCTGCTCGCCGGTTGGTTAGGCTTCTGGCAGGGAGTGCGGGCGCGAAGCTGGCGGGCGATAGTGCTGGGCGCGACTGGCATGGCGCTGCGGCTACGTCCGTGGCTGTTGCGCGATACCGTTGCCCGGCAGATGGCCGAGGCCATGCGCGAGGGGTTAGGCCCAGGCTGGCAGCGACGTATCCCCGCCGAGAGGCACCGCGCCTTTGCCCAGCGACACCGCACCGACCTGATCGGGCCGCTGCGCCAGACGGTCTGGCCGCGCGTCCGGGTGACGCGCGATGTGCTCTTCGGCACGCCGGACGGCTATCCGCTGCGCCTGGATGTCTACACGCCAGCCCATGCCTCCGGGCTGTGCCCGGCTATCCTGGGCCTGCACGGCGGGGGATGGTTCGGCGGTGACAAAGGCGGGGCAGTCGCCGGGCTGCGCTATCGCTGGCTGGCCTCGCAGGGCTATGTAGTCTTCGATGCACAATATCGCGGCGGGCCGTGGCCCGCGCCGTTGAGCGACGTCAAGTGTGCTCTGCGCTGGATCAAGGCGAACGCGCTGTCCTTTGGGGCGGATGCCGGTCGCGTGGCGATTCTGGGCCAGGAGGCAGGCGCTCATCTGGCGCTGCTGGCGGCTTACACGGCCAACGACTCGCGCTTCCCGCCCGCTTGCCTGGACAAGGCGGGTCTGCCATTGGACGAGCGTGTGCAGGCGGTGGTGGTCTGCGCCCCTCCGGCGGACCTGCGCCTGTGGCCGCCCTTGCCGGATGGGGCACCGGCGTTGCTGCTCGGCGGCCTGCCCGCCGACATCCCCGCCGTCTATGAGGAGGCCGCGCCGGTGAGCCATGTGCGCGCGGATGTGCCGCCGACGCTGATCGTCCAGGGGCAGCGCGACCGCACCGTGCCGCCCGTTCACGCTGAACTGTTGGCGAACCGGCTGCGGGCAGCGGGCGCGACCGTGGTGCTCCTGCGCATTCCGTGGGGGCGGCACGGCATTGGCCCGTTGCCACTGGGACTGAGCGGCCCGCTGATCCAGTACGACGTGGATCGCTTCCTGGCCTGGGCTTTCGCCTGCGGCACTCGCGCGCAGCCAATCGGCGGGGAAAGTGCGCTACAATCAGACTGACGCATTGTGAGCAAAGGCGGGGCAACAATGGCCATTCAGACCAGACGCATGAGCGTAGAGGAGTTCGACCGCTTCGTGGCGTTGCCGGAGAACGCCGAGCGTCTGTTCGAATATATTGGGGGGGAAGCGGTCGAGGTGGTTTCGAGCCAGCGGGCATCTGCTATTGCCTACAATATCGGGTTTTTCATCAAGCTTTACCTGCGCACCAACAACATGGGCGGACTGGTCACTGGGGCGGACGGCGGCTACGAGATTGCGGGTGAGCGGTATATCCCCGACGTGGCTTATGTGTCTGGTGCCCGTCAGGCTGAGCCATCCGATCAACCCTACAGTCCTATCCCTCCCGATCTGGTTGTCGAAGTGCTCTCACCGTCCAATACTCCGCATGAGATTCGGCTGAAGGTAGTCAACTACTTGGCCGCTGGATGCACTGTGTGGATCGTTGACCTCGATCGGCAGGCGGTGGAAGTCTACGCACCTGGTCGGGCGGGGAAAACGGTGTATGTAGATGAAACGCTCGACGGGGGCGACGTGCTGCCGGGCTTCACCCTGGCGGTGAAGGACATCTTTGTAGCGTAAAAGACGCGCAGGAAAGGTTGAGCGAGCGATGGCGGTGCAAAGCAAGCCCCTGACTGTCGAAGAGTTCGACCGCTTCGTGGCGTTGCCGGAGAACGCCGAGCGTCTGTTCGAATATATTGGGGGGGAAGTGGTCGAGGTGGTCTCTAACCAACGTTCATCTCGCATCGCGGCCCGTATTATCGGTTTCCTTTTCGCCTACTTGCAGCAGCATGACATCGGGTTCTTGACCAGTTCGGACGGCGGCTATCAGATCGCTGGTGAACGCTACATCCCTGATGCGGCCTTCGTTTCTAAATCTCGCCAGGCGGAACCATCCGATCAGGCTTATGGCCCCGTGCCTCCCGATCTGGCCGTTGAAGTATTGTCGCCCTCTGACAATCCTCATGACGTGCGCGTCAAGGTGGTCAATTATCTGGGGGCAGGGACGACGGTGTGGATCGTGGATCCACAACGCAAGCTGGTGGAAGTCTATACCCCCGGTCAGCCGGTCAAGAAAGTTGGGGAGGATGGTGTGCTCGACGGGGGCGACGTGCTGCCGGGCTTCACCCTGGCGGTGAAGGACATCTTTGCGGAATAGGGAGCGTTTGCCGCATGCTCGCGCCCTGCGCTATGTTCTAGTAAAGGGTTCTGAGTGAAGGGGCGTCCGCGTCGCGCTGCTCCGACTCGTCACTCACAACTCTCAACTCCTGACTCAAGTCTCAACACGGAGCCATTCCCCATGAAACGACGTGTCCTGGCCGTAACTCTTCCCTTGATAATGATCGCTCTGGCGCTGATGGGCGTCGGTCGGCTTGCCGCGCCCGCCCGCGCCGACATCGCCAACCCTGCCGTTCTGGCTGCTATTCCGCAGAACAGTAGCTCTGCCGAGTGGACGATCGAACAGATGGATTTCGAGAGCCGCTACCCCGACGGCTTCGCCTTCCGGCTGCGGGCGTCGAGCAGCGGCGGCGAGATCGTCAGTGCGCGGGTGGAATGGATGCACCGCCCTAACGTCCGCGAAAAACAACCGCTCAGTGTGCGCCGCGCGACAGGCGAGATCGATCCCGACACGGGCCTGATCACTGCCGTCTGGAAGCCGACGCAGTCTACGGCGGTGCCGCCCTGGGTGGGCGTCTACTATCGCTGGCGGTTGCGCGACGCAGCGGGCAATGAGTTCGTCACCGAGCAGGCCGCCGCCGAATATGCCGACACGTCGCGCCCCTGGCAGCGCACCGAGACCGACGAAGTGCTGGTCTTCGCCAACGGCCTGTCGGACGAGATAGGCGATCTGGTGGCTGAGGCTATGGACGCGCAGCGCCAGAAATACCTGGACGGCTGGGGACAGCCCCTGCCTTATCGCCCGCGAGTGATTTTGTTCGGCGATATGGACACCTGGCTGGAATGGCAGGTGGGTCACCAGGACACGACAGGGTTAGGGCTGGTGCGTGTGGGCGTGACCAGCGATGAATGGGGCGGCACGGTGCAGGTGCTCTATGGCACCGAAGAGGAGCTGGCCTACGGCACGGTGCTGCACGAGATCGAGCACCTTTATCAGCGCGAATTCCTGGCCGGGCGCACGGTCTTCACCCCCGGCTGGTTTATCGAGGGGAACGCGACGTTCTATCAGCTCGACGACGTGCACGATGTCGCTACCCGCTATGTCGCCGATCTGGTGCGGCGCGGCGAACTCCCTGTGCTTCTGCAAGGGGAAGGCCCGGTGACCTTCGGCAGGAATGCCCTGCATGGCTACTACATCGGTTACAAGTTCTTCGAGTACCTCGACCGCCAATGGGGCATCGCCATGCATCGGCAGATCATGGAGTTGCTGGCGCAGAACATGCCCTTCACCGAGGCCATCGAGACGGCTACCGGTCAGGACGTGATCGCGCTGGAACGCGCGTGGCGCGAATGGTTGGGCGCGCCGGGCGTGGTGCCCACCCTCATCCCCACCTGGACGCCGCCGCCTTTCCTGGCCTCGCCGACGCCGATGCAATTCGGCAGTGGCAAGTGAAGGTTGGAGTCTTGAGTCCTGAGTTTGGAGTCTGGCGTCGAAAGGGTGGAGCAGAGACGCCAACCGTTCCAGGCTCATGGCTCTGAACTCAGGACTCCCGACTCATCACTCACAACCGTGAATGACAGACCTGCGCCGGAGGGGTCGGCGTCAATGGTCACTGCGGTGCCGGACGGCGGGTTCTCGCGCAGCAGATAATCGGCCAGCGATTCGCGCACGTGCCGCTGAATGATGCGCCGCAGCGGGCGCGCGCCCCATTCCGGATGATCGTTCTGGGCGAGCATCCACTGTTTGGCGGCGGGCGTGAAGTGCAGCGATAGACCGCGCTCCATCGCCAGCTTATTCTCTTTGCTGAGCAGCAGGTCGAGAATCTGCGCCAGGTGCTCATCGTTGAGCGGGTGGAAGATGACGATCTCGTCAATGCGGTTGAGGAATTCAGGCCGGAACGACGCCCGCACCTCCTCCATGACTGCCTCGCGCGTCTCGTCGTCAATGACGGTCGTCTCCAGCAGCGGCGCACCGACGTTGCTGGTCATGATAATCACCGCTTCGCTGAAGTTGGCGACGTTGCCCTGCGCATCGGTGAGCCGCCCCTCTTCCATCACCTGTAACAGGATGTCCAGCACGCGCCGGTGCGCCTTTTCCACTTCGTCGAAGACCACCACGATATAAGGCTGCTCGCGCACCCGGTCGGTGAGCTGTCCGCCGCCCTCATAGCCAATGTACCCCGGCGGCGCGCCGATCAGGCGGCTGACCGTGTTCTCGTCCATATACTCGGACATGTCAATTTGCAGCATGGCGTCCTCGCTGCCGAACATGAACTCGGCCAGCGCTTTGGCCAGCTCGGTCTTGCCGACACCCGTCGGCCCCAGGAACAGGAACGAGCCGATGGGACGCTTGGGGTCCTTCAGGCCCACGCGGGCCGTCTTGACCGCGCGGCTGAGCGCGATCACCGCTTCGTCCTGGCCGATGATGCGTTCGTGCAGGTGCTCGACCATGCTGGCGTAGCGGGTGCGCTCGTCCTGCCCCAGCTTGCTGACGGGGATGCCCGTCATCTGCGCGGCGGCCAACGTCACGTCTTCGGCGTCCAGCGTCGAGTCGGCCAGTTCCTGGCGGAAGGCCAGGTGCGTCTGATCGTTGAGGCTGACCAGCGACGCGGCGCGGTGCAGCAGATGCTGGGCGCTCAGCGGGAGCGGTGTGCCGCTCAGGTAGCGGCGGGCCAGGGTTGCGGCGGTTTTCAGCGCGCTGTCTTCGACGACGATCTGGTAGTCGGCGGCGATATGCGGTGCGTGCACCTTCAGAATCTCGATCGTCTCTTCGACAGTAGTCGGCGGCACGTGCAGAAGCTGCGCATTCTCGGCAATCGCGCTGATCCCGCGCAACCGCTCGTCCCACAGCGCCTGCGTCGTGGTGCCGATGATGACCGGGTCCTGTTCCAGGAAGGCTTTTTGCAGCAAGGGGGTGGCCTTGTAGAACTCGGCCTTTAGTTGCCCGCCGAAGAAGCGGTGCAGGTGCGGGATGAAGAGAATGCCTCCTTTAGCTCGCCGCAGGCCGCTATCAACCGCCTTTTCCTGTTGATCGAGCAGGGCGCGCTCGTCAATCTGCACCAGGCTGCGCAGTGATTGCGGACCCTTGCCTTCTGCCAGCAGCAGCGCCAGGCTATAGGCCAGGGTGCGCTTGCCCACCCCGTCCGGCCCAACCAGGATCACGTGCCGGTGCACCGTCTGGCTGAGTATCTGCATCAGCTCGCGCAGCAGGTCTTCGCGGAAATAGACTGCCTGCAGCGCGCCCGACCGCGCCGCCGCGACCATATCGGCGCTGATCTCCGTCTCCGTGCGGCGGATGACCGTGGCGCTGGTTGCTGAGGACGTGAGGAAGTCGCGGATGGCGCTCTTGGTGATGCCGAACTGGGTGAGAATGCCCGCTGTGCCCACTTCGCGCTCGGTCATCACGCCCAGCAGGTGATCGGTGTCAATGGCCAGCTCGTTGAGCGCCTGCGCCACGCTCAGCGCCTCGTCCAGGGCAATGACCATGCTCCGGCTCAGTTCCGCCGAGCGCCCCCCGCCGCCCGCATAGGTCAGGTCGCCGCCCGTGTCGCGACGGCTCTGCACCGCCAGCTTGACGGTACGCTCCAGCCGGTCGAGGTCAGCGCCGCGCCGTTCGGCAAAGGTGCGCAGGACGCGCGCCGCGGCAGTGTTCTGGCTGCGGATCAGGGCCAGCAACGCCGCTTCGGGCGTCAGCAGGGGTTTGCCGTAGGCGGTGATGATGTCCACCGCGTCGTCGAGGACCGCCTGAGTATCTTTGGTGAGCAGGTTGGGATTGAGCGTGCCCATAGGTAGAAGTCCATATGCGCCAGGAGCGAATTCACCACAAAGGTACTACGGGACAGGCCATAAAACAACCCGCTGCCAGGGCGCAAGTTCAAGGGCGGACGATGATCGAGAAAACATAATGACCTGTCCGCCTCTGAAGCGCGAATTCACGGAGAACACAGGGAGGAGCGCAGAATTTCGCAACGGTCTTTTTCGCTGGGTCTTGCGGTGACCTGTCACGCCCAGGCGGGCACATGAAAAGAGCGGCGTCTGCGCAGAGAAGAGACGCCGCTCTCGATCTGACCTGGCGGTGATGATTACGTCGGCTCGGACAGGCGATAGCCGATCCCGCGCACGTTGACGATGATGTTCGGGTTCTGGCCCGAAGCCTTGAGCTTGCGGCGCAGATTGCTCACGTGCGGGCGGATGACCTCGCGGGCCTCGTTCTCGTCCAGTGTGTAGCCGCGCACCTCGCGCACCAGCTCGGAGCAGGGCACCACTCGCCCCCGATGGGCGGCCAGATAGAGCAGCAAATCGAATTCGGTCGGCGTCAGGTCAATGGGCTGATCACCTACGGCGATCTGATAGCGGCCAGGGTAGATGGTCAGCGGGCCGATGGTCATGGTCGTCACAGGAGTCGTCACCCGCTCGGCGACTGCGCCGCGCCGCACCGGTTCGTCGCGCAATGCCTGCTCGGCGGTGCCGGTCAATTCTTCGACGTGTTCGCGAATAGTGCTCAGCAACTGACGGCGGCGCTTGAGGTTGCGCGCCCGCTCGACGCCCTCGGCGACGCTGTTGCGGATGTCCTGGCTGCTGCTGGGCTTGACCAGGTAGTCGTGCGCGCCCAGGCGCAGGCTTTCGATGGCGGTTTCCAGGCTGGCGTAGCCAGTCAGCAGGATCACCACCACGTCCGGCGCGCGCTCTTTGATGCGCGCCAGCAACTCCACGCCGCTCAGCCCCGGCATACGAATGTCGGTCAGCACCACGTCGTAATCGTAGTGCTCCATCATCTGCAGCGCTTCTTCGCCCGACGCTGCCGCGTGCACCTGGTAACCTACCCGTTGCAGCGTCTTACTGATCGAATAGCGAATAGCGCCCTCGTCGTCCACTACCAGGATGTAAGCTTCTTCTGGATTAATCATCAGCTTTGCGCCTCACCCACGCATTTGCTCCCCCTTTTCATGCTATCTCAACTATAACTGAAGGTTAGCAAAAGTGCAAGTCTGAGTTAATTCTAGCAGTATCCTATCAACAAACCCTGTAGCAGGTAGTTTTATACTCGCGGGAGTGCGCTCCGGTGTTGCCAGCGCACCACGACCCCTACTGCAGTCCTGCTCGCTTCAGGGGGGTCAGGCAGGGCGAACGGTTCGGCCACGCGCCCGCGCACGCCCTCTGGCGTCGGAGCCACGAACCAGGCGATGACCCCGTTGACCGTCAACAGCGGCACCCGCGCGCGCCAGGGAGCGGGTACGCGCATGGCGATCAGCGTATCGGCCAGCTTCTGCGAATGTCCGCCCATTCCGCGCGGACAGAAGCGATCGCCGGCGCGCCGGGTGCGCAGGGCCAGCGTTGCTCCCACGGGCACGCACAGCGCGGCGCAGAGAGGATCGGCGTGCAGGGCAGGCAGATCGTCGTCGGGGCGCAGCGGTCGGGCGGAGAAAACCCACGCGCCAAAGGGGTGCTCGACCGTCTCGCCCGCCGAGAAGAATAGGCCAGCCTGTGCCGGATCGAGCGCTGGCGCATCATCGCCCACCTCTGCCGCGCCCTCGGCTGCCGGGCCGATCACCAGCGTCCCATAACTCACGCGCAGCGCCAGTCCGCCGGGCAGGGGGGCGCGCGCGCCGGTGCGCCCGGACTCGGCGAGCGTGACTGCGTCAGCGATATGCGCGTAGGTCACGTCGCGCAGGTCGGGGCGCAACTGACGCACCGCCGCGCGGAGCGTGTAGCGCCTCAGCGCCAGCGGCAGGGCCACCCAGGCGGCCCGGTCGAACAGCACGCTACCCGGCGGCGAGGAGCGGAGCACCTGACGCAGCGCGGTTTCTCCTGCCGCCTCCAGCACTTCGGCGTCGGCGCGCAGCAGGTCCGCCGTCTGCGCCAGCGTCTGACGGATGTTCGGGTTGAGCGTTTCCAGTAAGGGTAGCACCTGGTGTCGCAGGCGGTTGCGCAGGTAGGTGAGGTCGGCGTTGCTGGCGTCGGCGCGCGGTTGCAAGCCGTGTGCGGCGGCGTAGGCTTCGATCTCGGCTCGCGAGAGGGTGAGCAGGGGGCGAATGAGCGCCGGCCAGAGTTGCGGCGCGGCGGGCGAATTCAGGGATGGGTCGCATTGCAGGGGGATATCCGCCAGGATATGGCTACTCGTCAGTGGACTGAGCGGTGCCATGCCCCGCAGACCGCTCAGGCCACTGCCGCGCAGCAAGTGGAGCAGCACTGTCTCGGCCTGATCGTCGCGTTGATGTCCGACAGCCACGCGCTCCGCCCCCACCTGACGCGCCACCCGCACCAAAAAGGTGTAGCGAACGCGCCGCGCGGTCTCCTCGATGCCCAGGCCCAGACTGTCGGCCAGGGCGAGTACGTCGGCGCGGCCTGTGGTACAGGGCGCACCCCACGCTTCTGCCGTCGCCCGAACGAAGGCGGCGTCCGCCGCGCCCGCTTCTCCGCGCAGGCCGTGATCGAGCGTGGCGACGTGCAGCCGGATGCCCAGCCGATCGCGCAGGGCCAGCAGCACATGCAGCAGTACCAGCGAGTCCACCCCGCCCGACACGCCCACGACGACCGTCTGACCGGCTGTGCACAGCGCGTGGCGCTCGATAGCCTGTGTCACGCGGGCGAGCAGGTCGGACATTGCGTTATCGTTCGTGCCGGTTGAAGCGGCGGAAATAGCCGTGCGAGATGCCGCGCAGTTCTTCGAGCATGACGAAGGCGTGGGGATCAACGCGGTGAATTTCTTTGACGACTGTGCCCACGTCCTGATGTTTGACCACAGCGGTCACTGCGCCGACCTGTCCCTGTGCGCCCTGGCCATAGGTCTCCGTCGCGCCGAAGCCTGCGGCGCGGATGGCCACGGCGATCTCGTGCGAAAGCTGCGGCGAAATGACATGTACCGAGACGAAACGCTGAATCAGGCGCTGTTCGACGGTCATGCCCAGGTAGCCACCGACGGCAAAACCCACGCTGTAGGCTCCCAGGTTCCATACATTGTTGAGGTTGGAAACGACGCTGCCCAGGGCAACGGCGAAGATCAGCGTCTCCAGGATCGCCAGCAGCGACGCGGGCATCTTCTGCCCGCGCACGATGAGCACCAGCCGTACCGTCGTGATCATGTTGCCGACCACCCGCAGCACGAAAATGCCGCCGGCGGTCAGCAGAGTATTAGCATCTACCACTGAATCAGTTCCCTTCTACGCCGCGGCTGCGGTAATGCGCTCTGTTCCGCCGCCGCACAGGCTCGTCACGCCGATCATACCACACTTCGCCGCACCGCTTGAGGGGGCGGTCGGCCTGGGGGCATTCGGAATTGCGGAAAAGTTGCTCTTAACTTTACCTCATCCCCGCGTGGCGCTGACGCGCCTCGCTGCCCCTCTCCGCGTCGGAGGGATGCAGGTGTCTGTCCGACGGTTCAGCGAAGGAACACGGACAGCCGATAGTCGCCCGTAGCTGCGCCACCCGTCCCGGCCTCGACGACCAGCCGGTAGGTGCCATCCTGCGGCAGCACGGCGGTCAGCACTGTTCCCGTTGCCAGCAGGTCGCCCGCCGGACCGTACAGCGAGACCCGCGGCTGCAAGAGGCTGCCGGGCAACGGTTCTACGGTGATTTCCCAGGTTTCTCTGGCTACGCCAGA
>FWPU01003306.1_pt1 | contig 41157 bp, 40 predicted proteins | sample 2228361 | NCBI WGS metagenome assembly FWPU01 (sample SAMEA103939777, study PRJEB20133) | metagenome | reverse complement strand
GAAATATATTGAATATGTTTTAAGTTCGGTTCTTAACGACAAATAAAATTTTTCGCCCCCCACTCTATCCCTCTCCCCCACGGGGGAGAAGGGCTGGGTGGAGACATGATTGATAAAAAAATTAAAACATTTAATGCGCTCATTAATAATTAGTAGAGCAAAGGTTTATCCCTTGCCGTATTCGGCAAGCCTTAAAGGCCTACCCGATTACATCCCTGGTTCATCCTTAGTTCACCCCTGGTTCATACCTTGTTCATCTCTTGGCCGCTTACTAGACATCTGGCAATTAATCTTTTAAATAAAATTACCATTGTTTTTGAAAAGTGAAGGTGGGCAAGCAATAGACAATGCGTTAGGCATAAGGCGTGAGGCGTTAGGCGTAATGCGCGGGAGACGAAAATGGTGCTCGCCAGCCTTGGTGGAGAGACAAATTAAAATTGATAGACGGTCAGGGCTAAAAGCGATTGACATAAGCTGTTATAAAATTGTATTTTAAAAAAGCCTGAGGAGGGGACGGAAGAGACCATAAAAATAAGTTTAAGAGGAGGGGGTATGAAACTAACAAAAATTCTGGCACCGACGGATTTTTCTAAATACTCTGGGTTTGCTTTAGAGTGGGCGGCCTTCCTGGCTCATGCTATGAAGGCCGAACTGGTCCTGCTGCATGTTGTTCCCGAAGAAGAGGCTCAGATCATTGAAGAGGTTATTGGTGAAGGAGCCATTGCCCATATTCCTCGGGGCATACGGCAAGATGTTTTGGAAGAACGGCAAAAAAAGTTTAAAGAACAGGTAAAAGTTGTTCTCCCCACTCATTTAAGAACTGATTTAAAAGTGGAAGAGGTGCTCAAGATTGGTGTTCCTTTCTTAGAAATTATCAAAACAGCAAAAGAAGAAGATGTAGATTTAATAGTTATGGGTACACATGGACGCACGGGCTTAGCCCATGTGCTTATAGGCAGCGTTGCTGAAAAAGTAGTTCATCATGCGCATTGTCCTGTGTTAACTATAAAACATCCCCAATATAAATTTGTTGCCCCTTAAATTTATTAAAGATAATTTGGGCGAAATAATTTATGGTGAGAAAGTATCCCCAGTATCCTATCATTGGCGTGGGCGGAGTTGTATTTCGTGAGGACCAAGTTTTGCTAATCAAACGCGGAAAAGAACCGGCTTTAGGGCAATGGTCCATTCCCGGTGGAGTAGTGCGTGTGGGAGAAACTTTAAAGGAGGCTGTCGTTAGAGAAGTCCGGGAAGAGACGCACTTGGAAGTAGAAGTTCTAGCGCTGGCCAAAGTAATTGAGCGTATATTTCGTGAGCCTGATGGACGAGTGAGCTATCACTATGTTTTGTTAGATTTCCTTTGCCAGATAAAAGATGGCGAGTTAAAAGCTGATTCTGATGCTCAGGAAGCTTGCTTTGTCCCCTTGGCTGAACTTAATAACTATAGTTTAACTTCAGCCACCCAGGAGGTGATATACCTGGCTAACTGGATCCGGCAGAATCGCGGCAGCTTATCACCATTAAAGCTGGACCCTTTATATGATTTTTAGTTGGCGGCGAAAAGGAATTTCCGGAGAGCAAAAGAAAAAGATTTCGCCCTTTGTCCTAATTGGCATAGCTTTAGGATGTCTCGGTGGAAGTTGGGTTTCTTATGAACTTTTTCTAAAAAGGTAGCGGGGCCAAATTTCGGCCGAGGGATGGTCTTATATTCAACGCGAAAGAATAAAGGCCCAAAGGGAATTTGCGGAATTTATTAAGACGCCCGCCGGCAAGATATGGGAGAAACATCCTTACTGGAATCCGGAGACCTGTCAGAAGATTGCCCAGGGAGAAATTTTGCCGGGGATGACCAAAGAACAAATAAAAGAGAGTTTGGCCCAAAAGTCGCACATCAAGATAAGGATAAAAGCCCATTGGCAAAGCGAAGAATGGATCGTTAAAGGAGAAAATAATTTAATCTTACATTTTCAAAATGGTGTTCTGCAAAGGTGCGAACGAAAGTAAATATTTTTTTAATACCCTTCCCCTAAAAGGCTGCGGGCAATTGCTTGCCGCTGGATCTCTGAGGTCCAGGCGCCAATTTCACCTAATTTAGCATCCCGATAAAGTCTTTCCACTTTATACCCTTTAATAAAACCATAACCGCCATGAATCTGCACCGCCATATTTGCGCACCAGGTGGCTGCTTCGGAGAGAAATAATTTGGCCAAAGAGATATCTAAGCTGCCTTTTGTTCTTTGATCAAGCATCCATGCGGAACGATAAAGCAAGAGACGTCCTGTATCAACCAACATCTGCATATCAGCAATTTTGAAGCTAACTTCTTGGAAGCGAGCTATAGGCTTACCTCTGCCTTGCCGTTTTTGGGCATAGTTTATAGATTCTTCCAAGCAAGCTTGGGCAATTCCTAAGCTATAAGCAGCAAAGCCCAGGGTGAGGAGATCCTTAATGGGATAAACATATAGATTTCCTCCCCCCTCTTTTCCTAAAAGACTTTCTTTGTCGATATAACAATTTTGAAAGATCACCTCGCTTACAGGCGCCCCCTGAGCTCCTAATTTTTCTAATGCCGGTCCAGGAATTAAACCAGGAGCATTTTTTTCAATTAAAAAGAAACTTAATTGTGGCGGCAAGAAAGCTTCCGCATTGGTAACAGCCAAGACGATCATGAAGTCAGCAATTGGTCCATTAGTTACGAAGGATTTCCGGCCGGTTAAGATATAACCAGCACCTGATTTTTGCGCGATAGTCTGCAGATTAGTTAGATCTGAACCGCCTTGTGGTTCACTTAGGGCCAGAGCGCCAATCTTTTGACCTTGCCTTAATTCCTCAAGTAATTTTATCTTCTCCGCCTCAACGCCAAACAGTTGGAGCGCCATGCCGGCGGCCGCCGAGCCTGTAGCACAAGATAGGAAGGTAGCGGGGCAAGCCTGAGCCAGTTCTTCCCAAGCCAAAATCAGAGTTAGGAAAGATTTTCCTTGGCCGCCCAATTTTTCGGGCCACGTTAAACTGAAGAAATTCTGCTCTCCTAAGAGAAGGTAATTTTCCAAGAGGAGAGACAATTCTTTATCTATTCTTTCGGCGCGGGGAGTTATCTTTTCCGCACAAAATTCATGAAATCTTTTTTTAAACTCTCTCTGCTCGTCGCTCAAAGCGTAGTTTATACTCATTAGTTTTTCTCGTCTAATTATTTTAGAGTGCCCAAATCTTAAGTAGGTTTGCCACTGCTTAATATGGATCGAGATATAATTAAACGCATAATTTCTGAGGTTCCGCCGCCTATGGCCGCCAATTTGGCATCGCGAAAAATTCTTTCTACCGGAAACTCATGCATCAACCCATACCCTCCATGAATTTGGACCGCCTCACTTACTGCTTTCAGACCAAACTCTCCCACAAAAAGCTTAGCTTCTGCGGCTTCCACGGGATTCATAAATTTTCCTTGATCTTTCAGCCAAGCGACGCGGTAAAGTAAAAGGCGCAGTGCTTCAATAATCACTTTCATATCGGCTAATTTATGTTGAATGGCCTGAAAGGAAGCGATAGGTCGGCCAAATTGCTTTCTTTGCTGGGCGTATTTCACGCAGGCATCTAAAGCATACTCCAAGCCTCCCAAGAAAGGAGCCATGAGCGTACTCCGATCCCACTCCACTGTTCCCAAGGCTACTAAAAATCCTTCACCCTCTTGGCGGAGCAAATTTTGCCTGGGCACAGGAGCGTCGTTAAAAATTAACTCGGAAGTAGGGGAGGCCTTAACGCCCATTTTTTTAAGTTTTTTGCCTACAGAAAAACCTGGGGTACCCTTTTCTACGATAAAAGCTGAGATACCCGAAGCTTTCTTTTCTTTTTCCGTCACAGCTATAATTACGAAAACATCGGCGATAGGGCCATTAGTGATAAACATCTTTGAACCATTAAGGTAGTAATAGTCACCTTTTCTTACTGCGGTAGTAGTTATACTTGCCGCATCTGACCCTGCGCCTGGCTCAGTCAGCCCAAATGCTCCTACCCACTCTCCGGTAGCTAATTTGGGCAGGTATTTTTCTCTCTGCTCATTGTCGCCATGAACAGAAATAGTGTCTGCACAAAGGTAAGTATGGGCTCCCCAAGAAAGGCAAAGGCCTCCTTCGGCCCCTCCTCGGGCCACCGCTTCTCCAGCCAGACAGGCCGTCACTACATCTGCGCCGCTTCCCCCATATTTTTCCGGAAGGATCAACCCCAAAAGCCCAAAAGCCCCCATTTTGCCCCATGCCTCCCAACAAAATTCACCTTTCCAATCCGCTTCTTCAGCTAAGGGAGCAAGTTCTTTTCGCGAAAATTTTAGAACCTCTTCGTAAAAAGCTTTCTGCTCGGCAGAAAAGCTGAAATCCATCCCTTCTTCCCCCGCTTGGATTTTATTCATCCGCGCTTGGACGAAGTCAACTTTAAAATTATTTGGCTTATACCGGCAATGAAATTAAACGAGCCTCCCGCAAGCAGGTCATAAGTTTTAAGAAATTTTCTTAAATTTAAACATAAATAAAAAATTAGTCAAAGGGAAAAATTTTCTTGCCCCCTTCACTTTTCAAAAATAATGATGATTTTAAAAGATTAATGGTCAGAGCTTTATAAAGAGGCCAGGAGTGAAGGAAGGAGAAGCGAAACCAAACTAAATAGAGGAAAGGTAACTTATGATCCCGAATGAACCCTCCGTCCTCTTAGGCGAAACGAAATTTGGAAACCAAAGTGAAGGTAGACAAGTTTAAAATTTTTATTGACATTTAAATCCTTTTTGGTACATTTAATAAAATTCCAATCCCCAATTTAAAATCTGCTTAGAATAAAAACCCACGAATTTAAGCTTATTTGACAATAAATAAGCTTTAGCCATATATTATTGAGGGTTGCCAGTTTTTTTAATTAATCGAAACAGAAAAGGAAAAATATTTTTCAAAGGCCTTCGTGAAGAAGGAAAAAATGCTACAAAGGAGGAGGCTTATGGCAAAAAAATTTTTATGGGGAGGACTTATAATTTTTCTGACTCTAATTTTATCTACTTCCTCTTTGCCGGCCAAGGCTATCAAGGTTTTGGCCCAGTTTCCCATGAGCGGGCCGGTGGGTAGTTTACCTGAGTTCGGCTGGGGATTTATCGACGGGATGAACTATCTAAATGCTAAAGGAGGAGTAAATGGAAAACCAATTACCTATTTTGTTGAGGATATGCGTTATAGCCCAACAGTAGAAATAGCCAATTTTACGCGCTATGCGGCCGCTGAAAAAAAGGATGAGCTACTTATGGCCTCTGGTTATATTACTGGCGCCTTGAAGCCCCTTATTGAAAAAGTTAACAAAGAAGAGAAGATTCCCTGGTTAGATGGGTCATATTCTACAGAGATATTTGGACCAGAAGGTGGTCCAGCTAAGTATCCTTATTATTACTCTCTGGGAGCGACCTATGGAGATCAAATACGGGTACTCCTTAATTGGATTAAAGAAGACTCCAAAGGGAAAGGGAAGGTGGCCCTCGTTTATAGCCCCACGGAATGGGGACGAGACCCTTTAAAAATGGCCCGAGCCCATGCTAAGAAACTCGGTCTGCGGATTGTGGCCGAAGAAGAATATGCCTTTACAGCTACGGATGCTACTCCCCAGATTACTAATATCCGCAAAGCAAAAGCAAATTATGTTTTTTACCATGGTTATTCCGGAGCCGCTCCTTACACAGCAATCTTTATGAAAACTGCTAAACAGTATTTGAAAAAAGTTACTATTTTAGGGACTCACTATACCACAGGCCATTATCCTATTCTCATTGCGGGCAAAGCAGTTGATGGAATGGTAGGTGCAGGATGCAGGCCCCAAGTTGATGAAATGGATAACCCCATGGTAAAAATGGCTCACGACTTTGCCGCCAACTATAACCGCAAAGATGGGATTAAAGATATGTTCCTTTATATGGAAGGCCTTACTTACGCGCTCATCTTCCATGAAGCCTTGACGCGGGCTGATAATGCTGGAGAATTGACTCGGGAAGGGGTAAAAAAAGCTCTGGATAGCATGGTGTGGGATTATCATGGTCTTTTTGGTGGGCGAGCTTTTTCCTATAAATCGCATACTATTCCTATGGTGCGCATCTACCGGTGCCAAGTCGAGAAAGAAGTGGAAAAAGCCGGACGCAAAATTGGAATAGGAACCTGGAAGCCTCTTAGTCCGTGGATTAACACCGAGATGGAATTTAAATAGCCCTAAGGCTGAAGCTTCCTCGGGATTTTTGATTAACGATTTTAGGACCGAGCACAGACTCTCCCTTTCCCTCTTGCCAATGAGGCTTTGCCGTAATTAGGGGAGCGGGCCCAAGGCAGTCATGAATAAAGAAGCATCGGCTGGAGAAGAAGAGGGAAATGATCATTCCACTAATTGGCCCACAGCTTCGATGGGAGAGGGAAAATGAGGAGAAAGATTAAAAATCAATTCCTGGCTGAATGAATTTCCGCCCCCGCCTAAAATCTTAAGAAAGGGATAATAAAATGATTGATTTAATCCAAACCATAGGAGCGGGTCTTCTAATCGGCTGTGTCTACGGAATATTGGGTCTGGGTATTGTGATAATCTTTAAGGCCTCAGAAGCCTTCAATTTCGCTATCGGAGAATTCTTAGTAATAGGTTCTTTCCTCTTTTATATCTTATTCTTTGATTTCCGTCTTCCTTTTATTGTGGCTTTACCTTTGGGATTAGGGGCGGCAGGAGCAATAGGGGCGCTCATCGAACGTTTATCTATTAAGCCCCTTCTCGGCCGCCATGCCATCTCTATGACTATCATTACTTTAGGTTTGGCCAGTGTGCTTAGAGCTACTATCCAATTTATCTTTGGCGCCCATTCTTATTCTTTCTTTTTGGAACTGCCAGACCTTACCTTAGAGGGGGGGGAAATTCTTTTTCCATCAGAAAGGGTTTGGGCAGCTTCTCTATCTCTCCTAACTTTCCTATCCTTAATCTTTTTTCTCTTCCGCACGCGGTGGGGAGTAGCGATTCGGGCAATTTCGGAGAGCCAGGCTAAGGCATTAGCCTTTGGTATTGATGCCCGGTTTCTCATGCTCTTAGTTTGGGCCATAAGTTCCGTTTGCATTGCTGTGGCCGGAATAATGATTTCCAACTTTGGTGCCCTTTCTTACCTTACGGGTATAGTAGGCCTGAGGGCTATTCCCGTGGTCCTAATAGGGGGGATGGATAGTATCGGCGGAGCATTAGTGGGCGGGCTAATTGTTGGCCTATGTGAAGCCTTAGTAGGCAGTTATATCGAACCCTTAGGATTAATAGGATTTAAAGATGTCGCTCCCTATCTGCTTTTATTAATCGTTTTATTTATCCGCCCATATGGACTATGGGGAACAGTCAGAATTGAAAGAGTTTAGTATGTTAGCGGTGGAAAATTTACGGGTAGTTTACCGAGATGTTATCTCCATCTTAAATGGAGTTTCCCTGCGAGCTAACCCCCAAGAAATTTCTGTAATTTTGGGGGCAAATGGAGCGGGAAAAACCACCCTTTTGCGGGCCATAGCTGGTTTGTTATTTATTTATGATGGCCGCATTATCGAGGGAGACATTAAATTGGGGAAGGTCTCCATAAAAGAAATGGATAGCAGGGAGATTGTTAAGAAATACGGGCTCACTTACGTAATGGAGGATCGTCCAGTCTTTTGGTATCTCACCATAGAAGAGAATTTGTTGGCTGCTGCCTATTCGCGCTATGATGGAGCAGTTAAAGTAGATTTAGAAAAAGTATTTGACTATTTCCCCGTCCTGAAAAATTTAAGGAACCAGAAAGCTGGTTATACCTCCGGGGGCGAGCAACAAATGCTAGCCATTGGCATGTCTTTGATGACTAAACCTAAAATATTGCTTTTGGACGAACCTTCCTTAGGCTTAGCTCCTTTGATCATGGAGGAGCTTTTCCGGATTATTCAAAAATTAAATCAGGAAGGGTTGACCATTATTTTGGTAGAACAGAATGCCCAAGCTGCTTTGCAGATCGGTCATCGTGGGTATGTGCTGGAGAATGGCCGAATAGTCTTAGAAGGAGAAGCCCCGGTCTTGTTGGCCAACGAAGATGTTCGGGAATTTTATTTAGGCATCGGCGCCAAAGAAAGACGGAGCTATCAAGAATCTAAACGCTATAAACGGAGAAAAAGGTGGCTTTAAAAAAGGAGACTTTCCTCCAGATAAAAGATTTGCATCTTTCTTTTGGTGGAATAAAAGTCCTGCACGAGATCAGTTTTTCCGTTTGGCCAGGAGAGATTTTAGCCATTATCGGCCCTAATGGAGCCGGAAAGACGAGCTTATTAAATTGCCTTAACGCGCACTATCGTCCTCAAAGAGGGGAAGTCTTCTTTCAGGGAGAAAATATACTCGGCCTTCGCCCCCATGTTATTGCGGCCCTCGGGATCGCCCGTACTTTTCAAAAGGTGGAGCTTTTTCGGGGGATGACTGTCCTGGACAATGTCAAGTTGGGGCGACACTTTTTATTAAAAAATTCTTCTTTTTTGAAAATTTTCTTGCGCTGGCCATCGGCTGTGCAGGAAGAACTTCAACACCGCCAGCAAATTGAAGAAGAGATAATAGATTTCTTGGGCCTTTCGCCAGTGCGGTACGCCATTGTAGATACTCTTCCTTTAGGCATTAGAAAAAGAGTAGATTTGGCCCGCGCCTTGGCTATGCGGCCCAAACTGCTCCTGCTGGATGAGGTTATGGCCGGAATGGCCGTAGAAGAAAAAGAAGATATTGCCAGTTACATCTTGGACATCCATCGTGACTTGGGAGTAACCATTTTGTGGATTGAGCATGACCTCTCGGCCGTGATGGATTTATCCGACCGGGTTATAGTTTTAAATTTTGGTCAAAAGATTGCGGAGGGGACCCCGGCCGAAGTCCAGCATAATCCAAAGGTCATTGAAGCCTATCTGGGCAAAAAGAAGGAGAATTAGGAGTTTGCTTTGGCTCAAAATTTGATCCAACTTCTGATCAAAAATAGGCAGGAATATCCGCAAAGAGTGGCCATGCGGGAGAAGCGCTACGGGGTTTGGTCACCCTTAACCTGGGCACAGTTGGGGGAAAGGGTAGAAAATTTTGCTCTGGGCTTAAAAAAATTGGGACTCAAAGCCGGAGAGGCAGTAGCTATCGTGGGCGACAACAAACCCCCTTGGGTGATTGGCGAGATGGGCGCCATAGCTGCCGGTGGATTGGTCACTGGTATGTACCCAGATTGTTTGGCCGAAGAAGTTCTTTATCTCATCTCTTATGCCGAAGCCAAAATGGTGATTCTGAGCGACCAGGAGCAGGTGGATAAAATTCTAAGAATCTGGGGAAGTATCAAAGAAAAAGTCCAGTGGGTAGTTGTATGGGATTCGCGGGGCATGAATCATTATTACCACCATTACCCTTTTCTGCGGCGGTTTGAAGAGGTGGAGAACTTGGGGGCGCAGGAGAAGAATAGAGAAAATAATTTTCTGGAACAGGTAGCTAAATTTTCGCTTCCTAGTGCGCCAGCCTTAATGCTTACGACCTCTGGGACTACAGCCCTTCCCAAACTTGCTGTTCTCAGTCATGAAAATCTAATATGGGCGGGAGAGAATTTAGGTAAAGTAGTCTCCATGGAAGCAGGGGATGAACTTCTTTCCTTAGCCCCGCTCCCGTGGATAGGGGAACAGTTGTATACCGTGGTGCGCTGGCTTTTGAGTGGCGCTTGCTACAATTTTCCCGAAGAGCCGGAGACGCTGCGCCGCGATCTCATTGAACTGCAGCCTTCTTATTTTGGAGGAACTCCTGCCCGCTGGGAAGATCTGGTTTCCATGATCCAGGCGGCCATGGATAATGCCGATTTCTTAAAAAAATTTCTCTACCATTGGGCAATAAATGCGGCCTTGCGGAAAACAGAAGAAGAATTAAGTGGCAAAAAGATAAAATGGCCTCAGAGACTTCTTTCTGGCTTCTTGGCCTTTTTCATTCTGCGCCCTCTGCGCAACCGAGTAGGATTGGGCAGAGTTAAAATGGCCATAACCGGCGGAGGAGCTCTTTCTCCCGAAGTCTTTAAATACTTTAAGTCATTAGGATTAGACATCCGCCAAGTCTATGGCCAAACGGAGTGTGCAGGCATTGCTACTACCCATCGAGATGGAGATGTTCGCCCGGAAACCGTGGGCGTACCCATTCCTGGGCTGGAAGTAAAAATCGCGGATAATGGCGAGATCATGGTGCGGGGTAAGTCAGTTATGCTTGGCTATTATAAGAATGAACAAGCCACAAGAGAAGCCTTTACTCTGGACGGATTCCTGCGCACAGGGGATGCTGGTTATTTTGGAGAAGATGGGCACCTTTATATCTTTGATCGCTTCAAAGATATAATGGTATTGGCTGACGGTACGCGGTTTGCTCCTCAAGACATTGAAATTCGGCTTAAATTTAGTCCTTATATCAAGGAAGCGGTGATTTGCGGGGGCCACCAGCCTTTTGTGGCCGCCATTATTTCCGTAGATTATGAGACAGTAGGCAATTGGGCGAAGAAAAGACACTTGGCCTTTACTACTTATCAAGATCTTTCCCAAAGGCCAGAGGTATACTCTTTAATTCGCGCCGAGATTAACAAACTCTGCCAACGCTTTCCACCTAATATGCGGGTAAAAAAGTTTGCCATCTTAATCAAAGAATTACACCCGGATGATGAAGAATTAACGCGGACAAGGAAAGTGCGACGGGCATTTATCTATGAGCGATACCAAGCACTAATCAATGATATTTATGCGGGGAAGCAAGTCCATAACTTGGATATTAAAATTCACTACGAAGATGGACGTATCTCCGCTTTTCAAGGACAGGTTATTATCGCGGAGGTGAACCTTTGAAATCTTTCTCAGATTTTTATAACAAATTTTTTGCTTCAACCGCCGTCTGCAGCCATAAAGAAGATGAAAGAATTTTTCGCACCTCCTTTCAACGATTTTTCCTTTATATTTTTTTCATTTTAGTGGCTCTCGCTCCTCTTTTCGGTAATGAATATAATTTTTACATTTTGAATCTGGTTTTAGTGAACTTAATTGGTGCTTTGGGGTTGAACTTGCTTATCGGCTTTACTGGCTTGCTCTCCTTGGGACATGCTGCTTTTTGGGGCGTTGGCGCTTATACTTCAGCGCTGTTAATTGCCCATTGGAATTGGCCTTTACCCGTGAGCACTATTTGTGCTGGATTGGTGGCGGCCCTTTTAGGCTTGATTGTAGGCATTCCTTCTTTGAGAATTAAAGGATTTTATTTAATGGTCGCTACTTTAGCTTTCCAATTTATTGTGGAGTATACGATCATTCATTGGGAGAGTGTTACGCGGGGGATTCGCGGCATCGAACTTCCACCTCCTAATTTTTTCCTTTTTTCTCTGAAAAAACATTATGAGTACTTTTATTTTTTATTTTTAATCACCGCCTTTCTGATGTGGGGACTGAAGAATTTACAGAGGTCTAAAATAGGGAGAGCTTTCATCGCTATTCGTGATAATGACGTCTCGGCAGAGATTATCGGCATTTCCGTCTTTCGCTACAAGCTCTTGGCTTTTGCGATTAGTTCTTTTTATGCTGGAGTAGCAGGAGCACTCTTTTCCGCTTTGCAACGAAGTGCCATTCCAGAAGATTACACCTTTTTAAAATCTATAGAATTCTTAGCCATGGTTTTGATCGGGGGCCTGGGAAGTTTATTGGGTACAATATTCGGCGTGCTCTTTATTACTTTGGTTCCCGAATTTCTTAATGTAGGCTTATCCTTCCTGGCTAAACGGTATGATCCCAATCTAACTATTTATTTAGGACCAGGGAAAGATTTCGTTTTTGGCTTCCTCATCATTTTATTCATTATCTTCAAACCCGAAGGATTAGTGGGGGTGTGGAGGCGCATGCGCGATTACTTCCGTATCTGGCCCTTGCCCTACGTTTCCAAATAAATCCACCAGTGCTTTTTTGCACCTGCGAGGTGTAATGCAGGTAGGCTTGCCCACCAGTAATTGGCCTAATTTTATAAAGAAGTCAGCGGATGAACCCCCCGGCTTTTCATGCGGCCCAGGATTTGAATACCAAAGTGAAGGTGGGCAAGTCAGGAGGGTATTGACGAGAGAAAAAATCCCTTTAAAAATAATAATAGAGGGGTTTAAAAATGGCGGCTGGAAAGTATAAAATTAACCAATTATCTGAGCGCGACTTGGATTTTCTGGTGGAGACGGTATCACCAGAGATCCAAAATAAAGGAGAGATAAAAAGAATTATCCAAGAAGATGAGGACTTCCGTAAATCTTATATAAGCGATGAAAAAGTTTTGCAGCGCCTTATGGATGATGAAAAGATTTTCTTAAAAATCTCACCCGCCCTTTTCTTTGAGATTCTCCTGCGGCGGACGAGCATGGATCTAAAAATGGCGGGATATACCATAGAAAAATCGAGCACCATGAAGATTCCCATCTTCGATACCAAGGAAATAGTTGATTTTTTAACGCAAGAAGCCCTCATCCTTTATCTGGCTGATATGCTTTCTTCGTTTACCAAGATCGAAAGTTACACCATACCCATAATGGTCGGGAGAGGGATTTGGAGAAAGATTCGTTTTAATGACCTTGATATCCACAGCTTAATGAAGATTTGTGAATTGGTTGATGAAGAATACCGCATGGGGTTTTATAAAAGAATTGCAGATATATGCCTATTTATTTTAGGAATCTTTCCAGACTATGCCGAGCGCGACTATCGTTATCCTCTTTCTGGGCAACTCCGACCGCACTTGCACGGCAAATTAAGAATTAGCCCTGAAGAATATGAAAGAGAGGGCAAGAAGTTTTATCTATTAGCAGCCCAGCATCCAGCAGCGAGGGAGTTGGAATTAACAGATGTCTTTACGGCCTTGCATGAAAATTTTCCCAAAGCTAAAAAACCCCTTAATTTTATGGCCGATCATTATCTTCCTTTTAGTCGTGATAAATTATTCTTTAGATTCCAATAAATTTAGATGATATGCTCAAGTAGAACTTTGACGCCAATAATTATCAGAATTATCCCTCCCGCTAGTTCCATTTTATTTTCAAAAAAATGGCCAGTATGGTGGCCAAGGAAAACTCCCCCAAATGAAATAAAAAAAGTTATTAGCCCAATTAGAATTAAGGATAAAAGTAGTTGGATGTGTAAAAACGCAAAACTTACCCCAATTGCTAAAGCGTCGATACTGGTAGCTAAAGAGAGCAGAAGAAGGGCATAAAGATTGAGCGGGTTGAGGTCTTTTCTATCATTAGGAAGTTTCTTAGACTCGTAAATCATCTTTACGCCGATAGCGCATAAAAGGCTAAAGGCTACCCAATGGTCCCACGCGGCTAAAAAACCTTTTAAGCCAGATCCGGCCAGCCAACCGAGAAAAGGCATCAATGCTTGGAAAGCACCGAAGAAGAAAGCAATCTGGGCGGCATGGCCAATTTTTAGTTTTTTGATAGCTAGTCCACTACTTATGGCCACAGCCAAACAATCCATAGCCAACCCGGCAGCGATTAAGCTCACGGTCAACAAAGGCATGAAAAGTTCCTTTTCTAAAAATTGTAATGGGGCACTCGATTACTATTTTGCTAAAGACATTTTACCAGGGGAGATTGCGGGAAAGCAAAGATTAAAAATATGACCGTTTTTTCACTTTAACAAAAAATTATTCTTTTTTTAAAGGGGTAAAAGGAAGGTCTTTTTCTTCAAGCTAAACAGAGCCGTGGTTAAGCATTGGCTCTAATAGGTGATAAAAATAAGAATTTACGGTTTTTTTAATAATTTTCCTCTACAACATTCTTATAGATATCTGGAATAACGCTTTTAATCTGTTGCGCGTAAGGTGACCCTTCCCGGGTGAGGCGATTGAGAACTTTCATTAACGGATAAGCGGGCTCAACGTCTCGTGCTCCTACTCCGACCGGGGTAAATTCTGAGCCTTGAGCTCGCCAGATACGCGCGTTTATTTGTTCAATGCGTTGGCGCGCCTCCCCAAAACTCGGGCCAGCATATACATCGTGCATTTCGGCAATACCCATGGGGGTGAGATTTATAAATAGTCCCACTTGGAGACCCCGGCTGCGCACCGTAGCCACAGCCTCTGTTAATGGTTTGGGAATAAGCATCATGTAATGGGAACCTCGTTCATCGCCCTGGGTCATATAAAAGCTATTTTTCATAAATTCGAAGATGGGCGTGAGTAATTCTTCTACGCCTAAGAGGACGGGGTCATCTTTGCCTACATATTCTCCGCCCGTAATGAGGGCCAACTTCTCCGTGGAGGCAGCCAAAAGAATTTGTTGCAGGAATTTGGAAACGTCTTTTCCCTGTTCCACAATTTGAAAAAGAGACCATATCCTTTTCACATTGAAGAGATTAGTGGCGCCCAAGAGGATGGCAATATCCTGACGATGAGTCCGGGCATCGAGGAAGATACGCAGATGGTTATGCACATCATATATTTCTAAAGCCAGACTGGGGCCGTAGCGAGCACAGAATTGGTCCTGGCTTAAAGCCTCCTCTATAGCTTTAAATATAGGGAGATTAAAAGCAGCTGGGCCAGCTTTATCAGCAGCCAAAAGGCCAATTTGCCCATTACCCTTAATTGGCAATTCGGCAAAGCCCGGGCCTTGGCCAGTTACATTACCCGCAAAGGGTTTGATAAACTCCACTTCTCCGCGGCCACGTTTCCATTTGCTCTGGACCGCCTTAATTTTTTCTAAATAAGTTTTTTCGGGAACTGGAAGAAATTTGGTCAACAACTCCAAGAAGCGATCATTAGGTTCTGCTAAATCATCCACATGCTTTCCTTTAGTAGCTGGGCCTATTTTTAAATCTTGAGCGAGGCCATAAGGTTTATAACCGATTATTTCCGTAACCCAAATCATCCGCCAAAAAGTGCGAAAGGCCAGGAGATGAATTTCATTAGCATCCACGCCATGGTTATGCACCATGAGTAGGTGAACATCATCACCCACAGGAAAAACTCGGAAATCTTTAATTAGGCCGCCCTCGCGGGCCTGCTCTAAACTGGCCTGAGCCACACTGGAAAAAAGGGTAGGGGGGGTAGTATGACCCACTTTTCCACCGGCATCGGCCTTGATATCAGAGATAGTTTCTCCAGCAGAGTTTTCGTTGGCTTTAGCGATTAAGGGATCTATCTCTCCTGATTCCACAGCGGGAATGGGTTGGAAGAGGGCCTTTAATTTTTCTGCTCTTTGTCGGGCCCTCCTTTCAGCTTCTTCGGCAGTTACATAGGGCTGAAATTCCTCATGTTGCAGCATAGGTCTGATGAATATCCGGGCCTCTCTTTGCAGGTAAGTTGTTTGCACCTTGTCCTGAGCATAGACGTCAATAATATCGTGGGCGGGAGGGATACGTCCATTGTCAAATGATTGATAGGTATAAGAAACCAAACGGGCCAATCCTCTCTCCTCAATAGTTTGGCGGGCTTCTTCTATAGTAACTGGCATGACGCCCACATGGTATCCACCTTGGGGACCCCCAATCGTAAAATGAAAATCCGCGCCCAAACTGAAATTGGCTTCCCCAACTGCTGGTAACCCACTTTGTAGACGCAAGATAAGCACGGGATCAGCCAAAGAGGAAGCAGGATGAGCAGATTCTATGGAGACGAGACCAACTGGTTCGTGGCGGGTAGCCTGCAATTCTTCGCCATGGATTACAAAACGTCCGTTTACCGCATAAATAGCGCTTATTACCCATTCCACCGGATTGGCAATTAAAGAAAGAAGTTCTGCCCAATCGCCTACCTGTTCTCTGCTGAATTCTAAAGGTTCACGGCTAAAGGGATAAAGCAAGAAGAGTTTTTCTTCAATAGGACGATCCCCGAAGGAGAAGACACGCCTTTCTTTTTGTCCGGTCATTAAAGCCGGAACGTTCTCCACAATGGCTAAGAATCTGGTTCCATCTAAGCGTTGGTGGGAACCTTTATCGGGGTGAAAGAATAGATTAAAGAGAGCACGGTTAAATGCTCCCTTCGCCCCATTAATTAATTTAACAATATAAATAGGCTCTGATCCCCGCTCTGTAAAAGGAAATGCCATAGATCGCAGATTTAAGGCAGCTAATTGTGCTGCTGGCGACATTTGAAAAAAATCTTCCTCAGGGGTAGAGCGGTAAACTCCCATTTCCAGGGCCTTGGACAAACCTGCTAACAGGGCTTTCCAGGCTACTTTATGGACGGCAGCTTGCTGCACCCCTTTCCCCAGAGTATTCACCTGCAGATGGAGATCCCTGCCAAAAGCGAATACTAAAAAATCTCGAATGTGACCTTCTGCTCGCGCCTGGGAGATAGAAGAAGACACAACATCTATTATTTGCTGAGGGATGCGCGAGAGCCCCCCTAACCAACGCATGAAACCGGCACTAAATATGGTTATCGTCACTCTTTTTTCTATTCGCTTACTTTCTAAGGATAGGAATTCTTCTCGGGTCATTTTATCCTCCCAGCCAATATTATTTAAAATTTGATTAATAAAAGCATAGGCCTTAAAAAGAGAGCCCAAGAAAGATGGGAAGAGGAAAGTTAGTTTGGAAGGGAGGGATAAGGAGGGTTGGGGCAGATTAATTTTTGTTTAATTTTTTAACATCTGGATAAAATCATCAATGGAGATGGCGGCTAAGGTTGTGGTCTGGAGCGTGCCTCGGGAGCCCAGTTCTACGGCCACTCGGGCAATGGTCTGATTGTCTTGAGTTTCTAAGATATTGACAAAATCAAAGCCGCCTAAGAGAGCATATTGGGCCAAGATTTTAACACCCATATTTTCTACTTCTTTATTTACTTCTTTAATTCTTTCGGGCTTTTCTTTGACGGTCTGCCGACCTTCATCCGTCAAATTAGTGAGCATTACATAAACGGGCATATGTCACCTCCTTGGCCCCCCGCCCTTTTCCCAAGCTCCTTCCAAACACTTAATTACCCTTTTTTATATTAAAAGTTTTAGAAATTTTTATCCGCCATCTGGTTATTTATTTGTATCTTCTGGTCTAAAAGTCGTGGCTCGTCAATGAATGCAATATATCACCAGAAAAATTGGAAATCAAGAAAATTGTATCTTCGTTGGGATGGCCTTTGTCAATAAAGCTGGCGACATAAAGAGATACTAAGAATGATATTCCCTTATCTTTTTCCCGACCTCGGATGCAAGTGCGGAAATATAGATGGAACAATCGTTGCTATTTCGTAATTAGGCGCGCGAGCCGTAGGCATAAATGAGCAGGCATCGATGGGGTCAGAAGATGTATAGAGATCGCCAGCGAGTTTCCGTAAAGAGAAAGCAAGTTTAAAATTCATATAAATCCGTAGGCTTGCTGAATGGGCCTTAGATAATCAATAGCCCTCATTGTTAGTTTGGAAGTTCGTAGGGCAAGCCCTTGCTGCTTGCCGAATGCGGCAAGGGACAAGTCTTTGCCCTACATTTAAATATTCAGGGCGGCCGAATGCGGCAAGGGCCAAGCCCTTGCCCTACGTGTTAAATTATAAGGCATAAATCCTTGCCCTACATTTTATTAAATCAATATTCTGCATGAATGCCTGCCTCCGGCCTGCCTCTGGCCTTCTTTTGCCCCTCTCGGCTGATTATGCTCATAAGCTAGTTAGCATAAAATTTAGGGGGACGGGCCAGGAGGAGAATGGAGGAGAGTGGCTAAAGGGCGCAAAAAATTTTCCATTCGGCTTAGCAAATCTTCTTTATTTTTTGTTTCTTCGATAATTTTGATTAAGGCGCTGCCCACAATAACGCCATCGGCTATAGCCTTTACTTCTTGCGCCTGTGCTGAAGTAGAAATACCAAAGCCCACGGCCACAGGTTTGAAGCTGGCCTCCTTTATTTTTTTAATATTAGCTTGCATATTTGGAGGTAATTTTTCACGAGTACCGGTTACCCCCGTAACAGAAACATGATAGATAAAGCCGCGGCTTAATTTCGCTATTTTCTTAATTCGAAGCCAGGGGCTCGTGGGGGAAGTTAGAAAAATTGTATCTATTCCTGCCAATCGGGCTTCTTTTACCCAGGTACCGGCTTCTTCAGGAGGAAGGTCAGGAATAATAACTCCAGAGATTCCCGAGCGCTGACAGTCATGGGCAAAATTACTAAGGCCATAACAAAAAATGGGGTTAAAGTAAGACATTATTATTAATGGAATGGGCATTTCCTTAAATTCTTCTAAAATCTTTAAAACTTTGGGCAAATTCACTCCTTGACTTAGAGCTCTTTGCCCAGCTTTTTGGATGGTTGGTCCATCGGCAATTGGATCGGAGAAAGGAATTCCGATCTCGATTAAGTCAGCCCCTACTTCAGCCATTTTCCAGATTAAAGTCTTAAAAATTTCTAAGCTTGGATCACCGGCCATTAAAAAAGGAATCAAAGCGGTTCGTTGTTCACTAATTAAATTCTGAAAGACTTTTTCAATCCTACTCATAAAGCCACTCCTAATCTTTTAGCCACGGGTTGGACATCTTTGTCTCCCCGGCCTGATAGATTCACCACTACAATTTGATCTTGGGCAAGCTGGCCGGCAATTTTTTGAACATAAGCCAAGGCGTGAGCACTTTCCAAAGCAGGGAGAATGCCCTCGGTCTTGCTTAAAAGAAAAAAAGCCTCTAAAGCTTCTTCGTCTGTAGCCGTTACGTATTCAGCTCGACCGGTTTCTTTTAAAAAAGCATGCTCTGGCCCTACCCCTGGGTAGTCTAATCCTGCGGAAATAGAATGAGTCTCCATAATGTTACCATCCCCATTTTGAAGGATATAGCTCATACTGCCATGGAGTATGCCTATTGATCCGGCAGTTAAAGAGGCAGCATGCTGGCCACTATTCAATCCCAATCCTCCTGCTTCCACGCCCACTAATTTTACCGCGTCTTTTAAAAAAGGATAAAAGAGCCCAAGAGCATTGCTTCCACCCCCCACGCAAGCAACTAATATATGCGGGAGTCGGCCTTCTCTCTGACGCATCTGCTTCTTTACTTCTCGGCCAATTATGGCTTGATAATCTCTAACGATCATGGGGTAAGGATGTGGACCAACTACAGAACCGATTAGATAATAAGAATCTTGTACATTAGTTACCCAGTCACGCAGGGCTTCATTGATAGCATCTTTGAGTGTTTTTGATCCGGAAGTAACAGGGACAACCTCAGCCCCTAAGAGACGCATTCTGAATACATTAAGAGACTGACGCTGTATGTCTTCTTCACCCATATAAACTGTGCAGGAGAGGCCTAAGAGGGCAGCGGCGGTCGCCGTAGCCACGCCATGCTGCCCCGCTCCTGTCTCGGCAATAATTCTCTTCTTGCCCATTTTAAGGGCTAAGAGAGCTTGCCCCAAAGTGTTGTTTATTTTATGGGCTCCGGTATGGAGCAGGTCCTCTCTCTTTAGATAAATCCGGCAACCCCGCAAATGCTTGGTCAGCCTTTCGGCAAAGTAAAGGGGGGTTGGACGACCTGCATAATCTTGCCAAAGCTTTCTGAGAGTTCTTTGAAAAAGCCGGTCCTTCTGCGAGGCCTGATAGGCTTTTTCTAATTCCTTTAAGGGAGCCATAAGAGTTTCCGGAACATACTGTCCACCAAAAAAAGCAAAATGCCCTTTTTTATCGGGGAAACGCATCTACTCTTTTAACCTCCTCAATAAATTTTCTCAGCTTATTTTCATCCTTTTTCCCTGGTGAAGCTTCCACGCCGGAACAAACATCAACTCCCCAAGGATGGAGTAGAGAAATCGCTCGGGACACATTTTCGGGATTTAATCCGCCGGCTAAGATAAAGCGTATTTTCTCCTTTATCTCTAAAGCCAATTCCCAGGGGAAAGTTTTCCCCGTTCCTCCCGCTTGTTCGGAATGGAAACCTTCTAATAAAAATAGAGGGGATGAATATTGGTTTATCTCTTGCAAACTTGCAACTCCTTTTATTTTTATAGTCTTTATAACTGGTAAAGGCGCCTGCGCGCAATAGGCTGGGGATTCTTCCCCGTGAAATTGAAGATGCGTCAAGTTGCAGAATTCAGCAATTTGCTTTACTTGCTTCAAATCGGCATTGACAAAAACCCCAACTCTCCAGATGGAAGAGGGAATTTCTTTATTAATTTGCATAACTATCTCTGGTATAACTTGGCGAGGGCTAGGAGCAAAGATAAAACCTAAAGCATCAGCCCCACAAGAGATGGCCACCAGAGCATCGGAGAGGTTAGTAAGGCCACATATTTTAATAAAAGTCATAAACTTAAAAGCTCCTTAATCTTTAAACTAGGGCTGGAGGAGCGCATTAAAACTTCTCCCACCAGAATTCCGCCCACACCAGCCTGGAGAAGATTGATGACGTCGGCCCGACTTTTTATACCACTTTCGCTTATTATCTGGCTTGGGCCAGGAATTTTTTTAATTAAGTTAAATGTAGTTTCTAAATTGACGCTTAGATCCTGCAAGTTACGATTATTAATCCCCCAAAAAGGTGGTCGGAGGTCGCTGACTTTTTCCAGATCTTCTTCATCATGTACTTCAACTAAAGAGCCCATCCCTAGCTCTTTGGTTAATTCGATGAGCTCACGCAAGAGAGGCGGGGTTAAGATTTTGACGATAAGAAGTACAGCGTCGGCCCCTAAGGCACGGCCCTCATAGATTTGAAAAGGATCGATGATAAAATCTTTTTGGAGCAAAGGAAGAGTGGTAACCTTCTTCAGAAGGGGAAGGTCAGAGAGGGATCCACCAAAATAATTTTCTTCGGTTAGCACGGAGATAGCCGCAGCTCCTCCCAACTCATATTCCTTAGCTATTCGCCAAATATCTACCTCTTTATTAATCCAGCCAGCCGAGGGTGAGGCCCGCTTAATTTCAGCAATCAAAGCCAAAGGCTTCTTCAGCGATAGGGCTTTATGGAAGCCTTGAGGAGGGGGTAAATCTTTTGCTCTTTTCTGCAATTCCGAAAGGGTGAATAAATTTTTCTTTAAAGCTAATAGCGCTTGCTTGTGCTCTATAATTTTCGTTAAAAACATTTTTACCTCTCCTTCTGGGAAAAATTTATTAATTCCTGGAGTTTTTTTAAAGCACGGCCTGAATCAATAGATTCTTTAGCGATTTCTATTCCTTCTTTAAAATCTCGGGCTCGATCAGCAGCGATAAATAAGGCCGCGGCATTTAAAAGGACGGCATGGCGGCATGCTCCTTCTTCACCTTTCAAAACAGCTAAGACGATCTGGGCATTTTTCTCGGGGGAACCGCCGAGAATTTCAAGGGGGGAAGCTCGCCGCAGTCCCACATCTTCAGGTTCTATCTGCCAGCGACTTATTTGGCCATTTTTTAATTGGCAGATGTCCGTTCTTCCAGTAATGCTTATTTCGTCGTAGCCATCTTGGCCATGAACAACAAAAGCAGCTTTGCTCCCCAGAGTTTTTAAAGCCTCGGCCATAACAGGAAGTAAATCTGAGTTGTAAATACCCAAGAGATGCACAGTGGCACCAGCTGGGTTAGTTAAGGGACCGAGAAGGTTAAAAACAGTGCGGATGCCTATTTCGCGGCGAGGACCCAAGGCATGTTTCATCGCTGGATGAAAAGTGGGGGCAAAGAGAAAAGCAATCTTAATTTCGCGCAGAGCCCCGTTCACTTGAGAGGCATTTAAATAAATATTAACCCCCAGAGCTTCCAATACATCAGCACTACCACATTGGCTGGAAATAGACCGATTGCCGTGTTTAGCTACGGTTAAGCCAGCCCCAGCCGCTACTAAGGCTACAGTAGTGGAAATGTTAAAAGTTCCTCGGCCATCGCCTCCTGTACCGCAAGTATCGACGATGACTTCACCAGAGGGAGCGGGAATGGTTACGGCCTTTGTTTTCATCATCCCAGCCAGGCCAGCAATCTCTTGGCTTGTTTCTCCCTTCATGCGTAAGGCCGTAAGAAAAGCGGCTATCTGCGTAGGCAAGGCCTTCCCGTCCATAATGCTCGCCATCGCCTGAGCAGCCTCTTCTTGGCTGAGATCATGACCTTCCACCACCCGGGCAATAAGTTCTTTTAACATACTTTTCTTCCTCCCATTTTTAGAAAATTCTTTAAAATATTTTTACCCTCCTTAGTCATGATAGATTCGGGATGGAATTGGACTCCTTCTATAAGATAATTTTTATGGCGGAGGCCCATTATTTCTCCTTCCGCAGTTTGGGCAGAAATTTCTAAGCAATCTGGGAGAGACTCTTTTTCTACCAGTAAAGAATGGTAGCGAATAGCCGGAAACGGGTTAGACAACCCTTTAAAAATAGTCCGCCCGTCATGATAAATAAGCGAACTTTTGCCATGCATGATTCTTTGAGCCCGTACAATCTTAGCCCCATAGACTTCTCCTATGCCTTGGTGGCCTAGACACACGCCTAAAATAGGGACTCTCCCTGCTAGCGTAGAAATGGCGTTTAGCGAAATTCCAGCGGTGGTCGGCCGGCCGGGCCCGGGAGAGATAACTAAATAGTGGTAATCGATCTTGGCCAGAGAAGAAACGGAGATTTGATCATTCCGATAAACTAAACAAGCTTCTCCCAACTCTCCAAAATACTGCACAAGGTTATAAGTAAAAGAATCATAGTTATCAATTAAAAGGATCATTCTAAACCCTCCTGAGCAAAGCGCAGGGCTCGAAAAAGAGCCTGCGCTTTATTCAAAGTTTCTTCATATTCTTTTTGGGGATCCGAATCGGCCACGATGCCAGCGCCGGTCTGGATATAAGCTTGGCCATCTTTGACTAAGATCGAGCGGATAGCGATGCAGGTATCTAAATTTCCTGCGAAACTAAAATAACCCACCGCGCCGGCATAGGGCCCGCGCCGGATTGGTTCCAATTCCTCAATTATTTCCATAGCCCTAATTTTAGGGGCCCCCGTTACTGTTCCGGCAGGAAAGGCAGCGCGCAAAACATCGAAAGCATTCTTGCCCGATTGGAGAAGACCGCGGACATGGGAGACGATATGCATGACGTGAGAATACCGTTCGATACCCATCAACTCGGTTACCTCGACAGTTCCGATCTCGGCTACGCGGCCCACATCATTTCGCCCTAAGTCGACGAGCATGATGTGCTCAGCTCTTTCTTTTTCATCAGCTAAGAGTTCTTTTTCCAGGGAGAGATCTTCTTCTTTGGTTTTGCCCCTGGGGCGCGTTCCAGCCAGAGGCCTTAATTCAATCTTTTTCCCCTCTAAGCGCACCATTACTTCGGGGGAGGCTCCCAAAAAGATGGTCTCGCTCATTTGCAGATAAAACATATAGGGAGAGGGATTGAGGGAGCGTAGGGCACGGTAAACATCGAAGGGCTCAGCAGATAATTCGGCAGAGAATCTCTGGGAAAGAACCACTTGGATGATCTCCCCCGCTTGAATATATTCTTTTGCTTTTTTTACTTTAGCGATGAATTCTTCCGGCTTTAAATTAGAAGAAAGGAAGGATGAAGAGATTGGCCTTTTTGAATTAGCTGTCCGGGAGAGGGGGTGGCGCAATTTAGCAATGAGGTCTTGAATCTTTTTTTCTGCTTTTTCATATGCTGCCCTTGGTGCAATTTCATCTTCCAGGAATGCATTAGCAACGATGATGAGTTTTTGGCGCACGTTGTCGAAAGCTAAAAGGGTATCTGTAATCATGAAGAGAGAATCATAGGTAAGAGGATCTTGCGGAAGAAGTTCCGGAATTCTCTCAAAACGCCGCACGAAATCATAGCTGATGTAGCCTACTGCTCCGCCAAAGAAGCGGGGAAGGTGTTCATAATTTACCGGTTTAAATTGGGCCAGAAATTTTTGCAGTACTTGGAGGGGGTCAGGGCATTTCCCTCTGGAGATTAACTTTTCTTGCTGCAGAATTTCGTATTCTTCTCCTAAGCTGCGGAAGATAAATAAAGGGGTGGAGCCTAAAAAGCTATACCGGCCCCATTTTTCTCCTCCCTCAACACTCTCTAAGAGAAAATAGTATTGGCCATCAGCAATTTTCCTCAAAGCAGAGAGGGGGGTCTCCCAATCAAAATGTACTTCTGCAGAAAGAGGTATTAGATTCCCATACTTAGTTAGCTCGGAAAACTCTGTAAATGCAGGATAAATCATTCTTTCCTCCTTTAAAATAAAAAGGCCGGGGAGCCTTTAGGACTGCCCCGGCCTTAGCCAATTAATATAATATTCTATTCCTTAGCGCAGGCAGTCCCTCCTTTTATGGCCCAAACGCCACCACCAGGAAGACCAAAGAGAATTTTTTCTAATTTTCAATGACGGCTGATCCATATTTTATCTTCATGAGCTTCGGGGATAAGATCCTAATAATTTGTAAAAAAGCACCTTGCTCTGCAGCTCCCTCAACACAGCCTGAATATTATCATCGCTGGCGTGACCTTCAAAATCAAGGAAGAAGATATACTCCCAAGGTTTATTTTTAATTGGCCGCGATTCGATCTTGGTTAAATTGATCCTCCTTTCTGCAAATGGTTTTAAAATGGCAAAAAGCGCTCCCGGGGCGTCAGCTATGGAAAAGAGAAGAGAGGTCTTATCCTGGCCCGTCATTGGGCTTATATTTTTCCCCAAGACTAAGAACCGCGTATAATTATAACGGTAATCTTCAATTCCAGCTTCAATGACTTTAAGTCCATATATTTCGGCAGCAAAAGAACTGGCCACAGCTGCCGCTTCCTCTTCATCGGCTGCCAGACGAGCTGCCTGGGCCGTACTTAGCGTCTCTCTTAACTCAGCATGGGGGAAGTTTTGACGAAGCCACTGGCGGCACTGAGCCAGAGCTTGAGGGTGGGAATAAATCTTTTTTACTTTGCCGGCCTCGCCATTCCGGGAGAGAAGGTCATGGGAGATACGTAATAAAACTTCGCCGCGAATTTTTACTTCAGCCTCAATAAACATATCTAAAGTGCGATTAACTACGCCCTCGGTGGAATTTTCTACGGGAACTATGCCAAACTGGGCTTTCCCTCTTTCTACATAAGCGAATACTTCGGGGATACTTTCCAAAGGGTAAGTCTTAACCGAGCTTCCAAACTTTTCCAGGCAAGCTAAATGCGTATGCGTAGCTGGAGGTCCGAGATAAGCGATGACCAATTCTTCTTCCAATGAGCGACAGGCAGAGATTATTTCTTTAAAGACAGCGGGCACACTAAAGTTAGGAAAAAGACCGGTATTTTTGCTTTGCAGGCGTTTAATAATCTCCCCTTCGCGCTGGGAATCATAAGAAGAGGTTTGACATCGATTTTTGATCCGGCCAATTTCTTTAACTATTGCTGCCCTTTCGTTTAGAAGGATAAGGATCTGTTCATCAATTTGATCTATCTTTTCCCGCAACAAAGATATCTGGTTATCTGCTGCCATATTCTGCTCACTTAATAGTTTTCTGGCGGAGAAGATGATCCGCCAAAACAATAGCTACCATAGCCTCACAGACTGGATTAATCCGAGGGATGGCGCAAACATCGTGTCGGCCTTTAATTTGAATCGTTACTGGCTTAAATTCAGAAGTAATGGTTCTTTGCTCTTGGCTGATCGAAGGAATTGGTTTTACTGCTACTCTCATGATAATATCCTCTCCTGTCGATATGCCTCCTAAAATCCCCCCGGCATCATTCTTAGCAAAGCCTTGCGGAGTAAGGGGATCATTGCTCACTGATCCAGGCATACGCGCTATTTGAAAACCGGCACCAATTTCTACTCCGCGGACGGCGCCGATGCTCATTAAGGCTTTGGCCAAGTCGGCTTCTAACTTATCAAAGATCGGTTCTCCTAAACCGGGCGGGCAACCGCGGACTAAGATTTCCACAATTCCTCCCAGGGTATCTCCTTGAGCCTTGGCGGCAGCCATCCTTTCGGCCATCTTTTGGGCAGCCAAGGGGTCGGGGCAGACCAGAGGGTTATTATGGGCGGTCTCTAAATCTTTCCGCTCCGCTTTTATTCCCCCTAATTCTATAGTGTAAGCAAAAATATCTATTTTTTCTCTTTGTAAAATCTTTTTAGCTATTGCCCCGGCGGCTACACGCGCTAATGTTTCTCGCGCTGAGCTTCTTCCTCCACCGCGATGATCACGAATACCATATTTAATTTGATAAGTAAAATCACCGTGACCAGGCCGAAAAACATCTTTAAGTTCTTCATAGACTGTTGAATCTACGTCTTCATTCCAGATCAATAGGGAAATGGGCGTACCGGTAGTTTGGCCAGCAATCACCCCTGAGAGAATTTGCACTTGGTCCTTCTCCTGGCGGGCAGATGTGCCCAAGCCTTGGCCGGGGCGACGACGGTCTAATTCTCTTTGGATATCCGCCTCCGTTAGAGGGAGTCGCGGCGGACATCCATCCACAACCACTCCCAAGGCCAGCCCATGAGATTCACCCCAAGTCGTAATCCGAAAGATTTGTCCCCAAGAGTTACCCGCCAATTTTCCTCCTTTTTATAGAGATTTTAAAATTTTTTCCGCAGCCGCTTCCGCTTCCATATTTGTTGTATCAATCTCCATCATTGCTATCTGAGCATAGATGGGTTCTCTAGCGCGGAAAACTTCTTCTATTTCGTGCATTGTTCCTTTCCCTGTAAGCGAAGGACGCTGGGCATTTTTTTCTGGATCTTTCCTAAGACGAGCAGCGATAATCTGCAGGTCAGCCTTCAGCCAGATAATTAGGCCATTTTTTCTAAAAGCCTTGACATTTTCCTCTGCGAGTACAGATCCTCCGCCTGCTGCAATTATCTTGGAATCTGTATGGGCCACTTCGCTAATTACTTTTCTCTCCAAATCCCTAAAAAAGGTCCATCCTTTCTGGGCTACAATCTCTTGGATAGTTAGGCCTATCCTTCTTTCAATGAGCTCGTCGGTATCAATAAACTCCCTACCCGTGCGCCGAGCGAGTATCTTTCCTACTGTTGTCTTTCCTGCCCCTCGAAATCCAATTAAAATGAGATTCATTAAGTTGCCCTGCTCTTAGATATTCAATATAATTCTTGCAGTTTTTCCCAAAAATCGGGAAAAGATTTAGCTACGCACTCCTCCCCTTTAATCTTCACTCCAGGGACAGCGAGGCCGGCAATGGCCAAGCTCATGGCTAAGCGATGGTCTTGATAAGTCTCGATCTCTGCTCCCTGAGGTTGCCCGCCTTCTATTTTTAACCAGTCGCAGCCTTCTTCTACTTTAATACCCATTTTAGTCAACTCCGTAGCCACAGCCTTAAGACGATCTGATTCCTTGAATCGCAAATGGCCTACATTATAGATTATTGTTTCACCAGTAGCAAAAGCTGCTACCACGGCCAGCGTAGGCACCACATCGGGCATGGAATTCATATCTGCTTCGATGCCCTGCAAAGGGCCTCCTTGAACTTCGATCGCTCTTTTCCACCTTTCTATATGACAACCCATCCTTTTTAATAGGTCAAGAAATTTTAGGTCTCCTTGAGTCGAATCGGGCCGCAAATTATCTATTTTAACTCTACCTTTAGTTATGGCTGCGGCAGCCCAAAAATAGGAAGCATTGGAAGCATCACCGTCTATGAGATAACCTTGGGGTCGGTAGCGCTGGCCATGGCGGATATAAAAAAAAGGAAGCTCTCCTTCAACTTCTACACCAAAAGCGGTCATTACTTCGCGGGTCATATCTACGTAAGGCTTAGACGCTAAAGGACCTTCAACCTCTATTATCGTATCCCTATGGCTGTAGGGAGAGACCATTAAAAGAGCGGAGAGGAATTGGCTACTTTCACTTCCTTTGATATTAAGGCGGCCACCGGCAAGCCCTTGGGATTCGATAATAACTGGCGGACAGCCATTATTCTTCAAAGAGCGAGCTTGAACTTTTAAGGTAGAGAGGGCTTGAAGTAATTCTCCCATGGGCCGTTCGCGCATCCGCGCACAGCCATCTAAGTAAGTTCGGCCTTCTCTCAAGGAAGCCAAAGCAGTCAAAAACCTCATGGAAGTCCCAGAATTACCAACGTGTATTTTTTCTTCTCCTTTTTTGAAAAATCCTCCTTTCCCCTCTACTCTGACCCCTGCATCTTCCCAGGTAACCTTTATGCCCATTTTTTCTAATCCCTGGGCCGTGTAAATAGTATCTTCACTCTTTAAAGCATTGTTTAAGAAAGATACTCCATCGGCCAAGGAGGAGATAACCAAAGCTCGATGCGTGTAACTCTTCGAGCCAGGAATGGTAACTACAGCATCACATTTAAGTAGTGGTTTGATCTCGATCATTTCTAATCCTCCAGTAATCCGGAGACGGCAGAGAAGGCTGGGTTAAGGCCTTTTGTAAATCTTCTTTGATAAGGGCAATATCAGGTTTGTGACCGATCCAGATCTCGGTCTGCGCTGCAGCTTGCCGAGCAAGCATTTCTAAACCATCAATGGTTTGGCAGCCTCTTAATTTGGCTTCCCTTAATAATTTTGTATGCCAGGGATGATATACGATATCCATAACTATCATTCCTTCTTGAAGAAGGTCAGCCGGCAAAGGAGATTGATGAACGAGCGGGGCCATTCCTACGGAAGTGGCATTGATAATCAACTCCGGAAAAATATCTTTGAGTGAAGGAAATTCTGGTAAATAAACAGCTCCCAGCTCTTTGGCCAATTTTTCTCCTTTTTCTTGGGAACGGTTGAAGATAAAAATTTCGGCGCTTTCTTTTTTTAACCCAAAACCAATGGCCCGGGCCGCTCCTCCTGCACCCAAGAGGAAAACTCTCTTGCCAGCTAAGTTAATTTTTCCTTTTAAAGCTTGTACCGCTCCTATCCAATCAGTATTGAAACCGACTATTTTCCCTCTTTCGTTTACCAAAGTATTCACAGCCTGGATCTTTCCGGCTAATTCATCTAATTCCTCAAGAAAAGATATAACCTCGGTCTTAAAGGGGATAGTTACGCTCAGTCCTAAGAGACCTAAGCCCCGCAGTCCATCTATGGCTTTTCTTAAATCATTAACTTCAAAAGCTAAGTAAACAGCATTAAGTCCTAACCTTTGGAATATGCCATTATGAATAATAGGGCTAAGGCTGTGTTTTACGGGATTACCGATAACTCCATATATTTGCGTATGCGCGTCAATCATGCCAGCTTTCTCCAGATTTCTCTCAGTCCATTAATGGTTAATTGTCCGGGGGCAGATTTTTTATTAGCCTGCAGAGCAATATAAGTCCATTCGCCACCCATTAAAGGAGATATAAGGCGACTTATCTTGCCTTTTTCGCCCATGCAGAAGGCGACAATTTTTTGTTTTCTTTGGCGAGCATAAGCAATGAGATTTAATATGGTCAGATTATCGGCCCAGGATTGAGCAAGAGTAACTATTTTGGCGATATCAGCCTCAAAATCGATCATGCGCTCTAATAAAGATTGCAGGCCCTTTAAAGGCCCTGTTTTCTTAAAATCATGAAAAGATAAAATAATTTTTGATTCTTTTCGGTTAGCCAGCAAATGGACAAGATACTTTGCCGGGCTGGCGATTTCGATATCTATATAAGGAGCAGCCAACTCTATTGCTCTTTTTAAATAAGAGATTCTTTCTTCTTCGCTCCCTTTAAACTTCCCACCTTCTTTTCTAATCCGGTTAGTAACAATAAAAGGTTTCTTGGTCATGGGCCAAAGCGTCGCCAATTTCTTTGGAGCCAGATAATCAAGGCGCAGTTCTATAAGGTCGGCCACTTGATTAGCTTTATCTAAAGCCATTAGAGCTTTAGGCAAAGTCCTTTCGGCCACGACAATACAAATTTTCCCCGGATATTTATCTTTCCCAGATAGTTTCTTCAATTTTCTCTCCAAAATGTCGCGCCAAGTTTTCCCGATAAACCAGCACTTCACTATTAGGCTTTAAGTCGACGAGAGAAATTCCTCGGCCATCTGGAGCTGTTAGGCGAATAGTCTCGGCATTTTGTAAGATGAGCGAGATAGGTTTACCCCCTTCTTCGGCTTCTACCAAAACTAAAGGGCGCCTTTCTATTTTAGCCCGTCCTACCACCGCCAGATAAGTATCCCCAGCAAAATTTACTATTTGAACTAAGTCTCCTCCTTTAATCTCCGCCAAATACTTAGTCTTTCCTCCAGCTAACCGAATATAGGCATGGACGGGTCCAGCATTGACGCGAAAAGCTCGGGGATTGACAAAGGGATTCTCCAAGCTTTCGGAGTGGACGAGAAATAGAGCTTGACTACTGTTCCCCACTAACATTCCCTCGCCCGGGGCCATGGCCGAACAGGTATCTACACAGACTCTGTCTCCCAAACCTACTGGTTTTAAGGATTTGATGATGGCTTTCTTTAACTCTAATTTTTCTTTTTCTGCCTTTAGCGTTTTAATAATTTTAACCACCGCCTGCGGGTCTTGTTGGCAGAGGACAACACCATCGACACCTTTTTCCAAGATGGAAAATGCTGTTTGAGCTTGATCTAAATCTTCAATCTCCATGAACAAGTTTTTTGTGCGACTTATAAGATTTTCCAAAGGGATGATCTTCCAATCTGCGCACTTTACTATAACTTTGCTCTGCCTGGTCCAATGGACAATTTCCTCTTCATCTTTTTTCTCTTTTATTTCTCTTTCCACCACATCTTCTCCCAATTTGAAGTCCCCATCCGGGGCAATTGTAGAGATGATCCCGATTTTCTTCACTTCGGTATTACGACCTGCTTCTATCCACAGGGCATCCGCCCCATTTTCGATAGCAGCACGGGCCAGCTCCATATTCCAGGGAATTACTTTTACCCATATTTGTTTGTTCATTGGCTTTCTCCTTTAAGCAGCCATCTCCATTAGTCCTTCTTCTACAGAAGAATCATTGTGTACTAATTTACTTATCGCTCGAACAATCTTTTCTGGATCTCGGTGCTGGAAAGCATTACGCCCAATGCTGACCCCAGCTCCCCCGGCAAGTAAACTCCCTTTAACCATTTCTAAGATATCGCGATCAGTGTCCATTTTTTCTCCTCCAGCGATCACTACGGGGACGAAGCATCCCTCTACAACCTCTCGGAAAGTTTCCGGCGAACCAGTGTAAGGAACTTTGACGATATCAGCTCCCAATTCAGCCCCGACGCGAGCGGCATGCTTGACCACATTTACATCGAATGCATTTTTCACTTTAGGACCCCGCATATACATCATAGCTAAAAGGGGCATACCCCAATCTGCGGCATCCTTAGCTACTCGGCCTAAATCTCGGAGCATGGTCTTTTCATCTTCCGCTCCGATGTTCACATGAATAGAAACTGCATCTGCGCCTAATTTAATTGCTTCTTCTACAGTACATACAAGCACTTTGCAGTTAGGATCGGGAGCCATGCATGTGCTGGCCGAAAGATGGATGATCAATCCTAAATCTCTTCCGCTCCGCCTATGGCCAGCCTCTACTAAGCCCTTATGGATAACAATCGCATTAGCTCCTCCGGTGGCTACAGCATTGATAGTTTTTTTCATGTCAATCAAGCCTGCCAAGGGACCAAGAGTAATTCCGTGATCCATAGGAATAATCACGGTCTTCCCTGTGGTCCTATCCATAATCCTTTCTAAGCGAATTCTTTTTCCTACCATTTTTTCCTCCTGTTCATGTTTTTTTATTCCACCACTTATCTGGCGGAATTTTCAATGCTAAGGCCATAAAATAAAAAAGGCCGTGAGATAAATCCCACGGCCCCTTAAATAAAAAGGCCGTGGGCACCTTCTTGTCTACCCACGGCCTTTAGCTCTTAATCTATGAACAGGTCAGCGTCCAGGCGGCGGGTAGACCCCGGCAAAATAAAACCAATAAAAGAAGTACCCGCCAAAAAGATTAACCTGTAGCTTACTGTCCATTGTTTTTTCCTTCATTGAATTTATATTTATCAAAACTAGCTACCTTATGTCAAGAAAAAAATGCATCGGGCTATTTTGCTTCGGCCTGAATTCACCATGGATTTCAATAATAACAGCTGATCAAAATTAATTGGACTTGACTAATTCCGGGGAGGCATTCCATTTAATCTTTTGGGCTTGCAAGTATTCTTCTACTTTGCGCTGGACTTCTGGATGCAAATCCAAGAATTTTACACCCATTCCTCGGTGCAGCCCTTTACTTTCATGCCCATATTTATTTGTCCAAATAACCTTAGCGTTCACTTCGATGGGCTCTTCTGAAGGGGATAAATATATCTTCATGGGAAATTGTTCGCCCAAATCTAACGGGTTAGGTGTCCGAATGAAGACACCTCCGCTCACCAAATCTTCATCTACAGTAATATCTTCCCCCTGTACTTCAATGTGCTTGGTGGAAGAAAGATTAGCCTCAGCTAAAGTATCTCCTTCTAATACGGCAGGAATTGACTCCATATCAATATTACTAGGGGCGGGGGAAGGAATTGTAATTTTGGGCATCTGCTCCACAGGCATTAAGCTTTTAATATGTTCTTCGATGCGATGTTGTTCTTCTAAGGAAAGATTTTGCAGTTGAATAAGTATGTCGTCAAGGTGTTTTTCATATTCTTTCCGAAAATCAATGGCTTTACGAATTTCTTCCCGTAAATCATTTATTTCAGCCGCCAAAGTTAATTGATTAGCTATGAGATTTAAGATTTGGAGCTCTTCTTCAGAGAAATTTCTTTCTACATTAATCAAGACTACACTAAGAACGGCTGAAGATTTGCTTGGCATGTTAAATGGAAAATTGATAAGGGAAGTAATTTTCTTGTCTCTTTTTTCATACTGGAAAAACTCAGCAAAATCCTTTGCTCCATTAAGATGAAAATATCTTTTGTACTTTAATGCCTTGCGAGCAATTTCTTTCTCTTCAAAAAGACCAGTTTGCTCATATTGAGCTTCCGCTGCTCCGGTATAGAGCGTCTTCAAAATTCCACTTTTTTCATCCGCCGAAAAGATAGAGACCCGGTGAGCATTTAAACAATTCAGAGCTTCCTGGGCAGCATTTTCTAAGATTTTATCAAATTCTTTAACTTCTTTGATCTGGGAGCATATCTTTAAAAGAGCTTTTATTTCTCTCCCATTTGCGGAGTTATTAAAATTGACACTTTTTTTAGGAGGTGTGGATAAAATTTTCCTAAACAACATTGTTTTTAATCTCTCTTTTCTTAATAATATCTGATTAATAGTAATGAGTTAGACAAAATTTATATTTCAAAAACCAACCTTTAGGTTCCTTTTTTCTCTCGTTGATAATTTAATAAAGCAATGAATGTGCCAAATTATAGAACCTTAAAATAAAATCTTAAAAATAACTTGTTAATTTGATTATTATTTTTATTCCAGGGCAAGGAGATTTTTAAAGAATTAGTCAAGATATACTCAGAGAGTCAAATTTTTGACCTAAGGCAGCTTCTTTTAGGCGAGCGTTCCTTCTTTTTCTTGCTTAATTTACGCCCGCTCGGCTAAAAGCTCCCATTGAGCTGTATAAAAAGAAGCAAGTGAGTTTTAAAGTTATGCTTGTTTGGGCGGAGGAGGTTCTTCAATCGGGCGTTTTAAGAATAAAAAAAGAGTATCTCCGGTGACGGAAGGAACGGCAGAGACGAGCTCCCAGCCCTCTTCTCCATGCTCGCTAAGCCTAACTCTCTCTAATTCCATAAACGATGGTTGGGATAGAGATTTAAAATCGGTCTTGCGCACCATATATTCCCATTTAGGCATAGGTACCTCCTCTTAATTTTTCATCATTCGCCAAATATTACTTATTTTGGCAGCGAGAGCAAGAATTTTTTATATTAAGGAACAAAAATTTTCTTAAGGGGGCATTTTAATTTAACTCTAAAAATACCCTCTTCACCCCTTCTCTTTGGCATGCAAATCTTGGGCTGCCTAAAGGAGATTGATGGGGAAATATAAAAATGCGGCAATTATTAATGAGAGCAAATTATATTTTACTTCGTATTGTATCGTCGCAGAAATGTATTGAATATGTTTTAAGTTTGGTTCTTAACGTCAAATAAAATTTTTCGCCCCATCACTCTATCCATCTCCCCCACTGGGGAGAGGGATGGGTGGAGAAATGATTGATAAAAAAATTAAAACATTTAATGCTCTCATTAATAATTTTTAAAATCATTATTATTTTCGCAAAGCGAAGGCGAACAAATGCATTTCTCTGACCGTTGATCACTTTTTAGAATCATGGCTAATTCAGGCGGAAGGGAAAGAGGCTCATTAAAATGAGGCACTGAGTATCTTCTGCAAACAGGCGAGGAAAAATATGAATTTAAAAGAAAAGGGATATTATTTCGGATTTTATTATCCAGGCAAGTTTGTCCCCGCCAATTTTCATTTCACCTCTTCCCCTTCCGCCTTAGTCATGTAGGGGAAAAAAATTAAAACTGATCGACGGTCAGTTTATTTCTAAATTGACAATTATTAGGAATTAAGATAAAAATTTTGCAAATTAATCTAAGGCTTATCTAAGGCTTGCGTCATTTAAAGAAATTTAAGGAGGCCAGGGTATTATGGAAAAAAAAGATTTAGAAAAAATGACCGCCCCTGAATTAAGAGAATATATCCTGCAGAACTATCCTGAAATTACGGGAGTGCATGCTTTAAAAAAGGAAGAATTATTAGAAGCCATATATAAAGCGCGAGGAGAAACGGTAAAAGAGCCAAAGATGAAAGCCGTTAAGAAGGCTGCTCTAAATAAGAGCGAATTAAAAAAACAAATTCGCTTATTGAAAGCAGAGAAAGAAAAACTCCTCAGCGCGCCCCGAAAAAATAAAAAAGAGCTAAAGCTTATTAGAAAGAAAATTAAAAGATTTAGAAGGCTGACGAAGAAGGCCGCTTAATTAATGAAAAAGAAACCGGGCCTAAAAATAAGAATTCCTACTCCCAGGCCGACTAAATTCCACTCTGCTCGGAAAAGGGTAAAAGGATATAACCGAACCCAAGTTAAAAAAGAACTATCTTTCATAAAGAAGATCGGTTCTCTTAAAGATTGGAATGAATAATAAAATTGGGCCAAAGCAAATTGATTTAATGAGGCAGGAGAATAATCATGAATGAATATCGAGATATTAAATTTGAAGTTAAAGAAGGAATTGGTTTAATTACCCTCAACCGTCCGGAAAAAAGAAACGCCCTATCATTAAATATGATGCAGGAGATGATCTCTTTATTGAAGATAATCAGGGGCCAAAAAGAAATAAGGGTAGTAATAATCAAAGGTGCAGGGTCGGTCTTTTCTGCTGGGCATGATCTTTCAGAGATGATCGGCTTAGGTATCTCTGATTATCGGACAATTTTTACTACGTGTACAGAAATGATGCGGGCTATCAGAGATCTTCCCCAGCCTGTAATAGCGCAAGTCCAGGGAATGGCTACCGCCGCTGGATGTCAACTGGTTGCTACTTGTGATTTGGCCATAGCAGAGGAAAATGCGCGTTTTGCCACACCAGGGGTCCGTATTGGTCTGTTTTGTCATACTCCGCAGGTGCCACTTTCCAGGGCTATCGGGCCGAAAAAAGCTTTAGAGATGTTATTCACCGGCCAGCCAATCACCGCCCAAGAAGCTGAACGTTATGGTTTGATAAATAAAGTCGTTCCTTTAGCCAGATTAGAGGAAGAAACTTTCCAATTTGCTTTCCAGATAGCGCAGGCAAGCCCGTATACTTTAGCTTTGGGCAAAAAGTCTTTTTACCATCAGTGGGAAGTGGAAGAAAAGATGGCCTACGCTTATGCCCAAGAAATGATGGCCGGCAATGCCCTTGCTGAGGACGCTCAGGAAGGGATCTCGGCTTTCTTGCAAAAGCGCTCTCCGCATTGGAAAGGGAAATAATATTTTCCCCTTAGATATTTAAAATTTCACTTACTCCGTATTGCTGGGCTAAATTTTTAATTTGCTTCCAGGTCTCTTCTTCTATTTCAATTCCTTTTTTTCGACGGACATCTCTACTTATCGCTTCTTTTTCGCCAGGATAAAAAACCTGGGCAAAGCCTTCGGCAATAGGAGTATCCTTGATAAAATTGGCCATTAAAGAAGCTTCTGTTTGGGCTGTGGTCAAGGGGATGAACTTTTCGATATCGATAGCTATAATAAGTGAACCGTTGCTGAATTGCTTGTTGGGTCTGCCCGGAAAACCATTGACCGATAAGACACTCGCCAGAAGATCGGTCATGAAGGCTAAACAATATCCTTTGTGACCTACTGATCCACCTAAAGGAAGAATAGTTCCTCCATCATAAAAATCTTTTGGGTCATTACTCGGCTGACCTTCTTTATTTAAAATCCATCCATCAGGCAGTTTAGCTCCGCGGGCTAAATGCACTCTGATTTTACCCTCGGCGCAAACTGTAGTGGCAAAATCAGAACTAAATATTTCCCCGCCCAAGCCAGGAAAGGCGATAGCAATCGGATTAGTACCTAGCTTCCTTTGTGTACCACCGAAAGGCGCTTGGTAAGGGACAAGACCGCCAGTGCCGCAGAAGAGAATTGCGGCGCAACCTTGCCGGGCGGCTATTTCTGTGTAAGCTCCTAAGCGGCCGATATGTCCTAAGTTGCGGACAGCGACACAACTTACTCCATTCCCTTTGGCCTTTTTTATGGCCAATTCCGTGGAGAATTTAGCTGCCACCTGTCCAAAACCATAATGGCCGTCAACCTGCGCTGTGCCGGCTGATTCATAAATTATTTCCGGTCTCGCTTGCGGGATAATCACCCCTTCTTTAATCTGGCGCAAATATTGAATTATGCGGATAACCCCATGGGAGTCGTGGCCAGCCAAATTATTATGCATTAAATGTTCCGCCACAATTTGGCTATGCTCCTGCGGTGCTCCTGCTGCGGCTAAAAGATGAAAAGCAACTTTTTCAATCTGTTCAGCTTTTAAATAAGGCATCATTAACCTCCGCTTTGTCTTTATTATTGGCCGTAATTGTGCAATATACAGCTTATTTTGATTTTAGACAATAGGAAGATAACTTTTCCCATTTCATTTTGAAAAATAAGAATGGGTGAGAAAAAAATCACAAAATCAAGAATTATTTAAAGTTATTAATCAACGTCTCTTTCAACACTCTCGCTCCATTGGGTCCCAGTTCAGTCTTGTCCAAATTACTGTTTTCAGGAGGGTACTGATTCGTCATTCCCGCGCAGGCGGGAATCCAGAAGGTCAATAAAAAAATCTGGATTCCTGCTTCCGCAGGAATGATGACCGGGTTGATAACTCGCCCTCTGCCGCTCAAATTGGACAACGGGTAGCGGGTAACCTGACCATGAAGAAAGCAAAACCATTAGCGAAAGAACAATAAATTCAAGAAGCAACGAGCAATTTTCCATTTAATTTGGACAGCACTGGTCACAGTTTCAATTAAGCTAAAAGATTGTATATATGAAAAAATGCTTGATAAGGAATCTGCTATTTTAGCTGAGCTAGGCATAAACTAAGCAAATGCAATTTAGCAAATTTTGTGGTAAAAGCATAATTATTAAAACAAACCCAATAATATTAACAGGAGGCTGATCAATGTTCGGTTTGGCAGGGAAATTGGTGCGGGTAAACTTGACTACCAGAGAAATTAGAAGAGAAGAAATTGGCGAAGAAGTATTCAAAAAGTTTTTAGGGGGAAGAGGCCTAGCCGCCAAAATTCTTTATGAAGAATTGCCCGTGAAGATAGATCCTTTAAGCGCGCAGAATAAATTAGTAATTGCTCCCGGAGCACTAGTAGGTACTCCTGCTTTAGCAGCGAATAAGACTCTGATTGCCAGTAAATCTCCTTTAACAGGGATTTGGGGGGACGCCGTCTGCGGGGGTAGCTTCGGGATTGAACTTAAGAAGGCAGGGTATGACGCCTTGATTATTGAAGGAAAAGCAGCTCGTCCCGTTTATTTATTCATTAATAATGGTCAGGTAAAAATAAGAGAAGGCAGTCACCTGTGGGGTTTAGAAACTGGTCCGGCTCAAGAGGCTCTATTAAAGGAAACGGGGCCAGCTAAGGTTATGGCCATTGGTCCTGCGGGGGAGAACTTGGTCAAGTTTGCCGCGGCCATAAGTGAACTTCATTTTATTGCGGGAAGAACAGGCATGGGCTGCGTCATGGGGGCTAAGAACCTGAAAGCAATTGCCGTTAAAGGGAGTAACAAAATTAATGTGGCCCATCGATCAGAACTTATTGACTTGACGAAGCAGCTAATTAAGGAGATCAAAGAGAATCCTAGTTGTGGGACTCTTACGCGCTATGGCACCTGGAATAATCTGACTCCTCTGCAAAATTATGGGATTCTCCCGACTAAAAATTTCCAGCAAGGGATTATTGCTGGGGGGGAAAAACTGGAAAGTGAAACAATGAATGAAGCTGTTTTGACCAGGAGATATACCTGCCCTGGTTGTCCGATTTTTTGCCGGCCAGTTGTGGAGATGGAGAAACCTTTTAAAATTTTGGGGATATATGGTGGTCCGCAATATGAAACCGTAGCCGCTTTAGGTTCTTTGTTGCTTAATGTAGATCCGATGGTCATTGCCAAAGGGCATGAGCTCTGCAATCGCTATGGCTTAGATAGCATGTCCACAGGAGCATGTATTGCTTGGGCCATGGAATGTTGGGAAAGAGGTATCAACTTGGGGCGGCCGTTGCCCTGGGGCGATAAAGATACAATCCTCGCCTTAATTGAAGAAATAGCATTGCGGCGTGGAATAGGGAAGATTCTGGCCGATGGAGTAAGGGCCGCTGCGGCCCAAGTAGGGCAGGGGAGTGAAGTCTGGGCTCTGCACGTAAAGGGTTTAGAGATGGCCATGCATGATCCGCGCGGCAAAAAAGGTATGGGCTTATCCTACGCCACGGCTGCCCGTGGAGGCTGTCACTTGCAAATTATTCATGAAGAGGCTTTAGAACCGGGAGGACCATTCCCAGAATTGGGGTTGAAAAAGGCCCTGAGCCGAAAACAATTAGAAGGGAAGCCTTATATGGTAAAGATTACGCAAGATTATTTTGGTACGTTGAATGATTCCTTAGGAATCTGTAAGTTCCCCACAAACGCCTGGCGGCCTTTTACGCCTGGGCGGATGGTGGAAACTTTATCTTTGGTGACTGGATGGAATATCTCTTTGTTAGAGCTTTTAGAAATCGGCGAGCGTATCTTTACCTTATGTCGTTTATTCAATGTGCGGGAAGGAGTGAGGAAGAGCGACGACGTTTTACCTCTTCGTCTCTCCGAACCCCTGTCCGCGGGAGCCACAGCTGGCGAAGTTATCACCAAAGAAGACCTCAATAAAATGCTCGATGAATATTACCAATTGAGAGGCTGGGATAAAGAAGGCCTTCCCAGCTTGGAGACGCTGAAGAGATTAGGACTAAACTTTTAGCAGATTTCTAAGTCTTTCTCTGCTCGGTAACGCCTTTGGCCAAAAATAAAAAATTTTGGATAAGGCATAGAGGCAGAAAGATAAAAAATTAACAGAAGAAATTAAATGACCCGTTCAAAATTTATAGGCTCTTTAATAGGCCTGGCCATAGGAGATTCTTTAGGTGCAGGGTGGGAAGGATGCTTTGCTCCGGGTCATGTATTGGATATTAGCTCTAAATATACTGATGATACAGCCATGATGATAGGGGTAGCGGAGTCGCTAATTGCCTGTGGAGGCTTAAATACGCAAGATATGGTGGAGAGATTTATTGAAAATTATGAAAAAGAACCCTGGCGTGGATACGGGTCAGGTCCTCCACGAATCTTTAAAAGCATAAGGCATGGTGCTAATTGGGAGGAAGAGTTGGATAAAAAATTTTTTCCTGGAGGCTCCTATGGAAATGGGGCGGCAATGCGTGTAGCCCCTATCGGTCTTCTCTATAGCCACTCTCCAGTGGAATTGCGCAAAGCGGCCTACGAATCAAGTAGGATAACCCACTCTCATCCTTTAGCTATGGAAGGAGCTGTTTTGGAGGCTTATGCCGTAGCTTTAGCCCTAAAAGAAAGGGAGCACTTCTTGGATGAATTGATTGAGTTCACGGCAGCAGAAGTTTATATAAGAAAATTGGAAGAATGCCGATTTTTGCTGACCAAGAAAGAGTTTAAAGAAGAAATAATCGAAAAGTTGGGAAATGGGATTGAAGCATTTAACTCTGTGCCCACGGCAATTTTCTCTTTTCTCGCCCATACCGACTTGGAATCTGCCTTAGTTTACGCTGTAAGTTTAGGTGGGGATACAGATACGATAGGAGCAATGTGTGGAGCCATTGCCGGCGCTAAATATGGACTTGAAGGAATTCCCCAAAGATGGCTCCTCAAATTGGAAAATAGAGAATATATTAAAAAGTTAGCTATTGATCTTTTTTCCATTTGGCAAAATAAAATTGGTTAGGTTCCCTCAATGCACCTCGTAGGTGCAATTATTTTCGACTAAATTGTCGAACATCTAACTTTTGTCGATATCTGAATTGCCTTCTAATTTTCGCAAATTATTCACTTTTAAAAACATAAACAGATTCATCTCGACAATTTTTCCGACCTTAATTTCAATGCCAAAATTAGATTTACATTCCTTATTTTCCAAAAAAATAATAATTTTATGAGGTTAGATATTTGAAAAATCCTTTCTTTTTAATGGCATGACCGTTGCTGATAAGAATAGTGAGTGGCGATGAGCCAGAAAAAAAGAGAGGAGATAGAGAATGAAAAAAACGATCGTAACCATTTTAGTTATCACAATCTTAACCACGGCTGGTTTGGCATTAGCGCAAGGATGGGGGAGAGGATGGGATACGGCTTTTGGCCCTTGTCCCCGAATGAATTATGGTCCAATCTCGGCAACCAATTATTGGGCGGGAGATCTTAATTTAACCCCGGAGCAGATGCAAAAGATCCAGGCTTTGCGCGAAGCTCATTGGCAAGAGGTTGCTCCCTTACAAAATGAGCTTAGAAACAAACAGTTAGAATTACGTTCTCTCTGGATGCAACCAAGTCCTGAACAAGAGAAAATTGTCGCCAAACAGAAAGAGGTCAATGCCTTAAGAGAGAAAATTCAAGAGAAAGCTGCTAAAAATCGCTTAGAGATGCGGCAGATACTAACTCCTGACCAGCAAGCTAAATTAGAGACTACCTATGGCTTTGGTGCTGGGCCTGGATTTGGGCGGAAAGGTGGATTTAATCCAAATCGTGGCCTGGGTTATGGTCCTTGTTTTTGGTAAAAAAGTAAGGGAGGGAAACCTCCCTTACCATTTAGAGAATATATTAAAAAAATTATTA